>RRZT012626215.1_pt1 | contig 13148 bp, 5 predicted proteins | sample 2165551 | NCBI WGS metagenome assembly RRZT01 (sample SAMN10456910, study PRJNA506462) | wastewater metagenome | biome: wastewater; feature: sludge; material: wastewater sludge; isolation source: wastewater sludge with Escherichia coli K12::gfp cells carrying plasmid... | place: USA: Moscow, Idaho ... | reverse complement strand
GTTTTTTGTATTAATGCCAGCGTAAGTCACCGATGCATCAGAGCCACTGTCAGAACCAAAGCCTATTGAGCGGTTGGCTTGAATGGAGTCTTTACCAGTTAGCAATTGCCCGTTGCTATTTGTTGAGTCACTTTGGGCTTTGGCGTGTTCTCCCAACCCTAAATCGGCATTAAAGCTTGCACTGCCGCTGATACCAAAGCCACTGGCATCATAGTTAGCGTGGTTTTGAATATCTTCAACCAAAATACTGCCAGTACTAAATTGGTTCTTACCCGCGTCTTCAGCCGCTTTCGTTGAGGTAATCAATCCACCTTTTAAGTGGGTTTGCTCTTTAACACTAATTTGGTAACCATCATCACCAGCAAAGATACCTGACTGTTCTCGCACGGAGGCGTAATCGGCATTCACTTCAGATTGACTGTAGCTGGCTGAGCCAGAAGCACCGTAACCCACGGTGATTTGTCCTTCGATGTTTTGTTGTTCACCTTCAAATTTAAGGGTGTCTTGTTGACTCTCAATATTAAGAGCAGCAGCATCCAAATGAACACTCTTACCCACAACTTGACCACCAGCAATCGTGGTAACACCTCCACTGATGATGCTGGTTTTGCTGTTTTCATCTCCGACGTGGCTATTACGATAAGTGACTTCATCACCATTACCATATCCTTTACCGTAATTACCACCTGCTGTCACACCAAAAGCAAAACCACCCTGACCATATGAAATGGCAACACCTGCGTTCCAACCTTCTGATTTGTTTTCACTGCGCTCTTGGTGTACTTGCTCAGCAGATTTAATGTTGACTTCATTATCGGCATAGAGGTTGGTACCACCTTTACCTGCCAAATCTGAACCAATGATGTTGATATTAGAATCTTTACCCGCACCAGTGGCAACAATATTAACTTGATTTCCAGCGTTGATTTGACTGGCTGAAGCTAAAGTACCCTGGGTCTTGGTTTGATCAACATTTTTTTGTTCACCATACGTGATAGACACACTAACATCTTGGCTAGCTGCAGCTTTAGGATCATTTGCAATATCAGCAAGTCCTTGACCTGCTTTATAGGTTCCCCAAGCTGAGTTGGCTGCTGCCATAGCATTAACACGGTCGTTTTTGCTATCACCAATCTTATCAAATGATTGAATCGCGCTAACTGCACCTTGCACTGCATTAACAACAGGAATATTTACTGCAACAGTAAAACCTTTTTGCTCAAACGTGTGCTTATAGTCGCTGGCATATTGATCTTTTGCTGCTTCAATATCCACTTGCTTGGCAACAATATTAACTGTTCCTTCTGGTGACGAAACAATACTGCCAGTTTGAGTGTATTTTTCTTGGGCGATGATGTTGGTATCACCTTGTAAACTACCCACCGTACTGGCGGCATGGCGTACATTTGCACTGGTGTTTTCTGTGGTTTCTTTAACACTACCCACGGTAAAGCCTATGCCACCACTGCTCATCAAGCCTGATTTCTTCTTAGAATAAAAACTGTCAGTTTCATTGTGCTCTTCAGCCGCCAGAATGTTGACATTGCGACCGGCGTATACATTGGTAACGGTATCACTGATGATGCTGCTACCAATCACATTGACATCGTTGCCAGCTTTCACATTAATGATGTTGCCACCAAAGTCAGTGGCCAAGGTTTGCTGATCATTGATGTGTATTTTGCTGGTTTCAACTTGCTTATTACCACCGCCTGAGCGACCAGTATGTTTAGACCCGTCATCAATTAATGTGTAATGGTTTCCAGTGCTTAAATTCACATCTCGACCTGCAAGCACATCCAATTGTCCCAAGCTGCTGTTTACTTGTGCTGCTTTGGCATTGATGTCTCGACCCGCAACCAAGGACAGATCACCACTGGTTTGTATGTTGCTACCAATATCGGTTTGATTGCCTCGGATGATGTAATTGTCTGCATTCAGGCGGTTTTCTTGATGGCGACTGATGGTGGTGGTACCAAGATTGATATCATTGCCCGCTTTAAGCAATGTCTGACCACCCGCTGATTGATTAATTAATTGTGCCGCATCAATGTTTATGTTGTTACCAGCTTGTGCCAATAACACCCCATTTTCAGCTCCGGTGATGTAAATACCGGCCACGCGATTTAAATTGGTAACACTGCCTTGGGCATTGGTATTGGTTGTGGTGGTGGTCACATTATTGATATCACGCCCAGCTTGTAACAATAAGGTGTTTGCAGCATCAATGGTGCCACCCACATTGTTAATGTCGTTCAGTGCATGAATCGCCAACTGATTGGCGCTGATGCGACCGTTGATGTTGTTTACCGTATCCGAATTGATGCGCAAGGCCTGACGTCCAGCGACGGTACCACTGTTGGTCAAACTGTCTTTGATGTTTAACTCACTCACACGACCTGATAACAAGGCGCCATTGCCATTAATATCACCTGGTAACACTCGCACATACACTTGTGGTACCAATACTTTCGCGCTAGAGCCATCTTCTAAGGTAACCGTTTGTTCAACCATCCACACAATATCGCTGGTTAAACGTGCAATTTGTTCAGCACTTAAAGCCACTCCTGGAGTTAAATTTAAGTCATAGGCTGCGCTGATGCCACTGTCCATCAAGGCTTTAAACTGTTCTTCATCATTGTCATAACCATCTAAGTAACGGCGACCGGTTAAGCTGGCAATTTGCTCTCGCAGCAATCGCTGTTCATAGAAACCATCACCCAGCCGTTTTTGGGTAAGGTTTGGGTCAAGATTCAATGCCACTAACATATAATCACTGCTTAACCATTTGCGGTAATCGGTGAATCTAGGGTCAGTTTCTATCAAATGGCTGCCTGACTGGGCATCTACTGCATACAAACCGCTGCTAGGCAACTGTACATTGGGTTTGGCGGTACGAATCACCACATCGCTTAATGCATCAGCACTGCTGCTATCAACTTGATTTTGAGAAACATCATCTGCAGCATTCACATTCAAACCATCGGTGGTCGCAATATCGGCAGCTTGTTGCTGCAATGTTTTACCATCAGCTACTTCAATAGCATCTTTATTGGCAATTTGTTCGCTATGGTCAATAGATTGATTATCAAGCTGTTCTTTACCTGCACCTTTAACCTCATCAGCTTGCTGCTGACCATTGGTGGCCTGAGAAACGTGTGCTTCTTGGGTTTGATTTAATTGCTGATTTTGAGCACCATTAGGACCACTGGCTTGATTGGCTTGTTCAATATTACCTGTAACTTTAATGCCATCTTTAGAAGCGACGTTGTTATTTGAACTTACTTGTGTATTTTCTTCAAACGCAAATGAACCCAAAGACAAGCCTTTGGTGATTTCTGGAGCAGGTAAGTAATCGCCGCGGCTGTGGCCAGTACTGTCGCGGCCTTTTTGATGATCTCGCCAGAAATAATGCACGCCACCAGCGCTCCAATCACTCCAACGGCCCTTAGAAACATTCACTCCATCAGCTTGTGCTTGTAGATAGTTAGCATAACAACCACTGCCATCGGCTTTTTCTACCGCACAACCCTTGTCAGTCACAATACGTTCACCAGTGGTTTCATTATTGTGTAAACCACCTTGTTTTACGTTAACAGTGAGCTTGTCTCCTGCAATGATTTGACTGTCGTTGTTCCATACTTCATCGGCATTAATGGTTAATTTGCCGCCAGCAATAATCTTGCCTGGATCGGTTTCCACCACACGGGTTTCTTCTGTGGTACGCATGTAATTATAGCGATGCCATTTTTCATGTGTAGCACCATCAGGAGTTCGTAAATGATCACTTTCATCATTAAATACATACCAGCCCAGGTCTTGCTGAGTGCCTTCGCGCAAACGCTCATTACGACCTTCAGCCTCGTATTCAATAATGTGTTCAGGGTCACCTATCTGCACCATTTCGGTTTTAAAGTGTTCATTGGTATTGTGCAACTCCTTAGTGTTCAGCTGCATTTCACCCAATGACTCTATGGTCGCACTGTTGTTATGAATCGCTTGAGCTTCACCGATGGCATGATGATTGGCATCCAAATCACCAGCTATAGACATGCTGTCAGAACTAAAGATTAAGCCATGTTCGCGGTTACGCAAGGTGTCTTTAATGCCCAAATCCAAACGTTCACGTGCGGCAATGGTACCGGCTTTACCATTTTCAATATCATTTAATAAGGTGTCGGCTTTGATTGCCAAATGATCACCATAAATCTTGGCATGTTCTCCCGAATTAACGATGTCTTTGGCTTGAATAAAGGTGTTTTGACCATCGATCAAGCCTTGATTGATTAAACCGTTGCTGATGCTTAACTCGGTATCACCACCATTAATCTTGGCCTGTGCTTCATTGATCAAATCTTGACTGCTGATGCTCAATTTGCCGCCAGCGACCAAGCTATCGCTGTTGGTTAAGCTACCATTCACCTTCAAATGAGCATCACCATTCGCTTCTATTTGTCCCTTAGCGGTATGGAAATCCGATCCAATGCTGACATCTAAACTGCCTAAAGACTGTATTTTGCCTTCAGCATTGTCCAAAGTTTGGGTGTTGATTTTAAGCAATTCACCAGCAATCAAATCTCCTTGCTGGTTTAATGTTGAGGCAAGCACACCTGACTGACCGCTAATGCTCAACTGTTTGGCTGCGGTGATTTTGCCTTTGCGATTGTCTAAGGTATTTGTAAGCTTGAGTGTGGCATTTTCATCTGCAACGATGCTACCTTGCTGATTGTCCAAGGACACAGCTTGTACATTAATTGATTGACCTTGTAAGCCTTGACCACTGCCTTGGGTGCCACTGTTATTAATGGTTTGTGCTTGAATGTTTAAGATTTCACCGGCGAGAATGGAACCAGCTTGATTATCAACGTCAGCTTGCACATTTAAATCAAGGTCTGCCACCGCTTGAATGTTACCAGAGCCATTATTAATCGATTGGGCAGCAATTTGCGCGCTTTGACCACTGAGAATCGCACCTTGCTGGTTGTCAACATTGCCTACATTTAGGTTCAATAAACCACCAGCTAAAATGCCTTTATTGGCGGTAGCTTGGTTGTACAAGTCTTGTCCTGCAGTATCCAAACGTACCTGACCACTGCTTTGTAACAAACCATCATTATTGTTGAATACCCCACTGTCTACATCAATTGAACCCAATGAGGTAATTGATCCCAACTGGTTATCCAGTAATAAGCCATTGGTATCAATGCTAAGCACACCATTGGAATGTACGCTACCACCGGCATTGTCCAAACCTTGGACGTTGATGGTGCTATTGGCGTTTGACAGCAATGTGCCTTCGCGGTTGTTTAATTGACCCGTGGTGGCAGTCAGCTCTAATGTGTCTCCAGATAGAATCCCTTGTTGGTTATCAACACTGCCAGCACTGACAGCCAATGCCTTAGCGGCTGAGACTTGACCTTGTTGGTTGTTAAACGCTTGTGTAGCGGTGAGGCTGACTGTGTCTTTGGCAGACGCAACACTGCCTTTGCTGTTGTCCAAAGAGCCTGCTTTAACAGTCAATGCTTCATTGGCACTGATTAAACCTTGTTGATTGATCAATGCCTGCGCCACTGTGGCGTTTAGTTGACCCGAAGTCACCAATTGGCCTGTGCTGTTATTGAAGGTCTTAGCGCTTAAGTCGGTATTGCCACCGGCCACCAATTGCCCTTGGCTGTTGTCCAATGCCTCAGTCACCGCAATGCTTAAAGCTTTTTGGTTAAACCATTGGCCTTCGGTGTTGTTAACGCTTTGTGCTTTAACAGTGCTGCTGTTGGCATTGATGTGGCCTTTTTGGTTGCTAAAGCCGCTATTAGAAATCCATTCTAATTCTTGAACCGAAACCACACCTTGTTGGTTTGTGAACTGACCTTTACCACTTAACTGGGTGGTGCCGTTGGCGAGGATTTCACCTTGTAAGTTGTTCAGTGCACCAGTGACCACCAATTCGCCTGCTTGGGCTGGAGTGGTCGGTGTGCTTGGGATGCTAGGAGTTGTGGTATTGCCTGTATTACCAGCACTGGTGCCACCGGTATTGCTGCCACCGGTTTGGGCACTAGGGATAGACACTGAGGCAGCTTGGTCTAACTTAGCACCAATCACCCCTTCTTGATTCAACAAGCCCGCACCGACTTCCATATTGAAGTCACCGAAGCCGTTTTGTTGAATGCGGCCGGCTTGGTTACTTAAGTTGCCGGTGTGCATCACAATGCGGTTGGCTTCAATCACACCTTGGTTGTTGTTCCAGTGGCTGCTGTTGGTTTGTAAGTTGCCACCGGCTTGAATGTTGCCGCTGTTGCTCACTTGCTTGGCGTTAAACACCAGGTCTTGTTGGGCTGCAACGTTACCGCTTTGAATGACATCACCATTGACATTGAGGTTTAAACTACCATTGCTGAGGATGTCACCACTGCTGTTTAATTCAGAGGCATTGATGGCCACATCACCGGCCGCTTGTATGCGCCCTTGATTGTTGCTGATGCTCGGTTGGGTGTTGCTATCAGAACCGATGCTTAATACACCATTGCTGCTGATGACACCTTGGGTATTGCTGAGGCTGTCTCGCACCGTCAATGGTAAATCTTGGCCGCTGACGATTTGACCTTGGTTGTTGTTGAGGCTGTCGGCACTGATGCGCAATTGCTCAGCTTGAATACCGGTTTCTTGAGCCTTAGTACGCTGATTACTCAATTGTTGAACGTTTAAATCAGCTTGTTGGGCATAAATCAGCCCTTCATCATTGTTCACATCAGCGGCATTGAGGCTTAAGCTGTTACCCGCTTGAATCACACCGCCTTGGCTGTTGATGTTGCCTGCATCAATCTTGGCTTGAGTGTTGGCGGCGAGGCTGCCAGTTTCATTGTTCAGATCTTTACTGCTGATGTTTAATTCGTCAGCCACCATTTGACCACTGTGGTTGTTGATATCACCACTGTGAAGGTTGATTTTACTGGCTGAAATGCCACCGCTTTGTTTGGTCTGACTGTTATTTAATTGTTGTCCTGCGGTATCTATGTTGATTTGCGCATTGGCAGCAATCAAACCTTGTTGATTAAGCACTTCACCACTTTGGAGTTCAATGCTTTGTCCTGCAACAATCTGACCACCCAAGTTGTTCAGTTGCTGTTGATTAGTCTCTAGCTCCACATTGCCATTGGCTTGAATTTGCCCTTGCTGGTTGTTGATACTTCCCGATTGGATGGATAGATCGGTTTGGCTGATGACCTTTCCTGAAGCATTGTTAAAGGCTTGCTTGTTGGTATTAATTGTAATCAAATCACCGCTAATCGTGCCTTGCTGGCTATTCAGACCATGGGTTTTGATGTCCACAGCTTTTGCAGCTTGTAAGCTACCTGAGGTGTTGTTGATGGCTCCTTGTTGAGCATCAATGTTCAATTGCTCTTTGATCGATGCCACTTCACCGTCTTGATTATTCAAACCTTGGCTGTGAATCTTCACCGCTTGATTGGCCCTAATGCTGCCTTGTTGGTTGTTCAACCAGCCGTCACTGTTAAGGCTTAATTTGCCACTGGTGGCGATTTCACCTTGTTGGTTATCGCCTTTGACCATGCTCGAGCTAATGTTGTCACCGCTGTTAATGCTGCCTTGGGTATTGGAGAAATCTTGGGTGCGTATGTCAGTGGTGGTTTTAACATTCAACAGACCCGCGCGGTTACTGAAGCTGTCGGTTTCACTGTCTAAACGACTTAAATTTAATTCGCCTTGGTCATTGTCAAATTGCTTGCCTCTGACCTGCAAGCTACCCAGTGTCATTTGACCGTGGTTGCTTAAGCCATCGGTAGCGCTTAAGTTAACTTCGCCATTGGCAATGATTTGACCAGCATCATTGGTTAACTGCTTGCTCACCTCAATGTGACCATCCGCCAAAACCACTGGCGTTGATGGATTGGTCGTCAATGCAACATTACCGCCCCCTGCTGCCGTACTGGGTGTGTGTTGTGCGGTTTGACCGCTTTGACCACCAGTTTGAGAACCTTGATTAGATGAAGTGCCCTCTGGCAATGCACCAATCACACCTTTATTCAGGTTACTTAAGGTACCTGCGCTTAAGGTCAGCTTCTGTGATCCGGTTTGACTGATGACACCTTGTTGGTTATCCAAACTGCCTGTTTGGATGTCTAAGCGTTTGGCACTGATGTCACCACTATTACGCAAATGAGTTTGATTGCGTAGGTTTAATTCATTTGAGCTGGCGATTAAACCGCTGTTGCTTAAATTTCTGGTTTGGAGTTGGGCCTTTCCTTGAGAGGAAAGTGTGCCGCTGTTGGTGACATCGGTGGCTTTGATGGTCACCTTGGCTTGATCGGCTTGTTGGGCTTCCTTATCTGATACAATCAAACTGCCGCTGTTGGTAAGTTGACCATTGGCATCAATGCTGACTCCGCCAGCGCTGGCAAAGATTTGACCAGCATTGTTCACCCCCACACCTTTGTCGGTGCTGATCAAGGTAATCTTGCCGGCATACATCCCACCCAATTGGCCCACATCAATGCCCCATTGCAAAGGCTGCCCCTTGCTGGCTTCGGTGGCAGTGACCGCACCATTGGCGGCAACATCGTTGTTGCCCACCGTCACATCCAGTTTTTTGGCCCAAATGCCACCTTGCAACTGAGAAGCTTGGCTGATTAAACGGGTGTAATCGGCACCACTGGTATCCAAACCGTCTTTGCCTATGTCTATGCTGCCACGGCGTACACGGAAGGCATCAACTCCTGCACCACTGACCACTGGGGTACCGGTGGTCAAGGTCACGCCGCTGGCATTGATAAAGCCACCGCCATTGATGCGCAAGCCTGCAGGGTTGGCAATGATGACCTCGGCTTTTTGACCTGCCACTTCAATGTAACCGTTTAAATGACTGGGGTTGGCGCTGTTGACTTGGTTAACAATCACCCGTGCCGGCCCTGTGGCCAAGAATGGGTTGCCTTGTACCCAGCCACCCAATTGCGTTTGGGTGTTGGTGCGGCTGTTGTTTAAAATCGCCCCTTGCTTGTTCACGTCAAACTGCTGGTATTGATTCATTGACACGCCAGATTTAGATGGCGTTTGAATGTTGACCTGAGGGGTGCCATTGGCACTGTTGAGTATCACTGGTCGTTGATTACTTGGGGCGTTGTTGTCCCCAACAATGCGTGCCTGAGCATGAACCGGCAACAATAAGGCGCCACCGACCGCGAGCATCAACGAGAAACTCAATATGCTCAGCCCTGTTTGCTGTGGCATGTTGGCGCTTGAATCTGCTGTACGTTCTCCTGCGCTTTTGCCTTCACTGATCGCAATCTCCGCTACTGCCATCATTTGGCCACGTTTTTTATTGAAGATGACTTTGTACAGGTTCTTGTTCATGTCGATTTCCCGTTAATTTAGTACTGTATTGAGCAATATGATTGTTTGTAATGGATGATTTAAATCAGTGTTTATTTGGGATAGGTAATGGGGTGATCAGCAATCCAAGCTGCTTTTTCCTGCTTGCTCACCGCCGCACCATGAAACGTCAACACCTTTAAGCCTCGTTCATCACCTCGGTGGTAAAGCGACCGAAAGCATTGTGTCGGCATCAAATAACGTCCCATCAGCGATTTCATTAAGCCACTGTGGCCCAATGGACTGAACCAATTGATGATCCACATCCGATCACCACTGTTCCAAGACGTGGGCTGATACATAAAATCGTCCGATTGCAAATAAGCGCTTTCAGTGTGCTCATTAAAAAATGCCCAAGAGACATACCCCAATGGTTGAGCATTACGCACAAACAGAGCGAACTGCTTGTTTGCCAAAATAGGCAATACCCGATGCTCTAAAGCAGCTATCGGTGCCTGTCGATAGTCGGTAGATTGCATCCACAACCAAGCAATGGCGCCAAAGACCTCTGCCTCATTCCAATGCTCTTCTGGAAACACCGAAGGTGCCACCACATCCACATCATCCAATCTCATGACTGCACCATTTAAAATGAATAAGAGAGGTTAAAACCGAGGTTGACGTCTTTGCTTTGAAAGCCTTCAGGCTTCTTCAAAGGCGTGCCCGCAAATACGTCGTAATACAACTGGCCACCAACTTTGAATTGGCCGCGTAAACCAATGGCAGCACCGGCCAAAGTTTGCCCCAATAAGTGTTCAGCAGAGGGCCCGGACACACGCCCTACGTCAGCACCCACATAAACTTGGTGAGCCGGTAAGTACGACCACGACACATCATTGCGCACAAACCAACCACGCTCCGCCATCAAGGTCATTTTTTCATCGAAACCACGCACGGTGTAACGGCTGCCAATTGAGAATTGGTCATTGGCCACCAATGGGGTTTTGTTCCACTGCGCGCGCGCACTGCCGCTATAACTGAAGTTTTGTTTGCCTATTTGGAAGGGATAAGCCACACCCAAATCAGCGGTGATGATCTTCATGCGGTGTGTGCCCTCACCAAACGCCTCTTCAGGCGCATGCAAGGCGTCTCGAGCACCAGTGCCGCGTTTGTAAGTGATGTTGGCATTGATGATGGCATCGCCCAGGTATTCTTTGTGATCCAAAGAGGCTTTCCAACCCGCGGTGGCGCGGCGTTGTACTTCAATTTCAGTGTCATCAATGAAGTTATTGGATTTACGTGTCCATATTCCCACACTGGCTGAGGTCTTGCGGTGGGCATCGCGGTAAAGCAGGCGCGATAGATTGGCATCCAAGGTCTCGTTGCTGCCGCGGTAGGTATACACTTGTGAGTCACCTGCCACTGCTTGACGGTAATTGCTTTCACCTGCGTTTAACGAGAACAACCAATTTTTAATTGGCACCGAATAGTGCACGTTGTAACCGTGGGTACCACTGCCCGCTTTACGGCCATCGATGTCGCTGTACTCGTTCTTGCCACCCAAATCGTGGTTGTAGGTAAAGTAAAACAAGTCACTCAATCCCAAAGGATTGTCTAACGACACCGTGGCACTGCCTTGGTACTCTCCAGTGCTGTCGCTGCCAGAATCATCCACTGACAAAGACACGCGCACTGGCACCTGACGCTGCGCCCACTTAATCACAATGTCACTTTCATTCGGCGCATCCGCCGGCACAATTTGAATGTCGGCCTCGGCCGTGGGCACACGTTTGAGGTTTTCTAATCCCTGCTCGATTTTGCGTAAGTTGAGAATGTCACCTGATTTGAGCGGTAAGGCATTACGTGAGGCTTTAATCCTATTCACATGCGTTGTCTCAGCATTGCTGTCATCAAAGCGGATGTCACGCACGCGACCTGGAATCACCGTCAACACCAATTGCCCGTTATTAAGGTCTTGTGGTGCGGCCAAGATGCGCGTGGTGGTATAGCCCTTGGCAATAAGCTTGTTTTGCGCCACCGTCATGATTTGATTAACACCTTGCGCCCCCAAACACATGCCGGATTCAAACTTGAGTTGGCTTAAGGCATGTCGTAAGGCAAATTGAAACCGACCCGATTCTTCACCTTGTAAAACCACTTCCTTAATCGCAAAACACGGTGTCTCATCTTGAATCAACACCAACGGTGTTTTGTCCTTGACCACCGACTCATCTAAACGAACGGATGTGTCTGGTTGCAATTGCTTTTGCAATTGTTCTTGGCGTTGTTGTTGGCGAATAAAGGCCTCGGCAGCGGTATCCGCATAAGCCGTAATAGGCAATAGACTGGTGCACACAAGTGCGAGGTATTTGAATGGAGTTGTCATCAAATGCATCTGAGGTGAATTGCATCCGCGCCTATCCACCCTTATAAATAGGATAACAGAAGGAGATGGAATGCAAATATGTATTAATTTAGGTTAATTTATCGGAGATAATACCCCATATAGTATTTAGGTTCTATATTTAAATAATATCTAAACTAAAATTGATGCATCGATGTCTCAGAGTTCAGTTAACTTGACCAAACCTGCTTTAATGAAAGAATGAGCACCCATCACTCTTCACAAAAAAAGCAAACAAGCATTACAGCAAAAAAGGCATTTACTGGATAAAGCAATGTTGGATTTGCCATTGATGTCGTCGCAGTTATCGATACAAAAACAGCAAATAGAAACTGAATTACTGGAGTTAGAAATCTATGTTGATTGATTTATTGCCAAATCTGGCAAAGTAAACCATTGACAATGTATCCAATTGGATACAGAATGACTCTTATGAATTATTTGATCCAAAAAACAGAAGAATTCGATAATTGGCTTTTAAAGCTTAGGGACAGGCGGGCTAAAGCCAAAATTATTATTCGGTTACAACGCGTTCAAGAAGGTAATTTTGGTGACCATAAATCTGTCGGTGGAGGTGTCAGTGAGCTACGCATCACCGAAGGAGCTGGATACAGACTCTATTACACCATACAAGGTGATGTGATTGTTATTATGCTTGCAGGTGGAGATAAATCCACACAGCAACAAGATATCGAAAAAGCGAAACAATTAAAGGATAATTTAAACCATGATTAAAACCACACGATTTGATCCAGTGGATTACCTCCAAGATGAGCAAGACATTGCGATTTATTTAGAAGAAGCTGCAAAACAATCCCAAATTGAGAACGATACAGGTATCTTACTCGATGCCCTTGCCACTGCAGCTAAAGCTCGTGGCATGATGCAAATAGCAAAAGACGCGGGTTTGTCTCGTGAAAGTCTTTATAAGGCATTGGCACATGACGCAAAACCACGCTTTGAAACCATCAGTAAAGTATTGGGTGCACTGGGCGTCCAAATGACGTTTACCCCAATAACTGATAATGGTGGACAATAAAGGCTGACATACCAACGACATGGCCGATATTTTCAAAGTGTAATGGTCGAATGATCGACGTTGATGCCTCGTTCGAGCATCATTTGTTCTAAATTCCGTAAACTCAGGCCATAAGCCAGATACCACCGAAGACAGAGTAGGATAATTTCCACTGGATAATGTATCAGCGTTGGAATGATTGCTGAACGATGCCCATTTCAGTCTTCATGATTTGGAAGGTGAAAGCCCATATTAGCAGGCATTGCTCTTAATGCGACAGAGCCGCCTTTATTGTCCACCATTATCAGTTATTGGGGTAAACGTCATTTGGACGCCCAGTGCACCCAATACTTTACTGATGGTTTCAAAGCGTGGTTTTGCGTCATGTGCCAATGCCTTATAAAG
>RRZT011919015.1_pt1 | contig 13152 bp, 7 predicted proteins | sample 2165551 | NCBI WGS metagenome assembly RRZT01 (sample SAMN10456910, study PRJNA506462) | wastewater metagenome | biome: wastewater; feature: sludge; material: wastewater sludge; isolation source: wastewater sludge with Escherichia coli K12::gfp cells carrying plasmid... | place: USA: Moscow, Idaho ... | reverse complement strand
GTGACGGCGCCGAGGCCGTCGCCATCGACCAGCGAGTTGGCGGCATTGAGCACGTCACCCTGGCGCAGGGTGGCGGTGCCGCGGACGGCGTCGGTGGTGTTGGTGATGGTGACGCCGCCGGTGGGCACGTCGTTCAGGTTGCCACCCAGCGACACGGTAAAGGTCTCGCTCACCGCCTGGCCGTGGTTGTCGGTGGCGGTGATGGTGATCGCGAAGTCGGTGTTCTCGACGCTCTTGGGCGGGTTGCCGCTGAAGGTGCGGGTGACGGGATCGAAGCTGAGCCAGCCGGGCAGCGGGTCGCCGTTGGAGAGGGTGGCGGCGTAGGTGAGGCCGGTGCCTTCGGCGTCGGTGATGGTGCTGACCGGGATCTGGAACACCCACTCGCCGGGGCCGGCAAAGGCCTGGTCGGACACGGCGGCCTTGAGGACCGGGGTGTCGTTGGCGCCGGTGATGCTCACCGCCAGCACCTTGGTGGCGCTGGCGCCGGAGGGGTCGGCCACGCGCAGGGTGAAGCTGTCGACGCCGGTCTCGCCCACGTCGAGGGCGTTGATGGCCACCGTCTTGTTGGGCAGGTAGGTCCACGCGCCGGTGAGGGGGTTGAGCGACAGCTTGCCGTAGGTGCCCTGCAGCACCGACAGGCCGCCCACCACGCTGCCGCCCTGGATGGCGAAGGTCAGCGCGTCGTTTTCCACGTCGGTGGCGGCCACGGAGCCGCTCAGGGCGGCGCCGGCGGCGGTCGTGAGATCGGCAACGGAGTCGGTGAGCGCGCTTTCGGCAAAGCCCACGGCCACGTCGGTCGCCGGGCTGAAGGTGGGCGCGTCATTGACCGCCGAGATGGTGATGGAGAGGCTCACGCCGGCCACCGAGACGCCTTCGGCGCCGGTGTCGGCCAGCACTGCGCCAGCGCTGGTGGAGAACCCGCCGGCGTACTGGTCGTCGGCGGCGTAGACGGTGAGCACGCCCGGAGTGCCGTTGTAGTTGAGGGCCGGGACGAACTTGATCTGGGTGTCTGCGTCGAGCGCAAGCGCATGGGTGGTGGACAGGCCCGAGGTGGGGATCGCCGTCCAGGCGCCGCCGACGGCCTTGTACAGCCAGGTGCCCTGGCCCGCCGTGGCGGCGTTGGCGGTGACGAGCACACCGCCGAGGCTGGCCCCGCTGTCGACATCGCCGAAGCGGCCGCCGAACAGGGTGGCGACGGTGGGGCCGGTGGTGGGGCTGGCATCTTCGGCCAGGGTCAGCAGCTTGGCCGACGACGAGAGGGTCGGACGGTCATTCACGCCGGTGACGGCGATGGTCACGGTCTGGCTGGCGCCGCCGGCGGTGGTCACCGAGAAGGTGTCGAACACGGTCTGGCCGGCGTTGAGGCTCTGAACGGCGGTACTGGTGTTCTTGAGGGCGTAGGTCCAGTTGCCGCTGGCGTCGGCGATGAAGGTGCCGTAGATGCTCGCCATGGCGGTGGGCAGGATGGTCGCGTCGCCGGTGTCGCGGTCGGCGGCGGTGATCGTGCCGCTGGCCGAGGCGATGCCGTCTTCCTGCACCGCACCGCTGTTCACGCCGCCGAACACGGTGGTGTCGTTCGCCCCGTTGATCGCGAAGCTGACGGTGGTGGAGGCGGAGCCGCCCTTGCCGTCGGAGACGGTGATCGAGAAGCTGTCGGTGACGCTGCTCTTGAGCGCCTGGATGGCGGCGTTGTTGGGGGTGTAGGTGAATTCGCCGGTGCTGGCGTTGGTGATCGTGAAGGTGCCGTAGGCGGTGCTACGGGTGGTGGAGGAGTTGCCGCCGATGACCGAGAAGGTGAGCGGATTGCCGTCGGCGTCGGTGGCGTTCAGCTTGCCGATCGCGGTCAGGAAGGTGTCGTTGCCGGCCGTGTCGGTGTAGGTGTTGCTGCCGGAGGAGTAGGTGGTGCCGGAGAAGACCGGCGCGGCGTTGGGGGCGACCGGCGGCGGCGGGAGCACTGCGGGGGCCGGCACCGGGCCGTAGGGCGTGCCGTTCTTGAGGGTGGTGCCGGCGGCCTGGTCGACGAACAGGTAGGGCGACAGGATGGTGTCGGCGAGGTTGAAGACCGCGAAGCCGATGCGGTAGGTGCCGGCCTCGCCGGCGACGATGGTCACGGTCTGCCAGCCGGTGCTGCCGTAGTTGCCGGTGACGTAGTTGCCGGTACCGGTAACCGTGGCGCCGAGGATCGACACCTGGCCGCCGACGAAGGCGGAGCCGGCGCCCGGACGGATCGACATCGAGGTGTCGGAGGCGTTGCTGCGGTTGACCACCGACACCCACGAGGCGTCGTTGTAGGGCGAATAGTCGGTGGCGACGTAGTTCCACGCCATGTCGAAGGTTTCGCCGGCCGCCAGCGTCACGTCGGTGTAGACGTAGCCGAAGTTGGTCGGATTGCTGAAGCGGCTGTTGAGGTAGGTCTGGGCGGCGGAGCCGACCTGGAGCGCGCCATAGACGCCGGAGAGTTCGCCGGAGGCGCCGGCGGGCTGGACCACGGCCATCTTGGAGCCGTAGGGATTCACCGTCCATTGGTTGGAGCCGGCGCTGTACACCGCGCCGGTGCCGATCACCGCGTCGCTGCTCACCCAGCCGGAGAAGTCGCTCTCGAAGCCGGCGTTGCTGGGGGCCAGGATGCCTTCGTAGGCCGGCGCTTCGAGCGCCGCGGTCTCAATGGAGCCGGTGGCCGCCTCCAGAACCCAGTCGCCGCCGAGCACGGCCGCGCCGGTCGCGTCGGTGGACGCCGCCACGTCCGCGCCGGAGGCGCCCGCCAGGGCGTCGATGAAGGCCGCCCCCGCGTCGCCCTCGGCGACGTTGCAGCCGTAGAGCAGGAAGTCGGCGGTGTCGGTCAGCGCGGCGCGGATGGTGTCCATCTGGGCCACGTGGCTGGCGAGGCTGGTGGTGTCGACGATGCCCGCACCAAGGCTGAGGTAGCCGGGGCCGCCATGGGAGACCACATGCACGGCGGAGATGCCGGAGCGCCCCGCCAGCGCATCGGCGATCTGCTCGAGGCCGTCACGGTCTGCGCTCAGCCAGACGATTTCGATATTGGAATCGATGCTGGCCAACAACGAATCGGCGTTGGTGACGCGGGAATCGATGAACAGGATCTGAGAGGCGGTGCTGGTGGTCATGTCGACGCTCCTGGGCAGTCAGTTCTGGCGCCGGCCGGTGGAATTCCGGCTCAGGCACCCTCATTCGGGCGGATGTCCGCATATCGGGTTGTGCCAACCTTAGCGCGAATAAATTCGCCAAAGCTGACAAAAACTCACAACTTAATTTTGCGTTTTATCGATTTTCTCAATTTAGCGTTGCAGCCAGTCGTTGAGGCGGGCCAGCCGGGCCTCGTCGAACACGCCGGCCAGCGCCTGCAGGCGGACCAGCGACAGCAGCGCGGTGTAGCGGGCCTGGGACAGGTCGCGGCGGGCCGTGGCGAGTTGCTGCTGGGCGTTGAGCACGTCCAGCGTGGTCCGCACGCCGGCCTGGAAGCTGCGCTGGCTGGAGGTGACCATCTGCTCGGCGGAGCGCACCGCCTGCTCCAGCGCGCGGGCCCGCAGCAGGCCCTCACTGAGGCCGCGGTACTCGCGGTGCAGGCGCAGGCCGAGGTCGGCGCGCAGGGCGGCGAGGTTCTCGGCGGCCTTGGTGCGCTCGGCCACCGCCTGGCGCAGGGCCGACTGGACGCCGCCCCCCGAATAGATCGGCACGTTGAGCTGCATGCCGATGCTGGTGGTGTTGCTGGTGGCGTCGATCCGGCTGATGGTCTCGCTGTCGCTGCGGTTGTACTGGGCAACCGCGTCGAGGGTGGGCAGGTGGCGGGCGCGGGCCTTGGCCACCTCCTCCGTGGCCGCCTCGAGGCGGGCCTGCTGCGAGCGGAGCTCGGCGCTGTTCTGCTCGGCGAGCTGCAGCCAGTCGTCGAGCTCGCCCACCTGGGGCGGCTGGGCGGCGAGGCGGCCGAGGTCGAGGGGCGCCACGTCGGCAAAGCCCATGCCGACGAGCTGCGCCAGCTGGCGCCGGGCGAGCAGCGCCTGCTGGCGGGCTTCGAGGGCCTGGGCCACGTCCATGTCGAGGCGGGCCTGGGCTTCGTCGATGTCGGTGCGGGTGCCGGAGCCGGCCGCCAGCGCCTTGCGGGCGGCGTCGAGCTGGGTGGCGTGGGCGACGCGCTGGGATTCGACGAGGGCGATCTGGTCGTCGGCGAGGAGCAGCGCGAAGTAGGCCTCGGCGAGCCGCGCGGCGAGCTGCTGGCGGGTGTTGGCGAACTGCGACTCGGCATCCGCCCCCTGGGCCCGGGCCTGCCGCACGGCGGCCCACAGGGCCGGCTGGATCAGGGGCTGGCGCACGCTGAGGAGCGCCGTGCTGCTCATGTAGTTGCGGTCGGAGGTGATGCGCTGGCCGACGAGGTTGGGCGAGGTGCTGCTCAGCTCGTTGGCCGAGCGGTTGTAGCTGAAGGCCACCTGGGGCAGCAGCTGGGCCTCGGCCTGGGGCAGCAGCTCGCGGCCCGACTCGGCGCCGGCGGCGGCGGCGCGCACGGTCGGGTCGTTGGCGAGGGCCGCCTGCCAGGCGCTGGCGAGGTCGAGGCGGGCCGGGCCGGCGGCCGAGGCCAGGGTGGCGCAGCCCGCCAGGCAGGCCAGCAGGCCCCGGCGGATCGCGATGGAAGCAAAGCGGGCCATGGTCACTCCTCCTTCATCGAGGCGGCGAGCCGCTTGACCAGCGGGTGCACCAGGTAGGTGAGCAGCGAACGCTCGCCGGTGCGGAACACCACCTCCACCGGCATGCCGGGCTGGAGCTGGCGGCTGCCCAGGGTGTGCAGCCCGTCGGCGGTCACCGCCACGCGGGCGAGGTAGAAGGTCTGCTGCCCGGTGGGGTCGGCGAGCACGTCGCCGGACACCGACTGGACCTTGCCGTCCACCACCAGCTGGGGCGAGTGGGCAAAGCCGCTGAAGCGCACGTCCACGTCCTGGCCGGTGCGGACCCGGTCGATGAGGTGCGGCGGGATGCGCGCCTCGAGGAGCAGCGCCTCGCCGGCCGGCACCACGTCGGCGACCTTCTGGGCCGGCTGGATCACCGCACCGACGGTCTGCACCGCCAGCCCGACGACCTGCCCGTCGGCCGGCGCGCGCACTTCGGTGCGGGCCAGCTCGTCGGCGGTGGCGCGCATCTTGTCGGCGTCGGCCTGCAGCTCGCGGTAGATCTCGGTCAGGGCGTCGCCCACCTCCTTGCGGTATTCGCTCTTGCGCTGCAGGGCGCGCTGGCCCAGCTCGCCGATCGCCCGCTGGCTGCGCAGCAGGTTGCCCTGCAGGTCGGCGATGGCGGCCTGGGTCTCGGCAACCATCCGCCCCAGCTCGAGCTGGCGATTGCGCGGCGCGTAGCCTTCGGCCACCAGGCCGCGGGTCTGCTCCAGCTCTTCCTTGAGCAGCGCCAGCTGGCTCTGGCGGTTGGCGAGCATGCCCTTGAACGACTCGATGGCCGCCAGCTGGGCCCGGCGGTTCTCGTCGATGCCGGCCAGCTCGGCGGCGAGCGCGGCGCGCCGCGAGGTGAGCAGGCTCTGCTGGGCCAGCCACTGGGTCTGGATCACCGGGTCGGACTGGGCCGCCGCGAGGTCGGGGTGGGCGACCATCTCCGGCTTGCCGTCGCGCTCGGCCACCAGCCGCGCCTCGGCGGCGCGCAGCCCCAGGTAACGCTGGCGCACGGCCTCGTGGTTGGCGCGGGCGGCGGCATCGTCGAGGGTCAGCAGCAGGTCGCCCTTGCGCACCATGGCGCCCTCCCCCACCTGCACGCCGCGCACGATGCCGCCAACCGGGTGCTGGACGGCCTTGCGCTTGGTGTCGACGACCACGCTGCCGGGGGCCGGCACGCCCTCGTCGAGGGGCGCGAAGGCCGCCCAGCCGAGGGCGGCGACGAGGCCGGCCAGGCTGAGGGCGAGGCCGATGCGGGTGGCGCGCCGGGCGCCGCTGTCGGCGTCGGGGGCGATCGGGCTGACCGAGGCGGGCTCGCGGCGGGCGGCGTCGGCCACGGTGTCGAATTCATCCCGCAGCAGCGGGTCGGGGCGGTGGGAATTGGGCATGATGGACTCGTCGGAAAAGGGGCGGCGCGGCTCAGGGATGCGCCGTCAGCGGGTCGAAACCGGGGGGCTGGGGCGCGTCGGCGGCGGGCGCCCGGGAGCGCAGCGCCGCGAGCACCTCGTCGCGGGGGCCGTCGAAGCGCACGCGGCCGGCCTGCATGGCCACCACCCGCCCGGCCACGCCGAGGACGCCGGGCCGGTGGCTGGCGACCAGCACGGTGCTGCCGATCTCGCCGAGGTGGTGGAGCAGACGCGACAGGGCCAGCTCGCCCGCCTCGTCGAGGTTGGCGTTGGGCTCGTCGAGCACCACCAGGGCGGGCTTGCCATACACGGCGCGGGCCAGACCGATGCGCTGGCGCATCCCGGCGGAGAGCAGGTGGCCGGCCTCGCCCACCGGGGTGTCGTAGCCGCGGGGCAGCCGCAGGATGGCCTCGTGCAGGCCGCAGGCCTGGGCGGCGACGATCACCTTGTTGGGGTCGGGCTGGCCGAAGCGGGCGATGTTGTCGGCGACGCTGCCCTCGAAGAGCTCGATGTCCTGGGGCAGGTAGCCGAGCTGCGGGCCGAGCCGGGCGCGGTCGAAGTTCTCCAGCGGCTCGCCGTCGAGGAGCACCTCGCCCCGGACGTCGGGCCACACGCCCATGATCACCCGCGCCAGGGTCGACTTGCCGGAGCCCGACGGGCCGATCAGCGCCGTCACGGTGCCGGGCTCCAGCTTCAGGTCGATGTAGTCGAGCACCGGCGCCTCGCGGCCGGGGACCATCGCGCTGACCTGGCGGAGCGTCACGAAGCCGGCCGGCTCGGCGGGCACCGGGTGGGCCTCCCGCGGGGGGAAGCCCTCCAGCAGCCGCTCCAGGCGGCCGAACGCCTCGCGGGCGGCGATCGCCACCCGCCAGCTGCCCACCAGGGTGTCGATGGGGGCGAGGGCGCGGGTGGTCAGCACGTTGGCGGCGATCATCGCGCCGGCGGTGAGCTGGCCGTCGATGACCAGCAGCGCGCCCAGCCCGAGGATCAGCGACTGCTGGGCCTGGCGGGTGAACTTGCTCACCGCGCCGAGGCGCTGGCCCAGCTCCTGCTGGGCGCCGGCGCTGTCGCGGCGCTCCCGGCGCAGGCCCGCCCAGCGCTGGTGCAGCGCCGGCGCCATGCCCATCGCCTCGACGGCCTCGGCGTTGCGGCTGATGCCGCCCACCAGGGCCTGCTCGCGCTGGGCCGCGTCGGCCGCCTGCTGGGCCGGCGCCACGCTCTGGCGATGGCTCCAGGCCGCCAGCACCGTCTGCAGGATGCCGAACAGCAGCGCGGCGGCCCCCAGCGCCGGGTGCAGCAGGTAGAGCACCAGGATGTAGATCGGGGTCCAGGGCGCGTCGAAGAAGGCGAACACGGCCTGGCCGGTGAGAAACTGGCGCAGCGTGGTGAGGTCGCCGAGCGCCCGGGCGCCGTCGCCCGACAGCGGGTTGAGGCTGGCCTCGAAGGCCGCGCCGAACACCCGCAGGCCCAGGCGGGCCTCGATCGCCGCGCTGGCCTTCACCAGCAGCCGCGAGCGCAGCGCCTCGGCCCCCGCGATCACGGCGAACAGCAGCAGCGCGATCAGCGACACCGCCAGCAGGGTGAGCTCGTTGCGGCTCACCACCACCCGGTCGTAGACCTGCAGCATGTAGAGGGTCGGGGTCAACATCAGCAGATTGACCAGCAGGCTGACGAGACCGACCCGGACCAGGGCGTCGCGATGGGCGGCCAGCGCGCGCACCAGCTCGCTGCGGCCGGCAAGGAAGGGAGAAGACGGTTTCATGGCGGACTCAGACGTTGGCCGGCGCACGCACCGCCGGCGGGAAGACGGTCGGCGTGCCGGCGGCCCGCGCCGCGTGGGCCTGCTGGTTGGCGCGCTGGATGGCCGCGAGCACCTCGTCGCGGGGGCCGAAGGCCTGCTGCTGGCCATCGACCAGCAGCAGCACCTTGTCGGCCACCGCGAGCACGCTGGTGCGGTGGGTGATGACCACGAAGGTGGTGCCGGCCTGCTTGCGCGTCTCGATGAGCTGGGCGAGGGCCACGTCGCCGGCCTCGTCGAGGCTGGCGTTGGGCTCGTCCAGCACCACCAGCGCCGGCTGGCCGTAGATGGCGCGGGCCAGCCCGACGCGCTGGCGCTGGCCGCCGGAGAGGCGCGCGCCGCCCGGGCCGATGGGGGTCTCGAGCCCCTCCGGCAGCGACTGCACGAACTCGTACAGGCCGGCGGCCTCGATGGCGGCCTGCAGCCGCGCCGGGTCGGGGGGGCCGAAGCGGGCGATGTTGTCGGCGAGGGTGCCGTCGAGCAGCTCGATGCCCTGGGGCAGGTAGCCCAGGTGGGGGCCGAGCTCGGCCTTCGGCCAGGTGGCGATGTCCACGCCGTCGAGGCGCACCTTGCCGGACGAGGCCGGCCACAGCCCGAGGAGGGTCCGCGCGAGGCAGGTCTTGCCGGCGCCGGAGGGGCCGATCACCGCGACCACCTCGCCCAGGGCGAGGGCGAAGTTGAGCTCCCGCAACAGCGTCGCCGGGGTGCCCGGGGCGCCGGCGGCCACCCGCTCCACCGTGAGGCGGCCCTGGGGTGGCGGCAGCGGCATGCCGGGCGGCAACGCCGGCTGCGACGCCAGCAGGGCGACGAGCCGGCGCCAGGCTTCGCGGGCGCCGACCACCGTCGGCCACTGGCCCACCAGCTGGTTGAAGGGCGCCAGCGCGCGGGCGCCGAAGATGCCCGACACCACCAGCATGCCGCCGCCGCCGTTCAGCTGGTCATGCAGCAGCAGCCAGCAGCTGAGGCCCAGCAGGGCCGAGCTGAGCACGTTCTGCAGCAGGCGCGAGACGGCCTGCCAGTTGCCGGCGGCGAGGGAGGCGCGGGCCTGGTCGGCCAGGGCCTCCTGGTGGCGCTGCACCCAGCGCCGGTGCACGTTGGCGAGCATGCCCATCGAGTGCACCACCTGGGCGTTCTGCAGCAGGCGGTCGGCGTGCTGGTGGGCGGCGTAGGCCTTGCGGTTGGCCTCGCGCAGCGCCGGCCCGGTGGCCCGCTCGTTGCACCAGCCGATCAGCCCCTGGAGCAGCGCCGCCGCCACCGTCACCACGCCCAGCCACGGCGAGATGGCACTCACCAGCAGCACGAAGACGACCACCATCGGGGCCTCGAAGGCCGCGGTGATGACCGGCGAGCGGAGAAACTCCGACACCGTATGCAGATCCTGCACGGCCTGCTGGCCGCCGCCCGGGGTGCGCAGGCGGATCGCCCGCAGGGCGGCGTCGAACACCCGCCCGCCCAGGCGCTGGTCGAAGCTCCGCGCGGCATGGCGCAGCAGCGCCTCGCGGGTCCACTCCTGCACCTGGATCAGCGCGTAGGCCAGCAGCACGGCCAGGGTGAGCATCAGCAGGGTGAGGCCATTGCGGCTGTTCACCACCCGGTCATACACCTCGAGCATGTACCAGGAGGGTGTCAGCGCCAGCAGGCTGGCGCACAGCCCGAAGGCCAGGGCACGCCGCAGCGTGCTCCGCAATTCGCCCAGTGCGAACCGGAGTTCGGGCGAACCCGCCTCTAGCGTGGCGGTGGATTGAGCTTTGGGGGACATGGGTCGGTGTAGTTGTTCATACCGACCCTAACATTAATCAACAAAAACGATAATTTGCTGTCTTTTGCTGACAGAAATGATGTTTTCGACAATTAAAACAAATCACTCCTCGCCGTCAGCCTTGCCACAGGCGGATCGGCGCGGCAAACACGTAGCCCACGTTACGGGCGCTGCGCAGGGTGGCGGCCTCGCCGGAGCGCATCTCGATCTTGCGGCGCAGGCGGCTCAGCGCCGTCTCGAGGCGGCGGAAGTCGAAATCCAGCTCCGGGTGGCCCATCGCCTCGGCGAGGTCGCCGCGGCGGGCGGGCTCGGGCGCCGCTTCGGCCAGCACCTTCATCAGCTTGAATTCGGTGGGCGTGAGCAGGATCGCCGCGCCGCCCGGCGGCACCAGCTCGAGGGACTGCATGTCGAGCTGCCAGCCCTCGGCGGGCCGCTCGGGCACGTCGACCCGATGCAGGCGGCGGTACAGGCTCTCGCAGACGGCCGACAGCTCGCGCATGTCCACGGGCTTGACGAGGTAGATGTCCGCCCCGCTCTCCAGGCCCACCAGCCGGTCCTCCAGCTGCCCCCGGGCGGTGAGCATGGCGATCGCCAGCCGCGGGTGCGACACCGCCAGCCGCCGGGCGATGCTGACCCCGTCCTCGCCCGGCAGGCCGAGGTCGAGCACCAGCACGTCGGCCGGCTGGCTTGCGAGGTGGCGGTCGAGGGCGGTGCCGTCCGGCAGGCCGGTGACGCAGTGGCCCATCCGGCCCAGGTGAAAGACGACCTCGTCGCGCAGGTCTTCGTTGTCTTCGACGACGGCGATGTGAATCATGCTTGCCCTCCTTCCGGGCACTGCGCCAGCGGCAGCCAGCATTCGAAACAGCCCCCGTTGCCCGGCTCGCCGACCACCGCGCGCACCGAACCCTGATGGCGCTGGATGATCTGCCGCACGATGTAGAGGCCGAGGCCCAGCCCGGCGGTCTCGGAGGTGTCGTCGGATCGGTAGTATTTTTCGAAGATCCGCTCCCGGTCGGCGGCGGCGATGCCGCGCCCCTGGTCGAGGATCGTCCAGAGCAGGCCGGCGCGGCCGTCGCACTGCATCGGCTTGATCGACACATCCACCCGCGAACCCCGCGGCGAGTACTTGAGGGCGTTGTCGATCAGGTTGAGGAGCGCGTAGCGCAGCATGCGGTGGTCGGCCTCCAGGGGCGGCACGCCGTCGGCGCTCTGCACGACCACCCGCTGCTCCGCGTGGGCACCGACGATGTCGAGGGCGTCCGCCGTCACGTCGGCGAGGTCGCACTTGGCGAGATCCTGGGTCCACACCGACACATCGAAGCGGTCGCGGGTCTGCACGAGTTCGAGCAGGCCGTTCATCCGCTCCACCGCCCGCGCGATGCGGCCGAAGCGGTTGAGCCGCTCCGGCGTGGCGTCCTCGTCGAGCAGGCGCAGGGACTGCACCGATGCGTCGATGATCGCCAGCGGCGTGCGGAACTCGTGGGCCATCATCGACAGCAGGTGGCGCTGGTCTTCGAAGGCCCGGCGGTCGCGATCACTCGCCGCCTCCGCCTCCCGGGCCCGGCGCTCGGCCTCGGCCCGCTTCAGCTCCACCGCCCGCCGGCGCCCCTGGAAGGCGCACAGGGTCAGCACGGTCAGGGCCGCCAGCAGCAGGAACAGCCCCCCGCCGACGATCAGCCCCTCGGTGAGCGTCCCCCCCGCGGCGGCGGCCTCGCCGGCGTGACAGGGCCCGGCCAAACCCAGCGCGGCGGGCAGGAGACACCCGCCCGGCAGGCGACGGGCAGGCGGCACGGCACGGGGCAACGGGGACGATGGGGCTACAGACATGGCTCGATGGTAGCAAACTTGTTAAATACGTTAAAAATATCACGCAATATCGCGCCGTTTTGTGCCTCTCGAGCCCTCCTCCGCCGGCGCTCACCCGGGGGTGGCGGTGACGCTGGCGCGGGGGGTGCGGGCCCGCCGCTCGCGCACCTCGTGGAGGGCGCGGGCCTGCATGCTCTCGTGCACGAAGTCGATGTGGCGGCGCACGGCGGCCCGGGCGGCGGCCGGGTCGCGCCGGCGGATGCCGTCCCAGATGGCCTGGTGCTGGCCCTGCAGGTCGAGCCAGTTGCTCGCCTGGCCGCGCAGGTGGCGCAGATTGCGGTCGATGTGGTCGTTGATGACCCGGAACAGGCTGGCCGTGAGGTGGCCGAACATCACGTTGTGGGCGGCCTCGGCGATCGCCTGGTGGAAGGAGAGGTCCGCATCCACCTGCTGGGCCAGCACCTCCGGCGAAGTGCCCTCGGCGAAGACGGCCTCCAGGCGCTCGAAGGCGGCGCCGATGCGCAGCAGGTCGGCCTCGGTGGCCCGGCTGGCGGCGAGGGCCGCGGCCTCGCATTCGAGCATCCCGCGGAATTCGAGCAGGTCCGCCTGGATGTCGGGGTGCTGGCGGAGCATCTCCTGCCAGGGGTCGGTGAAGCCGGCATCGAGGCGATCGGTGACGTAGGTGCCGCCGCCCTGGCGGCTGTGCAGCAGGCCCTTTGAAACCAGCTTCTGGATCGCCTCGCGGAGGGACGGCCGCGACACGCCCAGCTCGGCGGCCAGCTCGCGTTCAGGCTGCAGGCGGTCGCCGGGCTTGAGGGCGCCATCCAGGATGCGGCGCTCGAGTTCGTGGGCGATGGTGTCGGAGAGGCGCGGGACTGCGAGCTTGCCGATGGCCATGGGCGGGGTCTCTCAATTGGTCTGACCAAAATTCTACTTTCAGCGTCCGCATCAGGACAAACCGGGCGGGCGCTCGCGCTAACGGTTTACCCGTAGAACGCCATCAAATTAAAGTTTTGATGCGCTCATAAGATTGACTTCTCGCCGACCCGCGGGTAGATTTTAGCTCCATCGGGTTGATTGGTCTTACCAATTTACCGTAAATCATGACCAGATCGCAGACCGCCGCGGCGACGGAGCACCCGACGCCCGCCGGCAGGACAGGAGGAGACATGAGCAGCCACACGCCGGGCACGCCCACGCGCAGCTATCCGCCCCGCCCCGAGGCGGTGTACTTTTATGCCACCTGCCTGGTGGACATGTTCGTGCCCGAGGCCGGCATGGACGCCATCACCCTCCTGGAGCGCGAAGGCATCCGGGTGATCTTCCCCGACAACCAGACCTGCTGCGGCCAGCCGGCCTTCACCAGCGGCTTCCCCGACGAAGCCCGCCGGGTGGTGGCGTCGCAGCTCGACCTGTTTCCCGGCGACTATCCCATCGTGGTGCCGTCCGGCTCCTGCGGCGGGATGATCCGCTGGCACTGGGAGAAGGTGGTCGGCGCCGACCCGGCCCTCAAGGCCCGGGCCGCGGCGATCGCCGCGCGCACCTTCGAGCTCGCCGAGTTCCTGCTGCACGTGGTCGGCTTCAACCGCAAGGACGAAGGCCCGGCCACCACCGTCACGCTGCACACCTCGTGCTCGGCACGCCGCGAGATGGGCACCCACCTGGTCGGCCGCGAGCTGCTCGCCCGCCTCGGCAACGTGAGCCTCGCCCACCACGACC
>RRZT011559425.1_pt1 | contig 13154 bp, 11 predicted proteins | sample 2165551 | NCBI WGS metagenome assembly RRZT01 (sample SAMN10456910, study PRJNA506462) | wastewater metagenome | biome: wastewater; feature: sludge; material: wastewater sludge; isolation source: wastewater sludge with Escherichia coli K12::gfp cells carrying plasmid... | place: USA: Moscow, Idaho... | reverse complement strand
GGCCTGGGCAAGCTGGAACAGGCACCAGCGAACCGCCTGCTGGATCGCGGGCTGGCCCTCGATCTCGACGTCGGCGTTGCGCCAGAACACGTCGAGCCACTCGCGCTGCTTCGCGTAGTAGTAGTCGAAGCCGTGCTCCTTCACGCGGTCGAGGGTGCGGCGACACCGGTCGGACAGCTCACCGACGGGCACCCCCCGGGAGGTGTGGTAGGCCACCGCCTTGTGCAGGGTGACGGGGATGCCCTGCTTCGCCTCGACCGTGAAGACCTGCTTCGCGAGGTCTGGCTGGGTCAACGTGGTGACCTCGACGGCGTTTGCCGTCTCGACCTCGTGGTCGGCGGCGACACCGATGGTCATCCCGGAGCGGGTCGTCTGGAAGCCGAGCATCATCCGCGAGTCGGTGTGCCAGTCCAGCACGGGCTGGAGCACCCGCTCCCCCCGGTTGGCCGCGCGACGCGGGTCGAAGCCCTCCTGCTCCTTCTCCGCCTTGCGGTAGTCGCTGTAACCGTCCTGGCGGTTGACGATCTGGGAGCTGATCACGATCGGCGCATCGCCGTCGAGCATCGTGACCTCGATCTCGAACAGGGCGAGATGGCGGTCGGTGAACGAGACCATCCGTGAGCTTCGGATCCGCACCCGCTTGCCCGCCGGGGTGCGCCAGATGACGGTGCGGTGGAGCTGCCCGGTGCGGAAGTCTAGGCTCCGCTCGTAACGGTCGAGGTCGGCGACCGATAGCGTGAGCGGCTCGTCGTCGATGTAGATCTTCAGCAGCTTCGCATCGGGGGCGTTGACGATGGTCTGGCCCGTGTGGGCGAACCCGAACGCCTCCTCGGCGTGCTTGATCGGCCAGGTCTCGTGGAAGCCGTTGATGAACGTGCCATGGGCGTAGCTGTCGCGCCCCTCCTCGGGGTTGCCGCGCATGCCGAGGTAGCCGTTGCCGATCGCGAACAGCGTCTCGGTCACCCCGACGTCACCGTTGGCCGGTTCGACCTCGGTCAGCCGCCACTCGTCCACGGGAAACCTGGAGCGGTTCATCGGGTCGCCTGCGATGTCTCTGATCATGCGTCCACCAGTTCTGCGAGGTCCTTCACGACGATGTCCGCGCCCGCGGCGCGCAGTTCGGCTCCACCGGCGCCACGGTCGACCCCGATCACAAGGCCGAACCCTCCGGCCGCGCCCGCCTGGACCCCTGAGATGGCGTCCTCGACCACGACGCACCTGGCATCGGGCTCGCCGAGCAGCGCGGCCGCGTGCTGGAACGTGTCGGGGGCAGGCTTGCCCGCAATGTGCTCCCTTGCCGCGAGCGCACCGTCGACGACGACGGGAAACCAGTCCTCCAGGCCCGCGGCGTGCAGGACCGCCTTGGCGTTGCGCGAGGAGGACACGACGGCGAACTTCATCCCATCCTCGGCCAGCCTGCGCAGCAGACGCACCGAGCCGGGATAGGCGGCGATGCCGTCGCGGGTGATGATCCGGTTGAACATCTCGTTCTTCCGGTTGCCCAGCCCGCCGACCGTGTCCTGCTCGGGCGGGTCGTCGTGCGTGCCCTCGGGGAGCCGGATGCCGCGGGAGGCGAGGAAGTCGCGTACCCCGTCGAAGCGGGGCTTGCCGTCGACGTGGGCGAAGTAGTCGTCATCGGTGTAGGGCGGCTGCCCGGGACGACCGGTGAGGAACGAGTTGAACGTCTCGCTCCATGCGCGCATGTGGACCTCGGCGGTGGGCGTGATCACGCCGTCGAGGTCGAACAGGATCGCTGCGTAGCGGCTCCACTTCATGGCACAAGAGCCTACTGGCCGCGCCTCAGCCACGAGCCGCCCTGGAACGGCGCTGGCAGCGCGGACACCAGTACAGGTTGCGGCCCTCCAGCGTCGTGGTGCGCACCTGGGTGCCGCACACGTGGCACGGCAGGTCGGCCCGGCGGTACACGTAGACCTCTCCCCCGTGCCGGTCGACGCGGGCGGGCCTGCCCTGGGCCTCGGGCGAGTGCTCCTCGCGGACGGTGTCGATGCGGCCGTGCTCGACGGCGTAGGCCATCAGTTCGACCAGGTCGTCCCAGATCACCTGCCAGGTGCGACGGTCGATGTCGCGGCCAGGGGTGAGCGGGTTGAGCCGGTGTCGGAAGAGGACCTCGGCCCGGAAGATGTTGCCCACCCCCGCGGCGACCCGCTGGTCCATGAGCAGGGCGGCGATGGGCTTGCCGGAGCGCCGGATCCGCTCGAATCCGCGCTGCGGATCGGCGTCGGCGCGCAGCGGGTCGGGCCCGCTGGTGGCGAGCACGGCCTCCTTCTCGTCCTGCGTGATGATCCGGCACCACTGGGGTCCGCGGAGGTCAGCCGCTGTGACGCCGTCGGTGATCCTGAGCCGCACCTGGCCCCACGGCGCATCGAAGTCGGTGAACTGGAACTTGCCGATCAGGCCGAGGTGGATGTGCACGACGTCACCCGTGGCGAAGTCGATGAAGAGGTGCTTGCCGACGGCCTCCCCGCGCTCGAGGACTGCCCCGTCGAGCCGTCCGGCGTCGAAGCGTCCCTGCGGGGAGGTGACGCTGACCTGGCGTGAGCCGAAGCTGTCCGTGAGTGCGGAGGCCAGGCGGTGGATGACATGTCCCTCGGGCATCCCGCCAATCTAGCGCGTCGCCCAGACACTAGGCTTGGCCCATGTCGGAGCCAAACCAGTTCGGTCGTGACGGAGTCTCCGGCCTTGTCGACAAAGACCGGGCGATCCGGGCGCGCCTCCTGCCGCGGCGCCGCGAGGATCAGTCGTCGGAGCGACCCAACGCGAACGCGATCACGACCGGAATCACCATGCCGACGGCGACCCACATGGGCCAGAAGTAGAGCAGTGCGCCTGCCGAAAGGCTGGCGAGCAGCCAGATCAGCACGTTGATCCCCACGACGGTGCCCGCGATCAGCAGCAGGATGCGGGAGGCGATGATCCGGCCGCGCGACCCGTCCCGCCGCGCAGGGGCGCTTCCCGTCACCAGATCACCGACGAGCGGGGAGATCTCCCCCACCGTCTTGATCTGCATGGCCTTGTCGAGGCGTTCGTTGTACTCGTCGTTGTCGAGCTTGCCGAGCGCGTAGGCGTCGCCCAGCAGGTCTGCGACGAGGTCCCGGTCGCTGTGGCCGACCCTGACGTCTGCGTTGCGTGGCCTCCTTGGGTCGGCTGTGAACCGCTCCCACGCGGGCTCGGACGGCTGGGGAACCGGCAGCGAGGACGACATCGACGCCTCCTTGTGAGTGTGATGGAAACACTATCCGAGCGCGGCCCCCGCACCGCGAACAGTCCCCCGGTTTCGCTGAGCAGACCCCTACACCCGGTGCCGCGCCGACGACCCCGCGTCGGGTGAAGCGGTCAGCGAAAATGCGCGTTTGCGTCCTGATCAGGGTTTAGGCTCAGGCCCATGGCGCAGTTTCGATGAGCAACCTGAGGCGGTACAGCCGGCGACTGAACGAGCGTTCCGCCGCCAACCTGGTCCTGCCACGGCTGATCGACGCCCAGCGCGCAGCACGGCGGCTCCGGGTCGCCCGGCACAGGCGGGTCCAACCCTGACCTAGCGGTTCTCGTACTCCGAGATGAGGTCGATGCGGCGCTGATGGCGCGCCTCGCCGGGAAAGTCCGTGTCCAGGAAGGTCCGCACGATGTCGTAGCCCTCCTCGAGGCTCTGCATCCGTCCCCCGAGAGCGACGATGTTTGCGTTGTTGTGCTCTCGCCCCAGCCGGGCGAGGTCGACGTTGTAGGCCAGCGCGGCGCGCACGCCGCGCACCTTGTTCGCGGCGATCTGCTCGCCGTTGCCGGAACCGCCGAGCACGACGCCGAGCGCGCCCTCGTCAGCGACGACGGCCTCGGCGCAGGCGATGATGAACGGCGGGTAGTCGTCCTCGGCGTCGTAGGCGTGGGCTCCGTGGTCGACGACCTCGAAGCCGTCCTCCTTCAGCCTGCTGACGAGGTACTCCTTGAGCTCGAACGCGGCGTGGTCGGTGGCAATGTGGACTCGCATGCCCCCACTATTCCAGCCCTGCCGGGCCCTCGGACAGGAGCGTGACGAATCCGGCCTCGTCGAGGATGGTGAGTCCGAGGCTCTCCGCCTTCGTCGCCTTGGAACCGGCGTTGGCGCCGATCACCACGTAGTCGGTGTTCTTCGACACCGAGCCGGACGCCTTCCCCCCGCGCGAGATGATGGCCTCCTTCGCGCCGTCGCGGCTGAACCCGTCGAGGGAGCCGGTGACCACGACGGTCAACCCCTCGAGGGTGCGCTCGATCGAGGTGTCGATCTCGTCGGCCATCCGCACCCCTGACGCCGCCCACTTCTCGACGATGTCGCGGTGCCAGTCGACCGTGAACCAGTTCAGCACCGCGTCCGCGATCACTGAGCCGACGCCGTCGACGGCGGCAAGCTCCTCGGGCGAGGCGGCACGGATGGCGTCCAGCGACCCGAAGTGGGTGGCGAGCGAGCGGGCAGCCGTCGGGCCGACGTGGCGGATCGACAGGGCGACGAGCACGCGCCACAGGGGCTGGCTCTTCACGCTCTCCAGGTTCGACAGCAGCTTCTGGCCGACGGTGGACAGCACGCGCCCGTCCCGGATCGGGACGCTCGCCCCGGCCAGTTCGGCCGGCTTGGCGGTGCGGGTGTAGAAGTCGGTCTGCAGCAGGTCATCGGCGGTCAGCGAGAACAGGTCGCCCTCATCCGCCAGGCGCCCCGACTCGAGCAGGGCCGCCGCGCCCTCCCAGCCGAGGGCCTCGATGTCGAGGGCTCCTCGGGAGGCGAGCCCGAACAGCCGCTCCCGCAGCTGGCTGGGGCAGGTCCGCGAGTTGGGGCAGCGGATGTCCTTGTCCCCCTCCTTCTCCGGGCGCAGCTCTGTCCCGCAGGAGGGGCAGTGGGTCGGCATCACGAACTCGCGTTCGGTGCCGTCACGCAGGGCGACCACCGGGGCGACGATCTCGGGGATCACGTCTCCGGCCTTGCGCAGCACGACGGTGTCGCCGATCAGCACGCCCTTGCGCTTGACCTCGTAGCCGTTGTGCAGCGTCGCCATCTCGACGGTGGAGCCGCTGACGAAGACGGGCTCCATCACACCGAACGGGGTGACCCGCCCGGTGCGTCCGACGTTGACCTGGATGTCGCGCAGGACGGTGTTGACCTCCTCGGGCGGGTACTTGTAGGCGATGGCCCAGCGCGGGGCGCGGGAGGTTGACCCGAGCCGGTCCTGCTCGGCCAGGTTGTCGACCTTGATCACGATGCCGTCGATCTCGTGGCTGAGGTCGTGGCGGCGCTCGCCGTGGTGTTCCACGAAGGCGAGCACCTCCTGCGGGGTCTCCACCACCCGGAACGTGTCGGGAGTGGGAAGTCCCCAGCCCTTCAACATCTCGTACGCCTCGGACTGGGACTCGAAGCTCACCCCGTCGATCTCGCCGATGCCGTGCACGAGCATCCGCAGCGGGCGCGACGCCGTCACCGAGGGGTTCTTCTGGCGCAGCGATCCGGCCGCCGCGTTGCGCGGGTTCGCGAAGGGCGCCTTCCCCGCCTCCACGAGCGAGGCGTTGAGTTCCTCGAACCCGGCGACCGGGAAGAAGACCTCGCCGCGGACCTCCAGCACCTCGGGCACGTCCCCGGTGAGCCGGTGCGGGATGGTCCTGATCGTCGACACGTTGGGCGTGACGTCCTCGCCGACCCGGCCGTCACCGCGGGTTGCCGCGACGCTCAGCCGTCCGTTGAGGTACACGAGATCGACCGCGAGCCCGTCGATCTTCAGCTCGCACAGGTAGCGGCCGGTCGGGGTCCTCGCCAGCCAGCCGGAGAGCTCCTCCTCGCTGAAGACGTTGTCGAGGCTGAGCATCCGTCGCCGGTGTGTGACCGGAGTGAACTCCGTGATCCGGGCCGCGCCGACCTTCTGGGTGACGGAATCGGGGTTGACCAGCGAGGGATGGTCTGCCTCGAGCGCCTCGAGTTCGCGCATCGCCGAGTCGTAGTCGGCATCGGAAAGCGTCGGCGAATCGACGCCGTAGTAGGCCTCCTGGGCCTCCGTCAGCAGCGTGTTGAGCTCGGTCCAGCGTCGGCGGAGCTCAGGTGAGGTGACGCCCTTCTCGGCATCGGTCTGCTCGGTCATGTGGCCATCGTTCCACAATCCACCCGCAGATAGGCCTCCCGAAATCCCACTGTGGGACCGGTAACCGTAGAAGAATGGGCCAATGCCCGCACAAAAGTGTGAGCGCTGAACATGTAGTAAAGGACGCCCATGGCCACGGCCAACATCACACGTGACGAGGCAGCCGCCCGCTCGCAGGTCATCTCGACCAAGGCCTACGAGGTCGCAGTCGACCTGACCGGACGCGAGGTCGGGGACAAGGAACGCCAGTTCCTGTCCACCACGGTGCTGCGCCTCACCTCGACCGGAGGCGACACCCACCTCGATCTCATCGCCGACGAGGTTCGCGAAGCAACCCTGGACGGCGAGCCCTTCGACGTCACGACCTTCGACGGCTACCGCCTCCCCCTTCCCTCACTCTCCGAGGGCGAGCACGAGATCCGCGTCGTCGCGGTGTGCCGTTACTCGAACTCGGGCGAGGGCCTGCACCGCTTCGTCGACCCGGTCGACGGCCTCACCTACCTGTACACGCAGTTCGAGACGGCAGACGCACGGCGCATGTACGCCAATGCCGAGCAGCCCGACCAGAAGGCCACCTTCCAGCTGTCGGTGCTCGCGCCGTCCGACTGGGTCGTGTTCACCAACGCGCCAAGCGTCGACCCGGTCGACATCGGTGACGGCTTCGGCCGTTTCGAGCACGAGACCACCAAGACGATGTCGACCTACATCACGGCGCTCGTGGCAGGCAACTTCCACGTGGTGCGTGGCACGATCAACTCCGCCGCCGGTGAGGTGCCTGCATCGGTCGCCTGCCGCCAGTCGCTGGCCCAGTACCTGGATGCGGACCGGATCCTCACCACGACCCAGTACGGCTTCGACGTCTTCGAGGACGCCTTCGGGGTGCCCTACGCGTTCGGCACCTACGACCAGATCTTCGTGCCCGAGTTCAACGCCGGAGCGATGGAGAACGCGGGCTGCGTCACCTTCCGCGACGAGTACCTCTTCCGTTCCCGCGTGACCTCCCGCGAGATGGACGCGCGCGACAACACGATCCTGCACGAACTGGCCCACATGTGGTTCGGTGACCTCGTCACGATGCGCTGGTGGGACGACCTGTGGCTCAACGAGTCGTTCGCCGAGTGGGCCTCCCACTTCGCCAACGACGAGATCGCCCGCACCCACGGCACCGGGGCGAACCCGTGGGCCTCGTTCAGCAACGAACGCAAGGCCTGGGCCTACCTGCAGGATCAGCTGTCGACGACGCACCCCATCGCCGCAGACATGTCCGACCTCGAAAAGGTCGAGCAGAACTTCGACGGCATCACCTACGCCAAGGGCGCCTCGGTGTTGAAGCTGCTCGTCTCGATCGTCGGCCGCGACGCCTTCCTGCAGGGCGTGAAGGCCTACTTCGAGAAGCACGCCTACGGCAACACCGAGCTCAGCGACCTCCTGGTCGAGCTGGAGGCAACCTCCGGACGCGACCTGTCCTGGTTCAGCTCCGAATGGCTGGAGACGGCGGGGGTCAACACCCTCACGGCCGACTTCGACGTCGACGGCGAGGGCCGCTTCACCCGCTTCGAGGTGGTGCAGAGCGCACCGGAGCAGTGGCCGACGCTGCGCACCCACCGGCTCGGCATCGGCATCTACGCCCTGACCGGGGAGGGTGCCCTTGAGCGCCGTGAGTTCGTCGAGCTGGACGTGACCGGCGAACGCACCCCCGTCGAGCAGCTGATCGGCACGGAGTGCGGCGACCTCGTCCTGCTCAACGACGGCGACCTCACCTACGCGAAGATCCGCCTCGACGACGACTCCACCCGCACGCTGATCGAGCACTTCGACGACCTGACCGATCCGCTCGCCCGCGCCGTCGCGTGGACCTCGTTCTGGGAGGCGACCCGCGATGCGGAGCTGCCCGCACAGGACTACGTCGCCCTCGTGCTCGCCGGGCTGCCGAGCGAGACCGACATGGCCGCCGTATCGACGCTGCTTGCCCAGGCGGGCAACGCGGCGCTCGCGTTCACCGCACCGGAGCTTCGCGACGACCTCAACGTCAAGCTGGTCGCCGGCCTCGCCCGCCTGCTCAAGGAGTCCGAGCCCGGTTCGGACAAGCAGGTGCTCGCGGCGAAGGCGCTGATCGCTTCGGTGCGTTCGGCCGAGGGCGTCGACCTGCTCAAGGGCTGGCTCGACGGCGAGGAGGTCCCCGAGGGACTCGCCATCGACACCGGCATGCGCTGGTCGATCACGGCCGCCCTCGCGAAGCTGGGCGCGATCGGCCATGACGAGATCAGCGCCGAGCTCGACCGCGACAACACCTCTGCAGGCGCCGAGTCGGCCGCGGGTGCGGCTGCCGCCCTTCCCGACGAGGAGTCAAAGGCCCAGGCCTGGACGCTCGCCACCGGCGACGCGGAGGTGCCCAACGAGACGCATCGCGCGATCTGCATGGGGTTCTGGCGCTATTGCCAGGACGAGGTGCTCGAGCCCTACCCGGCCGCCTACCTCGACCTGCTCGGCCGGATCTCGCGCCGCGAGGGCGTGTGGGAGAGCCGCGGCTACGCGGCGATCGGCACCGCCCTGCGGTGGCTGTTCCCCACCCCGCTCGTGTCGGACTCGCTCGTCGGCACCTACCAGGCATGGCTCGAGGACAACGAGCCGAGCGAGCAGGTGCGTCGCTCCGTCACCGAACGGCTGGACGAGGCCCGCCGCGCGCTGCGCGCCCAGGAACGCAGCCGCCAGGCCTGATCAGGTCACGCAATGGGACCCGGCCGAGATGGCCGGGTCCCTTCGCGTTTCCGGGAGAACCTCCGCCACTCAGCGGACTCCGCGCCGCTGCAGCAGGCCGGAGAGGAGCGCCAGCCCGAGCCCGATGGTGGCAAGCGCCGCTCCGAGCCAGGCCGGTGCGGTGAGGCCGAGACCCATCGAGATCACGAGACCGCCCAGCGCGGCGCCGATCGAGTTGCCGATGTTCAACGAGGCGTGGTTCAGGGCCGAGGCGAGGGTCTGTGCGTCTCCGGAGACGTCGAGCAGGCGGGTCTGGATGGCAGGCATCATCACAGACGAGAGCGTTGCCATCGCCAGCAGGAAGATCAGCAGCACGGCGGGCGTCGCCGCGAACATGCCGAGCACCGCGAGCGCGCCGATGAACCACGGATAGACCTTGACCAGCGTCTGCAGCGCGCCACGGTCGGCAGCCCGCCCGCCGACGAGGGTGCCGACGGTCATGCCGATGCCGATCACGACGAGCGTGACCGGAACCCAGGACTGCGGCAGGCCCGCAAGGTCGGTCACCATCGGCGAGACGTAGGAGTAGACGGCGAAGAAGCCTCCGAACCCGATCGACCCGATGGCGAGCGTCAGCCACACCTGGGGCCGCTTGAACACCCGCAGTTCGCCGCGCATGCTCGCGTTCGGGTTGCCGGGCTGCCTCGGCACGAACAGCCAGATCGCGACCGTGGCGAGCGCGAAGATCGCGGCGACCGCAAGGTAGGCGGCGCGCCAGCCCGCATGCTGGCCAAGCACGGTGATCAGCGGCACGCCGATCACGTTGGCGACCGTCAGGCCGGACAACACGAAGGCGATCCCCTTGCCCCGGCTGCCCGGGCCCATGATCTCGGCGGCGATCAGCGAGGCGAAACCGAAGTAGGCCCCGTGCGCGAGCGCGGCCAGGAACCGGGCTGCGACGAGCCACCAGAAGCCGGGTGCGGCGAAGGCGAGCAGCGAGCCGACGGTGAAGGCGACGCAGAATCCCGTGACGGCGACCTTGCGTGGTAGCCGGACGGTGGCGATGGCGAGGGTGAAGGCGCCGACGACCACGCCGAGTGCGTAGGCGGAGATGATCAGGCCGCCCCGGGCGAGGGCCTGATCCTGATCGGTGGCCCAGAGTTCTGGGAGCAGCGAGGAGACGGTCTGCGGCAGCAGGCCCATCGCGACGAACTCCGTCGCTCCGATGCCGAAGCCACCAAGTGCGAGCGACAGCAGCGCCGCGCGGCGCCGCTTCGGGCTCAGTTCGGTCATGCGAGGTCTCCCAGGGTCGATTTCCAACGCTCGACGCTGAGCACGACGCAATCTACTTGTCGGTTGAGACGATCCTGTAACGCGCACGAACGGGGCGTGCCGCCCTCGGCACGCCCCGTCTCACAGGTGTCAGTGGGTCACTGGCCCAGGGTGGTCAGTTCCTTCGATTCCTCGTCGCTCTCCTTGCGGGAGCCGCGCGCCAGTTGCGGCGCGAAAGCCAGCAGGGTGACGATGGCGCCGAAGGCCAGCGGGCCGATCACCATCAGCAGCCACATGTACAGGTCCGAGTAGTGAGTCGGCTCCGGCCAGCCTGGCAGGGCTTCGAGGGGCAGCAGGTTCATGGGGGCACTCTAGCGGAAGAGCGGCGCGCGGTGCGGCGGTGATAGATTCGCCATCGACTTCGGGAGGTATGCGAATGGACCACGAGCCACGAGCCATGTTGTCCGCCGACGACATGTCCTGGGCGATGACCCGGATGACCCACGAGATCCTCGAGCGTAACCACGGCTCGGAGGGAGTCATCCTGCTCGGTATCCTCACCCGCGGAGCGCCCCTGGCCCAGCGCCTCGCGGCGATCGCGGAGCGGGAGAACCAACCGCTCCCGGTCGGCCAGCTCGACATCACGATGTACCGCGACGACCTGCGCTCCAACCCGACCCGCCGGGTGGGCCGCACCATCCTCCCCGCACCGATCGACGAGCGCACCGTCGTGCTGGTCGACGACGTCCTCTTCTCCGGACGCACCGTCCAGGCAGCACTGCACGCGCTCGCCGACCTCGGCCGCCCCCACGCGATCCAACTCGTCACCCTGATCGATCGCGGACACCGCGAGCTGCCGATCCAGGCCGACATCGTCGGCAAGTCGATTCCCACCGCCGCGGATGAGAGCGTCCGCGTCCGGCTGCAGGAGACCGACGGCGAGGACCTCGTCACCATCGAACGGAGCGCACTGTGAAGCACCTGCTCGGCATCGAGGAGCTCAGCCGCGACGAGATCGAGATGCTCCTGGCCACGGCCGAGGAGATGCACGACGTCCAGTCGCGTCCGATCAAGAAGCTGCCCGCCCTGCGCGGCCGCACCGTCGTCAATCTCTTCTTCGAGGACTCCACCCGCACCCGCTCGTCCTTCGAGTTGGCGGCCAAGTGGCTGTCTGCGGACGCGATCAACGTGTCGGCGAAGGGAAGCTCGGTCAGCAAGGGCGAGTCGATGCGCGACACCCTGATGACCCTTGACGCGATGGGCGTCGACGCCATCGTCATGCGTCACGCCGGCTCGGGTTCGGTGCGACAGGCGGCGGGCTGGGTGCGCGCCTCCATGATCAACGCAGGCGACGGCACGCACGAGCATCCGACGCAGGCCCTGCTCGACGCGCATGCCATCCGTCGCCACCTCCGCGCCAACGAGCTCGGCGACCTGGAAGGCAAGCGGGTCGCGATCACCGGCGACCTCCTGCACTCGCGCGTGGTGCGCTCCAATGTGCTGCTGCTCAACAAGGTCGGCGCCTCCGTCGTGCTCGTCGCACCGCCGACGCTGCTGCCCCCAGGGGTCGAGAACTGGGATGCCGAGGTCAGCCACGACTTCGACTCCGTCCTCCCGGACGTCGACGTCGCCATGATGCTGCGGGTGCAGCGCGAACGGATGAGCGGCGGGTTCTTCCCGTCTGAGCGCGAGTACATCGCCGGGTACGGCCTGACCGCGCAGCGACTCGCCAAGCTGAAGCCGGGCGCCTGCATCGCGCACCCCGGCCCGATGAACCGCGGCCTCGAGATCTCGTCGGCGGCCGCCGACGCCTCACAGTCGATCATCCTCGACCAGGTCTCGTCCGGGGTCGCCGTCCGGATGAGCGTGCTGTACCACCTGCTGGCGGGCGACGCCGGCGACGAGCGAAGGGACTGACCATGGCCACCGTGCTGCGCTCCGTGACGCTGCCTGACGGCACCCGCACCGACCTCACCATCTCTGAAGGCGTCTTCGTGGACGACGCCGGCTCCGACGCGCAGGTCGTCGACTGCGACGGGCTGATCGCGCTGCCCGGCCTCGTCGACGTGCACACCCACCTGCGCGAGCCGGGGCGCGAGGACACCGAGACGGTGCTCACCGGCTCGCAGGCCGCCGCCCGCGGCGGTTTCACGGCCGTGTGTGCCATGGCCAACACCACCCCCGTCACGGACACCGCCGAGAAGGCCGAGCACATCCGCGACCTCGGACTGCGCGCCGGCCTCGTCGACGTGGTCGTGATCGGAGCCATCTCCAAGGGGCTCGCCGGTGAGCAGCTCGCGGAGCTCGGGCTGATGAACTCCTCCGAGGCGAGGGTCACGATGTTCTCCGACGACGGCCACTGCCTGATGGACCCGCAGCTCATGCGCCGCGCGCTCGAATGGGTCAAGCCGTTCGGAGGGGTGATCGCGCAGCACGCGCAGGACTCGTCGCTCGCCGGGCCCGGAGCCTGCTGCCACGAGGGCGAACTCTCCGGCCGGCTCGGTCTGGGCGGGTGGCCGAGCGTCGCCGAGTCGAGCATCATCGCCCGCGACGTGCAGTTGGCCGAGGCGACCGGTTCGCGGCTCCATGTGTGCCACGTCTCCACCGCCGAGGGCGTCGACGTCATCCGCTGGGCGAAGGCCCGCGGCATCAACGTCACCGCCGAGGTGACCCCTCACCACCTGCTGCTCAGCACGCAGGAACTCGTCGGCTACGACACGACCTACAAGGTCAACCCGCCGCTGCGTCCCGACGAGCACATCGAGGCCGTGCGGGAGGCCCTCGCGGACGGGACGATCGACGTCGTCGGCACCGACCACGCGCCCCACGCCACCCAGGACAAGGACCATGCCTTCGTCGACGCGCGCCCCGGCATGCTCGGCCTCGAGCAGGCGCTGGCAGTCGTGATGGACACGATGCTGAACCCCGGTCGACTCGACTGGTCGGGAGTGGCCGACCGGATGAGCCACGCCCCGGCCCGCGTCGCCTCGCTCGCAGGTCAGGGCCGACCGCTCGCCGTTGGCGAGCCGGCGAACCTCGTGCTCGTCGATCCCACCCTCACCGCGACCGTCGACCGCG
>RRZT011218935.1_pt1 | contig 13155 bp, 7 predicted proteins | sample 2165551 | NCBI WGS metagenome assembly RRZT01 (sample SAMN10456910, study PRJNA506462) | wastewater metagenome | biome: wastewater; feature: sludge; material: wastewater sludge; isolation source: wastewater sludge with Escherichia coli K12::gfp cells carrying plasmid... | place: USA: Moscow, Idaho ... | reverse complement strand
GACCCTTTCCTTTGCATTCTTTACAAACCTGCTGTAGAAATCTCTCTGCAGGTCAAGCCCCGTATCTGCGCCACTCTCTGCAAACGCACTGCTCCACGCCACGCAAAGAGGATTAAGGAACCTGTTTGTGTATATGTTCTCGACAAGATCCCTGAGATTCTCAAAAGGAGCATTGCTCTCCACCATATCGTAATGATAGTAGAAATATCTGTATTTCTGGTCAAACACGTAATCCTCTTCTATATAGCTCTTCCAGATATCCTGAACAGTTTTCTGAGGCGTGAATGTCCCTGCCTTTATCAGCTCGGCGGCGTTTTCGATTATATAGTAATGAGAATAATACACAGATCCAAAGTGCATCTTCCTTCTCATCCTGCACAGGTCCCTCACAGAGTACCCACTCAGCTTTGCGTCCTTATCCTCATGCTCGAGCCTCTGAATCAGCCACCTTATTATATATACATCCGCTTTTCTGAATATCTCAAGCTCCGCAAGATCCTGGGCCCCGAGAGCATCAAACACAGACTCTCCGTTGAGGTCGCTGTAGACCATATCTGAGAGCTCGTCAAATCTTTCGCTGTATATGACGCTGTTCATCATGCTGTCAAGAAACGCGATTATGCTGCCCGACTTGTGAGAGCAGTAATTCTTCCATGACTGAGGAAGCTCCGCGCCTGCCATCCTTGAAGCGTAGGTCGTGAAAAGAGTGTACACGAGGCCTCTGAGGCTGGGAGATTCGTCCCTGTAGCCGAATGACTGCTCGCACATGTTCCAGAACGAATCCGCAAGATCATATTTTTCAAACTCCGAAATGAGCCTGCTGTTTTCGATGTCCCCGTCACTGAGCAGAGTCCTTGCTATCTCCTCAAATGAAACCGTCTTTGTCCTGCACAGAACGCTCATCATGGCAGTCTCGATTACGGCCTGGTCGTATCTTTCTATCTCAAGGTCATAGAATCTCTGGGTCCTGTCCTTTGCCCCAAAGAACTTTATGTGCTTCTGGATGACATGCCTGTACTGCTCCTCTATCCCGAGGTCCACAGACAGAAGCGAAGCCCTGTCGGCAAAAAATTCCTTTGAATAGAATATAGTGTCGGCAAGGTGATTGTCCCTTATGCCCGGCTTTGGAAACGGCGCATAGATCAGGTAGCTGGTCTTTACATCCTCACGCTCCAGAAAATATTTTATATAAAACTGGTTGTCTCTTTCCAGTCTGAGTATCTTTGCATTTTCAAGCTCCATATCATCAATATCTGATATAAACTCTGCGTCCGCGTCGTACCAGAAAATAAGCTTTCTCTGGTCCGAAGCAAACTCCAGGTTGAGCTTGTCAGTAATCTGTCTAAGATTTAGTATCATAATGTTTTTCACCGTTCTTTAATCAGCTTAAATTCTTTTGCAATTTCATCGTTCATAATTATAACACTGCTTTTCCAAATCTTATTATAATCAATCATAATCCTGTCGAATGCATCCTTCAATGGTTGCAACCACTCAATTTTATGTCCTTTAATTATCAAAATGAATTTGAATTTTGCAGTTTCAAGTTCTATATTTAATAGCTTATCCGGAATTTTATCAACAAGATTCCTTTTTAAGACGGATGTCAGATACATATTAAATGAGTGTATAAACTTGTCAGATATTTCGTCAATAAATTCATCAAATCTTTCCTTATTTTCAGCCTTTGGCTGAGGTGAACTTGATTTTGCTTCTACAAACAAAATTTCATCCGGCTTAACAGAAACCACGAATTCAACAGTCTTGATCCCATCTCCCAAGCTGGAATGGAGATTTGAATTTTCAATTTGAAATATATGCTTTTCTTCAAATTCGAAAATCATATTTGACTCTACTACTCTAATCATAAATCCATCTCCATTTTAATTTCATCCTTATATAACTTGATAAACGTATCTCTAATAGTATTTTCTTTTAAATTTTTGAATTTACTGCTGCTTTCGCATTTGACTCCGTTATCTGTTTTGTATAATGAATGGAACTCTACCATACCTTTTTCGCTTGTCTTTATGTCAAAATATTTAGACAATATATAATCATGCGTCGAAATGAAAATTTGGACACCACCCTGCTGAAGCTCCAATAGCATATCAACTATTAAAGGTATGTGTAACGGGTTTATATTCGCTTCAGGCTCATCCCAGAATAAAACCGATCCTTTTTCAAGAGTACCATTTTTCATTAACTGCCATAAAAGTGCAATCTTTCGAATACCTTCTGCAACCAGGTTGAACTCTACTTTTGATGAACCATATTTCATATAAAATTTATCTTTCTTATTATCAAAGTAAACTTTTCCTTCAATAATTTTTTCAAGTCTGTTAAGTTGCGGTTTCTTGCTCAAAGCATCGCGTCCAGCCGATATATCTACTTTTGCCGAATGAATAATATCAATATACGTATCGTCAAATTCAACATTATTTTTCTCATTAGCAGATATCAAATTGAACGAATTTGATAATATCTCTTTTGCCGGAATAAATGTACTTTCTAAGTCACTAAAATCTTTTTCCCATGATTGCTCATTTTTAACTTCAGCATCCCATTTTTTAGTTTTAGTATTAAAATTGATAATTAGAGTTTTGTTAGTACCATTCCTCTGGGCACTTATTTTAACTGATGAACTCGATATCCCCGGCTTTCTGTTTACCAAACGCCCAATCTTAAAATCATCTGGTCTGAATGTATTCACGATTTTTTGAGAAAATGAAACTTTTGGCTCCGCCGCCTTGCATGCAGAATAAATCAGCTTCATCAGGTGAGTTTTCCCAGTTCCGTTTTCTCCTATAAAAATATTAATTCCCTCAGAAAAATTTATTTCAAGCTGCTCAAATACCGTGAAATTGGATAACTGTATTTTTTGAATTGCCATTCAAACACCTCCATATACATTCTATATTTTTGCCAAAATTTCAAGTTTTTTGCCATCCTGAGCCGTCTGTACTTTTTCATAGTTTACCTTTACCCCGTCATCAAGATCGATGGCGATACGGCTTATCGCAAGGTGTGCAATCTTTTCATCATACTCCCTTGTCTCCTTGAGCTGCTTCACGAGCTTTTCTTTTCTTTTTTCAGCCTGAGCTATCTCACGGGCATTGCCGCTGTTTTCAGCCATTTCATTTGAAAGCTCAATGTGGCTCATGTATTTCTTCTGAATCTCATGGAGATAATTCACACGCACGACCCCTGTAGTGTCTTCGTTATATCTGTGCATATATATAAGAGCCTTGAACCCATTCTGCTTTCCGCTGTCATACATCCAGTATATAGGACGTTTCTGATATGTCTTCACATGATCCTTGTAGAAATCCTTGAGGAAATAATTTCTGATTATATCCCTCGATTTGTCTCCCCTGCCTCCAAGTGCATCGGCTATAAAGTCGAGATTTTCCTCAAGCGTATCAGCTCCGTATACACATCTCACGAATTCGACAAACCTGCCCACAATATCGTCCTCAAAATATTCCTCATCAGTCAAAGGTATGCAGTTGTCCCTGTCAGGAATGAATGCAGTGTACCTCGAATCATCCCACTCTCCTCCTGCATATGCAAGGCCTTCGACATCAAGTGAATATCGGCCAAACATACATCCAACAGCGTAGGAAATTAAGCTGCGGATATCACGACCAAGGTCCGCCTTTCTTACTGTCACATCCTTATCTTCAACATCAGGAGTAAGCTCATCCTGCAGCCCATAAATATCTATAAAGATTCTATTCAGTTCTTCTTCATTAGATTTGAGCTGGTTGAACTGTTTTTCGCAATGTTCTTTCCATAAATCATAATACCCCTCTATACGACCTTCTTTTTCTTTTGTTTCCGTATCATAAACTGCAGGGTATTTTAAAAGTGGATGCCTTTTGAAATCCCATGATGTTTCGAAGGAGTCCCAGTCGGTTTTTGAGATAGAAATATTCGTTTTTACTAACTCTTCTACATAATTCAATTCACTATCATTTACAATAACGGGTATATTTGCAATATTTCCTACTTGATAATTTATTGTAGGAGCTAATATAGACATGAATTCATTAATTAATTTGGAATTATTTAATCCTAATAAGTACCATAACGATACTTCTCCTGATTTAAAACAACTCATTCCCGCTACATCAAACAAATGTCCACTAGGTTTATATCTAAATGCTATTGAGCTAGAAGAAATTAATGACCACGATATACATTCTTTAAAATAGAAGTTTGTATTTCTTAAAACAGCTCCTTTGAATGCTTTTAAATCTCTCCCATCATATTGCCAGTTTACAACATAATCGTTATTCCCATACCACTTTCTGTATTCTCCACCTTTATTATATGGATACCATTTGCAATTTGAACCACTAGACTCTTCATGTGTTTTGCATTCAAGAAAAACATCATTATTGTTACATTCAAACCAAATCCTCAAAAATATATCATTATTCGATGTTGCAATTCCTTGTTTAGGAATAGCTAACTCCGACAATAATTTTGAGCTCTCAAAAATATCAACTATATCTTCACTCACCCAATACGCAATCGGTGAGCCTGGAATTTTAGAGAAGTTTTCTTTTTTTGTTGTGTGAACGTTATCTTTTTCAATAAACGCATTTTCCTTTGCACTCTGACTGTTAAAATCTACCAGCCTTGCAAAAGTTGCAATATATTCAGTGATATTGCTTTTCCTTGTTATAAACGACGTGGCCTGGACTACTTCACCGCCTATTTCCTCAAAAGCTCTTGCTCCAAGGTGTGCCATGTTTACAATATCATTCAGCAATAATTTTGATCTCAGCTTTTCAAAGCTCGAAAGGAACATCCATGCATGCTGAGTAATCATTGCAGTAAAGCTGTCTTTTTTTGTCATTTCGCTGCATTTTTCTATAAACACCGCAAAAAGATCCGATTTGCTGTCCGGATAATTTTTCTTCACATATTCTGATACCTTTGCATTCATTCCGCTGCTGCCCATATACGGTGGATTGGTTATTACCACGTCATACTTCTGTGCCATGGCCTCGCCAAGAGCGACAAGCTCCCTGATTCTTGTCTGAGTATGTTCTGCTCCTACGCTGTCGAGCGATATCTGTCCGTCTATGTTAAAATCGTCTGAATATCTTTGAAGCAGCTTCCAGTCGCATTTTTCTACATTAAGTATTGACCCGTATTCTTTTGCATCTGCAAGAGTATCTATAAGGTATTCCATCTGCAGTGATGCTGAATTTCTTTCAATCTGCGAAAGCGAGCTTCCAAAATATTTAAGATGGCTCCTGTTTATACCATTGCTTTCTCTTACTGGATAAAGCTTTGGACTTATGTCTCTTGTAAAGAATCGTCTGTCGTATTTTCTCGCCTTCATCATGACCGCAAAATATGCAAGCTGATATGCCCTGTCATCTATGTCAAGTCCGTACAGGTTGTTCTGTATTATTGCACTGGCCGCGTCTCTCTGGGTATATCCCTGGCTTTCATAAATCTGCATAAGCACGTCGAATGCATATACGAGTATGTGACCGCTTCCCATGCAGGGATCTATGACCTTTATATCTTCGGGTTTTAGCTTTGTGTATTCCTTCCTTATTTTTTGCAGTTCCTCTGCAACGCTTTCTTCCTGCTCTGCTTCTTCGAGATAATATTTCCATCCTGATTTAAGGCTTTCGTTCGGATGTCCTTCTACCCAAAGCCTCCCAAGCGAGTTCTCCACCATGTACCTCACTATCCAGTCTGGAGTGAAAAGCTGAGTTGCCGCAGGTATTCTCTCTTTTGATATCTTGACGTTTTTCTTGAGAAGTGCAAATACTTCGTCCTTGGGCTCGCTGTTGTAGTACTGATACATCCACCCGATTATCTCCACTGCCTCGGCAAAGTCTGCTTCGTCTATGTCGTTTACCAGATGGCTGACTATCCCGTCGCTGTCTGTGAAGTTGATGCTCAGCAGCAGCTCTGTGTAGTCATTGGTTTTTTCAAAAAGCTCTGGCAGGATGTCTCCCAGCTGGTTACACTGCTTTATGAAAAGCATGCGAAAAAGCTCATCGAGCCTGTTTTCATGCTTGAGCTGTATTATCCGGTCTTTTTCATAAGGGCCAAACTCCATATCCGTATCAAATGGAGTTGTCACCATATCCGGCTCTGACTTGCCTTTTGTTTCACTTGAAAGGACTCTTATTTTGGATGGAAGGTATTCATTGACCTCCATGAACCTTATTGCGATGAGCCTGTTGAACCAGGTATATGCCACTTCTTCGATTATATATTCAAATGCAGTTCTGTAGTCTGAGGTGAGCTCTTTTTCTCTTATCTTCTCGGCAAGGGCCTGCCTCTGATGTATCTGCTCATTTGAAATTTGATAAGGTTTTTGCGTCCCTATATCAAAAAACTGGATGTTGTCGGTAGAAGAAGGATGGGGATTAGAAATCCCCATTTCTGTTATACCAACAAGTCCAGCCTTGTACGTTATTTCACTTATGAGCTTTTTTCTTGCCCACATGGCAAAATTCTTTATGGCTGTCTTGTTCATGTCTCTCTCCTAAAATTCTATATTGAGTATGGTGTCATCCTTAAGCTGCTGAAGGAGTCTGGCCTTCAGGGTATCCATGTATTTTTTGAGGTCTTCTTCTGTTTCTATCCTCCAGGTAGACTCGCTGTTTATCGACTTTATGCTTATAGTCTTCTGCACTTTTGGCTTTGGCACAGGTTTTTCATCGGTGTTGTTAACCAGTCCATTTCCGTTTTGTGTAAGTGGATCTTTGCTGCCTTCGTCAGGTTTTTCTGATGCGATTATCTTTGCCTCTTCGTCAGCTATCTCATTGAGCAGACGCAGCTTGAGGGCATCGGCCTCTATGCTGATGTTCTTGAGGACTGCTATATTGTTGCATGACTCGATCTTGGCATCGAGCGCAAGGAATTTCTCCACTGCCTTTGATATCATTATAGACCTGCATTTTTTGCCCTCCAGCTCTGACATGACACGGGACCTTGCGTGGTCTACCTCTGTGCGAACCGGCTTCTCCATCTTTGAGAGCAGTTCACCATACATCTCCGCATATTTGTCGAGCATGTCCGGCATGTTTTTTATCTCGCTGTATGGAGCGGTTTTTTTCATTATGGTCTTTATTTCTCTTACAGCTGTCTCTATGTCGCTGTTTACTATGAATACCTTGCTGGCATCATAAATCCTGAGCAGATTGAGGCTGCGGTTCCAGATGTCGAGCTGGTCTCCATCAAAGAATGATTTTACCGGCTCATAGTCCTCTGAAAAATCAAGCAGGTCATCGTATTTTTCGGATACGAGCCTGAAGAAGTCTGAGGATGTGTCTGCAGAGAGTATGCTGGCAATTAGCTTTCTTCCTTCTATTACCGTATCTCTTCCCGGATAGCTCGGCTCGTTTTTGTAATATATCTCCAGCCTGTCGAGTTCGTTTCTGAGATTCTCGCTATAGTGCTGAAAGCTCTTCATCACCGAGTCGTCTTCTTCGCTCGAAGGGGTGCTGTTAAAAAGCTCCTTCATGACTTCTTTTACGGCTTTTTTCTGCCTGTCGTTTGCTTTTTCACGCTTGTCTAAAAGCAGCTTGTCGAGGTATTCTTTTCTGTTTATATATCTGTATATCTCATCTTCGGTCTTTGTGATAAGGGTTACGGGCTGGCTGTTTACTGAAAGTGCTATATCCCCGTCTCTGAAGAGTTTTGCGATCAGCCACTGCACGTCGTCTTCTATGAATCCGTACGGCGCTCTGGTGAATCTTTCCATTATAGCCTTCATGGATGTCTTTGCATGCTTCTGGGTGTTCATGCTTATGAAATCCATTACATCGCTGAGTGCAAGCCTGTTTGGCGAGGAATCGGTGCCCTCTATGGATATCTGGTTGCTGCTGTTTCCTCTGAGGACTGATCTTATGTCTTTTTCGCTCATGGCCGTATCAATGTATGAAAGCTTGTGGAACGTGGTGCTTACGAGCTTGCCCATAGCCTCGCTGATGCGTGATGTGACGTCTTTTGAGGAGGTCTGCAGCTTTGATCCGCCTACATATATTTCTGAGTTTTTGAGTGATTCTTCGAGGAATATCCTCGCACTTGAATTACGCTCTCTCATCTCCGACTGCTTTGCGCTCTTTATCTGGTCAAAACTCGAAATGGAGCTTCTTGTGTTGAGTATCAGATATTTTTCTATCTTGAGCGCCTGCCTTATCTCGTCTATAAATGCCTTGTCGTCTGGAAGCGCTACTATGACATTCTTGCCCTGTCCGCTCATCATCCTGAGCGTGTTCTCATCCATGCTTGAGTTGTAGTTTGGGGTGAGTATGCTCAGCGATATGTCATTGCTCTGATTTGGCCTGTATGGCCTGTCATCGACATACTGATTGAATGCGAAGTTGTATCTTCCGCTGAACGCGTTATACTTGTATTTTTTATCTGTATATATTCCGTCAAATATGAACTCCGATATCTTGGAGGTTATATCCGAAAGCTCTACGTTCTGCTTGTCTATCTCCTTGTTTATCTCCTGCTCCTCATCTGTCAGAAACACATATACTTCTCCGTTTTTCTGAACAAGAGTCTGGCGAACGAGTCTCCTGAGCGATTCTTCGACCCTGCTCCTGAGATCTATCCTGTCATCGTCTACGGACGATACCATGAGGCTCGTAATGTTTTCGATGTTTGCTACGACTTCTTTTACATACTTGATCATGAAAAGCGTCTTGAGCACGTCCACGTCAAAGCACGTCCCTGATTTTTCGGGATTGAGATGCTCGTTGTCCATAGCCTTTGCTATTACGCTCTTGTGGCTGTGATCGAGAAACTGCTCAAGGGCGTCATAGAACATGTTGAAAGGTACCATCTTTCCTTCGCTGGCGTCCATTATCCTTACTGCCGACTCCTTGAAGAGGGCGAGCATGGATCTTTCTCCTTCTGCGAGATGCTTGCCGCTTGCTCCGTGCGTCCTTATGGATGTCAGCACGCTGCCCAGCAGGTTGAACTGATATGGCACAAACGGATATACCGCAGAAAAATTGCTTCTGTCTGAATACAGTTTTTTCTCTATTCCATCATTGAATATGATGAGGTTTTTTATTATCGTATCTTTTTCATCGTAGAGAAGGCTGAGAGTCTGCCTTGCGCTCTCTGTCTTTTCGAGTATCCTTTTTCTGATCACTTCATCCACATTGGCAGATGAAAGCGAGAGCCTTGTGTCGAATCTTCCCTGTATCTTTGAGAAGTCGTTGCCCCTGGTTTTTGTTATGCTGTCTATGTCCTGCTGGCTGGTTACGACAACCCATGCCTTTCCTGCGCAGGCTGTCCCAAGATCCTCCACTACAGTCTGAAGGTTGAGCATAAGCCTTGAATCCTCGCCTATATACTGCCCGATCTCGTCAACGAGAAAAACTACGTGGTGATTGTTTCCTTTTTTCTTTATATAGTCCCTGACCATGTTTGCAAAGGTCGCAACGTCTATATCGTATGTACCGGTTGAGGTCTCATACCAGTTCCTGGCTGCATCATCGCTCATATATCCTGTCTGGACGAGAGCATCGCATACATAGTCCTGTATGAATCTGAACTGATGCCTTGAATCTTCCCACTCCCTGCCGCGTATCTGAGCAAAAGCAGTTTTGAAAGCTTCGTATTTTCCTTCTTCCTTCAGATGCCTTTCGAGGTCTGCAAGAAACGGATTGCTGCCATAGTATCCCTGATGCTGGTTGAACACCTTGAGAAATACTGACAGTATGGCTTCTTTGCTGTTTTGCGAGTCCCCAAGGCCGCTCTTTGAGTCTATGTTGAACAGTATGACATCGCTGGATGTCGATGCTGCAAGCTTCATATCTGCGAGCACGAGTTCATCTTTTATCTTCTGATCCTCGATGAAGTAGTCTATGGCTTTTTTGCCTTCTACTTCTCTGTTTTCGAGGATGTATGACAGTATCTTGAGGAAGTGCGATTTACCGCTCCCGAAGAAGCCCGAGATCCAGACACCCATCTTGTCTGTATTTCCTGTTATTCCTCTCTTGTAGCTTGCAAAAAAATCTGCGAAGTGCTTCTGAAGTTCTCTCGTGACTACGTATTCTTCGAGCTCCTGCCTTACGTTGGCATCCTCGCCCTGACCCACCTTTATTACGCCTTTTATGTCACGGTCTATCGGTTTTACAAACATGTCTCTTACATACATCGTTGTGATCCCCCTAATCTATGAGCTTGAATGCTCTATAATAATTCTCATCTTTTATCTCTGAAAAAAGCGTGAGGCTGTGTCCGTCATACTCGCCCGGAAATAGCATCACCACAGGAACGTCGTCTATATGCTGATGCAGAATGTTGAGTATCTTGTGTGAGCGAAGTATCGGATAGCATTTTCCTACTCCTGTCAGAAATATCACCGAATCCGGCTCCGTATTTTTCTTTATATGTGAGATGATTTCATTGTTTGCGTTGTCTTCATCCATCCTCAGGAGCTCATTTACACCCTGAATAATCTCTGAGAAGCCCTTCTTTTTTTCCTTATCCACACATATCTCAAAGAACCCTTCTCTAAACAGAAGATCTATTATGAGGTCATATAGGTCATATACCGCAACTGTGAAGCCGTGGCTCCTGCTGCTGTGTTTCTTCTGCAGCCTTTGCGTGAATTCTCTCACCATGAGCTCATGCTCCGGGCTGTAGTCGAAAACGTAATATCCGACCTCGTTGCCGAGTCCCTTGTTTTCTCTGAAGTTGGGCTGCTTTATCTTTTCTTCGAGAAGATTTAGTCTGTTTTCCAGTCTGTGCATTATATGTCCACCCCCGTAAGTGCTTTTAACAGCTGTTTTGAACCGCTTTTTATAAGATATGCCTCCAGGGATTCGTCAAGCACTGGCGGATTTATCATCTTTTTGTTCCCCTGCGTCTTAAGAATCCCTGATTCTGTAAGGAGAGTGAAATATGCTCCTTTCAGCCTCTTGAAGGTATGCTCTGTCCATGCTCCGACAGTCTTGTCCTGTTCCTGTTTTTTCCTGAAAAAAGAATCTATGTCAGAATGCTTGATCTCACTCGCACCTGTCTGTATCTTTTCACGGTATACTTCGTAAAGGAATTCATAAAAAAGCCTGTTTTTTAACGCTATGGATATTATGTTGACTGTCTTTTGAGTTTGCAGGTCTGAATTTATGAATATCTCTGATATCTCTGCGTCCAGAGTTTCCACCCTGCCCTTCAGATATCCGTAAATCCTTATCGCCCGCTGTTTTCTGGGCATTGCAAGCATGTTCTGTTCTACATAGAGCTCTCTGATTTCATCCCATGTGCAGCCCTGATGTCTCAGGATTACCATCTTCTTGAATTCTATGAACCAGAATGCCTCTGAAACAAGTCCTGAACTGTATTTTTTCATATATATAAACCTCTGTTTTTGGATCTGTTTTTAAAATATACACATAGTATTATTATATCAATAATTACGTGAAAGTAATAGGGATTTTGAAAGAAATGGGACGTTTTCCCAGTTGTGGATCATTCCCCAGCCCTTATGGTACGCACTTTTCTATCTTTTATAACTATTTTCGAAACTGACATCACATTAAGAATTTACTTTACAAGAGATTTAAATTTGAACTATCTGGTATTTCCGGATAGTTGCCGTAAAGCATAGGGTTTTCAAAGTATCTAATCTAAAGGAGACCTCATATATCGAAAAAGCCCCTCCCGAAAGCAGTACAATATACCTATGGGAGGGGCAATTATTATGTATTAGTGAAAATGATAAATCATATGTATCTGTCTTGGATTGCGAAAATAGTGAATATGATCAGGAATGGCACCATTACACAAAGCGATACAAGGAATGCTGTTTTTGAAAAAGCCTTAGAAATGCCAAGCAATGTAAGAAGCCCAAACAAAACGGTTGTTGCAACACTGATTAAGAAAACGATATCCAAAGCCTTGCCAAGTATATCCCTTGCTCTATCCTTGCGTCTTTCCTTTTCTTGCTTCCTTTCTTGATCAGCTCTTGCAACGGAAACAGCAGAAGCAATCTTGTTGCGTTTATTTGAAATCAGTTCTCTATCGGAGTCGGTTTGTGCAAACTTTAGTGCCGCTTCATAAACTGCATCTGCTCCAAGCATATTTTCTCCCGCAACCACTTTATCGCCTCTGGAGTATAGCAGAGTAAAAGTTGTGTTCATTACGTACTGCTTTGTTTTTTCGCTAGAACATAACGACTCAAAATAGTCTTTATAAAAGAACAACAACTCTATATTGAAGTCAATCAGTGCTCTAACAGTATAGGTTTTCTTGCAAGCATCATCAATTCTCTCTCGTGCAATTTGATCAAAAAAACCACAACATTCGTTTTCAAGTAACTTATACTTTTCAGCAGAGAACAAAGAACGAACCGTTACCATAGAATAAAATGCAGTATAGCAGGTTTTTTCATGCAACCAATCAAGAATTTTCACCTGAAGTCCATCAAAGATAGTTTCCCAAAAATCCGAGCAAGAGATTGAACCTGATTCTCTTCCGCAATTTGAAAGAAGAGAGGATAGAATATCCGGGTTGCTCTTTAGCGTTTTAAGAATCGCGCTCAATGCTTCCCATGCATTAGATTTAAAATCATTATTTGAGCAGAGGAAAGTATAATACGCAAGACAAAACGCATCCCAATCCATAGACATAACCTTTAGGACTGTCCATTCTTGAGGTTCGTTTATGTATGTTCCAGGCATACTATAGGATTCTTTCTCTTTAATTTCCATCAATTCTTCAATAGAATATCCATAAAGAAATCTATATACAGGGTCAAGCTTTCCTACATTTGAAAACTGAGTAGGAGAAATATATAATGCTGGGCAAACACCGTATAACTGATAAATATCCTCAATAGGCGGCATGATGTCTTCGCCAAAGTCTAACATCAATTTGCTTTTTCTTAATGATGACCATTTATAAGCTATTTGACCTTCCCATGCTGTGCCATCAGGTTTACGAATAAATACTGGAATACTCACGCTTATCCACCTCCATTATTAACCATTGCCTAAAACTGTGCGAATTTTCCGGTAAGGCATACTCGTTGAAAACGGAATAACTCGTAAGCTATTGAAACTAAATTACCCTTTAGGGCTTCATAATCGACACTCATATCAAAACATAACCTCCCGTCACACAATCGGCACACTGTGATTAGCTAAT
>RRZT011302943.1_pt1 | contig 13157 bp, 14 predicted proteins | sample 2165551 | NCBI WGS metagenome assembly RRZT01 (sample SAMN10456910, study PRJNA506462) | wastewater metagenome | biome: wastewater; feature: sludge; material: wastewater sludge; isolation source: wastewater sludge with Escherichia coli K12::gfp cells carrying plasmid... | place: USA: Moscow, Idaho... | reverse complement strand
GAGGGCGGCCAGTGCCGGTTTGACCTGAGCGGCCCCCAGCCGGAAGTAGTCGCGGATATCGGCCTCGGTGCCCACGCCCAGCGCACCGGCCGCCTTCAGGATCAGCTCGCGCACCGCGTGCGCATCGTCCAGCTCCCGGGCCAGCACCTCGGGCGGCAGTACCCGCTCGGTCAGGTCGTAGTGCCGGGCGAACCCGGTGCGGTGCGCCGTCGTCAGCACCCCCGCCGACCACAGTGCCTCGGCCACCCACTTGGTATCGCTGCGATCCCACCAGGGACCCTTGCGTCCGCGGGGCTCCGCCTCGAGATGCGCCTCGATCTGCCCGGCCGTCGAGGGTCCGATAGCGGAGACCGCTGCCACCACGTCCTCGGCCAGGCGCGGGTTCTTCCGGACGATCTCCTGGCCCCACCGGCCATCCCGGTACTCCCGCATGCGCCACCGCAGCAGCGGCCAGTCCTCGACGGCCATCAGCGCGGCCTCGTGCGCCCAGTACTCGATGAGCAGGCGCGGCGAGCGCGCGCTGTGACTCCAGGCCGCCCGGTCCAGCATGTCGCGGTCGTAGCCGCCGAGCCGGCTGAACACCGGGGCGTAGTGCGCCCGGACGGCGACCGACACCGAGTCCAGCTGCAACACCTGGATGCGGGCGATGAGCCGCTTCAGCTGGGCGCGCGTCACCGGACCACTCGGTTTCCGGTCATGAAAACCCTGTGCCGACAGGGCAATTCGGCGCGCCTGCGCGGCCGAGAGGTTCATCGCCGGTAGCTCACGAACCGGTAGCGCAAACCCGAGGTGCTGGTCTGCCAGTCTCCCGTGGTGTGCACCCAGCCGTCGTCGAGCACCGGGGCGAGCGCGTCGCCGTCCGCGCGGTCCAAGTCGATGTCCACCTCGGTGACCTCGCAGCGCGCGGCCAGTGGCAGCGCCAGCGCATAGACCTGCGCCCCGCCGATCACCCACGCGTCATCCAGGACCGTTTCTTCCAGGGCGGTGATCGTTTCGGCACCCTCGGCGGCGAACTGCGGGTCGCGGGTGAGCACCATGTTGCGCCGGCCCGGCAGGGGGCGGACCGTGGCCGGCAGCGAGTCCCAGGTGAGCCGGCCCATGATCACGGTGTGGCCGAGGGTCAAGCGCTTGAACCGGGCCAGATCCTCGGGAAGGTGCCACGGGATGCCCCCGTCGCGGCCGATCACGCCAGTCCTCGACTGCGCCCACACCAGGGCGGCACCGGTCATACCGCGACGGGTGCCTTGATCGCCGGATGCGGATGGTAGTCCCGGATCTCGATGTCCTGGTAGGTGTAGTCGAAGATCGAATCACGCTGCGCCAGAACGAGCTCCGGATAGGGCCGGGGGCCGCGGGAGAGCTGTTCGGTGACCTGGTCGACGTGGTTGTCGTAGATGTGGCAGTCCCCGCCGGTCCAGACGAACTCGCCCACCCCGAGGCCGGTCTGCGCGGCCATCATGTGGGTCAGCAGCGCGTAGCTGGCGATGTTGAACGGCACGCCGAGGAACAGGTCCGCGCTGCGCTGGTACAGCTGGCAGCTGAGCTTGCCGTCGGCCACGTAGAACTGGAAGAACGCGTGGCAGGGCGGCAGGGCCATCTGCGGGATCTCCCCCACGTTCCAGGCCGAGACGATGTTGCGGCGCGAATCCGGGTCACGTTGGAGCAGTTCGACGGCCGCACTGATCTGGTCGATGTGCTCGCCGGACGGGGTGGGCCACGACCGCCACTGCACTCCGTAGACCGGACCGAGTTCACCTGTGGGAGAAGCCCATTCGTCCCAGATGGTCACGCCATGCTCCTGCAGCCAGCGCACGTTGGAGTCGCCGCGCAGGAACCAAAGCAGTTCGTAGATCACCGATTTGGTGTGGACCTTCTTGGTGGTGATCAGGGGGAAACCGGCAGACAGGTCGTACCGCATCTGATGCCCGAAGAGGCTGCGGGTGCCGGTGCCGGTGCGATCGGATTTGGGAACTCCCTCGGCGAGCACCAGGCGGAGCAGGTCCTCGTACGGGGTTGGAATCGGCACATCCGCAGCTTACGTGCCGACGGCTCCGGTAGAACGGATGGCATGCCCACCATCACCGACGTCATCACCACCGCCGACGGCTCCTGCCCGATCACCCTGGCGACCCCGGACGGATCCGGTCCATGGCCCGGTGTGGTCATATACCCCGACGCCGGTGGGGCACGCCCCGCCTTCACCGAGATGGCGCAGCGCCTGGCCGGCTACGGGTATGCGGTCCTGGTGCCTGACGTGTACTACCGGGATCCCGGCTGGGCGCCGTTCGACATGGCCAGCGTGTTCGGCGACGCCGCCGAGCGCGCGCGACTGTTCGGCATGATCTCCAAGGTCACCCCCGACATCATGGCCGCCGACGCGGCGGCGTTCTTCGATTATCTGGCTGGCCGGCCGGAGGTCCGCGGCGAGTCGTTCGGCACCACCGGCTACTGCATGGGCGGCCGGACCTCGCTGGTGGTGGCCGGCCGGGTGCCCGACCGGGTGGCGGCGGCGTTGAGCTTCCACGGCGGCGGCCTGGTGGCCGACGATCCGGGCAGCCCGCACCTGCTGGCCGACAAGATCCGGGCGACGGTCTACGTGGGGGCAGCGGAGAACGACGCCTCGTTCACCCCCGAGAACGCGGAGAGCCTCGATGCCGCCCTCACCGCGGCCGGGGTGGAACACACCATCGAGTTCTACGCCGCCGCCCACGGGTTCGCGGTGCCCGACAACGCACCGTACGACCACGCCGCGGCCGAGCGGCACTGGGCAGCGATGCGCCAGGTCTTCGGCGCGAATCTCAGCTGATCAGTCGTCCTTGCTGCTGCCGGTCAGGGACCGCAGCCCACGCCACATGCCGCGGCCCGCGTAGACGGCGGTGACGACGCAGAGCAGGATCATCGCCAGGAACATGGCCAGCCAGTTGGCCCGGTTGTGGCTGACGTTCCACCAGATGATGGTGAATAGCAGCGCGCAGACGAACACCACGATGTCGCGCCAGTTGCCGCGGTAGGACATCGCGACCTCACGCAGCGACTGCGCCTTGTCGACGCCGTTGATCAGGTCGTCGACCCGCTGATCGATGACGCGCTGCAGGTTGGCCCGCCGCTCGACCTGATCCTCCGGCAGCCGCTCCAGCAGATCCATGTCCTGCTTGATCAACGCCCGCACATCGGGCGCCTTCAGGTTTCCCGCGGCCAGCCCCAGCAGCGCGCCACCGGCCAGGGGCGCCCCCGCGAGCGCGATCTCAGCGATTCCGGGCATCTGATCCTCCATCGGTGTGTCGGTGTCGCCCCCTATCGAACCCGGTCGAAACCCATCTGTGCCAACAACACGTCGGCCAGTGCTTCCGGTTGGCTGTTCATGGTCTGGTGGCCTGCATCGATGCGAACCATGTCGGTTGCCCGGAGTGTCGCCGCGAATCGCTCCTGCCAGGGCGGCGGCAGGGCCATGTCGCGCTCGCACAGGATGAAGGTCGACGGGAACGACGACAGATGCGCGTAGCGCCAGTCCCGGTAGGTGTAGGAACTCGGCGGCCACATATCCGGACCCAACTGGGCCAGCAGCGCCTCCCAGCCCGCGGCCGGCATGTCGTTGCCGAACATGATCGGGAAATTCTCCTCGAACGGGCCGGCCGTGGGGTCGAGCGGGTAGCCCACGCACTCCTCGCTCTCCCCGTGCCGGCAACTGCCCATCAACTCGAGGATCGATGATCCGTGGGGTGCCGCCGAGCAGGTGACATAGATCAACCGGCGGAACATCGCCGGCGCGAATTCGGCCATTCGGGGTATCAGCTGCCCGGCCTGCGAATGTCCGACCAGGACCACGTCGCTGGCACCGGCCGCTTCGAGGTCGGCAATGAGTTCGGTTGCAATGTCGTCGAATTCGATGGCCGAGGTATCGCGGCCGCGTTTGGTGCCACAGCCCGGCACGTCGAGGGTCAGGCAGTCGGCGGACCGCTTGGTCAGTGCGTCGATCACGTCGCGCCACACCCAGCTGCCCTGACCACCGCCGTGCAGCAGTGCCAACGTCGGTGCGTTCATCGCGCCACTCACCCCATCAACCGGGCGGCGATCGTCGCACCGAGATTCCAGCAGGCTTCCAGATCATCCTTGGTCGGCTTACCCGAGGCGATCACCGTCGACGCGGCACGTTCCCAGCCCAGGCCCGCCGTGATGCCGTCGATGGCCCGTTCGGCCCCCTCGGTGCCCTCGTTGCCGTGCAGCCAGACGCCGAATGGTCTGCCCCGCGTCGCGTCCAGCAGCTGGTAGTACGCACAGTCGAACGCGTGCTTGAGCGCCCCACTGATGTACCCGAGGTTGGCGGGCGTGCCCAGCAGATACCCGTCGGCCTCCAGCCATTCGACGGGTGAGACGGTGAGCGCGGGACGTCGAACGACGTCGACACCGCCGATCTCAGGGTCGGTCGCACCCGCGAGCACCGCCTCGAACATCTCCTGACAGTGCGGCGACGGGGTGTGGTGGACGATCAGCAGCCGCGTCACCGGCGCTCCTCGAGCAGAACGGCCTTCTTCATCGCCTCGCGGGCCCGGCTGCGGTCCCCGGCGTAGTCGTAGGCCCGGGCCACCCGGTACCAGCGCACCCAGTTGTCGGGATCGTCGTCCAGTTCGGCGCGGACGGTGTCGAACAACTGGTCGGCGGCGCCGCGTTCGATACGACCCGACGCCCGGCGCGGCAGGTCACTGACATCGAGATCCATGCCCTGCGCCGCGGCCAACCGGGCCAGCTTCTGATGCGCGAAACCGGCGCGCAGGGTGGCGACCATCGCCCAGCCGCCGATGAGCGGGAAGGCCAGCAGCGCGATCCCGAGCCCGACCGCCGCCGGGCGCCCGTCGGTGATCATCGCGACGGCCACACGTCCCAGCAGCACGAAGTAGACGACGAGCGCCAGGCACAGGAACCCGATCAGCAGCTTGGTCTTCATTGCAGGTTCAGCAGTGGCTCGATCCCCACGGTCAGTCCGGGATGCTCGTTGATCTTGCGGACGGCCAGCAGCACCCCGGGGACGAACGACGTGCGGTCCAGACTGTCGTGCCGAATGGTCAGCGTCTCGCCCATGGTGCCGAGGAGCACCTCCTGATGGGCCACCAGACCGGTCAGCCGTATCGAGTGCACCGGGATACCGTCGACGTCGGCGCCACGCGCACCCTCCAGTCCGGTACTGGTGGCATCGGGGTTGGGCGGCAGGCCTTTTCGCGCTTCGGCAACCAGCTTCGCAGTCCGCGTCGCGGTGCCCGACGGCGCGTCGGCCTTGTGCGGGTGGTGCAGTTCGATGATCTCCACCGACTCGAAGTACGGTGCGGCCTGCTTGGCGAAATGCATGCTCAGCACCGCCCCGATCGCGAAGTTCGGCGCGATCAGTACCGCGGACCCGGGCTTGCCGTCGACCCAGCCCTGCACCTGATCGAGACGCTCCTGGGTGAAGCCGGTGGTCCCGACGACCGCATGAATACCGTTGTCTATCAAGAACTTCAGGTTATCCATCACGACGTCGGGGTGGGTGAAGTCGATGACGGCCTCGGTGCCGCTGTCGGTCAGCAGGTTCAGGTCATCCCCCGCGTCGACCCCGGCGGTGAAGGTGAGATCCGCGGCGTCCTGCACCGCCGCCACCATCGTCGCTCCGACCTTGCCCTTGGCTCCCAAGACTCCGACTCGCATTGATGCAGCGTAGTCGGCCGCGACGTCCCGATTCCCGGCCCGTTATCCACAGTCCGGGCTTCATCCACAAACTGGTGCGGCGCGCCATGGAGACCCCGGTCACCTGCGCTTTTGAGGACTACGGTCGAAATCATGTTCGAATGCTCGTTGCCGGATCCCGCTGATGTGCGGCGACTCGGGGATGCGGCCCTGGCCGAAGCCATCACCGAGAGCGCCCGCGTGGCCGCGGCCGCCGAGGCTCGCACCGCGGTGGCTGTGGCGGAACTGGTGCGGCGACGGGTGGTCGACGAACATCCCGATTGGTCCTGCGACGACTGGGACGCCTGCGCGGCGGAGGTGGCGTGCGCTCTGACGGTGTCGCACGGCCGGGCCTCTGGTCTGATGGACGACGCGATCACACTTCGTGACAAGCTGCCCAAGGTCGCCGCGCATTACCTGGCGGGCCACCTGAGCGGACGAGCCGTCAGCACCATCTGCAACCGGACCGCATTGGTCACCGACACGGCCGCACTGACCGCCATCGACGCGGACATTGCCGAGGCCGCCGCACGCTTCGGCCCGCTGTCGAAGTACAAGCTGGAGAAGGCCATCGACGCGATCATCGAGCGTCGCGACCCTGGGGCGGTGAAACGGTCCCGGAACTCCTTGCAGGGCCGCGATTTCACGATCGGCGACCCTTGCGACAACACGGGCACCACCAGCGTGGCCGGGCGCCTGTCGGCAGCGGACGCTGCGCTGCTGCACCAGGCCGTCGCTTCACTGATTCGCAGCGTGTGCGATGACGACCCCCGCACCCTGGCTCAGCGTCGGGCGGACGCAATGGGGGCGCTCGCCGTTCGCGCCACCCGTCTGCCCTGCCGGTGCGATAACCCCGACTGTCCTGCCGCTGCCAACCAGGACGAGGTCGCGGCACGGTTCGTGGTGCACATCCTGGCCGACGCATCGGCGCTCCCCGCCGAGCCGGGTGCCGCACCCGATGGGGAGCCCGACGACGACCATCCGACGGGCCCGGGCCGACCCGGACCCACTCCACCGCCCGACGACCGGGGTCCTGACGCCCCGGCGACGCCGCACCCAACCGCGGCTCCCGCGGCCGCTTCCGACCCCGGGCCGGCTCCACACCCTGCCGCCGCCCTGGTCGCCGATCTGCCGCGCGGCGGGGTGCTCCCCGCCGCCATGGTGGCGGACCTGATCGCCCGCGGTTCGGCCGTCCGATGGCTCACCACCCCGGGCCCGGCCCCCGCCGACAGCTACCGGTTGCCCGCCGACCACGACCGGTTCGTCCGCTACCGCGATCTCACGTGCCGTTTCCCCGGTTGCGATAGACCGGCGACCGCCGCAGACATCGACCACAGCATCCCTTGGCCGGTAGGTGCGACTCATCCGTCGAACAACCATTGCAAATGCAGAAAACATCACCTGCTGAAGACCTTCTGGCCGGGATGGACCGAAAGACAGGACCCCGACGGCACCGTCACCGTCACCACTCCGTCGGGGATGAGCTATGCGACGAAACCGTTTGCCGCGCTGCTATTTCCGAGCTTCGACCCATCCACCGCACCACTGCCCACCGTAACCTCCCCGCCGTCCTCTCCGTCGCGGGGAGTCGCGATGCCGAAGCGAAGCAGCCCCAGGGTGAAAGCGCGTGCCGCGCGGATCCGAGCCGAGCGCGCCCTCAATGCGGATCGGGTCGCCGAACGAAACGTCGGACCCCCGTTCTGAAAACAGGCAGCGCCGGATGTTATTTGGCGGTGCGATCGATGCCCATCGCGTCGGTCATGGTGAAGAACAGATCCGTCTGATCGGTCAGCCCGACGACGTTGGCCGCACGCGGACCGAACGCGGCGACGCGGACCTGGGTACCGGTGTGGGTCTCGTCCTCGATCTCGACATCGGCGGAGGTGCCGTAGCTGACGACCATGTCGGCGTTGTCCGCGGTGGTCAGCTTGCGGGTCAGGCCCGGGTACATCACGTCGCGGACGCGTTCGACGGGTTGCTTGGAATCGGAGGCCAGCTTCTGCAGATCGTCTTCGCTGTAGTTCTCGACGATCTGGCTGCTGTGTCCATGGTCGGCGGTCACGATCACCAGAGTGTTGCCATCGCTGCGCGCGAATTCCAGCGCCTTCTGCACCGCGGCGTCGAAATCGACGGTCTCGCCGATCTGGCCGCACGGGTCGGCCGCATGATCGCGCTTGTCGATCGATGCGCCCTCGACCTGCAGGAAGAACCCCTTGCCCGAACCGCTCTTGGAGCCCTTCAGCAGATCAATGGCCTTGGCCGTCATATCAGCCAGCTCCGGCACCTCGGCTCCCCGCTGGCCGTTGGCCGCGCACTTGGCCGCCAGCTCCAGGTACCCCTGCCGAACCGCGGGCGGACCGCTCCAGCGCACCGGCATGTTGCCGTCGGCGAACAGGCCGAGCACCGGCTTGTCCTGGTCGGCCTCGGAGACAGCGGCCAATTCCGTTGCGGTGCGGACAATCTGGTATCCGCGTTCCTTCGCCTGTACCTCCAGCGTCTTGCCGGCGTGTTCACCGCCGGTCGCGGTCTGACCGAACGTCGCGAATCCGCCGCCGAACGTCACGTCCGGACGCGCGGCCAACAGTTGCTCGGTGACCGATCCCCGACCGCCCTTTGCCAGCGTCTCGTTCGGGCATTTCTTCGCCATCTGCTCGGGCCCGTAGCAGCCCCGCGCGGTGATGTGCGCGAACAGCGCCGCCGGGGTGGCGTCCTGGATCTCGGACGTGGTGATATCACCGGTGGCGAACCCCTGCGACTTGGCCAGCTCGAGGATGCTCTGGTGCGCGGCACCCTTGATATCGATACCGAGTGCCCCGTTGTAGGTCTTGGTACCCGTGGCCCAACCCGTGGCGCTGGCCGCCGAATCGGTGACGTAGTTGGGCTTGCCGTCCTTGCCCAGTGCGTACGTGCTGTACTGCCCGGTCAGCGGCAGCGCATCCAGGCCTTCGAGAAATCCACCGGCGCCCTTCTCATAGTTGCGGGCAATGGTGATCTCGGAATCACCCATGCCGTCGCCGATGAGCAGAATGACGTTGCGCGCCTTGCTATCCGAGATAGCATCGCGAATCGCGCCCGACTGATCACCGTCGAGTCGCCGCGCACCGCCCGGGGTGCTGAGATCGCCCACTGCCGCGCGCGTCACGGTATTGCCGTTGGATGCCTTATCGCTCCCGGCGCAGGCCACCAATGGCAGCGCAACGACACCGACGACCGCCAGGAACTTCACTCGAGAGCGCTTCACCCCAGCGTTGATACGGCATTCCGGTTAACGGCCGGCCAACTCCGCCCGCAAGGCTACAAAGGAGAAGCCCCACGCAGGTGCTCGAAGATCAGCGAGGTCTGGGTGCCGGCGACGTCATGGTCGGCGTTGAGGTTCTCCACTACGAACGCCCGGAGGTCCTCGGTGTCCCGGGCCGCCACGTGCAGGATGAAATCATCGGCGCCGGCAAGGAAGTAGACGTCCATCACCTGGGGTTTGCGCCGGATCTGCTGGATGAACTTGTGGATCTTGCCGCGCGCACCGGATTGCAGGCTCACCGAGATCATCGCCTGCATCGAGAGGCCGATCGCCGTCGGGTCGATGTCGGTGTAGAAACCGCGGATCACCCCGACGTCCTGCAGCCAGCGCACCCGGCCATGACACGTCGATGGCGCGATTCCCACGACCTCGGCGAGCGCGCTGTTGGAAATACGGGCATCACCGTGCAGCGTCGTGAGGATGCGGCGATCGACGTCGTCCAGAGTCGGCCGAAGATCCTTCGGCGCAGACCCGCGACGTGGCGTTGCCATCGCGTGTTGTTCGGACATGGCGGAATCCTAGTGAATCTTCTTCATAATGTTTGTGATCAGGCCGCTTTTTCTTCACACTTGGCGGATGCAAATCGGCGTTCCTACTGAAATCAAGAACAATGAATACCGGGTGGCGCTCACCCCGGCCGGAGCGGCCGAATTGACCCGGCGCGGTCACCACGTCATCATCCAGGCGGGCGCTGGCCTGGGCTCGGCGATCGACGACCAGGACTTCACGGCGGCCGGCGCCGAAATCGTCGGCACCGCCGAACAGGTGTGGTCGCAGGCCGATCTGCTGCTGAAGGTCAAGGAGCCCATCGAGGCCGAATACGCGCGGATGCGCAAGGACCAGACGCTGTTCACCTACCTGCATCTGGCCGCGTCCCGGCCCTGCACGGACGCACTGCTCGCCTCGGGTACCACGTCGATCGCCTACGAGACCGTGCAGACCACTGGATCGGACGGGTCGGTGGCGCTCCCCCTTCTCGCCCCGATGAGCGAGGTTGCGGGTCGGCTCTCAGCCCAGGTGGGCGCATACCACCTGATGAGGACCCAGGGCGGCCGCGGTGTCCTGATGGGCGGCGTCCCCGGTGTCGCCCCGGCCAAGGTAGTGGTGGTCGGCGGCGGAATGGCCGGCGACAACGCCGCCGCCGTCGCCTGGGGCATGGGTGCCCACGTTACGGTTTTCGACCTCAACATCAACATCCTGCGCAAGATCGACGCCGAGTACGGCGGCGCCATCGAGACCCGGTATTCCGCGCGGTTGGAACTCGAGGATGCGGTCAAGCAGGCCGACCTGGTCATCGGCGCGGTCCTGGTGCCCGGCGCCAAGGCCCCCAAGCTGGTCACCAATGACACTGTCGCACAGATGAAGTCGGGCTCGGTGCTGGTGGACATCGCGATCGACCAGGGTGGGTGCTTCGAGGACTCGCGGCCGACCACGCACGACGACCCGACGTTCACCGTGCACGACAGCGTGTTCTACTGCGTCGCCAACATGCCCGGCTCGGTGCCGCGTACGTCGACGTTCGCCCTGACCAACGCCACCATGCCGTACGTGTTGAAGCTGGCCGATCGCGGCTGGAAGGCCGCCTGCGCCGCGGATCCCGCTCTGGCCAAGGGACTTTCGACACACAACGGGGGGCTGCTGTCCCAGCAGGTCGCCGATGACCTCGGCCTGCCGTTCACCGATCCGGCGCCCCTGCTCGCCTGATATCGCCACAGATTTGACCGCCATCGCCCGGTCGGCGCACCCCTCGCGCTGGCCGGGCGATGAATTTCAGTGCGGCGGCAACACCTCTGGCAATACCAACCTCGTGATCTCGCCGATCAGCGACTGCATGTTCGCGGCGTGCGGATCGTCGGCCGCTGACCGGACCATGATCGCCACAATTGCTCGTCTACCGTCCGGCGCGAAGACCACACCGATGTCGTTGGTGCTGCCGTAGGCGCCGGCTCCGGTCTTGTCCGCGACCGCCCACCCCGGCGCCAGAACCGTTCGGATGCTGGATGTTTCGTTGTTCTGCAACCAGCGTTCGAACTCCGCGCGCTGCGGCGGGGCCAACACATCACCGGTGAGCAGCGCCCGGATGCCGCCGCCGAACGCGGCCGGCGTGCTGGTGTCACGAGGATCGCCGGGAATCGCCGAGTTCAGTTCCAGTTCCCAGCGGTCCAGCCGCGTCCGGGTGTCGCCGATGCTGCGCGCGAACGCCGTGATCGCCGGCGGCCCACCGATCACGGTCAACAGCATGTTGGCCGCGGTATTGTCACTGACCTGGACCGCCGCCTCGCACAGCTCCGACAGGGTCATCGTCTGACCGAAGTGCGCCTGGGTGCGCGGGGAATGCGTCAGGAACGGTCCGCCGCCGATCGGGAGACGGTCGGTCAGGTGCACCTGGCCCGCTTCCGACATCTGCAACACCCGGGCTGCGGCATAGGCCTTGAACGTCGAGCACAGCGCGAACATCCCGTCGGCCCGATACTCGGCCGATGTCGCCGCGTCCAGCTCAGTCGCATGCAGCCCGATGATCGCACCGTTCCGGCGTTCCAGCGCCTCGATCCGATCGGCGAGCGGGGGCACGGGTTCGGCCGGGTCGATCAGCGTCGGCTGCGCAGGCCCGCGTGATTCGGATCCACACGCGGCCACGGACGCGAATCCCGCACCCGCGAGCAGCATCTGTCGTCGCGACAACGCCATCACGACAGACTGCCAGCACGGCACAGTCGGCGCCAGTACTCTCTCTTAGAGTTTTCTCAATATTGCGGTAGGGTCTGCACGATGACGCTCCCCCAGCTCGACGTCAGCTACCGGAACGCTATCGACCGCGTGGGCCAACTGGCTGCCGAACTGGATGGAGGCCAGCTCGGGATGCCCGTACCTGCGACGCCGGAGTGGACGGTGCACGAAGTGCTGGCGCACCTGGTCGGCGTGTCCGCAGACGTCGCCAACGGCCGCCTGGACGGCGTGACCGGCGACGACTGGACCGCACGCCAGGTCGGCGAACGGCGCGACCGATCAGTCCACGAACTGCTGGCCGAATGGCGGGAGGTGGCGCCGGCCGTCGAATCCAGCCTTGTCGGACAACGGTTTACCGGTCCCAACGCCGCCGCGGACCTGATCTGTCATGAGTCCGACCTGCACGAAGCACTGAACCTGCGCAGCGTCGACCGGGCGCACTGGGACGACCCGTTCCTCTCGACGATGATGTTGCTCCTCGGCGCCCGCCTGAAGGGCATCTCGACCGTCACGATTGTCGACGAACGAGGCAGCTCATGGCGGTGCGGATCGGGCGAACATGAGACCACGTTGCGCACCTCCGGCTACGAACTGTTCCGCGCCATGTTCAGCCGCCGGTCGCGGCGCCAGATCGCGGACTGGGACTGGACATCAGCACCGACCGACGCGATGGTCGACTGCTTCGGGGTGTTCGGCCCGCGCGACGACGACCAGCCGATCCCACCCACCGGCGGTTGACCTTCGTCACGCCGGTTGTACCGGCTTTGCCCATTCCAGTGACACACCGCGGATCACGACACCGACCAGTGCGCACGCGACAACGGCCTCGGACCACAGGAAAGCCGTGAGATCCAGGACAGTGCCGATCGGCGGATTGCCCGGCGCCGTACCGCGGAACGCGGCCAGCGCGAACAGTGTGGCAGCCATCCAGGCCAGCGCCGGCCAGACCAGGCCGAGCCGATTGCGCACCACCACCGCGGCGGCGGCCGCCACCGCCAAGGCCAGCGCCCACATGATCACGAACATCATCCCCACCATGATGAGCGTGCTCGGCGAGCGGCGTTCTTGGACACGGAACGCTGGTTCGAATCTGTCGGGATGTGCCGTCGCACCCAATGTGAACAGGGCGTCGGAATTCTCCAGGGTCAACTCCACCGGCACGTTCTGGCCGTCGACCACGGCTGAGAAGTAAAGGTCGCCCGAGTACCGATCGAGTGGATAGTTGGCGATCTCACCGCGGTCGAACTCGACCGGGACGGACACCGCGCCGACACGGCGACCGGCGGCCAGCAGCAGACCGTCACCGGTCATCGCGTTGGACCGAACCCGGATATCGCGGTTGGCCGTCTCGCCGCCGTCGGAGGTGAACCGGCCATGGGCTACCGCCCACACCCGCACATTCATCACGTACTGCGCCGAATCCACCTTCTCGATAACG
>RRZT010887012.1_pt1 | contig 13158 bp, 10 predicted proteins | sample 2165551 | NCBI WGS metagenome assembly RRZT01 (sample SAMN10456910, study PRJNA506462) | wastewater metagenome | biome: wastewater; feature: sludge; material: wastewater sludge; isolation source: wastewater sludge with Escherichia coli K12::gfp cells carrying plasmid... | place: USA: Moscow, Idaho... | reverse complement strand
CCAAATGTTGTGCAGACTTGTCTACACTTTAATTTTATGTCTGCCAAATTTGTTGCTGTACATAAATCATCGGCGAGCACGAGATGTATCGTCATGATGTGATCTTGTCCATCCAGTGACCATAAATGAACGTCATGAATCTCTTTGATTCGAAGATCTTGTTTAATGGTCATAAGCATTTTCTCAATATCGACATCGGCAGGCACCTCTTGAAGCATAATTTTTAATGTAGAGGATAAATTATTGAATACATTGTATAGCACCCATAACGAAATACCAACAGACATTAACGGATCTATAAATGACCAGGATGTAAAGTACATCACTATTGCACCAACAAGGACAGCAATCCAACCAAGAACATCCTCCATCATGTGTAGGAATACTGCTCTCTCGTTCATCGATGCACTTCCTTTCATCCTTAACACTGCAGCTCCGTTTACAATAATACCCAAAACAGCAAGGAGAATCATACCAGGAGCATCTGCGGTCTTTGGCTCCATAAAACGGAGAATACTCTCTCTTATAACGAATATAGAGCTTACAACTAGAACCACAGAGATAAAAATAGCTCCAAGAAGAGAAAATCTCTTATAACCATAGGAGTAAAACTTGTCCCTACCCTTCGATGACTTCTTTTGTAAAAAAAATGACACCCCTATTGCCAGGCTATCTCCAAAGTCATGTATTGCGTCAGATAAAATAGCGACACTATTTGTATATAGGCCTCCAAAAAGTTCAATAATTGCAAAAAAGAAATTTAAAAAGAAGGCTGTTGCTATATTTTTCCTAGTATCTTTATGTAGAGCGTGGTGTTGATGTATATGTTCGTGTGATTCCATAAGTCGGTGTATTTATAAATTTAATTTTACAAATATATCATATCTTTGCGTTTTAAAAGTTATAATAATAATGAACAGAGATAAGATAAGTATTGTTTTGTTTGCATCGCAGTTACATGATAATTCAAGTGTTTTAGAGAGCAGAAAGGAGATTTTTTCGTTTTTAAACGAGAATTTCGACGTAAATATTGTTACAGACTTAAACGAAATTCCAAGAGAAGGAATCAAAATTTCTTTCATTGCTACTGGTGGCACAGAGGAGAGCTTTCGCAAAAGCTATTCTAAACTAAGCTTTCCACTTATATTTCTTAGCGATGGAATACACAACTCTCTGGCAGCGTCTCTTGAGATTTCAACTTTTCTTACAAACAAGAATATCAAACATAAGCATATAAATATTCCATCAATTCTTTCTAGCGAAACGAAAGCAGAGTTAGTAAAACAGATCTCAGATTCAGCTAAGATTCTAAATGCGTTTGACAAACTTAGGAATTTCAGGATAGCATTGATGGGAAATGAGTCTCCATGGCTGATCTCTTCCGAAATTGACAAAGAGTTAGTTTATAACAAATATGGAGTTAAATTTATTGAAGTACCTCTAAGCGAAGTTGAAGAGAGATATCTCTTCTTGCTTAACACCTTCAACTCTTCTGGCAAAACAAGCTTCAATGATGAACTCTCTTCAAAATACATTGACAAACTTGAAGACAGAAGTAACGACGAACTTAACAAAGCCCTCATTTTCAATGAAGCAATCGGTAGTGTAGCAAGAAATTATAATGCAGGAGCCTTGACTATTAAATGTTTTGATTTACTATCAAGTTGCAAAACAACAGCTTGCCTTTCATTAGCAATGTTAAACGACGAAGGAGTTGTAGCAGGTTGCGAGGGTGATATACCGGCACTTTGGTCGATGCTAGTTGCTAACCTACTGACCGATAAAGCAGTTTTTATGGCAAATCCATCAAGTATTGATACTCTTAACAACACAATAGATTTTTCACACTGCACTGTTCCTTTGTGTATGACAAATGAGTACAAATTACCTTCTCACTTCGAGTCTCAGTCAGGTATTGGTGTACGAGGAATAATGCCTCTTGAAGAGTACACACTAATAAAAATTGCAGGAAATAGATTAGATCGTTTTTTCTGTGCCGAGGGTAAGATTATTGAGAATACATCTTATGTACAAAGATGTAGAACTCAAATCAAATTCAAATTCAACGATCAAAATCAAATATGTAAGTTTACAGAAGCAGCTGTAGGCAATCATGTTGTTTTAGTTCCTGGCAGATATAAGTCATTACTTGAACTATTCATGAAATTATCATAACAGATGAAAACTTTAGCTTATTTACTACAACTAATAACACTATTATTAGGCACATCATTAACTTGTCTAGGTCAGATTCCTTTCAGACAAAGTACAGATATTGCACTGACTGTAAATAAGATCTCTATTGATTCGCTTCACAACACCATAGATAAATTAGTTTCATTTCATACAAGACACAATCTGAGTTCCAAGTCAAAAAGCGATTTTGGTATTGGAGCAGCTGCAAATTATATAGAGAGCAGACTTTATAGTATTAAAAAGTATCATCACAATTTGAGTGTCGAAAGAATGACATATAAGGCTGGAGGCAAAGGATCTAGATTATTGCGAGAGGTTGAACTTTCGAATATTATTGCAACAATAAAGGGAGAGAGCAGCAGAACAATTGTTCTTTTGGCCCACTACGACAGCCGGACAGAAGACAACAATGATTCGCTTTCATTTGCCCCAGGTGCCGATGATAATGGATCTGGTGTTGCAGCGTTATTAGAAATTGCCAGATTGTTACCAAAAGAGAGATTAAAATGTAACGTAATCATAGCATTCCTTTCGGGAGAAGAGCATGGTTTGATAGGTGCTGAGATGCTTTCAAGAAGAGCTGTAGAGGAGAAATGGAACATTGTTGCGGTTTTGAATAATGATATGATTGGAAATTCAACAGCCAGCGAAACTGGTGAGAAAAACAACTCAGTAGTGAGAGTTTTTTCCGACAATAATGAAGAGATTCGCCAATTAGCTAGATATATTAAGGAGACCTCTGAAAGATACGTAGAAAACCTATCTGTAAAACTTATTTACAGAAACGACAGATTTGGCAGAGGTGGCGATCATACGCCATTCGTCAAAAAAGGATTTAATGCTGTAAGAGTTTGCGAATACTATGAAAACTACGACAGAACACATAGACCAGCAGAAAAAGGTCCATTGTCAAATCGAGGAGACGTTATTTCTGGAGTAGATTTCGAATATTTGAAAAAGAGCTGTGCTTTAAATTTAGCAACTGTTTATAATCTTGCACTTGCACCACTTCCTCCAAAAAATGTAGTAATGCACACTTCTGGATTGAGTAATTACACCACAATTACTTGGGATAACCCCGACAGCACATCAAAGAACAACATGTATAACATTCTTATCAGAGATACCGATAAATCGATGTGGGATAAGAAAATCATAGTTAAAGGTAATTCAGTAAAACTACCATACAGTAAAGACAATTTCATCTTTTCATGTCAATCAGTTGATGAAAATGGACATGAAAGCATTCCAGTAGAAGCTGTTGGTAAAAACTAAGTTCTATGCATACAGTCTCATTTATTGGCACGGGCAATGTCGCATATAGGTTATCACTCGCATTTAAACAGCGTGGTATTCTAGTTAAATATATTTATGGCAGAAATCACGAAGAGGGAGTTAAACTTGCAGGAATTTTAAATAAAATTGAATATAATCTACTAGGAGAAAAGAATATAACTCAATTTAGCAATAATATAACTGATCTTTTTAACAGTGATATAATATTGTTAACCGTTAGTGATTCGGCAATTCATGAGGTTGAAAATAGTCTCATTTCTTCATATAAATCTTTATGTCAGTCAAAAGAGACTGTAGAAGAGAAAAAGCTCATCATTGCACATACCTCAGGAGCAAATCCAATTACAATGGATAATATTAACAATCTAACATTTGCAGTATTCTATCCATTGATGACACTAAGCAAAATCAAGCCAGTTGAGATGAAACTTGTACCATTTCTTCTTGAGGCTCACGATAAATCAACAGAAGAGGTATTGATATCTTTAGTTAATCAACTTGGCTCAGAGTACAAAATTTGTAATTCGGATGAGAGATTAAAGACTCATGCATCTGCTGTATTTATAAGCAACTTCGTAAATTATCTCACGGGACTAGCATTTAAAGCTGGGGCTCCAAATCAAATGTTTCTCATGCCTTTGGCTTTGGAAACAGTACGAAAAGCATTTTTATATGAAGACCCAGAAAAGGTGCAGACAGGTCCCGCGGTAAGAGGGGATTTCTCTACAATTGATAAGCATCTCAATGTACTAAAAGACATGCCAGAGCAAAGAGAGGTTTATGAGTTTCTCACAGATAAAATTTTAAAAAAGTACAACAAAACCAAATAACAAAATGTCTAATTACAAAACAAAACTATCTTCAGTAAAAGCCTTTGCATTTGATGTAGACGGAGTATTTACAGACGGTACTGTACTTTGCACAGAGACCGGTGATCTATTAAGAATGCATAATGCAAAAGATGGATACGCATTAAGAGTTGCTATTCTTAAAGGCTATCCTGTAGCAATCATAACTGGAGGTTCGTCTGAGAGCATCATTAAGAGATTTGAACCAATTGGAGTAAATGACATATTTTTAAAATCACATTATAAAATTCCTGATTTTGAATCATTTTGCAAAAAATATGATTTAAAACCCGAAGAGGTTCTATATATGGGAGACGATATTCCAGATTTAGAAATTTTAACAAAATGCGGAGTATCTGCATGTCCAGCTGATGCTGTAACTGAAGTTAAAGAGGCTTGTGACTATATCTCAATTTATGAGGGAGGGAAAGGGTGCGTAAGAGATGTTATCGAACAGACTCTAAAAATCCACGGTAATTGGACTACTAACAAAGAGGCTTATTCTGGTTAATTTAGACAAAATGTTACTTCACAAATTAAAAAAATATAATGTCATTCTAGCATCTGCTTCTCCAAGAAGACACGAGCTTATAAAGGGTTTAGGCATCGATTTTACTTATGAAAAGATCCAGGATGATGATGAGTCATTTGATTCATCTATGGAAGTAGAAATTGTTCCTGAGTATATCGCCAAAAAGAAGTCTTTAGGTCTTGGTCGTAATCTTGTCGAAAAAGAGTTACTGATAACTGCAGACACTATGGTTCTATGTGACGGTGAGATAATGGGAAAACCCTTAAACAGAGAAGATGCTGTACTTATGCTCAGAAAATTATCTGGTAATAAGCATATTGTATTGACAGGAGTCTGCCTTAGAACATCTGATTCATGCAAAACCTTTACGGCTAAAACTGATGTTTGGTTTAAAGAGTTAAGCGATGAGGAGATCAACTATTATATAGACAATTACGCCCCATACGACAAAGCTGGTTCGTATGGAGCGCAAGAGTGGATTGGTTATATTGCAATTAGCAAAATTGAGGGTTCTTACTTCAATGTAATGGGTCTGCCTGTACACAGACTTTACACTGAACTTGGCCTTTTCATATCTGAATAAGCACTCTTCATTTCAAGCATGATTTGATTAATTGTCTCTTTAACAGATATAATCTTTTCTGCCTTAAATGCTTTTGCGCCAGCAAAGGCATATCCCTTTTTAAGATTCCCTTTAAAAGCATTGTATAATGCAATCATTATACAATAAGGACTCTTTGTGTAGTCGCAAGTTCTTATACAGTGAAAAGGACATTTTTTAGGTCTTTCCAAGCCTGTTTTAACTCTTTCGATAAACTTGCTATAGATTGCTCTTCCAGGCATCCCAACAGGGCTTTTTATAATTTCAATGTCTTTTTCTGATGCATTCAAATATGCCTCTTTGAACTTATCTGAGGCATCACATTCTGTAGTAGTAACGAATCTGGAACCAAGTTGAACAGCATCAGCGCCCATTTCCAAAATCTTTACCATATCTTTTCCATCTGCAAGACCTCCTCCTGCGATTACCGGAATCCTGCAATTATGCTCCTTTTCAAAGCCTCTTACAAACTCAAGCACTTGCGGTAATTGAGACTCTAGAGAGTAATCTTGGTCGAAAATTTGGTTCTCTTTATAACCAAGGTGACCACCAGCATTTGGTCCTTCTAGCACTAATGCATCTGGAATGTAGTTGTAATTTTTAAACCATTTTTCGCAAATTATCATTGCTGCTCTAGCCGATGAAATAATTGGCACTAACTTGGTTTTACTATCTTTAGTTAAAAAAGATGGTAAGTCGGTAGGCAATCCTGCTCCCGAAAAAATAATGTCGGCACCTGACGATATCGACGTCTTAACCATGTCAGAAAAATTTGTGAGCGCAACCATTATGTTTACGCCTATCACCCCTTTGGCTTTCTCTTTAGCCTTTTTGATCTCCTCTTTTAGTCCTATAATAGATGCTTCACAGAAATCTTTTGCTTTATCTCTGTAAATCAATCCTAAACCAGCGCATGAAATTACTCCAACTCCTCCTTCGTTAGCTACAGCCGAAGCTAAACCAGATAACGAAATACCAACTCCCATTCCACCCTGCACAATAGGTACTTTTAGTTTAAGGTCTCCAATAGAAAATTCTTTCATTTTATTTATTTTATAACCATCAAATGTAACGAAACTGGGATATTTTCCCTCATTTTTCTAAAAAAAACTCTCCCTCCCTCATATATTATTGTATATATGAAGGTTATAGGTTAAAAAAAATTACACTTAGCAAATTAAATCAATGAAAGTTCATCATTATTGAGTCTAATGATGTCATAATCTATCATAGAACGAATAGTATAAGTGACCTCATCTTTTGAATAATTTTCTAGATTTAGGATAAGACTCTTTATATCCATTGAGTTTGTTTTAAGGAGTTCTACAATTTTTTCTCTGATCTCTTTAATTCTCAACTCCTGTGAAGAGGGATTTCCTGCTCTTTTACAAACATCACATACGCCACAACGAATATTATTCTCTTCTCCAAAATAGCTACATAAAAATGAGGCTCTGCAAATGTCATCATTACTGGCATATCGTTGCATCAACCCTACCCTATTGGAAAATACGCCTCTTCTCTCGGATAGTGCTGCTGCCGATATATACAAATTTTTGTCATCGAGTCTCTCTTCGTTCAATATAATCAAAGGCGATCGCATCGCTGGAATATATGAAACAATCTTCATCCTCGACAACTCCATCAAACTTGTCTTTACTGCAGCTTTGCTATTTCTAGACATTCTTGCAATATACTCTTCATCTATAACTACATAATGAGAGAATAGACCTGTATACATTCTCAGAATTGTCTTGATAAATGAGTCTAACGATGTATTTTTTAATTGTACTTTATAAAGTTCATCTCTGTTCACGATAAACCTTAAGCGCGAAGGGTTGTCAATCTCTTCTGTAACGTCTAAATATCCTTCTAACTGAATGTATTTGAGGGCATAATATGCTGATAGAGAATGTAGTTTTGCTTTTGTACAAAAATCCATTAAGTCAAACTTAAAAATAGACCCTTTTCCGTCGCCATACGCTATCCCTAGATATGAATGAAGTTTTTGATATACATCTTTCATATATTCAATTTCGGGATATGTTACCCTTAATATTTGCTCTAATCGTTTGATGTCTGTCTTATTCCAAATTATGACTGCATATGCTAACTTTCCATCTCGACCACCACGTCCAGCCTCTTGATAATATGCTTCAGGGGAATCTGGAATGTCTAAATGGCAGACAAAGCGAACATCTGGTTTATCAATGCCCATTCCAAAAGCATTTGTTGCAACAATAATCCTACAAACATTTGTCTTCCAATCGTATTGCTTAGAGCTACGGACATCTGCACTTAATCCAGCATGATATGCTTCAGCGTCTACTCCTTGTGCTTTCAAAAATGAAGCAGCCTCCTCAGCTCTTTTTCTTTCGCGAACATAAACAATTCCGGTGCCGTTGATAGCTGTACATATTTTTAGCAATTGTCCATATTTATCTTCTGTCTGTCTACAAACAAATGAAATATTGTCTCTAAAAAAACTCCCCTTGATTACATTTTTTTCACTAAAGTTCAATTTTGCCATTATATCGTCTGCAACTTTTGGTGTCGCTGTTGCAGTTAATGCCATAATAGGTACCTTGCCTATAATCTCTAAAATTTGAGGAATCTCTAAATATGATGGTCTAAAGTCATATCCCCATTGAGATATACAATGAGCTTCATCAACAACTATCATGTTGATTCCCATTTTGTCTATTCTCGCTCGTACAATATCTGATTTTAATCTTTCGGGAGACATATACAGAAATTTATACTCTCCGAAGATTGCATTATTTAGAGTAATATCAATCTCATCTCTAGTCATACCAGAATAGATAGCCAAGGCTTTGATCCCTTTTTTTTTTTTTTTTTCTGTCTGATCTTTCATTAATGAGATTAGAGGACTCACAACTAGGCACATGCCATCCATGATCAAGGCTGGCACTTGAAAACAAATCGACTTGCCTCCCCCTGTAGGTAGTATTGCAAGAGTATCTCTCCCCTTCAACACAGAATCTATGATCTCCTCCTGCAGCGGACGGAATGAATCGTAGTTCCAGAATTTAGAAAGTATAACTTTCGGACTATCCATTTCGTCTTTTTTTTGTAAAATTAAATTTTTTTTCTTTAATTTTGTAATGAGAAACCCGTTTCACACTTATATTATATAAGTTTTTCATAAACGCTTTTCCATCTCACCCACCATTTGACACTTTACTAACTTAATATTTTAACTATGGCACTTTTAGACCTATCTGTTTATGGCATACATAATGCCGGAAAAATCATTCACAACCCTACCTATGAAGAGCTCTTCCAAGCTGAGATGTCGGAGAAGAACGAAGGCTTCGAAAGGGGGATCTTAACTAAAACAGGAGCTGTTGCTGTAAAAACTGGAATTTTTACAGGAAGATCTCCTAAAGACAAATATATTGTAAAAGATTCAATTACCGAAAATACAATATGGTGGGATGGTACAATAAATAAACCTGTTTGCCAAGAGACATGGAAAAACCTTAAAGGAATTGCACAGAAACAATTGTCTGATAAGGATGTATTGTATGTAGTCGATACATTTTGTGGAACCAACGAAAACACCCGTATGAAGGTCCGCTTCATAATGGAGGTAGCATGGCAAGCTCATTTTGTAACTAATATGTTTATAAGGCCATCTAAATATGAACTTGAACATTTTGGAGAGCCTGATTTTGTATTCTTGAATGCTTCAAAAGCTACAAATCCTAATTGGAAAGAGCAAAATCTTAATTCTGATGTATTTGTCCTATTCAATTTAACCGAAAAAATGTCTGTTTGCGGAGGTACTTGGTATGGAGGAGAGATGAAAAAAGGCATTTTCTCTATGATGAACTATTATTTACCTCTTAAGGGTATTGCCTCTATGCACTGCTCTGCTAATGTTGGAAAAGATGGTGATGTTGCCGTTTTCTTTGGTTTGTCTGGAACTGGAAAGACAACTCTCTCTGCCGATCCTAAACGCTATCTAATTGGCGATGACGAACATGGTTGGGATGATCAAGGTGTCTTTAATTTCGAAGGCGGATGTTATGCGAAGACAATCAACTTAAGCGAGGAGAACGAACCAGATATTTGGAGAGCAATCAAGAGAGATGCACTATTAGAAAACGTGACTGTGAATTCAGATGGAAGTGTTGATTATGCAGATGCTTCTGTTACTGAAAATACACGTGTATCATATCCAATTTATCATATAAATAAAATTGTACTTCCATCAAAAGCTGGACATGCAAAAAAGATAATCTATTTATCTGCTGATGCGTATGGAGTCCTTCCTCCTGTATCAATACTAAACAGAGATCAAGCTCAATACCATTTCTTATGCGGATATACATCAAAACTTGCTGGTACAGAAAGAGGTATAACCGAACCAGTACCATCATTTTCACCAGCATTTGGAGAGGCATTCTTAACACTACACCCTACAATGTATGCTCAAACTCTTGCTAAGAAGATGGATGAACATGGAGCAAAAGCTTATTTAGTAAATACTGGATGGAATGGAACTGGAAAACGCATCTCTATTAAAGATACAAGAGCAATTATTGATGCAATTATTGATGGTTCGATTGAAAATGCCGAAAAGAGACACATCCCAATTTTAAATCTTGATGTTCCTGTCAAATTGAATAGTGTTTCTGAAGGAATATTAGATCCAAGAGATACATATAAAGATGTGAATGATTGGAAAAACAAAGCTAATTCACTTGCTGCTAAATATGTGAAGAATTTCGAACAATACTGTGACAATGACGCTGCTAAGGCATTGGTTGCTTGTGGCCCAAAACCAGAATAATTCACTACGTTATTATAAATAATTACTCAAAAGGTCGACTGTGTTGCTAATAGTTGGCCTTTTGTTATCTTTGATCTTAATTTTTAAACTTAGTCATATGACAAAATTTTTGATAAAGTTTTTAGTATTGGCATCTATTCTTGCAATGCCTTTAGTCTCTATTGCAAAAGGGGAAGGTGGTAAAAAGGAGAGAAAATATATTGTTGAAATAACAACAACTGCTGGGACAATAAAGGTAGCGTTGAGCAATCTCACTCCAAAACACAGGGACAATTTTGTTAAATTGTGTAAAAAGGGGTATTACGACAATGTGTTATTTCATAGAGTTATAAAAGGGTTCATGATTCAATCTGGAGATCCTGACAGTAAAGCGCACGAGCCTGGTAAACTATATGGAGATGGTGGCCCTGATTATACTGTAGAAGCAGAGTTTACTCCAGAATTATATCATAAAAAAGGAGTTTTAGCTGCAGCAAGAGAGGGTGATGATGTTAATCCTGAACGAAGATCATCTGCTTCTCAATTCTATATTGTCACAGGTAAAGTTTATGATGATAAAATGCTTGCAGAAGCTGCTCGAAAGATAGACAAAAGAAATGCAGCTATAAACATCACTTCTTCGTATTTATATACAGTAGAACAGATGAATGCCTATAAAACTATTGGCGGAGCTGCTCATTTAGATTCACAATATACCATTTTCGGAGAGGTTATCGAAGGAATGGATATAGCCGATAGTATCTCATCTGTAGAGACTGACAAAAACGATCGACCAACAAAAGATATTTATATTATAAAAACTAAAGTATCAAAAAAACAACTATAAAAAATGAAAAAACTTCTAGCATTTGCAGCAGCTGCAGCAATCATCTGTAGTTGCGGAAACAACGATGAAATGAAACTAAAAGAGATCATTGCAAAGACAGAAGAGGCTGTAAAGCCTTTGAACAAAGAGGCCGCTTTGGCTTATTGGAATGGAACTATTACCGGCAGTCCGGAGGAGTTTAAAAAGTACGAAGAGGCAAATATGAAGATCACTCAGATCTACTCAGATAAAGCCACTTTCGAAGCACTAAAAGAGATTAAAGAGAATGGAAACATTAAAGATTCAATTCTTGGAAGACAATTAACTATTCTTTACAACTCATTTTTAAGTAACCAGGCAGACACATCTCTTCTTAATGCTATCATTAAAAAAACATCTGCTTTGGAACAAAAGTATGCAGAGTTTAGAGCTACATACAATGGCAAACAAATAAGCGACAACGAAGTGGAGTCTGTTTTGCAGACTTCGAAAGATAATAAAGAGTTAGAGGCTGTTTGGAAAGCTCATAAAGAGATTGGTCCATTTGTATCAAATGATGTTATTGAGCTTGTTAAACTAAGAAACAAAGTTGCACAATCCCTTGGATTTGACAACTATCACTCAATGAGTCTTGAGTTATCAGGTCAAAACCCACAGGAGATATCTGCTCTATTCGACGAGTTAGATTCACTTACAAAAGGTACATTTGCCAAACTTAAAAATGATATGGACTCAACTTTTGCTATCAGATACAAAGTATCTAAAGAGCAGTTGATGCCATGGCATTTCCAAGGAAGATATTTCCAAGAGTCGCCTCAGCTATATCCAGTAGATCTTGACAAATATTACAAAGGAAAGAATTTAGAAGATTTAACAAGTCTATTCTACATGGGTATCGGTTTAGATGTAACGAAGATTATGGCAAACAGTGATCTTTATGAAAAACCTAAGAAAAACCAACATGCTTATTGTACAGATATAGATGGAGATGGTGACGTTAGAGTATTGTGTAACATTAGAGATAATGAATCTTGGATGGGTACTATGTTACATGAGTTTGGTCATGCTGTTTATTCTCAAGGACACGATATCCCTGAAAATCCATATTTCTTAAGAAATTCAGCTCACACATTTACAACTGAAGCAGTTGCTATGATCTTTGGCAGACTCTCTAGAAATCCAGAATGGATGAAACAAAATCTTGGAATTAGCGATGAGGAGAAGAGTAAAATTGCAGAGGATTGTTATAAATCATTGAAGTTACAACAGATGGTATTTAGCCGTTGGGTGCAAGTTGTTTATAGATTTGAAAAAGAGATGTATGCAAATCCTGATCAAGATCTAAACCAACTTTGGTGGACTTTAGTTGAAAAATATCAGATGTTGAAAAAACCTGAGGGAAGAAACTCTCCTGATTGGGCAACAAAAATTCACATTGCATTATATCCTTGCTACTATCATAATTACCAGTTAGGTGAACTTCTTGCATCACAAATGCACTACTACATTGTAGATAAGATTGTTAAATCTGGAGATTACAAAAATGAGTGTTATGTAGGCAATATTGAAATTGGTAAATGGATGTCTGAAAAGATATTTGCTCCAGGAATGAAGTATGAATGGAATGATATGATAGAAAGAGCAACTGGTGAAAAACTAACTGCAAAATATTTTGCAAAACAGTTTGTTGACTAAGTTCTAACAATGAATTATAAAAACAGCCACTGAATATTTTAGTGGCTGTTTTTTTATTGAAGGTTGAAGCACAGAAACGACTCTTTCCGTGGTAAACAAATTAATTCAACATCTTTTCCTAGTGCGACTCCCAAGTCACTTAACGAAGTACTGCTCTCCTTAAAAGCTAATTCAGGAGTATTATTGTTTGAACTAAGATGACAAAGTAAAAGTTGCTTCAATTTATCATTATATATATCCTTTAATGCAGCGGCAGTTTGACTGTTACTTAAATGCCCGTGACCATTTTTAATTCTGTCAATTAATACTTGAGGATATGGCCCATTTTTTAGCATATGGTCATCGTAATTAGACTCTAAGACAAGT
>RRZT011596725.1_pt1 | contig 13163 bp, 4 predicted proteins | sample 2165551 | NCBI WGS metagenome assembly RRZT01 (sample SAMN10456910, study PRJNA506462) | wastewater metagenome | biome: wastewater; feature: sludge; material: wastewater sludge; isolation source: wastewater sludge with Escherichia coli K12::gfp cells carrying plasmid... | place: USA: Moscow, Idaho ... | reverse complement strand
GGGTTTCACGTGCCACTGTTGCTGATCGAATGCGAAAGCAGTGCCGGGGAATTTTGCAGAATACTTTCTGCCGGCACGTACCGTAATCTCAACTTCTTCCGAAATGCTTTGACAGCTGCTGGGTAGTTTGTCCAGATTTTGTCCCATGATCATGGTGCCTTCGTGATCCATGATGTGGTCATCGTGATCCATGTGGTGATGGTGATGGAGATCGCCATGTTCCGTAGCCTGTATATCGGTATCGTGAGCACTGTGATCAATATCGTGTTCATGGCCATGATCGTCGGCGGCACCATGCTCAGCTGCATGGCCGGTCTGTTTGCTCATGCTATGACCGCTGTGATCATGCTCGTCCTGCTGCATGCTATGTCCGCTGTGGTCGTCATGCGCATCATGATCCATGTCATGACCGCTATGGTCATGCTGATCGTGCTCACTAGGTTTATCTTGCTGTTGTGCAATCGCATAGGCATTGAAAACAAGGATGCCAGAAAGCAAGAGAATAATTGTTATAGTCTTAGCCATTATTGGTTACTCCCTTTGGAGCTTTTTAGACGTGCAAACGTTGCTGTGGTGCTTTGCTTAATTTGCCCCCTTTTGGCGAAAATTAAATAGATCAGAAGGCCTGCCAATAAACCGTAGAGTACATCGAGCAACGAGGTTTTTGTTGCCGCGTCAAGCCCTGTTTGTCCGGCAGGTGATCCCAGGCTTGCCCATTCATCGAGATCCTGCCAGATGGGAAGTCTGCCTTCGAAGTATTCCTTAGTGAAATATTTATTCAGATCAATGCCAAAATGACTCACCTTCGGCATGCCGTCTTTACCCAAATAGGATGTATAGACAATTGAGCTCATGCTACCGCCTTCGGCCATGCCATCCGTGGTAATTCCTTTTTCCCGGTGATCATGAATGAGCCAGTCGCCTTCGCCGTAACTGTGCTTGCCATCGTTGACGGTCTCCAGCTTTAGATCAATACGTTGTGCTGGAGCTATATCAAACACGTCACGCATAATCTGAGCCATTGGATTGTGCTCTACACCGTCATAATGCGTGATCGTGGCATGGTGGCCGTGTGTATGGATGGCAATTTGCTCGCCGCCACTGTTTAGCAGGCGCAGTTTGATTTTTTGATCCGGCTCGACAATGATGAGCGATTCCCTGAGCGTATAAGGAAATGACAAGCCATTCAGAGTAAAATAATCTTCGGTTGAATCGGTAATGTCATAACGCCGGTTCATATCACGCGCAATGAGTCTGGGGTCGTTATGTTTCTGAATGATCTCCCCTAACTGCTTATCCATTGCATGATAGTGCAGGTCATATTCCTGATCGAATTGCTCACGCACGGCAACGGAGGGATGCCGTACATGACCCGCACCGATATTTAAGGTTTGCAGCCAGTTATTCGGTTTGTTTTCTTCCACGATAATCATCCCGGCCAGTCCCATCGCCAAATGCGTATGCGTTTGCACGTGACAGTGGTAAAACATGGTACCTGGTTGGCGCGCCTGGAATTCATAGACGCGACGTTCGCCAGGCATCAGTTCTACTTCGCTGGTCTGCGGCACACCGTCTTGACCACCATGATCACCATGCGAGAATGGGTGATCAACGCCGTGCAGGTGAAGGCTATGCGGAAAATAGTGCGTGTTTTCTACTACGATTTGCACGATATCACCGACTTCAACGCGAATGACCGGTGAAGGGAGTCTCAACAGCGGATTGGCGCGGATGCTCTCAAAATTCTCAGTCGACATGCCGCTGGCCTTGGGGGAAAAAACCCATGCGCCGGGTTGAATGCCGGGGGCAATATCAAAGGTTGGAAGCACTCCTGGGAAATCCGGCGTTTTGCCGTTTAGCTCCATGATTTCCAGTTTAATGATTATCCGGTCAGGGTCGCCATCGCCGTCCAGATCATCGGTTTTAATGATGGCATCGGGTGAAAGCCCCGTTTTCATCAAGGTATCCATCGAGATATTATTGGTTCCCTTGACCGCCGCTACGATCCACGCGGGGTTATCCGGACTGCAACCTGGGGATGCTTCAATTTTGACGCCTTCAATTTCCTGGGCTTCGCGCCATGCGGCAGAAATGATTGGATCGCACATGGGCTCACTGGTCAGTGCGGCTGGATCAACTTTTACCGTTTCAGGTAACTTCAAGGATGCCTGAGCATTGACTGCTACCGATATCATGCAGAAAGTCAATATGGCAATAAAAATATGGATAGGCATATTAATGCACCTTTAATTTTCTAGTATTAAAAATAAATATGGCTGATCGAATCATGCAGCATTGAGTAATTGGCGCCAGTTTCAATAGTCAGGATCAATCTGATAAAACAGATCCGTCGGTGCAAACACTCCACTGTGTATCTGTAGGCAGGTAAAATAATATAATGAGGAATATCTTATCTTCATCTATGCAATACTTCTACATTGTCCGTCAAGCTATCATCACAGTCATTATACAGAACCCTATTATGCTTTTGTGGTTTTTCCATAATTGATGGATGCTAAATTTATAACTTATTGAGCAAATTGTTCGAGTGACGATTCCTATTTTTTTGATATTTCTGAATCATTTTTGTTTCTTACCGGCTATGCAGATAGTTTCACAACAATTTGTTAAAAAAGGGAAGATTCATTTTCTTTACAATGGGCTAGCGTGCTTTATGTTGTTGGGCTGTGGGAGCAATGAGCCAGCTCAACCAATAGTCGAAATGAATCCAGCCATTGCGGTGACATTTATGGTTGCTGAACCAGTCAATATGCCCATGAGTCTTGAAACGATTGCGCAAACTGAAGGTGCGAAAGAGATTGAAGTTCGCCCGCGTGTCGGCGGAATTATACTTCAGCGCTTGTATAACGAGGGGGCGGCGGTTGAGGCCGGGCAGCCGTTATTCTTAATTGATCCTGAGCCTTTTCAAAATGCCTTGAACGAGACCAGAGCAGTGTTGCGCGAACAGGAAGTTCGGGTGTTGCGTGCCCGAAGCGACGAGAATCGCCAACGGCAATTGCTAGCTGAAAACTTTGTCAGTCAGCGCGCTCATGAATTGACCACAGCGGATTTGGCGATAGAAGAAGCCGCCCTGCAGGCGGCAAAAGTTCGTGTGCAACAAGCACAACTTAATCTTTCCTATACTACGGTTAAAGCTCCTGTTGGTGGTGTGACCGGGCGTTCGCAATTTTCCGAAGGGGCGTTGGTGTCTGCCAATAACAGCCTACTGACAACGTTGACGCAATTGTCTCCAATATGGGTGCGGTTTAGCTTTTCTGATAATGAAGTGGCCAGGTTTGGCGGACATTTGAATGAAAAAAATGTGCGTAGTGTGCGGATGATTCTTCCGGATGGATCTGAATATCAACAAGAAGGCAAGATCAATTTTGCCGCCAGTAAAATTGACCCCTTGTTAGGAACACAGCAATTACGTGCTACTTTTGACAATACAGATCAGCGTATATTGCCTGGTCAATTTGTACGGATTCGGGTTACCGCCGGGGAATCCGAGACTGTGTTCAGGGTTCCGCAGGTTGCGGTTTTGAGCTCGGATTTTGGACGCTTCGTTTACGTTATCGATGAGCAGAATACGGTTACACAGCGCCCTGTTACCGCAGGTGATTGGATCGGCAAGGATTGGATTATTCTGGATGGATTAAACAGGGGGGATCGGGTAGTCGTGGATAATCTTATTAAACTGTCACCCGGTAAAATTGTCGAGCCCCAATTACGGGATGCGGTATCTTCGTCGCTTGACAATGTGCCATCTTAATAATCAGTAATCCAACTTATGGCTAGATTTTTCATTGAGCGGCCGATTTTTGCATCGGTTTTGTCGATCATTATTGTGCTTGCAGGATTGGCGGCCGCCATGCAATTGCCGATCGAGCAGTATCCGAGGATTACGCCACCGACGGTCATTGTAACCGCGAACTTCCCAGGGGCCAGTGCCGAAACCGTTATTAAAACAGTAGCTGCACCGATTGAAGAGAAGCTCAGCGCCATTGAAGGATTGTTGTACTTTAATTCCAGCGCTGATTCGAGCGGGCGCCTGACGATTACCGTCACGTTTGAGATTGGCACCGATATCGATCGCGCTACTTTCAATGTCAGCAATGAAGTGAATACCGCGCTGGCACGTCTGCCCGATGAAGTCAGGCGCACCGGTATTACTATCCAGAAACGCACCAATGATTTGTTGTTGGTTTTTGCGGTGACATCCCAGGATCCTCAGCACACAGCGCTATTCCTAAGCAACTTTATTACCAACAATATTCTGGATGACGTGAGGCGTGCGCCGGGCGTTGGCGAAGCCAGAATTTTTGGTGCCCAGGACTATTCCATGCGGATCTGGTTGAGACCAGATCGGATGGCGCAGCTGGGCATTACAACCAATGATGTCGCCAGCGCCATCCGCGCGCAAAATACGCAACCCGCCGTTGGTAAAATAGGACAGGAACCCGCGTTGGCCGACCAGCAATTGGTTTATACCGTAACTGCAAAAGGCCGGTTATTAGAACCCGAACAATTTGAAAATATTATCTTGCGTTCGGATGGCGCGCGCGGCGTGCTTTATCTAAAAGATGTTGCGCGGATTGAACTGGGTGCGCAAGACTATGCGACCCGGACTTTACTGAATGGACAGCCCGGATTGGGCATCGGTGTTTTTTTACGTTCTGGTGCTAACGCACTGGATACGGCCGCGGCGGTTAAAACCAAGATGGATGAACTGAAGCATTATTTTCCTGAAGGGGTGCAGTACGTTGTTTCATACGATATCAGCGTGTTTGTTAAGGCCTCTATCTGGGAGGTGGTAAAAACTCTGGCAGAGGCCATGCTGCTGGTCGTTCTGGTGGTTTATCTGTTCCTGCAAAGCTGGCGTGCCACGCTGGTGCCCATCATCGCCATTCCGATTTCTTTAATTGGCACGTTTGCCGGGCTTTGGTTGTTAGGTTATTCGATTAATACCTTGACACTCTTTGCGATGGTGCTGTCGGTCGGCATTGTGGTCGATGATGCGATTGTGGTGCTGGAAAATATCGAGCGGTTAATGACACAGGAGAAGCTAACGCCAATTGATGCGGCGATCAAAGCGATGCAGCAGGTATCCAGTGCCGTGGTAGCGATGACTATGGTTCTGGTGGCGGTTTTTATTCCGGTTGCCTTCCTGGGGGGCATAGCCGGTGAGTTGTATCGACAGTTTGCTGTAACGGTGGCGGTGGCGGGTGTTATTTCCGGAATTGTGGCCTTGACGTTAACGCCCACTTTGTGCGCGGTTTTACTTCGACCGGCACATCGTCAATCGATTTTTTTTACCTGGCTCAACAAACATTTTGAGCAAGTGCGCAGATTTTATGTTGGCATGGTGGGCTTGAGTCTGCGCCACTCGATCAGATGTGTACTGATCTTTGCGTTGGTGATTGTGGGATTGATGTTTCTGGTGAAGCATATTCCGGAGAGCTTGGTTCCTGCGGAAGATCAAGGTTTCGTGATTGCAGCTGTAATTTTGCCGGACAGTGCTACGCTGGCAAGAACCGTGCAGACCGCGGACGCCATAGTTGCTGAGCTGATGAGTAAGGAGCCTGCGGTGATTTTTCAGTTTGCAGTCAATGGGCTGGATTTTATTGGTGGCGGGAACAAAACGAATGTGTCGACCATATTTCTGCGTTTGAAAGATTGGTCGGAACGCACGGTCAGCGCGGAAGAAACGGTCAAGAAGATATTTCAAATAGGCGCCGAGCAGCCGGATGGTCTGGCGATTGCCTTTAATCCACCGGCGATACGGGGATTGGGTAGTACCGGCGGATTTGAATTGTTTGTGCAGAGCCGTGGGGGCTCAGATACTGCACAGTTAGCCGTGGTTGTGAATGAGTTCATGCAGGCGTTCAGGGAAGAGCCAAGGCTGGCCACAGTGAATTCATTTTTGCGTTCGTCGGTACCGCAATATTTTGTCGAAGTAGATGAAGCTAAAGCCATCGCGCAAGGTGTTGCTATCGCGGATATTTATGACACGCTGCAAAGCACCATGGGAACATTTTATGTGAATGATTTTAATCGCTTTGGACGGACGTATCGTGTGCAACTGCAGGCCGAGGCCGCGTTTCGTATGAAAGCGGAGGACTTGGGAAAAGTTTACGTGCGCGCGGAATCCGGTTCGATGGTGCCCTTGTCAGCCTTGAGCACAGTAAAAGACATCGTCGGTGCGGAACAACTGGAGCGATTCAATGGTCTGCTGGCGGCAAAAATCATGGGGAGCGGCGCCAGCGGCGTCAGTTCCGGCGAAGCCATTGCGCTGGTCGAACACATTGCGGCTGAAACCTTGCCGGAAGGATATCAAATTGCCTGGACCGGCGCCGCATTTCAGGAAAAAAGACTAGGATCGGCGGCAATCTTTGCTTTCAGTCTTGCGGTCGTGATGGTTTTCTTGATTCTGGCCGCGCAGTTTGAAACCTGGGCATTGCCCATAGCCGTCATTATGGCGATTCCTTTTGCGATGTTGGGTGCATTGGTGGCGATTTTGCTGCGCGGTATGCCCAATGATATTTATTTTCAGATCGGTATGGTGACGTTGATCGGGTTGACGGCGAAGAATGCGATTCTATTGGTTGAGTTCGCCAACCAGAGGATGAAGCAGGGTGTGGATGCTACACAGGCAGCGATTCAATCCGCGCAACTGCGCTTTCGCCCGATCGTAATGACTTCGATGGCGTTTATATTAGGCGTGGTTCCGTTGGTAATCGCCACCGGCGCCGGTTCAGCAGCGCGGCAATCGATGGGAACCGGTGTTTTTGGCGGCATGATCATGGCGACTACGATCGCAACCATTTTTATACCGTTATTTTTTTCCTGGTTTGTGCGCAAACACGAACCAAAGCAACCTGATGCTCCACAATATCTAATACAAAAGCCGCAACGATCTGATAAGCCTGACAGAGATTCTTAAGGTTGATGGATCAGAGAATGTCAGTTGATTTTTGGATTTTTTCAGCGTTGCATTAATTGCATATTTTATATAACATAAAACAGCAAAATATGCGATAGATTTTCTTCCAATAAACTTACGAATGAATATTTCTGAAAAGAATAGTGAAAGTGTGCTTGATCTGCCTGATACCATGAACTGTGTTTTATAAGGAGTTTTGACCATGGCAATACCAATTATTAATGTTTCTATACTTAATGGTAGCAATGGTTTTCGATTGGATAGACACAGCGGTGAATACAATATTGAATCAGTGAGTACGGCAGGAGATTTTAATGGCGATGGTTTTGATGATGTGATGGTTGGTGCTTCTTATTTTTCTCGAGGTGCTTCTCCCAATGGCGCAAGTTTCGTAGTATTTGGCAAAGCATCCGGTTTTAATGCTGCGACAAAATTAGCGCTTCTGGATGGTAATGACGGTTTCCGCTTTCAGAATGCCTCTCGCTCCCTCCCATACTTAGTCAGCGAAGCAGGAGATGTCAATAGCGATGGATTTGACGATGTAATCATAGGTGCTCGGGGGTTTTCTGACTATTATGGTAATCCACAGATCATTGAGGCTAATAGTTATGTGGTGTTTGGACGATCATCCGGGTTGGATGCGACGATGAGTTTGTCCGACCTTGATGGCAGTAACGGATTTCGCGTGGATCTGGAGGGAACATTCGTTTCTGTCAGTAGTGCTGGAGATGTCAATGGCGACGGCTTTGATGATGTGATGATTGATGCCGATGGCACTTACGTAGTATTTGGCAAGGCATCAGGTTTTGAAGCCACGATGGATTTATCTAATATTGATGGCAGCAATGGTTTTCGGGGAGCATTCAGCAATGCTGGAGATGTGAATGGCGACGGCTTTGACGATGTGATGAATGGTCGCTATGTGGTGTTTGGCAAGGCATCGGGTTTTGATGCCACGATAGATTTATCCAGTCTCGATGGCAGTAATGGTTTTCGTTTAGATGCGGAGGCAGTGTATGACCAATTGGGTTCAATCAGCAGTGCCGGGGATGTCAATGGGGATGGTTTTGATGATTTGATTGTCGGGGCTCCGGGGACTGACTTTAATGGGGATTCTTCCGGCTCCAGCTATGTGGTATTTGGCAAAGCTTCCGGTTTTAGTGCCGTGATGGACTTGTCCAGTCTTGATGGCAACAATGGCTTTCGATTGGATGGGGTAGCGGCGCAGAATCGCTCAGGTAGCTCAGCCAGCGCCGCCGGGGATGTCAATGGGGATAATTTTGATGATTTGCTTATCGGTGAGCGTGATCTCGGGGCTAGTTATGTGGTATTTGGCATGGCATCGGGATTTGATGCCGCATTTAATTTATCCAACTTGGACGGCAACAGTGGGTTTCGCATAGAAGCAGACACATATTCAAGGGAAAGTTTGATCAGTGGGGCTGGAGACGTGAATGGCGACGGCTTTGATGACTTGATTCTCAGTGACAGTAATGCAAGTTACGTGGTCTTTGGAGGGATTTTTCTCAATGAGGCAGTATATCTGGGAACATCAGGAGAGGATAGTCTCGTAGGCACTATCCTGGCAGAGCGTTTTGATGCGGATGATGGCAATGACCGCATGAACGGCCTTGGCGGAGCGGACATATTTCATGGAGAAGCCGGTGACGATACCATCACGGTTCCTGATCTTGACTTTCAATTAGTAGATGGCGGAACGGGCAATGATACCTTAGTATTGACTGGCGGTGATCTTAAACTGGATTTGGCCGACTACCACAACAAAATCAATGGTATCGAAATAATTGATCTGGCCGGTAACGGGGATATTACATTGATACTTACTTTGCCAGACTTACAGAGTTTATCCGACACCACAAATACTTTTACCGTGAAGGGCAATGCGGGCGATAGTGTTACTGGGCTTATTGACGGTTGGGTGCACCATGGTACTGAAGATAATTATCGTTTTTATACCAATAGCGGGACGGTGTTGCGCGTAAGTTTAGCTGTGCACACGGACCTACCAGTGGAGCCCGGGCTACTCAACAACAGCTTGGCCAATCTTGATGGAAATAATGGTTTTCGTCTGGATGGGGAGGCGTATGACTTATCGGGCCAGTCAGTCAGCAATGCTGGAGATGTCAACGGTGACGGTTTTGATGATGTGATTGTCAGTGCCGGAGGAGCTGACCCAAACGGTTCTCCATCAGGTTCCAGTTATGTGGTGTTTGGCAAGGCCTCAGGTTTTAGTGCTGCGATGAGATTATCCAGCCTTGACGGTACTAATGGTTTTCGTTTGAATGGAGTAGCAGCGTATGACTTTTCAGGCGCTTCAGTCAGCAATGCCGGGGATGTTAACGGCGATAGTTTTGATGATTTAATTATCGGTGCTTTTGGAACTGACCCAAACGGTTCCGCATCTGGCTCCAGTTATGTGGTGTTTGGCAAAGCTTCCGGTTTTAGTGCTGTGATGGATTTGTCCAGTCTCGATGGCAACAATGGCTTTCGATTGGATGGAGTGACGGAAGGAGATCAGTCTGGCAGTTCAGTCAGCAGTGCGGGAGATGTCAACGGCGATGGCTTTGATGATTTAATTATCGGTGCTGATAGAGCTGACCTAAATGGCTATGCCTCCGGTTCCAGTTATGTGGTGTTTGGCAACGCTTCAGGTTTTAGTGCCGCCATGGATTTATCTAGGCTTGATGGTAGTAGTGGTTTTCGTTTGGATGGAGTGGCGGCGGAGGACTACTTGGGCCGCTCAATCAGTACTGCCGGAGATTTCAACGGCGATGGTTTTGATGATGTGATTGTTGGTGCTCCGGGAGCGGATCCAAACGGTTCCGCATCAGGTACTAGTTATGTGGTGTTTGGTAAGAACTCAGGATTTAGTGATGTAGTGGAATTATCCAGCCTTGACGGTAGTAATGGTTTTCGTTTGGATGGGGTGGCGGAGGAGGACAGATCAGGTAGTTCAGTCAGCACTGCAGGGGATGTGAATGGGGATGGTTTTGATGATGTGATTATCGGAGCTGGTAGAGCTAGCCCGAACGGTTTTGCATCAGGCTCCAGTTATGTGGTGTTTGGCAAGGCTGCAGGTTTTGGTGCTGCCATAAATTTATCCATTCTTGATGGAAGTAATGGCTTTCGTTTGGATGGGGTGACAGCAGGGGACGGATCGGGTAGTTCAGTCAGCAGTGCAGGAGATGTCAATGGCGATGGCTTTGATGATTTGATTGTGGGCGCTTCCGGGGCTGACCCTAATGGTTTCAATTCCGGCTCTAGTTATGTGGTGTTTGGCAAGGCCTCAGGTTTTAGTGCTGCGATGGATTTGCCGAGCTTTGCGAGTGGTTTTGATAGTAGTAATGGTTTTCGTTTAAATGGAGTGGCGGAGGGGGACGGATCGGGTAGTTCAGTTAGTGCTGCAGGAGATGTCAATGACGACGGATTTGATGATTTGATTGTGGGCGCTCCCGGGGCTGATCCGCATGGCAGAAGTTCCGGCTCCAGCTACGTGATCTTTGGCAGAAGTGAGTTCACCGATGAGGAGGTGGATTTTCCAGGCACGCCCGGAGAAGATATTTTCACTGGCACTTCCGCTGCGGAAAGCTTTGAGGGTGGAGAAGGCAACGATCGGATGATCGGCCGAGGTGGCGCGGATTCATTTGATGGCGGTGCTGGGAATGATTACATTCGCATATTGGGCGCAGACTTTCAGCGTGTCGATGGTGGTTCGGGCACCGATATCCTGGGAGTGGCTGGAAGTGGTTTTAATCTGGATCTATCCAGCGTAATCGACAAAATTCATGGAATAGAAATCATTAGTTTATATGGAGTCGGAGACAATACGCTCACCTTGAAGGCAACACATATAACTGATATGTCGGATGAAACTGATACTTTGAAGATCAAAGGCAATGCCGGAGATAGCGTGACTGGGCTGAGCAGCGGCTGGGTTGATGGCGGTGTTCACGGCAATTTCCATACCTACACGCAAGGCGAGGCAGTGATACTGGTTGGCGTGAATGTGGCGACGGATTTTCCGGTGATTTAACGGGTCGTTTAAGAAAACAATCTGCACTGTCGTCCGGCGTTAGAAACGGGTCAGAAAGCTGGTGTTTTCTGACCCGTTTTTGCATGGAAACGGTCTGCACTAAATGCATTTTTCAACAATCTTTCCGCAATATTTCAAGCACTGATCGAGCCCTTGCAAAACCTATGCATGCAGTCAAAATTATCTGAATTTACATTCAAGTATTTTTGTGTCACAGTGCCTGATCTCGTCAAAATATTATTATAAAACTAATTTAAATTAATGATTTGTGGTGTGCGTGGTGGATATTCTGCTGGTATGCAGCAACCCAATCATCAAATCACCCGGTTCATGGCCAAGATGACGGTGAATTACTTCAGTATTGATGGATGACTTGCAAATCTCTTCTTATTTTGGAGACAAAAATAATGGCAACAACAAGTATCAATTTAACTGATCTCGATGGCAGCAATGGTTTTCGTTTGGATGTTGAAGCAAAGAGCTCCTTACGTTTAGTCAGTAATGCGGGCGATGTGAATGGCGATGGTTTTGATGATGTGATGGTCAGCCTTGATAGGGCTTCCGTTTATGTGGTGTTTGGTGAACCAACGGGTTTTGATGCAACGATGAAGTTAACTGATCTTGATGGCAGTGATGGTTTTCGCTTGTGGGGGGGTGGCCGATTCGCAGAAATCAGTAACGCAGGGGATATGAATGGAGATGGTTTTGATGATGTGATCGTTAGTTCTTTTAAGGGTACAAGTGTAGTGTTTGGCAAGGCTGCGGGATTTGAAGCGGCGGTGAATTTATCGAAACTTGATGGCAATAATGGTTTTCATTTGAATGTAGGGGCTGATAATGTCAGCTCTGCCGGGGATGTGAATGGAGATGGCATTGATGATTTGATCATTAGCAACTTCAGAGCCGATCTGAATGGTTCCATTTTCGATAACGAAGGCTCAAGTTATGTGGTATTCGGCAAGATCTCCGGATTTGATGCCACGATGGATGTATCCAGCCTTGATGGTAGTAATGGTTTTCGTATGGATGGAGGATTCAGAGGAGCTTATTCAGGTGTTTCGGTCAGCACTGCGGGAGATGTGAACGGCGATGGTTTTGATGATTTACTGATCGGTGCTGTGGGAGCTAATTCCGGCTTCATGGTATTCGGTAAGGCATCCGGTTTTGATGCTGTGATGAGTTTACGTAATCTGAATGGCACCAATGGTTCTAGCCTGTATGGAGGGTTTGTTGTCAGCGCTGCGGGGGATGTGAACGGCGATGGTTTTGATGACGTGACTGTCGGAGCTCACGTGATGCTTGGTAAAGCATCCGAATTCAGAAAATTGGTGAATCTGCCTGATCTTGATGGCAGTAATGGCTTTAGTTTGGATGAAGGGAATAGATTCAGTCCCGCAGGGGATGTAAATGGGGATGGACTGGATGATTTGATAGTCGTGGATCGGTACGGCAGCAGTTATGTGGCATTCGGCAAGGCATCCGGATTTGATACTACGGTGGATCTGATGTCCTTGAACGGTTCTTCAGCTAGTTCGGTCAGTGATGCGGGAGACGTGAATGGGGATGGATTGGATGATTTGATGGTCGGTTCTTCCCGATTTGGTTATGTGGTATTCGGCAGCAGTGATTTTGCCGGCTCGACAGCATACCTTGGCACCTCGGGCGATGACGTTCGCACAGGCACGCTGGCCGCCGAAATATTTTATGCAAGCGATGGTGACGATACGCTGATCGGTGGCGGAGGCGCGGATACGATTCGAGGGGGGAGTGGTAATGACACCATCCGGGTATCCGATCTGGATTTTTTGCGGGTTGTTGGTACTGACTATTTCATTTCTTCTCAGGATGAAGAAAATGACACGCTGAGTCTGGATGGCAGTGGAATGAATCTGGATCTGACGGCTGCGGGTGACAAGATTGTCGGTTTTGAAATCATTGATTTGAGCGGTGCCGGGGATAACAAGCTGACGTTGACGGAAGCGGATGTGCTGAGTCTGTCGAGAGGCACCAATGCCCTGGTAGTCAAGGGCAATGCCGGTGATCAGGTCGCCGGGCTGAGTAGTGGCTGGGTCGATCGTGGTTTTCAGGGTGAGCTTCATATGTTTTCTATTCAGAATGAAGCGGTGTTGATGGTTGCGGATGCTGTAAGTACGGATTTTGTAGATG
>RRZT010417477.1_pt1 | contig 13163 bp, 12 predicted proteins | sample 2165551 | NCBI WGS metagenome assembly RRZT01 (sample SAMN10456910, study PRJNA506462) | wastewater metagenome | biome: wastewater; feature: sludge; material: wastewater sludge; isolation source: wastewater sludge with Escherichia coli K12::gfp cells carrying plasmid... | place: USA: Moscow, Idaho... | reverse complement strand
CTGATCCGCCTTTCTGAGGCGAACAACCGCGACATCAAAACACGGGGCCCGATGGGCCCCAATTTCGTGCACCTCTCGACGCCAAATTCAGCCGCCATTCTATGCCGCCAAATTTCTACGGATTTGCGCAGCCGGCAACATTTCGAGTGTCTCGATGCCAATTTCCACTTTTTCCTCTGAATAACCAATTCCATTTATCGTTCTGGCCCGATGAAGTACTGTGCGGCATACTTGACGCGCCGGTCCTGGAAGCGACTGATGACGCGCTCGGGGTAGGCGTCGGATGCTACGCAGCAGGTGTTACGCCGGAACGACGTCGTCAAGTTTTGCCACCGCGAACAGATTCTCCTGCCTACCATTCGCTCCATGCATCATGCTTTCACAGTTTCGTTCAGAATGAGCACGACATCCAGAACCCAAACCTCGTTGAACCGGCAACAGATTACAAATGCATGTCAATTCAAGCCGCTTTGTGTCCGATAGGAATGATTCGTCCTCTATCTCGCATTTGGTCAAGTTCATCTGACCACCATTGCATCATTCGACGTCTTTCTTCCATGCGCCGGTTGCCACGATAATAGGCGCTTCGAACTTCGTCGATCGGTTTGTGAGCGAGTTGAGCCTCTATCGCGTCACTGCTCCATTTTTCGGATTCATTCGCGTACGTTGAAAAAGTGCTTCGAAATCCGTGGGCGGTAACCGCAAACCCAAGACTCTTCGCGGCGCCACCCATTGTATTTTCACTCAGTGTTCGGGTTGGATCCCCGTGAGCAGGAAACAGAAATTCATATCCGCTAGAAAACAGCTTGATTTCCTCAATGGCCGCGAGTGCTTGTCGCGATAGCGGAACTACATGCTCTTCCTTCATCTTCATTCGCACAGCGGGAATGCGCCATTCTGCGTCCTCCAGATTAAATTCTGCCCATCGGGCTAGGCGAAGTTCCCCAGGGCGGGTGGCTGTCATCACAATCAGTTTTAGGGCGAGTCGCGTCAGCGGTGCAATTCTGGACAGTGGGTTATCGAGCGCTTTGAGAAAAGCCGGTAGATCGCTGGCAAGAAGAGATGCATGGTGCTTGACTACAGGAACTCTGAGTGCGCCACAAAGATCTGCGGCTGGATCACGCTCACATTTTCCTACAATGACCGCGTATCGGAAGACACGACTCGTCCATGCCCGAACTCTCCGGGCCATTTCAAGAGCGCCTTTTGTCTCGATAGCTCGTAGCATTCCTAATAGACAATTGACGTTAATGTCGGCAATCGGTAGTCCTCCAATTTTCGGAAGAGCGTGAATGCTCATGCTGGACCGGATTTTGTCGACGGTTCGAACCGATAGCTTCGCAGCCTCAATATCCAGCCACTCAGAAAAGACATCGTTGAATGTAGTGGCTGTGGCTTGTGCCGTTCGCTTTTGTTCTTTGCGATCTTCTGAAGGGTCGGTACCATTGGCAAGCAGTCTTCTCGCCTTTTCGCGCCGATCTCGCGCTTCCTTCAGTGATATTTCGGGATACGTTCCAAACGAAAGGGTCTTTGTCTTCCCGGAATGCTGGTATTTAAACCGCCACCATTTGCCCCCCTTTGGATGCACGATCAAGAAGAGGCCGCCACCATCGAAGGCATTTATTGGCTTGTCAGATGCATGCAGACTACGTATCTTGGTGTCGGTCAGGGGTACAACTTGGCGAGGCATGGTGGACCTCAGGAAGAGTAGTGGGTGTAAGTAAGTTACACCAACGTCGAAAGTTACACCATTAATTGCACCAAAAAATGCAGGATTTCATCGGATGCCATCGGACAGTCTTGGAAACAAAAAAGCCGCAGAACCTAGCGGTTATGCGGCTTTCAGGACTTTCTCGGAACTTGTTGGAATTTTACTTGGTGCCCAGGAAGGGACTCGAACCCCCACAGTGTTGCCACCACTAGGACCTGAACCTAGCGCGTCTACCAATTTCGCCACCTGGGCATCTCCAGCGAAGGCAAGATTCTAAAGGATCAAAATTAAATGTCAATCAAAAAACTGTCGAAAATCAGAAAAAGCGACCCGCACTTTCATCGGGAGGCGGCGAAGTACGAACAACCCTTGCCATCGCGCGAATACATCCTGAGCGTGGTTGAAGAGCAGGGCAAGCCGGTCAGCTTTGCCGAGCTGTGCGCGCTGCTCGATATTCACAAGCACGAGTACGACATGTTCCAGCGGCGCCTTGCCGCCATGGAACGTGAAGCGCAGTTGATGCGCAATCGTAAGGACGCGTACATCGTTCCGGAGCGCGCCAGCCTGATTGCAGGTCGCATCGAAGGGCATTCGGACGGCTACGGCTTCCTCGTACCCGATGACGGCGGCGATGATCTCTTCCTCGACGCCAAGCAGATGACCAAGGTCTTGCACCGCGACCGCGCGCTGGCACGTGTGATCGGCGTCGATCGCAAGGGGCGGCGTGAAGGCGCGATCGTCGAGGTACTGGAGAGGGCGAACAGCAAGGTGGTCGGACGCGTCCTGATCGAGCACGGCATTACGGTCGTCGTTCCCGAGAACCGGCGGATCAATCAAGACGTCCTCGTGGTTCCGGACAGGAAGTACAAAGTGAGATCCGGCCAGGTGGTGATGGTGGAAATCATCGAACAGCCAAGCCGACATTCGCAGCCAATCGGCAAGATCATCGAAGTCCTTGGCAACTATGCCGACCCCGGCATGGAAATCGAAATTGCCTTGCGCAAGCACGAGCTTCCATTCGAGTTCTCGCCAAAAGTCGCTGCGGAAACCAAGGCGCTGCCGGACAAGGTCCGGAAGACCGAGTGGGTCGGGCGCAAGGACCTCCGGGATCTGCCGCTGGTGACCATCGACGGCGAAACGGCCAAGGACTTCGACGACGCGGTATTTGCCGAGAAGGACGGGCGCGGCTGGCGATTGGTCGTGGCGATTGCCGATGTCAGCCACTACGTGCGGCCGGACACGGTGCTCGACCGTGAGGCGATGGAGCGCGGGAACTCGGTCTACTTCCCGCGCCGGGTGATTCCGATGCTGCCCGAGAAGCTCTCCAACGGTCTGTGTTCGCTCAATCCCGATGTGGACCGGCTGGCGATGGTCTGCGACATGAACATCGGATCGACCGGCAAGATCAAGACTTATTCGTTCTATCCGGCTGTGTTCCGTTCGAAAGCGCGGCTAACCTACAATCAGGTCTGGAGTTGGCTCGATGGCGGCGTGCAGCCGGAAAACGAAGTGCATCGCGAGTTGTTGCCGCAACTGCAATCCCTGTACGCGCTGTTCAAGGTGCTGCTCAAGGCGCGCCACAAGCGCGGTGCGATCGACTTCGAGACGATCGAGACGATGATGCTGTTCAATGATCAGGGCAAGATCGAGAACATTGTTCCGGTGCAGCGCAACGACGCGCATCGCTTGATCGAGGAGTGCATGCTGGCGGCCAACGTCTGCGCCTCGGCCTTCCTGCAAAAGCACAAGCAAGCGTGCCTCTACCGGATACATGAAGGTCCGACGCCTGAGAAGCTGGAAGCGTTGCGCAGCATCCTGCACGAGTTCGGCCTCGGCCTGCCCGGCGGTGAGAGCCCGTCGGCCAAGGACTACGGCGCGCTGCTCGAGAAGATCAAGGAGCGCCCCGACGCCCAACTGTTGCAGACGGTCATGTTGCGCTCGCTGCGCCAGGCGATGTACAGCCCGGACAATGTGGGCCATTTCGGGCTTTCCTACGAGCATTACACGCACTTCACGTCGCCGATCCGGCGCTACCCCGATCTGCTCGTGCATCGTTCGATCAAGGCTGTGCTCGAAGGCACGCGCTATACGCCGGGAAACTGGGACGACATCGGTCTGCACTGTTCGATGACCGAGCGACGTGCGGACGAGGCGACGCGCGACGTCAATAACTGGCTCAAGTGCTATTACATGCAGGATCTCATCGGCGAGGAGTTCGACGGAGCGATCTCGGCGGTCGTGCCGTTCGGTATCTTCGTTGCGCTCGATACGGTCTATGTCGAGGGGCTGGTGCACGTCTCGGAACTGGGCGAGGATTACTTCCAGTTCGACAACGTCCGGCATCAGATGCTGGGCGAACGCAGCGGCAAGCGTTTCCGCCTGGGTGACCGCGTGCGCGTGCGTGTGGTGCGTGCCGACCTGGAATCGGGACGTATCGACTTCGTCCTTGCGGCGCAACAGCCCGTCAGAGGCGAAAACGCCACGAAGCCGGCGCACAAAGCGACGGTTAAACAGGCAGAGAAGCCTGAGCCGAAGGTGAAAGGTGCTGCAACGGCGCGGAAGCCGTCGGTAAAGCCTGCGCCCAAGTCGTCGTCGCATGCCAAGGCCAAGCCGCCGACGCGCACGAAACCGGTTGTGGCGGCGAAAAAGCGGGGGGTGTCGAAAAAACACCATTAGTCCGTCGTGGCCTGTGTCGGCGGGCGCTTCTCTTCGGGGCGCCTGCTGAACGCAAGGTAGAATAGGCGCTCGATTTTGTACCAGAGAATTCCAATGTCACAGACCAGCTTCATCCATGGCTTCCACGCCATCATCGCCAAACTTCGCCACCATCCGGACGCCATCCTCGAGATCTTCATCGATGCGGACCGTCACGACGCCCGCGCACGCGATCTCATGCGTCACGCCGAGTTGCAGAAGGTCAAGATTATTCCGGTCGATGCCAAACGGCTCGAAGGCATGGCAGGCGGAATGCGGCATCAGGGCGTCGTCGCGCGCGTCTCCGGCACGTCGCGCCATGTCACGCTCGACGACGTACTCGACACGCTGGAGGAGCCTGCTTTTCTGTTGGTGCTCGACGGCATCCAGGATCCGCACAACCTCGGCGCGTGCCTGCGCGTTGCCGACGCGGTCGGTGCGCACGCCGTGATCGCGCCGAAGGACCGGGCGGTCGGTCTGACGCAGACGGCGATCAAGGTCGCCAGCGGCGCGGCCGAGAGCGTGCCGTACATCACAGTGACCAACCTGGCGCGCACGCTGCGCGAGTTGCAGGAACGCGAAATATGGGTGGTCGGAACCGATGCCGAGGCCAAAGAGGATATCTACGCCGCGCAATGGCCGGAGGCGACAGCGTGGGTGCTCGGTGCCGAAGGTGACGGCATGCGTCGCCTGACGCGCGAAACCTGCGATCAACTGGTGACGATTCCGATGCTCGGTTCAGTGCAGAGTCTGAATGTCTCGGTCGCTTCGGGTGTCTGTCTGTACGAAGCGCGCCGTCGTCGCGGCCGCTGATTGCGTCCTGGTTTTTGCTTGCTTGTTCAATCCTGAAGGGGAATGCCATGAGTGATCTGAACGCGCGTTTCGAAGCTGCAGTGGCGAACTCCAAGACGCTGAGCGAGCGCCCCGACAACTCGACGCTGCTCAAGCTCTATGCGTTGTACAAACAGGCAACGGCGGGTGACGTCGAGGGAAGGCGTCCCGGCTTTACCGATATGGTTGGTCGTGCGAAGTACGATGCCTGGGCAGCAATCAAGGGAACAGCAGGTGACGAGGCGATGAATCAATACATCTCTTTGGTCGAATCCCTGCAGGCGGCCTGATTCGAAGATGCGACCCTTCCAGATCCTTTGCTTCGGCGACTCGAACACCTGGGGCTACGCGCCGGTCAGCGCCAAGCGCTATCCGCGCGACATCCGCTGGACCGGGGTCATGGCGAGCCAACTCGGCAGTCGCTTCAACGTCGTTGAGGAAGGGCAGAATGGTCGCACGACGGTGTGGGACGATCCGCTCGAGGGCGGTCACAAGAACGGGCTGATGTACCTGCCCGCCTGTCTGGAGAGCCATCATCCGATCGACCTCGTGATCCTGATGCTGGGGACCAACGACCTCAAGGCGCGTTTCTCGCTCACTGCGCTGGATATCGCACTGGGCGCCGAACGTCTGGTTCAAGTCATCCAGAACTCGGTTTGGGGGGCGGACGGGAGAGCGCCGGCCGTCCTTCTGGCGGCGCCGCCACCGGTCGACCCGAAGGACGATGCGGCCGAGATGTTTGCTGGCGCCCGGGAAAAATCCGTCGGCCTCGCGCGGCGCTATTCCGAGGTCGCCGAACGCTGCAACTGTCGTCTCATCAATGTCGGCGAAATCATCGCCGTCGATCCTGATGACGGCATTCACTACAGCCGCGAGGCACATCGCTTGCTCGGGCTTGCCATGGCTGCGCGCGTGAAAGAGTTGTTTCCGGCTTAAGGTCAGCCATCGACCGGGTTGAGCGGCGTTTCCAGGGTGAGTTGATAGAACGCCAGATCGAGCCAGCGGCCGAACTTGAAGCCGGCTTGCGTAATCGTTCCGGCATGCACGAACCCCAGGCGCTTGTGTAGCTCGATGCTGGCTTTGTTGTCGGCGTCGATGCCGCCGATCATCAGGTGTACGCCTTGTTCCCGCGCTTTTTCAATCAATGCTTTGAGCAACGTCGGACCGTATCCATGGCCGCGATGCGCGTGATGCACATAGACCGAGTGTTCGACCGAATACTTGAACGCCGCCCACGGCCTGAACGTACCGTAGCTGGCAAAACCCAGCAGTTCGCCTGCATCGGATTCCAGTCCGATCACCGGGAAGTTGCCCGCCGCCTTTGCCTCGAACCAGCCGACCATGCTCTCGGCCGGACGCGGTTTGTAGTCGTAGACGACGGTCGAGTTCACGATCGCCTCGTTGAGAATTTCGAGGATCGAGGTGGCGTGGCGCTCAAAGGTGCAGGTCATGAGGTTCATGGGTGCCATGTTCTGTCGGCTTGAAAGGGGGCGAGCCTACGCTCGCCAAAAGAGAGGCGCAAGGCAGCGGGCTGGCCGAATCGACGGTCTCGACACTGTTCGGCCTTCAGAGTCCACCGGGCTAGTGAATGGCGGCATAGAGATGCGGGCGAACGACAGCTCGTGGCCGTTATGCACAGTTGCGGTACGGGCCGCGGCATCGCACGATCACGGAGTCGGTAAGCGACGTCTGAGGCCTGCGCATAACTACAGGGTTTTCAGGAACTCGATCAACGAGTCGGGTGCCTTGTAGCGCCTGATCGTATTGGTGAGTTGTCGTCGGGCTCTCGTGCCCGAGCCACAGCGCGATGACGCTGATGTCTACGCCGGACTGCAAGAGGTGCATCGCCGTCGTGTGGCGGATGATGTGTGGGGAGATGCGGTGCTTGGCAAGCTGCGGCTGCGCGACAGTCGCCGCCTTGACGGCGAGTGCGAGGCGCTGGGTGACGTTCCCACGTGTCATCGCCTTTGCCATCGCGGTTGGGCAACAGCGCCGATGTCGGTTGCAATTGCGGATTGATCCGCAGCCACGCCCGAATCTGCTTTATTGTCGATCGCCACAGCGGCACAGCGCGCTGTTTGCGCCCCTTGCCGTGCGAATGCACACAGGCGGCGCCGTCGAGCACCATGTCGGGCAGTGTCACGCCGATGATCTCGGAGACTCGGGCGCCAGTGTTGAAGAGTATCCTGAGCAGCAGGTGAGTCCAAATGACCATAAGGCTATCAATTTCGACGCCCTGATCCGACCCCGCAGCACGACGCGCAATGATTTTTCGCCGGATGCAACGAACGTTCAGTCACACTTGAATTCGATTGCGCCTTATCTTGTATAGACAACATTCCTCTGTTACGATTCGCGAACTTGTCTATACAGGAATGCGCTATGGCCCCTCAGAACTCTTTCTCGCCGGTGATGCTCACGCCCGGCCACGTTTCGCTGGCGCAACTGCGGCAGATCGCGCGTACCTCGTGCGCACTCCAGCTCGATCCGTCGTGCCATGCGGCCATCGACCGGGCGGCGGAGACGGTTGCGAAGATCGCCGAGAGCGGGATGCCGGCTTACGGCATCAACACCGGATTCGGGCGTCTGGCGCAGACGCATATCCCGCACGACCAGCTTGAATTGTTGCAGCGCAATCTGGTGCTCTCGCACGCGGTCGGGGTCGGCGAGCCGATGGCGGCGCCGGTGGTTCGGCTGTTGATTGCGCTCAAACTGTCCAGCCTCGGGCGCGGGCATTCGGGCGTGCGTCGGCCGGTGATCGAGGCGCTGATCACGCTGTTCAACGCCGACGTGCTGCCGCTGATTCCGGTCAAGGGCTCGGTCGGCGCGTCGGGCGACCTCGCGCCGCTGGCGCACATGTCGCTGGCGCTGCTCGGCGTCGGCGAAGTCTTCATTCAAGGCCGTCGCGCTTCGGCGCTGGAAGGCTTGCGCCATGCTGGCCTCGAGCCGCTGGCACTGGCGGCGAAAGAAGGCCTGGCCTTGCTCAACGGCACGCAGGCTTCGACCGCGCTGGCCTTGAAGCACCTGTTCGATATTGAAGACCTCTTCCAGAGCGCCATCGTTTCCGGCGCACTCTCGGTCGACGCGGCAGCGGGATCGTTCAAGCCCTTCGATGCGCGCATTCATGAACTGCGCGGTCAGCGGGGCCAGATCGACAGTGCCGCCGCGTATCGCGACTTGCTCGAAGGCTCGGACATCAATCTCGCGCACCGCGACTGCGGCAAGGTGCAGGACCCGTACAGCCTGCGTTGCCAGCCGCAGGTGATGGGCGCCTGCCTCGACCAGATGCGCCACGCGGCGCACATCCTGCTGACCGAGGCGAATGGGGTTTCCGACAATCCGCTGATCTTCCCGGACACCGGCGAAGTGCTCTCCGGCGGCAACTTCCACGCCGAGCCGGTGGCGATGGCCGCCGACAACCTCGCGCTGGCCGTCGCAGAGATCGGTGCGCTGGCCGAGCGTCGCATCGCGCTGCTGATCGACAACACGCTCTCCGGCCTGCCGCCTTTCCTGGTGCGCGACGGCGGCGTCAACTCCGGCTTCATGATCGCGCACGTAACGGCGGCGGCACTGGCTTCGGAGAACAAGACGCTGGCGCATCCGGCGTCGGTCGATTCGCTGCCGACTTCGGCCAATCAGGAAGATCACGTCTCGATGGCGACCTTCGCCGCGCGCAAGCTGGGCGACATGGCGGACAACACGGCGGCGATCCTCGCCATCGAGCTGCTCGCCGCCGCGCAGGGCGTCGATCTGCGCGCGCCGCACATCACCAGTCCCAAGTTGCAAGCCGTGATGCAGCGCATCCGCAGCGCCGTGCCGCACTACGACATCGACCGCCTGTTCGCGCCCGACATCGAGGCGATCAAGGCGGCGGTGCAGAACGCCGAGATCGCCGCGCACAGCCCGCTGCGCTTCACCTCGCAGGAGGCGTGATGGCTGAGTTGCCGGCCTATCAGGCGATCAAGGATCACATCCTCGCGCGTATCGACTCGGGCGAGTGGGGCGAGGGCAGCCTGATCCCGTCCGAGAACGAGCTGGCGCGCCAGTTCAACGTCGCGCGGATGACTGTCAACCGCGCCCTGCGCGAACTGACCGACGCGCAGGTGTTGACGCGCACCAAGGGCGCCGGCACCTACGTCGCGCCGCCCAAGTACCAGTCGACGCTGGTGGAGATCCGCAGCATCGCCGAGGAGATCCGCGCGCGCGGCCATCAGCATTCGAGTGTCGTGCTGTTGCTCGAACGCATCGCGGCCAGCCCGACGCTCGCCACGGAAATGCAGTTGAAAGCCGGCAGCGACGTGTATCACTCGTGCCTGCTGCACCTCGAGAACGATCAGCCGGTGCAGTTCGAAGAACGCTGGGTCAATCCGGCGCTGGCGCCTGATTACCTCATGCAGGACTTTACGGCGAGCACGCCGAACGAATATCTGGTGCGCGTCGCGCCCTTGCAGCGCGTCGAGTACCGCATCGAAGCCAACGTGCCGAGCGCATCGATTGGCCAGGATCTGGACATGTCGCTCGGCGAGCCGGCCTTGCTGCTGCATCGCCGCACCTGGTCGCAAGGCGCCGTCGCCAGCGTTGCCAATCTTTGGCATCCCGGCAACCGTTACCAATTCACCGGCCATTTTTGAGGCCCACCGGACTTTCACTATGAACAACGCAAATCAAGACCCACGTCTCGACTCTTCCCGCGTCATCCGTGCCCCGCGCGGCAATAAACTGAACTGCAAGAGCTGGCTGACCGAAGCCGTCTTCCGCATGTTGCAGAACAACCTCGACCCGGAAGTCGCCGAGCACCCGGAGGCGCTCGTCGTCTATGGCGGCATCGGTCGCGCCGCGCGCAACTGGGCATGTTTCGACCAGATCATCGCGACGCTGAAGACGCTGGACGACGACCAGACGCTGCTCATCCAGAGCGGCAAGCCGGTCGGCATTTTCCGCACGCACGCCGACGCGCCGCGCGTGCTGCTTGCCAATTCCAACCTCGTGCCACATTGGGCGACGTGGGAGCACTTCAACCAACTCGACCGCGCCGGCCTGATGATGTACGGCCAGATGACCGCCGGCAGCTGGATCTACATCGGCAGCCAGGGCATCGTGCAGGGCACCTACGAAACCTTCTACGCCGTCGCTAACCAGCACTTCGACGGCCAGCCGCAAGGGCGCTGGATTCTCACTGGCGGCCTCGGCGGCATGGGCGGCGCGCAGCCGCTGGCGGCGACGATGGCCGGCTTCTCGATGCTTGCCGTTGAATGCGACGAGACGCGCATCGATTTCCGCCTGAAGACGCGCTACATCGACCGCAAGGCGGCGACGCTGGACGAGGCGCTGGCGATCATCGACGCGGCGAAGAACGAGGGAAAAGCCGTCTCGGTCGGCCTGCTCGGCAACGCCGCCGACGTCTTCGCCGAACTCGTCGCACGCGGTGTGACGCCGGATGTGGTCACCGATCAGACGAGCGCGCACGATCCGATCAACGGCTATCTCCCGCAAGGCTGGACGATGGCGCAATGGCGCGAACGCCGCGCATCCGATCCGCAGCGCATCGTGCAGCCGGCCAAGCAGTCGATGGCGAATCAGGTGCGCGCCATGCTTACGCTGCAGTCGCGCGGCGCGGCGACGCTCGACTACGGCAACAACATCCGGCAGATGGCGCACGACATGGGCGTCGAGAACGCCTTCGATTTCCCAGGCTTCGTCCCGGCCTACATCCGGCCGTTGTTCTGCGAAGGCAAGGGCCCGTTCCGCTGGGTCGCGCTCTCCGGCGACCCGGAAGACATCTACCGCACCGACGCCAAGGTGCGCGAGCTGATTCCCGATGATCCGCATCTGCACCACTGGCTCGACATGGCGCGCGAACGCATCGCCTTCCAGGGCTTGCCGGCGCGCATCTGCTGGGTCGGCGTCAAGGACCGTTACCGCCTCGGCCTCGCCTTCAACGAGATGGTGAGGAAGGGCGAACTGAAAGCGCCGATCGTCATCGGCCGCGATCACCTCGACACCGGCTCGGTCGCCAGTCCCAACCGCGAAACCGAGTCGATGAGGGACGGCTCCGATGCCGTCTCCGACTGGCCGCTGCTCAACGCCCTGCTCAATACGGCCGGCGGCGCGACGTGGGTCTCACTGCACCACGGCGGCGGCGTCGGCATGGGCTATTCGCAACACGCCGGCGTCGTCATCGTCGCCGACGGCAGCGAAGCGGCGGATAAGCGCCTCGCGCGCGTACTGTTCAACGACCCGGCCACTGGCGTCATGCGCCACGCGGATGCCGGCTATCCGCTGGCCGTGGATACGGCGCGCGAAGTCGGGCTCAATCTGCCGATGATTGGGTAAGCCGTGCGCGTCGATCTGCTCCTGCGCCGGGTCCATCTGGCGACGATGGTGGGTGCTGCGGCCGATCCGTACGGCGCAGTGCATGACGCCGCGCTCGCCGTCGCGGATGGCCGCATCGTCTGGCTCGGCAAAGAGGCCTCGCTGCCGAGAGGAATGACCGCCGACGAGGAGATCGACGGCGCGGGCGGCTGGCTCACCCCCGGCCTGATCGACTGCCACACCCACCTCGTCTACGCCGGCAATCGCGCCGACGAGTTCGAGCGTCGGCTGAACGGCGAAGCCTACGAATCGATCGCCCGCTCGGGCGGCGGCATCCGCGCCACCGTCGCCGCCACGCGCGCGGCCGACGAAGCCACGCTCTACGCGCAAAGCCGCAAGCGCTTGCAAACGATGATCGGTGAGGGCGTCACCACCGTCGAGATCAAATCCGGCTACGGCCTTGACCTCGCGAGCGAACGCAAGATGCTGCGCGTCGCCCGACAACTCGCCGCCGAGGGTGTTGGCGTACGTACCAGTTTCCTCGGCGCGCACGCCGTTCCGCCCGAATACGCCGGCCGCGCCGACGATTACCTCGATGTCGTCGTCAACGAGATGCTGCCGGTGCTACACGCCGAAGGTCTGGTCGACGCGGTCGACGGCTTCTGCGAAGACATTGCCTCCTCGCCGGCACAGATCCGCCGACTGTTCGACGGCGCCACACGCCTCGGCCTGCCGGTAAAACTGCACACCGAGCAACGTACCGATCAGGGCGGCGCCGCGCTCGTCGCCAGCTATCGCGGCCTTTCAGCCGACCACGTCGAATACCTCTCACCCGAAGGCGTCGCCGCGATGGCCGCGAGCGGCACGGTCGCCGTCCTCCTGCCCGGCGCTTTCTACAGCCTGCGTGAAACTCGCCAGCCTCCTGTCAACGCCCTGCGCGCCGCCGGCGTCCCGATGGCCGTCGCTACCGACTGCAACCCCGGCACTTCTCCGCTCGAATCGCCGCTTCTGGCGATGAACATGGCTTGCACGCTGTTTGGTTTGACTCCGGCCGAAGCTCTTGCGGGAATGACACGCCACGCGGCCCGCGCGCTTGGTTTCGCCGATCGAGGCACGCTGGAAGTCGGTAAGCGCGCCGATCTGGCGCTGTGGGCGATCGATTGTCCGGCGGAGTTGGCTTACCGGATGGGGGCGAAGCCGCTGTCGAGAAGATTCGTTTTGTTCGACTGATACGGTGATCGCGTTCTTGGCTATGGGATGCGATATGAGTTTCCGTATGCGTGATCGGTGTATCTTTCGAATTGTCAAAAACCATTCAGGAGCGCGGAATTGAGTGCGACTACGCTTGAGCTTTTCTTTATTGATGGAAAGCCAGACGGCATGCTTACCGCCGAGGTGTTCGGTTGGACTGGGCATGTCTTGGTTGCTCCGCGAACCAAATTGCCCGACGCATTGAAACGCAAAGAGAGTTCCTATACGGGTGTCTATATTTTGCTTGGCGATCAGAACGATGAGCCTCTAGCGTATATAGGTGAAGGGGAGAATATTGCGAATCGCATAAAGAGCCATGACGCAAAGAAGGACTGGTGGACCAAATTCGTATTGATTACAACGG
>RRZT012238768.1_pt1 | contig 13165 bp, 15 predicted proteins | sample 2165551 | NCBI WGS metagenome assembly RRZT01 (sample SAMN10456910, study PRJNA506462) | wastewater metagenome | biome: wastewater; feature: sludge; material: wastewater sludge; isolation source: wastewater sludge with Escherichia coli K12::gfp cells carrying plasmid... | place: USA: Moscow, Idaho... | reverse complement strand
GAAAAGAGGCATCTTATTGAATTTTTGAATGAAATTACAATTAATAAAACGGATTTTTTTAGAGAGATAAATCACTTTAATTATATTAGAGATAATATTAACGAAATATTGAAAAATAATAAACGTATAAATATTCATAAAGAAATAAGGGTTTGGAGCGCAGCTTGTTCTACAGGAGAAGAACCTTATACTATAGCAATGATTTTGAAAGAGTATTTACCACCAGATATTTCTATAAAAATTCTTGCTACAGATATTAGTCATAAAGTCTTGGATCAAGCTATAAAGGGGCAGTATAAGACTTTTATAAAAGAACAAGTTCCTCCCATATTTCTTAATAAATATTTTATAAAACTTCCAACAGGATATAGAGTTACAGATGAAATTAGGCAAATGGTGACTTTTAGGAGTTTTAATTTGAAAGAACCCTTTCCTTTTAAAAACACATTTGATATTATATTTTGTAGAAATGTTATGATTTATTTTGATAATCATTTTCATAAGGAATTGGCACATAAATTTTATCAAAATATGCATAAGGGAAGTCTTTTATTTATAGGACATTCAGAAAGTTTTAGTCATATACAGCATAATTTTCAATATGTTCAGCCTACAGTGTATTTAAAGAAATGAGTCTATACAGACTCATTTCTTTGAATTAAGTAAGTGTTTCAGCATAGTTTAAATTATATAAATTTATTTTTGTTGTTTTTAGAAGCTCTGGGAGACTGTTTGATATCGTAAATATTTTGAATTTTTATATTTTAAATGTTGAGGGTAGGGTTTTCCTACCCAGGGCGAGAAAACATCACCCCTATAAAAGAATTTTCTATTATGACATAGGCTCAAGGGAAAACCACTTTCTTTCTTGTATTTATGGCTTTAATGAAACTAATTTAGCAGTTAAGAAAACATTAAAAGAGGTTTTTTATGCACAATAAATATTATTTAAAACCAGGTTATGTGTTTTTTAGTTCCCAAGGACATATAATTGAAACAATACTAGGTTCTTGTATTTCAGTAAGTTTATGGGATAAAAAAAATAAAATGGGTGTAATGACTCATTACATTTATGCAAGTTATAGAGAAGAAGAAAGAAAAGCATATACAGGTAAAATTGCTCTTCCTTTTGCTCTTAATATAATGACAAGAAAAGGTTCAAAGGTAGAAGATTTGATAGCATATGTAGCTGGTGGAGGAGAAAATCCAAAACTTTCAGATAAAGTTAGCAAAGATAATGTTTCTTATGCATTAGAGTTCTTAAAAGAAAAAAACATAAAAATAGAAATTATTGATGTAGGGAAACAAGATAGTCGTAAAGCTATTTTTAATAGCGAAACAGGAGAGTTTATAGTTAAACATCTTTAGAATAAAATATTAGTATCTACTAGCCATAAATAGATTTAATTTCTTTGTTTTTATAGGGTTCACGCCGTCGGCGTGGACGATTACATGGAACCTGAGCAGTTACAAATATTAAAAACTCTTTTTGGAAGAAGTGATGAATATGAATAAAATTAAAGTTCTTATAATAGATGATTCAGCTCTAGTTAGAAAGGTGCTAACTGAAACAATTAATGCAACAGCTGACATAGAAGTGATAGGGAGTGCTCCAAATCCATTTATTGGGCGTGATATGATAGTGCAGCTTAAACCCCACTTGATTTTATTAGATATTGAGATGCCTAAAATGGATGGTTTAACTTTTTTAGAGAAACTAATGGTTCATTATCCTATGCCTGTTATAGTTGTGTCATCCCTTGGTGATAGTGGTGGCGAAGTAGCTATGAAAGCTATGGAGCTTGGTGCGTTGGAAGTTGTAAAAAAGCCTGGAGCCTCATATAGTATAGTAGATATGAAAGAACAATTAATAGACAAAATTCGAGCAGCTTCAAAGGTAAAAATATTTCCTAAACTTCAAAAAACAGCCATAGCCAAAACATTAAAAAAAACAAGTTCAATGATTAGGACAACAAATAAAGTAGTGGCTATTGGAGCTTCAACTGGAGGAACAGTGGCACTTACTGAATTACTTACAAGGCTTCCAGCAAATATACCACCTATTTTAATAGTTCAGCATATGCCTGAAGGATTTACTTATAAGTTTGCAGAGAGATTAAATTCTCTTTGTAAGTTTGAAGTTAAGGAGGCAAAACATGGAGATTATGTATTAAGCGGTAGAGTTTTGCTTGCTCCAGGAAATAAACATATGGTTATAAAAAGAGATGGTGCTAATTATTTTGTAGAAATAAAAGATGGGCCTTTAGTTTTTCATCAAAGACCTGCAGTAGAAGTTCTATTTTATTCTATGGCAAAATATGTTGGGAATAATGCTATTGGTGTAATATTGACAGGTATGGGTAAAGATGGTGCCGAAGGACTTCTTGAAATGAAAAAAAATGGAGCATACACAATAGCACAAGATGAAAAAAGTTCAGTAGTTTTTGGAATGCCCAAAGAAGCTATAGCACTAGGAGGAGTAGATGACATCTGCCCTTTATCAGGTATTCCCTTTGCAATTATGAAGTATATTGAAAAGAATAAATAGGAGTTGGCTGGGATGGATTTTGATAAAACGGAATTTTTAGATGATTTTATTGAAGATATGAATGAACTGATGGAAAATGCAAGTATCAGCTTAAAAAAGTTAGAGGAAGAAAATAGTCTTGAACTAATAAACGAACTATTTAGAGTAGCCCATTCAATCAAAGGTATGAGTGCTTCAATGGATTTTAAAGAATGGAAATGTTAACTCATAAAGTAGAAGATTTAATGTATGTAGTAAGAGATGGAACTTTAGAGTTTTCTAAAGAAATTTTAGAAATACTACAAATAGGATTTGCTTTTTTAAATGAACTTTTTGTAAGTGTAAAACTAAGTGTTGTAGAAGATGATGCTCCTTGTGAAGGAATGGAAGTTTTGATTAAAGATATTAAAGATTTTCTAGAAGAATGTAAAAAAGAGCCAATAGAAGAAAAAACAAGAACAAAGCAGATGAATAATTTAAAAGTAGAAGAAATTAAAAAACTATAGTTGTAAAACCTCTTGGGAATGATTTTGACCATATCAAGTACATATCTGGAGCATCAATTCTTGGAGATGGTCAAGCAGCACTTATAATTGGAGTTGAACAACTATTCAAAATGGGTATATATTGATTTATCAATAATTTCCACATTTGGAAAGAATTCAGTTATATCTTTAGAAGTCCTAATAAGGGCTTCTTTTTTCTGCTTTTTTAAAGATTTTATAAATAATTCAATTTTTGTAGCAGTACTTCTACCTTGAGTACTTAGTAAAAGCTCTAAAATAAAAGGGCCTTTATTTTTTGTGTATTTTGCACCAGTCCCAGCACTATGCTCTTTGATTCTTTTTTGAAAGTTTGTAGTAATGCCTGTATATAAAGAATTATTATTGCATCTAATGACATAAATATAGTATATTTTATCAGCTTTCATACATCTCCTTAAAAAATAACTTGAAAAAACACTTATAATTTGTTATACTCTCTTCTGTGAGCGAAGGTGGCGGAATGGTAGACGCGCTACTTTGAGGGGGTAGTTGGCATAGCCAGTAGGGGTTCAAGTCCCCTTCTTCGCACCAAAAGTTAGGCCTTAGGGCTTTTTTTATTTTATCATAAAATCTTATTAATGATAAGAAAAATAAGTGAAAAGAGGTTAGTTTATGTATTTTGTATCTTTTGATATAGATTTTAATAAGACAAAGTATGCATTAGTAGATGCTAAGGGACAGATATACGACAAATTAGAGTACGATACACCAACAAATACCAAAGAGAGTTTGTATATGGAAATTATAAAAGTTGTGAATAATTATTGTTTACAGCATGAAATATCAGGTGTTTGCATAAGTCTAAAAGCCATTGTTAATCCAAAAAAAGGAATAATATTGAATTCTAAAGAAATCAAAGTATTAGGAAATGTGAATTTGAAAGAAGAATTAGAAGAACTACTTCTAATTGATGTTTCAGTTGAAAATTCAGCAAAATGTGCTGCTAATACAGAAATTTGGATAGGTAAAGCAAAGAAGTACAAGGATATTATATATATATCAATAGATGATGATGTCGGTGGAGCTATTATAAAAAATAAGAAAATCCATCACGGGTCAGATTATTTAGCTGGGGAATTTGGTATGATGTTAGTTACAGATTATTTAGAAGGAATAAATACTTGGGAGAATTTAATTTCTTTATCAAAACTTAAAGAGAATATTGCTAGACTTACAGGTGTTGAAAACTTTGAAATACTTGATTACAACAAAACTGAAAATATAGAAATAAAAGAAGAATTTAGCAAATATTATTATATTTTAGCTATAGGAATTTTAAATATATATTCATTTTACAATCCAGAAATTATTGTAATCGGTGGTAAGATATCTAAAGATATAGGTTTATTAGAAAAATTGGAGATTATTTTTAAAGAAATTTTGTCAAAGAATAATTTTATTAGAACAATACCTAAACTTGAACTTAGTAATATGGGTGAAGATGTCAAATTGATAGGGGCTTTATATAGTTTCTTATATTTATGAAAAAAAAGTATATAATCAGCAATAAATAAATAAATTTAATTTTTTTGTTTTTATGAGGTTCGGGGCAAAGAGGCCTTGAGAGCACTTAAAAAAAAGACTACTAAATTTCATAGTAGTCTTTTTCAAGCTCTTGCTCTTCAATATTTAAATTCTTATCTTTTTGAAAAGTCATTAAAATTCGGTCTTTTTCTTCATCTGTCAAAATATTATCAATATCCTCTTCTTTATCTTCTTTGTCAAGTACAATCATTTCTTTGTCAAAGAAGCTGATAACGTCAAGAAAATTAAGAGATTCATTATTAAGTTTTTGCCCTAAGATAAGAGTGTCTTTAGCAATAGAATTAGTGTGATTACTAAGGGTTTCGATATCTTTTAGAGAACTTACAACGTGTTCTATTTCATAAGTTTCACTTTCAGAAGCCTTGGTAATATCATCTATTAAAATAGAAATTTCATTTATTTTTATGACTATAGTTTCAATTAGCTTAACTGTATTTTTTAGATAGAAAGCACTTTCATCAATTTTTGTTTTATTTTCACTACTTAAATTTTTGATATCTTTAGCCGCTCTTTTTCCTAAAGTTGACAAACGGTGAATTTCATTAGATATAACATCAAAACTTTTTGAACCTTTTTGAATCCTAGTAGATTCAACAGCAGAGTTTAATGAAAGAATTGTTGTTTGAAAACTTAATTCTTCAATTAAAGTTGAAATTTTTTCAATCTCTTCGGAGCTTTTAAATATAACTTCAATAGTATCGTTGAGATTTGTTGCTTCTAAATTAATTATTTCTGTAATTTTTTTTGTCTTTTTAGCAAGTTTATTTAGTTTAAGTGTACTATCATTGCTATAGTTGATTGTTTTTTTTATTTGAGCAAGATTTATATTAATAAGTTCTATTTCATTTTTTTGACTTTCAGATTTTCTAACAATATTATCATTATATGTATTAAGTATTTCAGCTGATTGTTGTAATACAAAAGCGCCAGTCTTAACTTTTGTTATTAATTCAGAAACTTTATTTTCAAAAGTATTGAAATTATTTGCTAAATCATGTATTTCATCCTTTGAGTTTATTGTAATGTTGTTTAGTATTGATTTTTTTCCTGAATTAATAAGAGCTACATTTAAATTTAATAGATATAGATTTTTCAAGAACTTTCTGTTTAGATAAACAGTGTGAGTTATAGTCAATATCATTATTATGACTAAACAAATTATAAGACTTACATGAGATAGCTTTATCAATTTATTTAATTGACTAAGCCTTATATTAAGAAAATCTAACTGATTAATATCACGATTAAGAAGCCCTTTTAATTCTATTGCAATAGTTTTATCTATCATTTTTAAAGTATCCTCAGCTTCTTTATTCATTCCGTTATCCTTAAAATTTATATATTCAAAAGAAGCATCTCTAACTAAATCAATTTCTTCAACTAAATTGTTTATAAAAGACATATCTTTGTAGCGTGCATTAAAAAACTTTTTATTTTTGTTAATTTTTTCTAAACTAATATATATATTATTCTTCTTTTCTTCATCAGAAAGTTCATAAATTTCTAATAAATAATTCAAAGTATTAATTTCTGAAATTAAAGAATTCTTATTTTGAAAAAATACAAGTTCTAAAGTTGTGATTTGATCAATTTTATTATTTAATTTATTTGAATAATAGATAAAAACTAAAGTAGATAGTGAAAGAAATAATAGCATAAGAGTAAGGAAATAGTTTATTTTAAAATTTAAGCTTTCTCTGTTCATTTTTATTCCTCCCTATTTTCTTTCTTGCTTATATTATATGAAAATTATTAAGATTTCCTTTTTTTATTGAGTAATTGTTTAACTAGTCGTTGTAATGAGATTGTAAATCTAAAATATCCTCTCAAAAGGTGGGTGTTTGTAAAAATAACCTAATTTATACAAATAGAATAAAGCTTTTACATTTTGCAACAATCTAATAAACATAGAGGAAGAGAGTGAAAATTCTAATAAAAATTTATAACACAAAAAGACTTGGAATAATCCAGGTCTGATTAGAAAAATAAAAGAATTTCTTGGCATAATAAAAAACTATTTCAAGTATTTAACCATTAAATTAGTAAAAAAGTCTTCTCCATTTTTAGTATAGCCAACAATCTCTTCAAAGTATGCAATTAAATCCATATCTAAAGATTCACAACTTTTTTCTTCAAAAAGATTTTCAACAATAGCTAAATAATCCATTTTAAACCTCCTAAAAAAATATCTCCATATATTTTATACTACATAAATTGAAATTTTCCTACTAAAAAAAGTTCTGTTGTGTAATTTAACTAAGATTTTTTATTAAAATTGGAATTATTGCGAAAAAAAACTATCCAAATTAAATTTGGATAGTTAAGCTTCGTTTATGTATTTTTTTATATCATCTAAACCAATGTAAAGTTTAACATTTTCATTATCTTGAATAACTAAAGAAGGAACAGCTCTTATTCCAAAATTACTAACTAAGTCCATATTATCATGGGCATCTAGAATTTCGATATCCTCATAACTTCCAAGAAGTGCTTTAGCAGGAGGACAGTTTGGACAAGATTTTGTAGTAAATAACATTTTTCTCATAAAATCACCTCAATTAATTCTACAATAATATACTAAAATTGTCAACTATATAAAAAAATCTACCATTTTTATATCTCTATGAATAGAAGTGTCTATAAAAAAACCATTTTCTGTTTTTATAAGTGGTTTAGTTATTTCGAAATCATTAAGTTTAATGATTATTCCAGAATCTCCAGTATTCAAAATAACTTTTGTTCCAAGATAATACTCACTAAATCTTTTTACAAAAAGCATAACAAGTTTAGTGTCTAATTTTCCAAAATTATTGTTTAGTAGCATTTCTAATACAACAAAGGGTAATTCTTTTTTTCTATATACCCTATTTGAAGTCATAGCATCAAATATATCAGCAATGGCAATAATTTTTGAAAATAAAGGTATATCTTCTCCTTTTAGACCCATAGGATAACCCATACCATCTTCTTTTTCATGATGATGGATAACAGCATCAAGTATATGAAGGTCATTAAAACCGATGTCTTCAAGATAACTATAAGAAAATGCAGAATGTTGTTTAACAACTCCGAATTCTTCATTAGTTAGAGTAGATGGTTTGTGGAGAATTTCATCTGGAATTTTCAATTTTCCTATGTCGTGCAAAAGGCCAGCCATTATTAATTTGTCTAAGTCCTCTTCAGATAAATTTATCCATTGACCTATAAAATGGGAAATGACACCAACATTAACTGAATGTCTATATAAATAGTCATCAACTTCATCAATTTCTGTTAAATGAGTTAATACATGGATATTAAGCTTAATATTCTCTTTAATATCTTTTACTACGATTTTTAGATTATTTACTAGTTCATCTGAATTAGGATTAATACATAGATTATCAAAGCTATATCTTATCAAATTAGTAATTCTTCTAAAATTATTATTTATAGCTTCAGGATTTCGTTCATTTTTTAAAATCTTTTGTTTATGCTTAAATTTTTCTATATAAATAACTTTCTCTGAAACATTAGTTTTAATCTCTGCTATTAACTCTTTTGAAAGAAGTTTTCCACGCTTAGATATTAAATTACCATACTTATTGTAAAGGTCTTCCCCCAATATCATATTCTCTTCTAAATTATTGATTTTAAGAAGATATTTACCCACAACATTCACCCCATATATTCTTGTTATAAAATAATTATAGCATTTTTTTAAACTCAAGTAAATAAAAAAAGTGTAATAGACGAAAATTAATTCGAAAAAAGAACAAAAAAATGAATATTACAACAGTGATATTTTAGTGCTTGTCAATTTTAATAATTATAAAAAAAATAATAGAAATTAAAAGGATATATAAAAAAAGTTAGAATATAGATTTGAGGTGATAAAATGATAAAAGGCTTTTTTGGATTTTTATTAGTTTCATTCTTGACCTTTGGGCAAGAAACTATGGTAATAGCAATTGATGAATGGCCTCCATTTAGAATTTTTGAGGGAGATAAAATTATTGGTTTAGATATAGACCTTTGGAATGAAATTTCAAAAAGACTAGGAGTAAAAGTTAAATTTGAAAGATACCCTTGGGCAAGAGCATTGAAGAAAATGGAAGATGGAGCAGTTGATGCTATGGGAGGTTTAGCAAAAACCCTAGAAAGAGAAGCTTTTATTAACTATTCAAACATACCTTATTATAATTGTACTACAAGGTTTTATTTACAGAAAGGGAAGGGCAATAGTTTAAGTACTTATAGTGATTTATAGAATTATAATAGCATCGGAGTAGTAATAGGTTTTTTTATTATGAACCTTTCAACACAGATAAAAAAATAAAAAAAACTCCAGTAGCTACTGAAGAACAATTATTAAAACTATTGGAAAGTAAGAGAATAGATGTTATAATAGGAACAGAATGTCAGGTTGATTATGAATTGAAAAAAATAAACTTAAAAAATCAGTTTGATAAAAGTGTCTATAAACCTGAGAACAAAGTAGAATTGTTTTTAGAGATATCTAAAAAATCTAAGTTTGCAAATAAAACAAATGATATAAACAAGATATTATCAGATATAATTAAAGAAGGAAAAATAAATGAATTTGCTAAAAGATACTATTAGTTTGGGGGCTTTTTTATGAATATTAGAAACAAATTTGTTATACCAACTCTTTTCATTTCGATAGTTACTTTTTCAATTTGGGCTGTTTATATGGTTTCAGATGAAAAGAAAAAACTTTTAGATGACTTTGATAAAAAGAGAGTTCAGTTAAAAACTTTAGCAGCACTTGTTAATGTAGAGTCTTTATGGAACTTCGATTATAAGGGGGTAGAGGTTAATACTAAAGCTTTTTTGGATGACGAAGATATAGTTAGAATTGAAATAAGAGATATTTCAGGTGAAAAAGTTTATGGCGAATTTAAGGAGCATAATACTCAAGATATTGTTGTAGAAAAAAATGAAATAACTAAAGATACTGAAAAAATAGGAGAAATTGAAATACATTTTTCAAGGAAAAGGATTAATGATAGAATAAGCGAATCCACAGTAAAAATTGTAGCTGTAAATATAACTCTTGCACTTTTAATAGGCCTTACAATAATAATTGTTTCGTTCATAGTGACAAAACCTATTAAAGAAATTCAAAATTATTCTAAGAGACTTAAAGAAGGAGATTTTTCTACTCAGTTACTTATAAGTAGTAAGGATGAAATAGGTGTTACAGCTCTTATGATAGATGAAACTGTAGTGAAACTAAATAATGTCCTTCTTGATATAGATGAGGGTCAACAAGCTATAAGAAGGAATGCTAATGATATATCTATTGCAACTGATACCTTGGCTCAAAAAACTTCTGAACAAGCAGATTCATTGCAAGAAACTAAAAGTACTATAGAAGAAATTACTTCTATAATTGCCTTAAATGTAGAAAAGACAAAAGAAGTAAATAAATTAACTCAAGATACTTCATATAAAATAAAAGAAACAGGAGATGACTCCAAAAAACTTGAAAGATCAATGACAGATATTATTGAAAGTTCTAAGGCTATAGATAATATGATAAATATAATTGATGATATAGCTTTTCAAACAAATCTACTAGCGCTAAATGCAGCAGTAGAAGCAGCACGTGCTGGAGAGCAAAATAGAGGTTTTACAGTTATAGCAGAAGAAATTAGAAATCTTGCTAAGACTAGTAGTACAGCTGCAAAAGAAATCAAGGAAAAAATCAAAGAAAGTGAAATAAAAATTGGTGAAGGAAGTAAATATATAAAACAAACTCTTTCAAATATGAGTCTTGTAATTTCTGATGTAGAAGAGATTGCAAATGTTATGGCTGATATAACATTATCCGTTACCGAGCAAGAAAAGGGAATTGAGCATATTAAAGAAGCAATATTCGAACTAGATAATATAACACAGCATAATGCTAGTATAGCAGAAGAAACTTCAGCTATAACAAATGAACTTAGAACAGAAGCAAATAAATTATCTAATATATTTAAGTTCTTTAAATTAAAAGAAGTAAATTAGCCGCTCAGACTACACCCAATCGTCCACGCCTTTGGCGTGAATGATTGGGTTTGAAATTACGAGGCTATCGCCCCCGAACCCTATTAAAACATAAAAATTCATTATTTATCTGGTTATGGCTGAGTAGTTACGAAGTAAATTAAAAAAAGCTCTCATTATGAGAGCTTTTTTTAGTTTACTAACTAACATATTTATTTCTTAAATTTGCAATGTGCCTAATATTTTTCATTAGGTTGATTAGCTTAATTTCTTCTTTTTTTAAAGTTAATTCATCATGAAAGAGATAAGCATTATTGATAGTATTATTTAATTTATCTAGTTGATTGTAACATTTCTTTATGTCATTTTCTAAAATATTTTCTAATAATATGTTCATAATAACACCTCCATTTATATTATATACTAAAATTTTGAAAAAACCATATAAATTCTTTCTAAAGCTTCTTTTAGTATTTTTTTGGAAGTTCCAAAGTTTAATCTCATAAAACCTTGTCCTTCAATTCCAAAGTCAGAACCTCTACTTAAAGCTAAATTACAATCATTTACAAAGATCTCTTCAAGTTTCTCATAGGGAAGATTATATTTCTCGAAATTTAGCCAAATTAAATAGGTTCCTTGAGGCCTAGTAAACTCAATCTTAGGAAGCTTGTTACTGAGATAGGACTCGATAAATATATAATTTTCTTCTAGTAATTCTAATAATTCATTTAACCAATAATCACATTTGTTATATAGGGTTTTGATTCCTTCAAGTCCAAAAGAATTAATCTCACCAAGGTGCCTAATTTCCATATAGGTCTTGATTTTCTTTTTATACTCCAAGTTTCCTACAATTAGATATGATACTAATAAACTTGGACAATTGAAAGTTTTAGCAGGAGAATTTAAAATTATTGAATTTTCTTTTGCCCAATCAGAAATAGAGAAGAAAGGTTTATGTTTTTTCTGATAAACTAAATCTCCATGAATTTCATCTGAAATTATAAGTATATTATTTTTTTTACAAATTTCTTCTAATTTTTTTAATTCTTCTATAGAAAATACTTTTCCAGTAGGATTGTGAGGATTGCATAAAAGAAGAATTCTTGTTTTGTTAGTTATGCTTTTTTCTAGTTTATAGAAATCTATAGAATATTCTTTATTACTTCTACATAGGGAATTAAAAACAACTTTCCTTTTGAGAGCATTTATTATTTTAAAAAAAGGTGGATAGATTGGACTTTGAATAATAATTTCATCATCTATATTACTAAAAATTTCAATAAGCATAGAAATAGAATGAACTACACCTTGTGCACCAATTATTTTTTTAGGATGTATAGAAACACCATATCTTTTTTCATACCACAAAGAAATAGATTTATAAAAATCTTCTCCTTTGAATGTGTAGCCAAAATCTCCCTTTTTTGTTAGCTCATTTAAGTTATCAAGGAGCTCTTTTGGTGATTTTATATCCATATCAGCAACCCAAAGGGGGAGCAAATCTTTTTTTCCGTAAAATACATCGGTTTTATCCCATTTTATACTATTTATTCTTTCATTTAAAAATTCCATTATAACCTCCTAAAAGGAAATTGATATTTTCCTAGTATATTAAATGTAAATATAGACAATTTAAAATAAATATTTGTATTAACAAAGGAAATGAAATACTATAAGAGGATATTTATTTTTTTATTTTCCATGTTCCCTTAAAATAAAATATTGCACCAAGGGCTACTACAAAATAATTACTATAGACCATTGAGTACCAAATTCCAAATTCTTTAATATTTGTAAAGTGCTGAAAAAAGATTATCATAGGTAAACGAAATAACCACAGGCGAGACATTGTTATAAACATAGCTGTTTTTGTATGACTTGCTCCTTGATAAATACTTATTAAAATTTGCATAAGTCCAAGACCTGGAATGCTCAATGAGATTAACCCTAAATAATCTAGCGACATTTTTTTAATGCCATCATCACTTGTAAAAAATGATATAATATATTGGTCAAAACTATGGATTAATAAAATAGAAAAAATGGAAAAAATTATAGTTATTATAACCGAAGTTTTTACAGCATCTTTTATTCTATTTATGTTGTTTGCACCTAAATTTTGTCCTACAATAGAAGTGAGACCCATTCCCAAGCCCATACAGGGCAAAAATAGTAATGAATTAATTCTATTTCCAATACCAAAGGCTGCCATAGCATCTTCACCGAATTTAATTATAAAAACATTTAATACAATAAAACCTAAAGAACTGAACCCTTGGCCAATACTTGATGGTAAGCCTATTTTAATGATTCTTTTGATTATATTTTTATGAAAAACAAGGTGTTTTTTATAAATTTTGATTCCTTGATTCTTAAAAAATAATAAATATGAGGAATAAATAGTTACAAACATTCTTGCAATAACAGTTGCCCAAGCAGCACCGGCTATTCCCCAACCAAAGTTAAAAATAAATATTGGGTTTAATATAATATTTATGAAAACAGATATAATTGAAAGAATTAAGGGGCTTAAAGTATTTCCTTCTCCTTG
>RRZT011645159.1_pt1 | contig 13170 bp, 14 predicted proteins | sample 2165551 | NCBI WGS metagenome assembly RRZT01 (sample SAMN10456910, study PRJNA506462) | wastewater metagenome | biome: wastewater; feature: sludge; material: wastewater sludge; isolation source: wastewater sludge with Escherichia coli K12::gfp cells carrying plasmid... | place: USA: Moscow, Idaho... | reverse complement strand
TGATTGGGTTTTAGAGCATTTAGAGGAATGGTTTTATGATTATAATCATCATGCACCCCATTCCGGGCTTGCAATGATGAGTCCAATACAGTATCAAAATTCACATTAATCATGTGTCAACTCAAATGGGGTCCATAGCACCTGTATATTTTTTTATAATTGAATTATACTGAGCTGTTTTGCTAAATGACTCAATCGCATTTTTTACTTTTTTGCTAATTTGTGGATCTGTTGATTTTGCAGTAGCGATATAATTTTCTTCTGTTTCAATCTTCTTTCCAAAGTCAAACATGGATAGATCTACTTTCTGATCTCTTAAAAAAGAATAGGCTCCAATTATCGATGTATACCAAGCATATATTGATTTATCTTGTAAATCTTTTAGATTGATATAGTCATGGGGAGCCGATCTAATATCGGATTTATTTAACCCATTTTTAGGATTCAATAATGAAAGCTCATAAGACGTTGCCAATAAAACACCTATTTTTTTATTTTTAGCTTCACTGAAAGAATTAATAATTTTGGAACCTTTATAAGTTACAAACACAGTATCTGCATTATATAATTTTGCAGTCCAAATATAATTTGATTCTCTTTCTTTATTTCAAGTAAATGGAATGATAAACGTTTTTTTATCTAAATTTTCCAAACAGGATTCCTGTGATCTTTTCCAAGGCATCCAAATTACTTTAAAAGTAATATTTTTATCTTTAAATGCTTTAGTAATAATTTCACCTGCAATTCCACCAATTTCTTTTTCTCCCCATTTTTCAGTCTTAGCAGGGAATTCTTGAGTAATTATTGTTACATCTTCTGCGTATAAATTTTTAAAAGACAAAAAATTTAAAATGAATAAATAAATCATAATTTTATTTATGAAGTTAATATTTATTATTTTTTTTAACATTTTTAAATCCTTTTCAAAAAATTTTTAGACATAAAGATATCTTTTAATTAATATCAATATTAAAACGACTGTTAACTCATTTCACAATTTATTAACAGTCGATTAAGCTTTATATTTTTATCATACATTATGAATTATTTTCCAGTATATTTTTTAATAATTGCCAAATATTCTGGAGTCTTTTTAAAACTATCTATGGCATCTTTTACTTTTTTAACTAAACTCGCATCTGTATTCTTGGCTGTGGCAATATAGTTTTCTTCTACATCTATTTTATTTCCAAATTCAAATTTGGATTTATCAATGTTTTCAGACGCAAAAGTTGCTATTGCACCAATAACTCCAGTATACCAAGTATTAATTTTACCAGCCTCTAGTTTCTTTGCATTCGTGACATCAATTGGAACCGCTTCAATATCCGAAGTATTAAAACCATTTTTTGAGTTTAATATTGCCGTTTCGTAAGAAGAGCCAAGTAAAACGCCAATCTTTTTTCCTTTTGCATCTGCCATTGAATTTATTTTTGCTGTCCCTTTTTGAGTTATAAAGATTGTTTCTGCATCATAAATCTTTGATACCCAGTTATATTTAGGTTCTCTTTCTGCATTTCTTGTGAAAGGAATAATAAATGATTTTTTGTCTGAGTTTTCCAAAGTCTCTTCTTGAGCTCTTTTCCAAGGGAGCCAATGCATTTTAAATGATATTTTTTTAGCTTCTAAAGCTTTTGTAATAATTTCGCCCCCAATACCACCTACTTGATTTTCACCAAGTTTATCTGTTTTGGCTGGAAGAGCTTGAGTACAAATTGTAATATCTTCAGCTTTTACAGAGAGAGAACATAAGAATGATACCGAGATAAATGCTTTAAGTATTGATGCTTTATTTAGTGAAAAAGATGTCATTTAAAAATGTCCTTTTAATAAAAATATCAAAACTATTTTCCTGCATATTTTTTAACAATAGCAGAATATTGTGGTGTCTTTTTAAAACTTTCAATAGCATCTTTCACTTTATTTGCAAGCTCTGTTGGAGTATCTTTAGCTGTGGCAATATAATTTTCTTCACGATCGATATTTTTGCCAATTTCAATTTTTGAAATTGCAATTTTTTCCGCTTTTAACACTGCTATACCACCAATGACACCTGTGTACCAGCCGTATATTTTACCTGCTTCTAATTTTTTTGCATTTGTAGTATCATTTGCAACTGCTTCAATATCTGATTTTGTTAATCCACTTTTTGCATCTACAATTGTCCCTTCATAGGAAGAACCAAGTAAGACACCAATTTTTTTTCCTTTTGCCTCAGACATAGAATCTAATTTTTTAGTTCCTTTTAAAGTTAAAAAAGCGGTATCTGCATCATATATTTTGGCAACCCAATTATAACTGGATTCCCTTTCTGCATTACGAGTTAAAGGTATAATAAATGATTTTTTATCGCTGTTGGATTGTGTCTCTTGTTGAGCTCTTTTCCAAGGTGACCAAGCCATTTTAAAGGTAATTTTTTTAGCTTCCAATGCTTTAGTAATGATTTCTCCTGCTATTCCACCAACCTTGTTTTCACTTACTTTATCAGTTTCAGATGGAAAGTTCTCTGTCATAATTGTTATGTCTTCCGCATAAGCTGCTACTGTAAAAAACAAAGATACAGACATTGATAATTTTAAAAATAAATTTTTCTTGCTTGTCATAAAAAATGCTCCTTTTGAATGAATACCTTTATAATTTAACAGTTCTAAATTTGATTCAAATATAAGAAGTCAATATATTGTCTTATAAATCGAATTCATAAATTTATCTTATTATTTATAATTATTTAGTAAAATACTTATTTATTATTTCAGAATATTTTTTTGTCTTTTTAAATGTTTCAATTGCATTTTTTACTTTATTAATGAGTACTGACGATGTACTATTTGTAGTTGCAATATAATTGTCTTCTTTATCAATCACATTTCCATATTCAAATTGATTTCTATCTAATTTTTCATTTTTTATAAATGCATTGCCACCAATAATGGAGTCATACCAAGCATCTATTTCACCTGTTAACAGTTTTCTTGCATTTAAATTGTCATAAGGAACAGAAGCTATTTCATTTTTAAATGCAGCTCCTTTTGCATTTATTATTTTTTGTTCATAAGAGCTTTCAAGAAGAACTCCTATTTTTTTCCCTTCAATTTCTTTTAAAAAATTTATTTTTCTATTTCCTTTTTTTATAAAAAAAACGGTGTTGACTTCATAAATTTTTGCAACCCAATTATATTTTGCTTCTCTTTCAGGATTTCTAGTGAGAGGAACAATAAAAGATTTTTTATCTTTATTCGCTTGAACTTGCTGTTGAGCAACTTTCCATCTGGTCCAGACCATTTTAAATGTAATATTATTTGCCTTTAACGCTTCAGTTAAAACTTCTCCACCAACACCTCCTACTCGATTTTCGGGCAAATTTTCTATTTCAGAAGGTACACTTTCCGCTAGTATATTTATATCTTCCGATTTTGCTTCCAGTGAAATACAACTAAGGGAAAGAAACATAACAACATTCATTGTTCGAGGAAATTTTATCATAGTCTCTATTATCCTTAAAATATCGATTTTTAAAGCATATTTCATTTTACACTCTAAGAATTCAGACAATAAAAAGACAGAGTCAATACATTGTCGTTTCTTTAATTGAATGAGGAAAGTTTTTCTAACACCTGACTTACAGTTGGCATTTCTCTAAATAATAATCCGTGATGTTTAAAATTATTTGAATTTGTAATGGCTTTATTAATTTCTATATCTTTTAAAAGATTTCTTGACACCGCAACAATTAAATGAATATCATTATTTTCTTCAATATTTTTTAGTCTTCTAATTAGCGAAGACTTATGCCATTTGTGAAAAACTTCTAAATATATACTTTTATTTGAGTTTACAATTTTATAATCCGGAAAAAAATACTCATTACCATCAAATAAAAAATCATCATATTCTTTAATAATTCTCCAATCAAGCGATTTTTCTTCAAATAATTTTTCAAATATTACTAGTTCTTGCGGTATATAAGATGAATAATGAAGATCATATTTTGTCATAAAATTTTTATTATCAAGAATTAATATTCCTTTTTGTTTTTCCGTTTTTCCTAAAAAAACTTCAGCTTCTATTCCCCAATTTTTTAAAAAAGTGATAGAAGGAAAAAAAGATGCTAAATTAAAACCATATTTCTGATTTTGAATAAATAAAGATAAAGGACCATCAATATCAAATATAAGATTATCATTATTTTTTGTAATTTTATTTTCTAATTGAAAGAATTTTAATTTTCTTAATATATATCTTAGATCACTTTTAAGAACATCTTTTATTTGAATTTTTATTTTTATTTTTTCTGTATGAAATAATAAGCCTTGGACCAAGGAAATATTATATTTACGTAAAAGATCAATTGCAGATATTTCTTTAAATTTAAAAACCTTATTATAATTAGGTAAATCAGAATATATTTTATCTTGAATTTTTTGAAATGAAATTTGAGATAAATTTGAGATCTCAGTTTTATAATCTTCTAAATTTAGGCTTTTATCAGACTGAAAATATAAATTTGATTCTTTAAATATAAAATTTCTAAAATTAGAAATATCAGAATTTTCGTTTGAATCAAATTCGAGTCTGTCATTTAATAGTTTTATCAATCCATTTTTAATTTTAATATCTATATCTATGACAGAAGAAATACTTTTAACTTCTTCTTCTAAAACAATTTTTGAATTACCAATTGAATTATTATATATTTCTATAATATTTTGACAAAATAAATTCAATTCTTCATCATGAATATTTATAAATATAGGCTTTATATTTCCTTTATATTTTTTATAATTAAGGAGTTCTTTTTTGGTAAGCACTATGCATTTTCCTTCTTTGATTGACAAAATACTCGCCTGTTCCAGCTGAAATTAATTCATACAAATAAGCTTTTTTACCTTCTTTTGCCCTTAAAATTCTCCCGAGTCTTTGAACATGCTCTCTTACAGCTCCACTACCTGATACAATAATTGCAACATTTGCATCAGGTACATCAACTCCTTCATTCAAAACTTTAGAAGTAACTAAAATACAAAATTTTCCTTCTCGAAAAGAATTTAAAAAGTATTCTCTCTCTTTTACTTTTGTATGATGAGTGATTACGGGTAATAAGAACTTTCTACCAATATTATAAGCGGTTTCATTGTCTTGAGTAAAAATTATGATTTTATCATATCTATGTTTTGTTATGAGTAACCAAACTTCATTAAATTTATTTTCTGTTGTTAATGATATTTTTTTTTGTTTCATATAGGCATTAAAGGCTATTTTACCTTCTTCTGATTTACAGGACAATCTTAAAAAATTTTGCCAAGCATTCGGGAAACTAAAATTGATATTATTTTTTTTCAAAAATTGTAAATAAATTTTTCTTGCTTCATCATAAATAAATTTTTCATTTAAAGACATTTCAACTTCAATTGTTATAATTTCATATGGAGATAATGTAATTCCTTCTAAACTTTTAATATCAATTTGATAACAAAGAGGCCCACATAATTCATACATTTTCTTTTCTCTACCATCACTCCGCTCAGGAGTCGCTGTTAACCCTAATCTAAATGGAGCTATTGAACTTATTGCTGTATATTGCATTTGTTCACTTGGTAAGTGATGACATTCATCAAAAATTAAAAAACCAAATTTGTTACCTTTTTGTGTGACATGAATTAAAGCAGAATCATATGTAGCTACTGTAATATCTTCAATAATATTATAACCACCACCTAATAAACCAATTGATCTATTGAAATATTTTTTTAAGACTTCAAACCATTGTGTCATTAAATCTATTGTAGGCACATGAATTAATGTTGGTCTTTGAATTTTAGAAATGGCAATAATACCCAAGATCGTTTTACCCGCACCTGTTGGTAAAGTAATAACTCCTAAAGAACCATAAGAAATCCAAGAATTTAAGGCTTCATTTTGATAATTTCTCGGGTTAAGATATGTAACAATTGGAAATTCAGTTGGAATAAAATCTTTTGCATTATCTAAATAAGAGATCTTATTCTCCCGCAAAGACAAAATAAATTTACGATAATGATAAGCTGGAGCTCGATAAGCAAGTATACGATCATCCCACTTGAAAAATAATAAATATTTGTTAAATTCACAATTGTATTGTTTAACAATAAGAGTTCCTTTGTCAAAAAAAATTTCAAGCAAGACATTACCTCCAAAATAGGTGTGTTAGCATGAATTATGATTAAACTAAAGAAAAGGCGAATCTATGATAGAGTTCAAAGGTATTCATAAGTGGTATAATAAAAAACTCCATGTATTAAATGACGTTAACTTATTTGTTAAAAAAGGGGAAGTTGTTGTTGTATGTGGTCCTTCAGGATCTGGTAAATCAACATTAATCCGAACTGTTAATGGTCTTGAATCCATAAGTGAAGGTTCTTTAATTGTTGACGGTATAAATATTTCTGACCCCAAAACAAATATCAATAAATTGCGCAGTGAAGTTGGATTTGTTTTTCAGCAATTTAATCTTTATCCCCATTTATCTGTATTAGATAACATTACACTTGCCCCTATTAAAGTAAAAAAAATAAAAAAAAATGAAGCAGAATCCATAGCTCTCGATCTTCTAAATAAAGTTGGACTTTCAAATAAAAAAGATTCCTTTCCTGCGCAATTATCTGGTGGACAGCAACAACGAGTTGCCATTGCAAGGGGACTCGCAATGCAACCTAAAATCATGCTCTTTGATGAACCCACTTCTGCACTTGACCCGGAAATGATAGGAGAAGTCCTTAAAGTAATGAAAGACCTGGCCAAAGGTGACATTACAATGATGGTTGTTACCCATGAAATGGGTTTTGCTCGAGAAGTTGCAGATAGAGTTGTATTTATTGATTTTGGTAAAATAATTGAAGAAGCGACTCCCGAAGAATTTTTTAATAATCCAAAATCAGATCGGGCAAAACAATTTTTAAAACAAGTTTTAACACCGATGCAAGCGTAGTTTTTTATATCCATTTATTTTTAAGGAGTTTTTATATGAAAACGTTTTCAAGAAGAATCCTGATTTCCTTATTCTCAGCTATTCCTTTATTATCAATTGTTACTGTTTCAAGAGCGGATGTTGCTGAAATTAAGAAAAAAAATGTACTTGTTGTTGGAGTAAAAGATTCTCTTTATCCCTTTGGTTTTATCAATGAAAAATCACGAACCCTAGAAGGATATGATATCGATTTTGCAAAAAATATTGCAGATAAATTAGGAGTAAAATTGGAATTAAAACCTGTTACCTCAGCAAACCGTATTCCCTTATTATCAGAAGGTAACGTCGATCTTTTAGCTTGTACAATGACAATTACTCCAGAAAGAGCCCAACAAATTAATTTTAGTTATCCTTATTTTGTTTCAAAACAAAAATTTATTGTTAAAAAAGGGACTATTAAAAGTTTAAAAGATCTTGAAAATAAAAAAATTGGAACAACAAAAGGTTCTACTTCTGAAATTAACGTAGCAAAAGCTGTCCCATCTGCAAAAATACTCTCATTTGATGACTATCCTCAAGCTTTTCTTGCTTTACAACAAGGAAAAGTAGCTGCCATTACAACAGACGAATCCATTCTTGCTGGGATTCTTTCAAAAGCTACAAAAAAAGAAGAATATGAGTTGCCTACATTTGACATTTCAAAAGAACCTTATGGTTTAGGAGTAAATAAACAAAATCCAGAATTATTAAAAATTGTAAATCAAACCATTTTAGAAATGGAGAAAAATGGAAAAGCAGCTGAAACTTTTAATAAATGGTTTGGCCCAAAATCATCCGTTCCGCTTGCAAGAGATTTTAAAATCAGCCCATAAAAATGCATTAGCATTTCATAGCGATTTTTGACTTTTTAATGCGGGAAAATCTATGTCTTCATATCAATTTGATTTATCCATAATTACCAATGGTAAGTTTGCTCAAATGTTACTTGATGGTTTAATTACCACAATCCAGTTATCAAGTGTATCTTGTGTTCTGGCATTTATTATAGGGTTGAATATTGCTGTAATGCGATTGACTTCTTTCACACCTATTCGCATTTTTGCGCAATGTTATCTTGAGTTTTTTAGAAATACACCCTTAATTGTTCAACTTTTCTTTTGGTACTTTGGATCTTTCCAAATATTGCCTGCTTTTATAAATGATTGGTTAAATAATTTAAATTTTGAATTTGCTGCTGCTGTTATTGCCCTTACTTTTTATACATCCGCATTTATTGCCGAAGACATTCGTTCTGGTATTTTAGCAATTCCGAAAGAACAAATGGAAGCCTCCCGAAGTAGTGGTTTTTCATATATAAGATCAATGCATTATATTATTTTACCACAAGCTGTTCGGCTTACCATTCCACCACTAATCAATCAATTTTTAAATTTAGCTAAAAACTCATCTATGGCAATGGTAATTGGGGTGGGTGAATTAACCTACCAAGCAAGACAAATTGAGAGCCAATCTTTTAAAAGTTTTGAAGCCTTTTTTGCCGCAACTTTTATATATGTTTGTATTTCTTTTATAATATCTGGAATTATTAATATATATGATAAAAAAGTTCTAAATCCAATGGGCAAAGGAACTCACTAAAATGGAAAGTATTTTCGATTTTTCTGTAATATCCAATAATTTTCTTCAATTTATGATTGGTCGTTACCCTAATGGCCCTTTAGGTGGATTAGCGCTAACACTTATTCTTGCATTCATTTCTGTTATTTTTTCAATTATATTTGGACTTATATTAGGTCTTTTATGTATTTCAAGAAATTCATTTATTCGTATTCCAGTTAGTTTTTTTGTTAACTTAATAAGAGCAATGCCATTATTAATGGTGATATTTTGGATGTTTTTTTTACTCCCAGCTTTAACAGGTGGAAAATTTCCTGAAAATGGAACCGTTGTTTTTGCATTAACTATTTTTACTTCTTGTTATATTTCTCAAATTGTAAAAGCAGGAATTGCAAGTATTCCTAAAGGACAGACAGAAGCATCTCTTTCTAGTGGCTTAACTTATTGGCAGACGATGCGTTATGTCGTTTTGCCACAAGGTTTAAGAAATATGATTCCTTCATTTGTGAATCAGTTTGTTTCTTTAATTAAGGATACTTCTCTTGGATATATTGTTGGTGTTTCTGAACTTACGCAAGTTGCCCAACAAATAAATAATCGGACTCAAAATTATGCTGCTGAAATTTTTATTTTCTTAGCAATCATTTATTTTATCATCTGTTTTGCTTTTACTACACTCAGCAGATGGCTTGAAAAAAACTTAGCATGGCGAAAATCTATTTAAATTTTATCAATCTTGTTTTGGTTTTTCTCTCTTTTTTCTTCCCAAAAGTAGATCGTTCATAGCTGATTGCCGATCTTTATCCATTTGATTTCCAGAGAATATACTTTTAAGAAATCCTCCGGTAAATTCAACTGTTTTTTGTGGAGCTGCTAATGTTTCTTTAATTGGCTCTATTTGTTTATTGATAGTCTTCAATCCTGAATTCATTTCTTCCTTTATAGATGCTCGAAATGAGCCATCCATGCTATCCACTTTCTTACTTAAACTGTCTGTGCTATTTTGATTTCTATGTATTAAATTTTGGGTTTCCGATTGTCTCAGCAAAATATTTTCTTCGGTTTTTGCTTGTTGCTGCTTAACTTCATTTAATTCATTGCTAGTTCTATTATGATTTAACATCATTTGATTTTGAGTTTCAAGTTGTTTCTGTCTAATTTCTTCTTGATTATTTTGATTTTCTGTTTTAATTTCATTCAAAATTGAGCGGTTTTTTTTACCATTAAAAAAAGTTAAAAACTTTGTAAGATTATCTTTATATGGAGAATCGAGATGAGCATCCCACCATATTGGCAAATTCGTTAATAAATAAATACTAAAGTTTATTTTTGAGCCCCATTGATAAATATGATAAAGAGCATCAATTCCAAACTGAGTCATAACTCTACTCATAGTATTTAGTCTATAATGACTATGAATATCATTTTCTATATTGACTAAGTAAATGCAAAAATCCCAATAATTTCTTATTTTATTTTCCTTATTTTCTAAATTAATTTTTAGCGTTATAAGACTGAAAATAAAATCATGTCCATACCCTTTTTTTACAAAATATGTTCGTGATAAAGAATTAATAAGAGCTTTCGAATTTACAAAACTAGTAAAATCAGTTATTATTTCTGTTAAATTTTTTTGAATTTCTTGAGTTCCTTGCATGAATTTTTCTCTGCTATTATTGTCATAGTATTGCCCAATTTGCAAATCTAAAAAGGAAGCTTCAGTAGAAATAGTAGGATAAAAATTTGAAAGTATTGCATTATAATCTTTAAATAAAATACCAATTTCGGGATTTTTAATTTTTGAATCAATTTTTAATACATTTGTTTTTATTTTTTCACTAAATTTATGGATTTCTTTTGAATTAAAATTCGCACCATAAACTGAAAATTCTTTGATATTTAAATTATAAATTGAATCAAGAAAAATAAGATATTTAATTAAAAAATAGAAATCATGATCATCTTTAGAAAATGAAACGCACTGCTCTACAAATCTATTCGAATGAGACACCGAACTACAAGAATGCAAAATTAGAAGTAAATTATAAAGCTCTAATACAAATGAGTCAATAAATATTTTCAAATCATTATTTTTATTAATTTTATTACACTTAATATTTTTTAATGAATTTAAAAAATATTCTGAATTAAATTGATTTTTGTCAAACATCACTTCAAGTATTTTATCAAAATAATTTACAAAAAAATTACTATTATCTTTATCATTATTATAAAAAACACAAAATGAAAATATTTTATAAGAATTCTCAAATATTTCATATTTTTTTTCATATTTTCCATCTTTTAATAAATTATTATTCATATTTATAGAAATATCATTAGAATTTTTTGAATCATAAACTTTAATAATAATTTGTCTTTTTGATAAAGAGGTCGAGAATTTATATTCTACCAATCTACACCTTCCTTCTTATTATTAAAAATATTCTAAATTACAATAATATTTTATAAAAAAATGTTAATAATTATTTAGAGTCATTAATCGCACTCACTGTAGCATTTAATACTTTCCCAGATAATAATGAAATTGGTCTGGAAATAAATTCGGGTGTAACCCACTTAAAAAATTCCAATAATTTTGGAGGAATTTCAACTAAAGTATTTTCAGGATTAAACATTATAATTCTTTTTGTAACTTCAAACATAAAATCATTCATTGATTTACTTTTTAAAATATTTTCTAATGGCAAATATTCATTATGTGTTAAAAACCAATTTTTATTTATTTCAACCTCTAGTATTTCTCTCTTAATATGAACAAATGATTTTAAAAATATTTTATAAAATTGGTTTTTAGAACTATAGTCTAAATCAAGATCGTTTATATAATTATTTAAAAATTTGAAATATAATATTAAAAAAAGGTCTCCTTTAAAATATTCTAATTTATTTTGGTTCGTTATAGATTGTTTTTTATTCATAAAAAATACGTTGGATATCCTGCTAGCAAAAGAAAAACATTTACTTGATAAAGAAAAATCAGTCAATTTAATGTAACGATAAAAATCGACAAAACCATCAAATATAATATTAATAATTAAATTTTCTTTTTCAGATGTAATTATTTTATTTTCTAATAAATATTGATCCAAAGGTTTATAACATGCAGATAAAAAAGAAGGAACTAAAATTATTTCTTTATAATAAGTAATATTTTCTATTTCTTTTCTCAATTTTTCATCAATAATTATACTATTGTTTTGATCTTCTGTTATATTATGTAATATTTTAATCATATTTTCTATATGATTCAACATTTCTCTTAACTTTTTCTTTCTACGATCAATTGCTGAAATACTACATATAGAACGGTCATTTATTAATTGATTATTAGATAAAAACGTTTCATTGTAAAATTTTTCTTTTAAATTTTTACATTTATCTGTTAAATTTGAAAAAATTAAATAAAAATCTGATGAGTTAGATATATCTAGTAATGAACGTGTTATACAAAAATTAAAGTCTGGTATTTTGTTAAGAGAATTATTATTAGCTGAAATTTCTAAAGATTGAATTTTTTTTAACTCTCGTGGAAGGGATGAAAAATAAAGTCGAAACATTTGATCGTTTAAACTAATTGATAAAGTGTATTTTGTTGTTGAATTTTTCTTTACTAGAATATATTCACCCATTTAAATTAATATCCTTCCATCAATTCCAAAAAAATAAATTGTTTATTTTTGCAAGTAAATTTTGACTTTTCTCATAAATGTTTTAATATTTATCAGAAAAATGTAATAAATTAAAAGATAAAGCATTATATATATAAATTAAATAATTTAATTATACAAACTATTTTTATATAAATTAAAAAATAAAATAATTCATGTAATAGTATTAAAAATATGAGACATTAACTAATTAAAATCATTATATTAATATTTATAAAAAACAAAATTATCATTTAAATTTATTAATTAATATTATTTATGTAACAATTAATTCCTAATTTTAAATTCATTAAAATGATTTAATTTGCTCGTAACCCCTATTTAATATTGATACTTTTCACAATAGAAAGGGGTACTGTAGTTTTATTTAAAAGCTCTAGGATATAAATGGCTTAGATGACGTAACAGGCATGAAAGCTTAACCGCCAAAAAACAAGGTAACGCAAATTTGTACGATTTTTTGGGTTTTGAAGGAAAATTGTGATATATTTGTTGAATTACAGCTTTTCTGTCGAAGTACCCTAAATCTTTTTTTAAAGGAAATTTCTAATGCGGAAGTATTTAAAAATTAAAAAAATAATATTTCTTTTAAGTATATTATTACCAAATACAACTCAAGCATCTAAAATTGAAAATGTTAAAGTATATACTACTGATCGAATTATTCCGCTTGTTTCTATAACAAATAATCAGCTTTCAGGAGTGAGTGGTGAATTTCTTGTTCAATCGACAAAAGACATTATCAATCATTTAGAAATTGTAATATTACCATTGGCAAGGTGTCCTCCCAATAAGTGATTTTTACAAAGCATAAATCCAGAATTAAATATCCTTTTGAGGAGGAGATTTAAATGGAGATGGAAAATAGACTTTTAAAACTGTCAGAACAAGTCGCTTTTGAAAGAAGCAAAGGAAATA
>RRZT012636241.1_pt1 | contig 13171 bp, 19 predicted proteins | sample 2165551 | NCBI WGS metagenome assembly RRZT01 (sample SAMN10456910, study PRJNA506462) | wastewater metagenome | biome: wastewater; feature: sludge; material: wastewater sludge; isolation source: wastewater sludge with Escherichia coli K12::gfp cells carrying plasmid... | place: USA: Moscow, Idaho... | reverse complement strand
GGTGGGGTCGATTCTCGACATTGGCGTTATATCCCTTTTCACGCCAGTGCCAGGCTGCCCTTGCTTTGCTAGAGTGGCGGCGTGGTCACTTGCATGGTGGTCACAGGCAGGCGGCGTTCTGTGGTGGATCTACCGCCTGCTCCCCCGATGGCGAGACGCCCGCTCCGCGGACGTCCCGCCGTTACCGCCAGCAGCTCTGTGGTGGAGAGGCTGGCAAACCAGGGCATCCGTGCTCTGGTAGGTGTGACCGGCCTGCCGTTGGTGCATGGTGTGCTCGGCAGGTCGGACGCATCGCCCGGCCCCTTGTGGTGAGGGTCCGGGCAAGCCGGGCGGCTGGTTAGGCCGCCTGGTTCTTACGCTCGCCGAATACATCCGGGCGCAGGCTGTAGCGGCTCACACCGGTAATCTCTTCGACCTGCAGTACCAGCTCTGCAGGGCAAACGCCCTTGACCTGGAGCCAGTGCCAGAGTCGTTGCTGTGAAACCTTCTTGGCAGGAGTGGACAGCTTACGAGCCAGAGCCGACTGCCCTCCTGCCGCCTTGATGGCCCGCTCGAAGGCCTCTTTCATGTCTTCAGGGATGCTCATGGCCCCGTCCTCGGTTGGATCACGCGACCAATCTACAAACAGGACTGTTAAATATCAACAGGTATTTGTGTTTGATGCCCAACAAAGCTGTTTGTACCGTGACGGAATGAACACACCAACCCAACGCCAGCAGGCGATAGCCACCCTTTTCAAGCGCCGCCGCACAGAACTCAACCTGTCCCAGGAGGAGGTCGCACGCCGCGTCCGCGAGCTGCTGGGCGGAGAAGGCTTCAAGCAGCAGTCCTATGCAGCGATCGAGGCCGGCAAAACCAAGCACTCCAAGTTCCTGCCCCAGATAGCCCGGGCGCTTGGCATACCTGCCCAGGTATTCGACCCCTCTGCCCCGCCACCAGCACTCACCTCCAGCACGACCATCGCCTATAGCGACACGGCAACGGTGCTGGGTGAAACAGGCGGAAAGCTGCCCGTGATCGGATCCATCGCCGCCGGCGCCTGGTGCGAAGCCATTACCCTGCAGCCCTCCGACATCGAGGAGTGGATCGAATCCCCCGGCCCGGTCGGCCCGCGCGCCTTCGTGCTGAAGATCGATGGCATCAGCATGTTCAACCCCAATGGCCCCGTCAGCTTTGCCGATGGCGACCATGTGGTAATCGACCCCGATGCAAACCCGGCCCCCGGCGACTTCGTCGCGGCCAGACTGACCAGCTCCAACCGCGTCACCTTCAAGCGCCTGCGCCAAGACGAGGGCGAGTGGTATCTGGAGGCGATCAACCCGGCATGGGAGCCGCGCTACATCCGCATGACCGAGGAGTGGCATATCTGCGGCAAGGCCAAGTGGAAGGTGCAGCGCCTGTAGCCCGCTCTTGACCCATACAGCATGTGCAACTATTTTTAGTCGCACGCAAGAGACGCCCAATGTCAAAGAATGAAAAGCTGCTGGCCAAGCTGACCAACGCGCAGGCGAGCTTCACCTGGCCAGAGCTGGTAACGCTCTTGAGGCGTCTGGGCTACCGGCAGTTGGAGGGTGCAGGCAGCCGGGTCAAGTTCGACAACGGCGACCCGCAAGCGCTGATCAACCTGCACAAGCCACACCCAGGTAACGAACTGAAGGCCTACGTCCGGCGCCAGATCATCGACCACCTCAAAGCAGGAGGCCTGATTCCATGAAAAATCTGCTGCAACATCGGGGCTACTACGGCTCCATCGAGGCCAGCACTGAGGACAACTGCCTGTTCGGCAAGCTGCTGTTCATCCGCGCACTGGTCAACTACGAGGGTGAGACCGTGGCCGAACTGCAGGCCGCATTCAGGGACGCAGTGGACGACTACCTGGCGACCTGTCACGAGCAAGGCCATGAGCCGGAAGTCCCCTGCAAAGGCTCATTCAATGTGCGCGTCGGCCACGATCTGCATTTGGCCGCGAGCATGGCAGCCAGTCGGCAGCACATGACGCTGAACGATTTGACCAGGCAAGCACTGAGCGAGTACCTGCAGCATCATGCTTGAGCCCCTACTTGAGCACACAACCCCGCCTCGGCGGGGTTTTTTGTAGCCACAACAACCAAACAACAAATTTGGATGTTGCCTGCACTACATATTTGCTTGTAGTCTTGCCTCGACTCTCCACCACAGAGCTGAGGCCACCATGCACACACCACGCAACAAGCCCACCACCCGCTGCCCGGTCTACCTGCACCCGGCAGCGGCTTCCAGCCCCGCCATCATCGCCCGCATCCAGCGCCGCACCGGCCTGCGGGTGATCGTCGGCGGTAGCCGCAACGCCGCCACCCTGCGCCCCTTCGCCGCCGACCTCGGCCCGTTCGGAGGGGATGCCGCATGAAGCCCACCGCCAACAAGATCGTGCTGCAGATCACCGAGACGGTGCTGCGCGTGAACACGCAGGGCCGCTGGCATGGGTTCATCCATTTCAGCGGGCACACCGAGCAGGTCGAGGTGTACTTCCACCCCGTCAGCACCAACTACCAGAAGCCGGCCGAGCTGTGGCCGGAGTTTCACCACCAGATCAGCCACACCGCGCCGCACCTGTACGACAGCGAGGCCGACATGCTGCGCGCCCTGCACGAGCTGCACGCCTTCGCCAAGGAGCACCTGACTTCGCCGAAACCCGGCAAGGAGGCCGCATGAGCCAGTTCCTGATCGGTCTCACCGGCGCCGCCGGCAGCGGCAAGACGACCGCCGCGCTCTACCTTGCCCGCTGGCAGGACTTCATCCACTACGCCTTCGCCCAGCCGCTCAAGGCGATGCTGGCCGAGGGGCTGAACCTGCGCGCCGCGCAACTGGAGGGCGCGGAGAAGGAGGCACCGCTGCCCTGGCTGGGCAAGTCGCCGCGCGAGCTGCTGCAGACGCTGGGCAGCGAGTGGGGCCGCGAGATGGTGCACCGGGAGCTGTGGCTGCGCGTGGCCCAGCAGAACCTGGACAACCTCGCCGAGTGCTATCCGCAGGCGCCGGGCATCGTGATCAGCGATGTGCGTTACGAGGACGAGGCGGCCTTCGTGCGCGAGCGCGGCGGCGTGCTGATCCACATCCGCCGGCCGGACGCGCCGTCGGTGCGCGCCCATGCCAGCGAGGCGGGCGTGGCTTTCGCCGCCGACGATCTGGTGATTCGCAACGATGGCGACCTGGACGAGCTGCGTCGGCGCGTGCTGGACGCGGTGCGCCTTGCGGCGGTCCGGCTCGCCCACCGGGCGGCATAGGAGGCAGCGCGTGACGAGCGATCCGGCACGCCCACTGGAGGGGCGCGGGGAGGTAAGCACGCTGGCGCTGCTGCGCCTGCGCTATCGCTGCAATTACATCCCGGTCGAGACGTTGCTGGCGAACCACCTGACGCAGTTCAGCTCGACCAAGGCGCTGTTGCGCGCCATCGAGCAGGGCCGCGTGCAGTTGCGGGTCGACCAGCTCGGCGGCGGGCGCAAGGCGCCGCGCATCGTGTATCTCCGTGAGCTGGCCGAGTTTCTCGACCGCACGGAGCAGGCCGCCACGGACGTGGCATGACACAGGCCCGCCCGGCGCATGCGGCCGGGCGGGCCGACAAGGAGTACCGCTATGTTGGACATGACCCCTGAGCAAATCGGCATGCTGGCCGTCCTGACCGCTTCCCAGGTCGCCGCCCTCGGCGTGACGTACTGGGTCGCCCGCCAGGCCGGCTGGCGGCGCGGCAATGCCCACGGCTATCGCACCGGCTACGACATGGCCGAGGACAAGTTCGAGGCCGAGCTGAACGAGGCGGCCGCGCGCGGCAACAGCGCCGAGCGCCTGCTGCGCGCGACCGGCGCGGAGCTGCGCCAGAGCAAGGCGCATCACACCCGCGAGCTGCAGAACCTGCGCGAGGCTTACGAGGCGCAGGCTCTGAGGCTGGCCGATGCGCAGGTGCTCAACCAGTCCCACGCCCGACTGCTGCGCCAGTCGGCGGGCAAGTTCGAGCATGTCGCCGGCAAGCTGCAGCGCATCGGCCTCGACGACGACGCGCGCCACTGCCTGACGCTGTGCGGCCAGCTTCACACGCTGGCCGGCTGGCTGAAGCCGGTGGACGGGCAGCAGGAGCGCGCGGCGTGAATCGGCCGCTCATTCACCGCGCGCTGCTGGGCGCGGCCTGGGCGCTGTCGGGCGTTACCGCGGTGACGGTGGGCGCGGCGCTGCATGGGCTGATCGCCACGCCGTGGCAGGCGGTGCTGTTCGCCGGGGCGTTCGTGGTGCTCGATCTGGTGAAGTACCTGTTGTGGCCGACGGCGCGGGACTTTTTCGCCGCCGGCCGGCAACGGGCGGCGCGGGCGATGGTCGGCTGCGCGATCGTGCTGGCCGGGATCAGCGCCTGGGCGACGTCGGACCTGTTCACCAACGCCCTGCGCGAGCGCGCCGCCCAGCAGGTAGCGCAGCAGCAGCGCATCGCGCTGGCGCAGGCCGAGCGGGCGCAAGCGCAGCACGAGCTGGAGCAGCTCGCCGGCGAGGCGGCCGCCATCCGCGTGCAGGCCGATGCGCTGCGCGCCCGTGGCATGGCGACGCCGGCGCTGAATCTGGAAACCAGCGCCCTCGCCCGCCTCGACACCCGTCACGACGCAGCCCGCGAGCGCATCGCGCTGGCCGGCGCGGAGCTGGCCCGCCTGCAGGCGCTGCCGGTGGCGACGACGCTGCCGGATGCGCTGGCGCATCTGCTCGGCCTGGGCCTTGCGCTGGCTCTGGAGATCGTCCCGGCGCTGCTGCTGACCGCGCTGCGCGGCCACACCCCGGCGGCGGCCGCCGTGCAGGAGTCGCAAGCTGCAGTGGCACCCCAGCCCCGCACACCCGCCACACCGGCCGACCAGGCACCGCACGGCCGGCGCCTGCGCGCCGCCGTCAGCCGGGCGCTGCGCCCGAAGATGCGCGACTCGCCGAGCGCCCCACCACCGCCGTCCCACGCCATCACGAATCACGCTGCACTCGCGGGAGGAAGCCGCCCATGAACACGAACTTTTTGCTGCTGGCTCAGTACAACGGGCAGTTGTTCATTCCGCTGCAGCAGGTCTGCACGGACTACTTCACGCACCTGAGCCCGGCGATGCTCGAACGCAAGGTGCTGGAGGGCAAGATCAAGCTGCCGATCACGCGGATCGAGGCGAGTAACAAGGCGCCGCGAGGCGTGCATATCGCCGATCTGGCGAACTACATCGACGCCCAGCGGGCCGCCGCGCTGAAGGAGTGCGAGCAGCTACACCGCCGGCGCGCCTAGCGGGCGCTTCTTTCTCCCCACCCAGGCGCCGTAGGTCACTGGCATGGCCAGGACCTGCGGCAGCCACTCCCAGTCGGCGTACTTGTCGCCGAGTCCGTGCAGGTGCGTGTAGCGGCGCATCGAGTTCCAGTCGCGGTGGCCGGACACGCTGGCCACCTTGGGAATGTCCCAGCCCATCTCGAACAGGCGGCTGACGCCTTCGTGGCGCAGGTCGTGGAAGTGCAGGCCGTCGACCTGACAGGCCCGGCAGGCGCGCGTCCAGGCGCCCTGGATGGCGTCGACGGTGTAGGGGAAGATCTCCTCGAAAGTGCGCGGCATGCTGCGCACGATGGCCATGGCCTCGTCGGGCAGGTGGCACCAGACGTCGTTGCCCCACTTGTCGCCGGGGTTCTTCATGTCGCGTACCAGCACGCGCTGGCGGGCCTCGTCGAGGTCGGCCCAGCGGATGCGGACGATCTCTTCCTGCCGGCGGCAGGAGAACAGGGCGAAGAGCACGATCTTGGGCATGGCCATCGAGGACGGGCGGAAGGCCAGCACCGCGGCGAAGTGCTGCATGAGGCTGTTCAGCTCGTCGAGCGACGGCCGCCGATCGCGCTCGGCGCTGCGCATCTTGTGGCCGAGGCGCTTGAGCACGCGCCGGGCGTCGGCCATGGCGTGGGCGTCCACTTCGTAACCCCAGGCCGGCCGGGCGATGGACAGCACCGCGCCGAGGTGCGCGAGGTCGTTGCCGACAGTCTGCGGCTGCGCGCCGCCACCGGCCTCGCTCATCCGCCACTGGGCGAAATCGACCAGGGCCTGACTGGTGATCCGCTCGTCTGTCAGCTCGCCCAGGTGGCTGGCGGCGATGCGCCGCAGGGTGGCTTCCTTGGTCTTGCCGAAGGGGCGGGTCTTGTCGTGCTCGGCGAGGTAGCGCTCGATCATCTGCGCGAGCGTCACGCCGACGCGGGACTCGCGCTCGATGGCACCCGGCTCCGCCAGCTCGCTCTCCCGTCGCCGCGCCCAGGCCTCGGCGGCCTTCCTCCGCGCGAAGGTCTGGCTCTCCTGATAGACTTGCACACCATCCCTTTTGATTCGTATCTGCGCGGTGTAACTGGCCGAGCCGTCGGCCTTTTTGCGCGTTCTGATTGTGGCCATGGCGGCATGCCCTCCTGGCGAGTGGTACAAGCGATTCAGCGGTGGTACATCGTACCACCGACCTTGAAAAAACGCCTGAAAACACCCCGGAACGCCTCAAAAAACACCCGCTCGGCACTCGCTGGAGACCCCATGAAACAAGGCTCAAACCCAGTAACCACGCGGCCTGAGCCCTCCCGGCGCTTTTCCGTTGCGCCGATGATGGACTGGACTGACCGACACTGCCGATTCTTTCTGCGCCTGCTCTCGCAACATGCCCTGCTCTACACCGAGATGGTCACCACCGGCGCTCTGCTGCATGGCGACCGCGCGCGCTTCCTCGACCACGATGCGAGCGAGCACCCGCTGGCCCTGCAGCTCGGTGGCAGCGTGCCGGCGGAGCTGGCGGCCTGCGCGAAGCTGGCCGAGGACTGGGGTTACGACGAGGTGAACCTCAACGTCGGCTGCCCCAGCGACCGGGTGCAGCACAACATGATCGGCGCCTGCCTGATGGGGCATCCGGCTCTGGTAGCCGACTGCGTGAAGGCAATGCGCGATGCGGTCGGCATCGCGGTGACGGTCAAGCACCGCATCGGCATCAACGGCCGCGACAGTTATGCCGAGCTGTGCGACTTCGTCGGCCAGGTGGCCGAGGCCGGTTGCCGCAGCTTCACCGTGCATGCGCGCATCGCCATCCTCGAAGGCCTGTCGCCGAAGGAAAACCGCGAGGTGCCGCCGCTGCGCTACGAAGTGGCCGCGCAGCTCAAGCGCGACTTTCCGGCGCTGGAGTTCGTCCTCAACGGCGGGATCAAGACGCTGGAGGAGTGCCGCACGCACCTGCAGACCTTCGACGGGGTGATGCTCGGCCGCGAGGCCTACCACAACCCCTACCTGCTGGCCGAGGTCGACCGGCAGCTGTTCGGCATCGAACGCGCGGCGCCCAGCCGCGGCGACGTGCTGCGCCAGCTGCGCCCTTACATCGAGCGGCACCTGGCGCAGGGCGGCGCCATGCACCACATCACCCGCCATGTGCTCGGGCTGGCTCAGGGATTCCCCGGAGCGCGGCGCTTCCGCCAGGTGCTGTCGGTGGACGTGCACAAGAGCCCGGCGCCGCTCAGTGTCTTCGATCACGCCATCGAACTGCTGGGCACGCACTGAGCCCGCCGAGATACGCCGGAAAGTCGCCCCGGATCACCGAGGCACTGCGGCAGGCTCGGACTCCGGCAAGCACGGCGTTGCCGCAACCTGCCGGGGCGCAAGCCCATTGAGCCGGGGTGCGCTGCTCGGTTAATGTCGAAGCATCTGTAACGACAGGGTTCTTGTCAGATGACTTCCAAGCTGGAGCAACTCAAGCAGTACACCACCGTGGTCGCCGACACCGGCGACGTCGAGGCCATTGCACGCCTGCAGCCGGTGGACGCCACCACCAATCCCTCGCTGCTGCTCAAGGCCGCCGCCCTGCCCCGCTATGCCGGACAACTGCAGGCCGCCATCGCCAGTGCAGGACAGGATCTCGGGCTGGCCTGCGACCGCTTCGCGGTGGCGGTGGGCCGCGAGATCCTGCAGATCGTTCCCGGCCGCGTCTCCACCGAGGTGGATTCGCGACTGTCCTTCGACAGCGCCGCCACCGCCGAGCGCGCGCGGCGCCTGATCGGCCTGTACGAGCAGGCCGGCATCGGTCGCGAGCGGGTACTGATCAAGGTCGCCGCAACCTGGGAAGGCATCCGCGCCGCCGAGCAACTGGAGCGCCAGGGCATCCAGACCAACCTGACCCTGCTGTTCTCCTTCGCCCAAGCGCAGGCCTGTGCCGATGCCGGGGTGTTCCTCATCTCGCCCTTCGTCGGGCGCATCTACGACTGGCACAAGAAGGCCGAGGGTCGCGACTTCGCCGGCGCCGAAGACCCGGGCGTGCGCTCGGTCACCCGCATCTACGACTACTACAAGGCCAACGGCTACGGAACCGTGGTGATGGGCGCCAGCTTCCGTAATATCGGCCAGATCGAACAGCTGGCCGGCTGCGACCGCCTGACCATCAGCCCGGAGCTGCTGCAGCAGCTGGCCGACGCCGAGGGCGAGCTGCCGCGCCGTCTGGCGCCGGGCACTGCCGGCGAGCCACGCGAGAGCCTCGACGAGAGCGGCTTCCGCTGGCGCCTCAACGAGGACGCCATGGCCACCGAGAAGCTGGCCGAGGGTATTCGCCTGTTCGCCCGCGATCAGGAAAAGCTCGAAGCGCTGCTGGCGGCACACGCCTGACGCTCGACACAAAAAAGCCGCGCCCGAGGGTGCGGCTTTTTTGTGGGCTCATGAAGTTGGAATGCTGCGACTTGCGTCGGTTCAGTGCCGCTCCAGTGCGGAGACCAGATCGCGGAAGGCCTCGCGGTTGTGCTCGTTGAGACCCATGAGGATACGGTGCGCCTCCAGCACCTTGGTCTTCACCAGCGCCTCGGAGAGATCCTGTGCCGGCAGGTCGCGCAGGCATTCCGGACAAGGCACCGGCGTACCGACCATATTGAACACCCGCTCGAAGCCCATCGACTCGAGCAGGCGGGTGATGTCCGGATTGGTGGTCACCAGGGTCGGCAGCAGACCGATCTTCTGCCGCGACAGGATCGACAGCTTGGCCAGCAGGCCGAGGGTCGTGCTGTCGATATTCGAAGCCTCCGTCAGATCGATGATGATCGAGGAGAAATTACCCGCGCCAAAGATCTTCTCGATGGTCGCATCCAGCGCCGAACACAGCGTCAAGCGGACTTCGCCGACAAACTTGAGGGCGAAGGTGCCGTCCTGTTCGGCGAACTGGATCTTACCCGTACTCATGCAAAATTCCTGCTCAGCACCAGCAACGCGATATCATCGGGCATCTCGCCCAGGTTGGCCAGCCCGAACACGCGGCGCAGTCCGTCGAGGCTGCCACCGGCCTCGCAGACGCACTGCGGCAGCGCGGCTTCCTTGTCCTTCAGCGTCTCGCCCGGCAGCAGGTCGAGAATACCGTCGGAGAGCAGCGTCAGGCTGAAGGCTTCCGGCAACTGCAGCTCGTGATCTTCGTAGCTGGCGTCCTCGAACAGGCCTACCGGCAGGCCGCGCCCTTCCAGATAACGGGCCTGACCCTCGCTGTACAGCACCGGCAGCGGCAGATGGCCGCCGATGCTGTAGGTCATGGTGCCGGTGGTTTCGTCGATCACCCCGCCGAGCATGGTCACATGCTTGCCGAGCTTGCAGTTGATCAGGCCGCGGTTGATGTGCGCCAGCACGTCGGAGGGACGAAACTCGGGCAGCGTGCGCTGCCGGTTGCGCCGCGACTCGTAGAGCAGTCGCGTGGTCATGAACTTGAGCAGCACGGTGACGAAGGCCGACGAGGCGCCATGCCCGGAGACGTCGGCCAGGTAGAAGGCGATGCGCCGCTCGTCGACGCGGAAGTAGTCGACGAAGTCGCCGGACAGGTACAGCGAGGGGATGATCTGGTGGGCGAAGCGGAACTCGCCCGCCTGCCAGGGCGTTACCGGCAGCATGTTCATCTGCACGTGGCGCCCGGCGTCTTGGTCTTCCTGCAGCAGGCTGAGGCTGGCCTGCAACTCGCGGTTGGCGGCCTCCAGCCGTTCGCGGTAACGACGGTTCTCCTGGCGCAGGCGCGCACGATCCAGCGCGCGACGCACCGAGTGCTCGAGCATCGCCAGATCGTCCAGCGGCTTGACCAGGTAGTCGACCGCGCCGAGGCGCAAAGCCTCGACGGCGTCGTTCACCACACCGGCATCGGAGGTCGCGATCACCGGCGCGTCGCCGTCGCACTCCAGAATGCGCCGCACCAGCTCCTTGCCGGACTGCTGCGGCAGGCCCAGGTCGCAGATCACCAGATCGGGCTGTTCCAGCTCGAACAGCTGCAGGCCGCGCAATGCGCTGGCGGCCTGCAGGACGCAGAAACCGGCATCTTCAAGGTAAGCGGCCAAGTGGGCGCGTACCCCGTCGTTATCATCGACGACCAGCAGCTTGGCACTGATTGTATGCATGCATCATCCAGGCAAACGGCGCCGCAGGCGGCTCGGCTGAGAAGTTGGGCAGACCGGCGGCCGGGGCCGCCGATACAAGGCGCGACACTACTCGCATCGGCAGGCGGGTTCAAGCCGCAAAGGCGCCGCCGAAACACCCTGTTGCAGCGACGTCCTGTCGCACAGCGGAGGGTCGAACGGGTCTCAGAAATCATCCTCGACCTGGCCGTCGAAGACCTTGAACTCGCGGTTCTGCAGGTAGGCGTTGCGGATGAACAGGTACTTGTCGCCGGTGATCACCCTCTCGGCCGGGAGCAGGCCGGCGCGGGTATCCACCACGTCCAGCGCCCGCACGCTGTTGCGGGTCGGCACATGGCCGATGTGCGGGTAGAACGAGTGCAGGCTGTCGACCGCCAGACCGGCGGCATCGCGCGGCGAGCTCGGCCCGAAGAACGGCAGCATCAGGTAGGGACCGCTGGACACGCCCCAGACCCCGAGGGTCTGCCCGAAGTCCTCGTCGTTGCGCATCAGGCCCGCGTGGCGCGCAACGTCGAAGAAGCCCAGCACGCCGACGGTGGTGTTGATCAGCATCCGCGCGGTATCGACCCCGGCATCGTGCAGCTTGCCCTGCAGCAGGTTGTTGCCCAGGTTGCCGACCTCGCCGAGGTTGGCAAACACGTTGCCGATGCCGTCCTCGACGAACTGCGGGGTAACCGCCTGATAGCCGCGCGCCAGCGGCTTGAGCGCCCAGGTATCGAGGGTGTCGTTGAACACGAACACCGGCCGGTTGAAGGCCTCCCAGGGATCCTCTTCGCTAGCCTGCGCCAACAGCGGCAGACTGGCCAGCAGGATGGCTGCGGCACGCCCGAGCCAGTGGCTGCGAATCTCTCGCATCGTTTTTTCTCCTTGATCGGTCAGGCAGGCCCGTCGCACGACGCCCCGCTCAGGCGCGCAGTATAAGGCGTTTGCAGACTCCCGCGCGCCTTGCCGCCAGGACGCTTGATGCCGATCACCCGGGTTGCGGCGGTCTGGGTTAATCTTGCCGAAACGCTGGCTGGCCAGAGCCTGGCCGCAGTTCCAGACCATCGCAGAGGAAAACCGCAATGCCCGCACGCCAACTTCAGCAACAACTGCAAGACCTGCGCAACCAGCTGGCCGAAGCGCCGCCGCTGAACGACGAGGACAAGGCGGCGCTGATCGAGCTGATGAGCGAAATCGAGGTGCAACTGGCCCGCGAGATCGCAAGCGAGCCGGACGCCAGCCTGGTGGACGGCGTCAACCTGGCAGTGGAGCGTTTCGAGGCCAGCCATCCGACCCTGGCCGGCAGCCTGCGCTCGATCATGCAGACCCTGGCCAACATGGGTATCTGAGCCCTCGCGCCGCACAAGAAAAAGCCGACCCGCGGGTCGGCTTTTTCGTCGCCGCCGGAGCGGCTACTGGCGCACCAGCCGGCGGTTGTCCGCCTCGACCGGATGGGTGCTGCGGCACGGATTGATGTCCAGCCCGCCACGCCGCACGTAGCGGGCCTGCACGGTCAGCCGCTGCGGCTGCAACAGCGCCCGCAGGTCGAGGTAGATGCGTTCCACGCACTGCTCGTGGAAATCGCCGTGCATGCGCAGCGAGACCACGTAGGCGAGCAGCGCGGCACGCTCCAACGCCGGCCCGCAGTAGTCGATGGAAACCGTGCCCCAGTCGGGCTGGCCGGTGACCGGGCAGTTGGACTTGAGCAGATGGCTGTACAGCGTCTCGCTGACCAGCCGCTCGCGGTCGCAGGCCAGCAGGCCGGCATCCGGCGGACCGTAGCTGTCGATCGCTACATCCAGGTCGTCCAGGCACTCGCCGCGCGGGCCGGCGATGCCCTCGGCCGCCACCTCGTCGAGAGTACGCACGCGCACCGCCACCGCCGCCCCGGCCGCTGCCGACAGGTCGCGCACCAGTACCTCGACCAGCGCCTCGCGACCGGCGAAGCGGGTCTGGTTCAGCGAGTTGAGGTACAGCTTGAACGACTTGGACTCGATGATGTTCGGCGAGCGGGCGGGAATCGCGAACTCGCCGATGGCCACCACCGGCTTGCCCTTCTCGTTCAGCCAGGACAGCTCGTAGCAGTTCCACAGATCGACCCCCTCGAACGGCAGCGCCTGCGGATCGATGCCCAGTTCCAGCCACTTGGCCAGGCGCGGGATGGGGAACAGCAACTCGGGGGCATACTCGGCCACATATTCGGTGGTCTTGCCCAGCGGGGAATGGTGGACGTCTTGCGCCATGACACGCTCGCTCGCGAAAGGGACTGGAAAGGATCGTGAGCACCGGCACAGACGCGCCGGCGCTCCAGGCTCACTGGCGCATGCCGATGCCGCGCTTGAGCAGGCTCAGGCTGATGCCGTAGAGCACGCCGGTGGCCAGCAGCATCAGGCCGATGGCGACACCGATATGGATGTCGGAGACCCCGAGGATGCCGTAGCGGAAGGCGTTGACCATGTGCAGGATCGGGTTGGCCAGCGACACCGTCTGCCAGAACTCGGGCAGCATGCTGATCGAATAGAACACCCCGCCCAGATAGGTCAGCGGGGTCAGCACGAAGGTCGGAATGATCGAGATGTCGTCGAAGTTGCGCGCATAGACCGCATTGATGAATCCGCACAGGGAGAAGATGGTCGCTGTCAGCAGCATCACCACGGCGATGACCACGCCATGGTGGATCTGCAGGCGGGTGAAGAACAGCGACAGGCCGGTGACGATAGCCGCCACGGCGAGGCCGCGCAGCACGCCGCCGATCACGAAACCGGTGAGGATCACATGGGGCGAG
>RRZT011108412.1_pt1 | contig 13171 bp, 18 predicted proteins | sample 2165551 | NCBI WGS metagenome assembly RRZT01 (sample SAMN10456910, study PRJNA506462) | wastewater metagenome | biome: wastewater; feature: sludge; material: wastewater sludge; isolation source: wastewater sludge with Escherichia coli K12::gfp cells carrying plasmid... | place: USA: Moscow, Idaho... | reverse complement strand
ACTGCCCCAATTTCATGAAAAAGACACAACACGATTAGACACTTATGGTCAAATTAAAACCCCAATTGGTGCATCAGTTAGTGATATATTAAGTCAAATTGAAGACACTTACGGTACTGCCGAAGAAGCGGACAGCTTTAAAATGGCGCGTGAAATGGCAAGTGCCCCTGCACCCCTTAAACCATATAGTCCTAAACTCCCCCCTATTAAATGGACACAAGTCGGTGGAACACGGGTTCAAGACCCTAACCGTGCCACCAGTGGTTCAGGTGGATTCGATTTATATTCAACCGTGCGTGTGGATATCCCACCTGGATGTAATGCTAAAATCGGCACCGGTATTAAAATGGCAATCCCTGAAGGTTGGGTTGGAATCATCTGTCCACGTAGCGGAGTCGCCGCTAAATCTCGTGTTGTACCTGGTGCGCGCATTATTGATTCAGACTACCGTGGTGAAATCTTTATTGACCTGCATAACCGTGGTCAAGATACCTTTGAAGTATTAAAAGGCGAGCGATATGTACAAATCATCTTTGTGCCAGTAAACACCAATATGGAATACGTCGACTCATTAGATGATGTTACCGAACGTGGTACAGGTGGGTTTGGTTCAACTGGCAGTAAATAATGACTTTCCCTTAAAAGAACCATGACTGTTATCTTTCGGGAAGCAGTCATAATCACCCGTGTGGTTATTATGACATTGACCGGATTATATGTGTTAGGTAAGTTCTTAAGTTTTATTAATTTGATAAGGTAATCACAATGGATGGGTATGAAGAGGATGTTGAGTTAACCGTTTGTCAACGATGGTGGTTAATTTTATTATTTGGCACTATATTAGCCGTTATTTTAATTGCAATTTCGTTTGCTTTATTTTTATGGCGGGTAGGTGCGTTGTTTACACCCTTCTTACTATCGTTGTCTACGCTACTCAATTGAACATAAAAAGTGACTATACATTAGTCACTTTTTTTATGCTATATAAAAATAGATATACATTATTTAAGTGATTCAACCACCATGAGGTAAATATAAGTGGACCATCAACCTATCCACATGAGAGAAAATATTAATATCTTAAGAGAGTTACCAGGTAGCATTATTGTAAACTATGATATTAAACAACACCTGCAATATGAGTTAGGTGGTGTACCAATTAATACCGAAGTGCTAAATTCATTGTTGTATCAATTTATATCACTGCTATCTCATCAGTTCAATGAGTATATAAATCGTGTTAATATTAATACCGTTACTTACGAAGAGGTACACCAGTATGTCGCCTCGGCTAACAGCAGTTTAATCTTAACCGATTTAGAAGATACGATTGACATATTCGCTGAGTCACCAGTCGGTGCACTACAGAACCCCCAAGCGTATTATCGTGCTGTTAAACGTTTATACGATAATATTCATTTGATTCTACAACCGATATTTCAAATTGCAATAGTTGCGCGCAAAATTGATATGTTGGTTGAAACCACCGGCGTATTGTTAGCTGATAACAATATCGTTATTTTCATTGACTATTCACATGAGAGGTAAAAATGGCTAACCACACCCTTAACACTATCTCGGTAACACCGAGAACCCATGACACATCGCAATTAGCGACGTTTAAACACATGTGTTTTAAACAAACCAACCCTAACGATGCTGATAGCTTAGAATTTAATTACGATGAAATTATTCCCATACCAGCCACTATCATGGATGCAATGTCATCTAGCACAATACTTGAATGGGATGAGCTCACAAGAGATACATCCGTTCAATGCCGTGATATCAAATGTGGTCGACGAATGATTTATAAACTATTAAAACTCTTAGACCTGTCGGATAAATCAACTGTCGCTGAAGCTTTAGAAGCACTGGAGCTTAAGAAAGTTGAACCATCTGAACGGGGTAGTTATGATACTTTAGAGCATTATCAGTATCTTGTCAATCAAGTCAATCTACATCGCTATAACCTGGCTCATTTTGGTCAACGGAATTGGTATGACTGGTCACTTGAAAACTGGGGTGTTAAATGGAACGCCTATTATACTGAAATTGAACACGATGATGATGGCGGGATGGTTTTTAATTTCTGCTCACCATGGGGGTGGCCTCAACCTGTTTACGAGAAAATGGTCAAAATGTTTCCTGATTTATTATTTGAAATTGAAGTGGTCGGTGAATTTGGCGAATTTGCCTACAACATTACCACCCAAGGTGACGATAACGAACTGGTATGTATGCCATGGACTCAACAGGAAATGGATGAATATTTTGAACCTGAGCATTTGGAGGTGACATGAGTTTAATGTCACTGCCTAACGTGATAGTGTTACAATTTCCCATCAAGGGTCATGCTAATTTTAGTGCAGCGGAAAATGAATGTAATTGGGATGTTCAAACGATGATGAACGCATTAAACTATTTTCTTGCGGAGTTTTTTGAGTCTACGTCAGAATTTGTGGCTACGATGCAAGATTTTAGTTCATTTGATTGTTATCATTGTTCAGAATTCGTAATGGGTCATGACTTAGATGACCCTGATAGTCAACCCACGCTTTATACCGACCTTGACTACAATATCGGGGCGTATTACTCGTCAAACGAAAACGGCGGTAATTCGTTTGTGTATATGGATGTGTGTTATCAACTATACATGAATTACGAGCACTGGTTTAAAGATGTATGGAATTTATGTTTAACAGCACGTGACCGAGGGTTGCGTGTTAAGTTTAGAGATATGACTTTTTCAGGTATCGACGTTGTTCATTTAAAGATTTTCTATGAACCACTACCCTTTGTGGATAACGCTGATATGAAGACTCATTTAAACGGTATCTATATTCCCTAAACTATAACAGATATACACCACTTACATGAGTAGATACTTTACTTAATCAATTATTTCCTTTTAATTTTAACCTGGAGTTACCTATGAAGTTATGCGATACCCTCGCCGATTCTTAATCGTCATCACCCCTGAGGGTGCATCGATTGGGGTTAAAGAAAACTTAGATGACCGGTTTAAATAGACCGGTTAATGGCATAAAGAAAGGAACGTAATGTTCCTTTCTTTTTTTTATCCTTAGAATGTATTGGTCAGAAGGCACGTTGCCAAAGATTTATCCAAATTCTCAACCTTCTTATTGGTCTGACGAAATGGATCAGGATATGTTAACATATCCCGGTCAGCTAGTTAGTCTATTTTCCTCGGAGTTATACAGAGAATCATTAGGCGGGTATGCAAACGCCCGGCTAACCTATACCTCGATGTACAAAGCTTTTCTAACCGGTACATTCAAAGCGGGTGAAGACCCGTATTACTGGTTGGTGAAAAAAGAGGATAAATTTTATCCTCTACCCTTGTATTGGTCCGAGCTATCGAACCAAGAAAAACAATCAATTATCGAGGGAGTTGAAGTATTACTGTCGTTAGACGACGACGCCCTCGCTGAGTTCCTAGAGAAAAACTAGGGACTCGAAAAATAAACCAACGTCGTGAGATGTCGGTTTATTTTTTTTTTTTTTTTTTTAATTTTACCACCTACCACCGCTTGTGAGTCTTATGAATCGTTCTTGAGATTCACCATCATTTAAAATGCTTACAATGCTCCAGTTCTTCGATAAGAAGTCTTTATAGTTTTGCTCGGCATCACTGTACCCTTCAATGATGTCTTTAATGACACCGATATCAGCACCACCATCCACATAAGCACGGTCAATTGACACAATGGTGTTGGTGTAAATCCAGCTTTTAACCGCGTACTCAACGAGTTCTGAAAACTTAAGCCAGCTCTTACGATTGATGTTAGTCATGTTGTAATCATTTTCAATCATGCAGCGTAAGTATAAATTACCACCTGGTACCATTTGGGTTTCAACGGTTACAACATTATCCCCAATCAACGTTGCACGAGCCTCACTCATATAGGGGATTGATGACAGGGTTTGCAGATAGCCGACCGCAGCACCTTGCACTAAATCCGTTTGCTGTGAGGGCGCTACATTAGCCGTTGCTTGATAGGCATTAAGATTGGCAAATGCCACACTAAGTACGCTTGTGATTGAACGCCCTTGTGTAAGTGCTTTAGGTATGCGGTAAGCATATAACGCGGTGTCTAACTGTTCATACGTTAAACCATTCATTGCGATGGTAACTTCAACCCCACCAACAATGTTACAATCAGGTAATACTTTTTCATCAATGACTGTCGTTTTGATTCGACTGTCAATGCTAACGGTTGTCTTATATCGGTTGTTGTTGATATAGCCAAATGCTATCTCAAGAACTTCCTTTGGTATCACGGTTTTCACGTGACGAATTGCTGTTTGTATTGCGCTCATATCGCACCTTTTACGTGTGTGTAAAATAAAAAAACATGGGGGAATCATATGATTAATTTTTTACACATATACATTATTCAGGTGAATAGTGGTACAGAGGAATTTATACATGAGTAAACCGCATCAATCATTTATATTGGAAACATCACATCGTTGTGCTGGACTTACACAACATCTAAACTATACGTATCCAGCTGTAATCAGACCAACACGTGATGGGGTGCAGTTATTTTTAAAGCATTTAACTATTATGGAGATTAATACCCGATTAGCGTGGGTCGTGACTGTTAACCGTAATAATTACAATATACAGTTAACGGATTTAGCCCGTGAGTATTTGGGGTTGAATGATGTGCAGTGTGAAGAATTTTTAAGTAGCGATTCGCTTATTGATGTCGAGGAGGAATTACGTGTAGTCTTAGATAAATACGTGGAAGAGGGTTCTTGGATGGAGTTATATTTTAGGATATTACATAATGGTGTGTTAGTGATTAACGAAGGCGATTACCGCGTTAATCAGTATTACAAACACATGAAAACAATCGACCCGGAGGTATACCACTATGAAAATGGGAATCATTCCAAGCAAGGTAGATGAGAAACCAAGAAGTCATTTTCTATTTAATAGTCGCGCGTTCAAATCAAAATTTAATTATTTAACCCGATGTGGTGATATTGCCACAGCCAATGAAATACTAACCTCATGCGTTCGTCAAATAATTGGGTATCCCAACTATTACGATGATTTAATTCATGAACTCGAACAGATTAACACAGATAGAACGTTCGATTCAGCTGAAGTAGCATTGTTATTGGTTAAACAGGCAAAGTGTGAACTTGATCCACTGCTTAAAGCAATGGACGCTATCGACGGTCTACAGTTTCGTGACTACGATATTCAGGGGGATACCGTAACTATCCGCCTGATTAATCGCGACTTCATGAAAAAGAACCGTTCGCTAGATAACTTAAAGGATAACGAAAATGTTTCAACAACGATGCTTGACCAATTTTGGGGGCGGTAGAGTAGGTTATACCGTTACCATATTGGTTGATATGGAGAGCTTTTTTAGAAGAACCACTGGTAACTTGCGTGCAACGATACTCGGTGTATTTAAAGATTGGACACGGTACTTTGATATAGTTTTAAATCCAGCAGCTATCTATTCACCCACTGTGTTAGAATACTCCGAGGTTCATGAGATTAAACAGTTGAGTGTGGGTAATTCAATTGACGCCGCTGAGATGTTAAGGTTAGGTGAAATGTGGTTACGAGATTCACAGTTAATCTGGATACTACGCGATAACTTCCCTAACTTTAATAAAGTGGTGGATGTCAAAATAAATGCCGATATACCTGGTCGGGAGGTGATGTTATTAACTTTTAATCAAGGAATATTAAAATGATGCAAAACCGAATCGTTAATATGAACTTACCACAATGTTTAATTATAAACTATCCAGTAACTGGACTTTCATTAAATTTCTCAACACAACATGATAGCCCAGTTGATTTGACCTATTTACCAGTTTTCATGACTCGATTAACTAGCGTATTGATTTATGAATGCACGAGCTGGTTTAACCATACATCACTTAACGATATATCGATGGATAATCTTACTAGACATATCTACAAGTTGTGTGAGAAAGATTTAGTAACAACGGTTATGGATATGGTAACAGGTGCATTAGACACTGAGGTATTTGATGATACGGTCTATGCGGCGGTTGTGACGTTCTTACTACACAACCCTGATTGGTTGGTGTCAGTGGTTTACCCAATCCTGTTTACCGCTAAGTCGTTGGCACTATATAGCTACATCATTAATATCAGTTCGATAAATGCCGATAACCTTATTGTGCATTTAGATTACACCATTGTCCCTATTGGTTATTACAAAGATGAAAGTTTTATTGAATGTTGATTATAGGCGCATCACTGACCTGCAAGTTTATACAAAACAGTTAATCGATTTATCAGCCGGCGTATCCGATGATGAAATCGCTCTGTTCTGTATTGAAAACATTGTACACGGTTTGCAGCGTCAAAAAAAGATAGAGACAATGTCGATAACTGATTTTTATGAATACTTACATGAGAGCGTGTTTTGTTGGCATGTGTCACTAGACATGTTGTATGCTGTCAACGAGACAGTCTATTTATTTACCCAGCTTCTTCATGAGCAACTTAAAATCGCAATGACAACGATTCCTATCAATTTTGAAAATATTATCAGTGTGGATGAGGTAAAATGTTATCCATCCGCTAATCTTATTGTGTGCAATTTAGGAGTACCCGATGACTGCCAAATCATGCCTAATCATTATCAAGCCCACAGATTATCGTCCAGATATATGTGAATGTATTATCAGCGTCTTATACTTGATGACCGAGCAACTTAACCTTTCAAGATGGTATGATATATTGACTGCTGATTTTTGGTATTGGTTTGATATGACGGATAAAATCATGTGTGAGGCGGTTTTAATTGTACGTGATGAGATATTATCATTATTAGACAAAATAAACCCCGCATATGCACGTATAACAAACCAATGCGGTGTATATTTATTGGAGATTTACCATGGTTGAACCACAACAATACATTCTAAACGTCGGACGGTTAATTGACAAGATTAACCGTTCTATTGCCACCCTAACGGCAATACCCGCTGACTTTGATGAAGTCATGTATATCAAGGTATTTGATATACTCAATAGTGAAAACATCGAGCAAGACAATAGTTACATTGAACATGCCATTAAAAGGTTACATGATTACTTGGCATTGTTATGCGGTAACTCAAATGATTTCCACCGTGTTAACGAATTCACTGTTTTATATGCAGCCCTGTTAGCCGAGATACGATTAGAGTTATGTAATCTAAATCTTAGCAAGCCTTTCATTTTTGATTGTGTAAAAACAAATGTGATGATAATTAAGGCAACACCACATGTTTATAATCAATACCCATTTAACCGGTGACCTGATACAAGAATATCGCCGTGTCACTAATCAACTCGATGAGGTCAGTGAATCTAGTGACTATGTACCTTACGTTAATGACTTCATCACATTGTCCCTCAACTTTTTGTTTGACCCCAAGCATTCCTTAACAAGCTTTGATGCGATTCTATTAGCAATGATTGAAGATGTCACCTCTTATTTACCCGGCTACTTTAATGATATCATGCTGTTAGATGCTAGAGGCACTGTTATGGTTAGATAATCTTAAGGAGATTTATGCAAATTACATTAAACGATATTGGTAAAGAGGTATCCTTTGATACCCACGCGCCTGCAGTGTTAACCACCACCTACAACCGTGTGACGGTACTTGGGTTCTTAGATTACGACACAGCCCGTCAATATGCAGACATTCAGGCACTGTCACTGCAAGTGTATCCGTCACTACCCAAAGGTACACCTAAGGACTTCACTCGATATACCTACTTAAAGTTAGCATTTGGTAGTGTGAAAGTGGGTGTTATCGCAGTACCGTGGATTCGCACAGATACTTATCAGGTTGTTAATACCAACCACATCAACGTAACCATTACGTCAAATCGATTTGAAGATGCTGAAAATATACGTAAATTATTATCAGATAACGGCTATGCTATAGAGTCACTAACTGTCAGCTAAACGAGGATAGGTGGTTTAGCCACCTATCCTTTATCACCCATTCAACAATAACCACAAAAAAAACGGAGTAACCCATGGCGCATTGGATTAATCAAAAATTAAATGTTATGGCTGATTTGGATGTACCCGCGTCTGTTAATCAGCTAAGCGAGTTTAAACAGCTGCTTAATATCAAAGACATAAATGGTAACGACGACTGGGAGATGGACTTTAACCTAGTTGTACCCATGCCCGATGAGATAAAAAACGCACCATACGAGTATGATGAAGTTTTATCTGAACAACTGTTGTCCCCGGCTATCATTAACATGACTATCCGCGATTTCATGTCAAAAGGTCCTGTAGAGCTACTAAACCATATTGACTTTAACACGTTAGATGAATATTCACGCTTTGATGATAAAGTGACTATGGGTGAATTCATCGACGAGCTTCGTGAAAACGTAGCACAAGTACAGTCACGCTTTCTACGTGGCTATTATCACAAACGTGTAAACCATCCAGGTGATGAATTAGTAAACCCGTCAGTTGTGATTTTACGTATTCGTGAATTGGCGGACAAAGCTATTGACCGTGAAACCAACATTGCTAAATACGGCTATTCAAATGCTTATGAATGGGCGTACGCTAATTGGGGTGTTAAAACCAATGCGCGCGACGGCAATGTAGAAGAAGTTGCTGAAGATAGTGTTACTCTATATTTTGAAACTGTATGGCAGCCGCCTGAGATTATCTATGAGCGCTTATCTGAACGTTTCCCTGAACTCAACTTTAGCGTCATGTTTGTTGATGAAACAGGTATGTCTGGTGGTTCGATTAGTTATATGGGGGGTTGTGTTGATAATTACTGGATAACATCAGATGCAATTGAAGTTCGAAACATCGCGCTTAATGATTTTGACATGGTAGAAGAAGATTTGGTTGAGGATAGTTAATCGAGCATAAAGAAAAAAAGAATAGAGTAATTCTATTCTTTTTTTATGCCTTGTAGTAATGATGTGTCCATCGACATTGATAGGAGAACAATATGATTGACCCCTTTGTTAAATCCAAGGAAGCGTACGTAAGAAAGATTGACCCCATTAATCAATATCTTGATTTGCAAGGGTTCTATTTATCACGTATGACTGATAAACCTTTTGATGAATGTCGACAATGGGTGCGCACTCAAATGAGTGAACGTCGATACCCATTAAAAAACCCAGTGGTTACTTATTTATCCCGTGAGAACCAATCTGACCGAGTCGAAACCAAAACCAATTTGATGAAGTACATTTACGATGCGGTTAAATCAAATCATATCTTGGTGCCAACCTTTACAACTTATTATAACTCTAAACAGCGTAAATCGTATTACACCACGTTAATTGTTGACAAAAAGTCGAGTCGTAAGAAACACAAGAAGCTTTCCTTTAAATATAAAATGGAAGGTGATGAAGACATGGCACAGTTCCATGATCAAATTCAAAATGGTAAGAAGAAAGGGGTTAACTCATTATCGGGAGCAGCGCTACAAAAGACCACCATCTCGTATACTTCAACCCTGCATTCCACACTCACCTCAGTGTGTCGTATATCAACGAGTTATTCAAACTACAACAATGAAAAACTCATCATGGGGCGACGTCACTATTCTAATTATCAACTAACCCTTGATAACCTGTGCGTGTTAGGGTTTGTTGCCGATAAAGATAAGATTGATGAGTGTATTACCACTTATAATTTAAAATACCCAACCGTTGAAGAAACCATGACGTGTATCAAATTATCAACGGATATGTATTGGTATGACCCAGAAGCGTTAGCTAGAATTGAAGCATTTGTTAGTAAGCTCCATGACCATGAACGTGCCAACATTGTTTATGCAGGTGACCTGTACCATTTAGATATGTTTAACCCAACTGTGATTGAGTCGTATTTTAAAGACATGACCAATGTACAACCAGTGACAGACTTAAATGTTAAAGAGGTGATGGATAACGCAGATGAAGCAATGATTGTTTACGCGTCATACTTGTGTTCGTCATCATTGGCGGGTATGCAACTTGAGAAGGCTAAAACGGATAACCCATCGGCTTATAATGAAGTTGCTCAAACAGTTGCAAACTTGACCACTGCTACGACTAAGTGGACGAAGTTCATCGAATGCTTCTTAGCACCCGAGGTACTCCACTTAAATGTCAACAACGTTTATTCACTAACCCGTAAAACGGTATTGACGTCAGATACCGATTCAACCATCTTTACCACGCAGTATTGGGGTAAACGATTCACTGGGTCTTATAACTTTGAACCAGAATCTTACAATGCAGGTTACTTTATCACCTACCTATCGGGTAGAACGATTAAACATCAGCTAGCAATGATGTCAGCCAACCTTGGTATCGAAACAGAAAACATTCACTTGATATCAATGAAATCAGAATACTACTTCCCGGTATACGTGTTAACTAACTCAGCTAAACACTATTTCAATTTCATCTCAGCACAAGAAGGTAATGTGTATAAACAATTGAAATTGCAGGTGAAAGGGGTAGAGCTTCGTAACTCTAAGATACCAAAAGTATACGTTGATGAGTTACATGAACACATGAAGCATGTGATGCACTGCATTATTAAAGATGTAAGTATTGGTATTCGTGAGTTGTTTAAACCAGCAATTAGACAAGAAAGGGAGATTTTAAGCAACCTAAATGAAAACAAAACCTCTATGTTCGTAAACGAGTCCATCAAAGAACCGAGTTCGTATAAGAAAGATGAAGATGCACCGAAGATTAAAGCAACCATGTTTTGGAACGATACCTTTGGTCGCAAATATGGAACATCACCTGACTATCCATACACCGCTTATAAGCTAAGTTTAACCTTAACCAACAAACGAGCAATCGCGGAATGGTTAGATAAAATGGCAGATAAGCAATTAGCCCATGATATCGCGACAGCAGTTGCACAGTACGAGAAGAAGGACATGAAAGTTTTATATGTTCCGGCACTGTGTGTCTACAACGGTCTACCTGAGGAGATACGTGAAGTGCTTGATATTAATAAAACGATTTATGATATCTCATTCCCATGGTATCTCATGCTGGAGTCTTTCGGCTTTTACTTAAAACGCAGTAACTACTCGCGGTTAATCCTAAACGAGTTTGGTCATTTGATGGACGACATAAAAGGGTAAGTTTACTTACCCTCATTTGTTATTTAAAGTTTTGAATGATTCTTAGACAATCATCCCACATTTCACGGGAGGGGTTGTCTAAATAAGCGATGTTCTTATCTTGGTGCAGCGTATTGATGTCGCGACTAATACCCGTTAAGTAACGGTTACTATCAATCAACCAGTCGTTCTCATAACACGTTAAGTAAAAATGCGTGTAGCGCAGGTTATTAATCGTTAATACCCAGCGTGTGTTTCGCATGGGTGGGATATTCCTTAGATGAATGTAATCAAACCAATTGTGTTTAAAATAGGTTTCAAAGAAAACGAACAACTCATTGTAATTGCGCTTGCGTTGCAGTAGTTGTTTGATTTGCTTGGCGATTGCATTATCTAATAGCGTGTTGAAGTCAACCGTTAGAATTTGGTGTTCACGTTTATACGGGGCAACGGGTTTACTCTGTACCATGTTAATTGTGCGGTTAATAACGCAAAGGTCAGTGTGTGCTTTTAACATGTTTAAGATTGGGTAGTTAAATAGGAAGTTTCGAATGCTCTTATCTTTCGACTCATTACTGTTTAACCAGCCTCGCCATTGAACCATTAGCATGGCAAGATTAATGATGATGGTCGCTGACCCAGTTTCACTGGAATCAGATAACCCGTTACAGATAGTAAAGTTATTGTCCGTAAATGGGTGACTGTGTACTTTTATCGGTGCAACCTTATCCCAGCGCTCATAGCACAGGTTAACATCAAAGTAGGTTTCATCTAAGTAAATGTATTCCTTAACACCTTTATGATAGAATAACCCGTTTTGAGGTGCAGCGTTGGTGTTGTATAAATGGTAATAGTCAAATCGTTTAGCAATCATGGCTACCCGTTCATTAACATTATCCACCAAGTCTTCTAAATTACAATGCATGGAGGGAGCGATTAAATCAAATATAACCGATAGCGGGTGTTCATTCGGTAGTAGAATATTTTGGTCACGGTAATGATTGTGTATCTTGAAAACCTGGTCGTTCATTAACTCATGGATTTGCTTGAAGCTAATAACGGATAGTCTGCCAGTGTGTTCAATGTGCTGCGGTTTTATAAAGTTGAACATGTTGTGGTATATCCTCGTAGTTAGTAATAAATTACACACATATTCTATCGTATAGACACCTATTCACCTAGGTTTTCACATCAAAGTGTATTTTTACATCTTTGGTGTACCAGTATGTAGTGAATGACCTAATTTCAAAAAAAATACGGTTATACACTATTTAATTGAATTAAGGTATCCGGAAATACTTAATTCATTTTAATTAATTAATGTTAACATTATCAGGAGATAAACTATGGCTATTCATTTCAACGGTAATAGCAACCCAGACGACGCATCTGTAAATGACACTGGTGCGCAACAGAACCAAAATACTGGTTCAGGCTACAACAACAACAATGGTCAGCAAAATCGTCCAACCGATGGTGGCAGCGGTCAATGGGGAACTTACGGTAAAACTGACGGGCGCACTGGATTCTCAGCAGTAAAGGCGGCGCTTAGCCAATCATACTCAGGTGGTGCAGGTAACATCGTTGCAACCAAACTAATGGCGCGCTTAAAAGAGCGTGAGCAAGCAGCGCGTGATAGTGACCGCCCAACATTGGACGGTGTTAAATTCTTCTTGGTTGACCAAGATATCATGGATGTTGATTACTCTGGTATCGTAGTTGCGTTCCCATTCGTTATCGAGTCAGGTGAAAAAGTTGTAAGTGTCCACACGCTTATCATCGAGGACAATGAAGACCCAGCACAGCCTGCTGAGTTCAACGGTCCAAATGGCGTCGTTTACTACGTGCCACAAACCCCAGGTGACAGCTATAACACTGCTTACTACGAGCGTGTACAATCGATTGTTCGTAATTCATTTGACCCAAATGTTTATCACTACGTTGATGCCCATGCGTCAGTGGTATACACCGAAGTTAATACCGACAACGATATCGAAGTCGATGAAATCTTGCGTTACGT
>RRZT010431695.1_pt1 | contig 13171 bp, 12 predicted proteins | sample 2165551 | NCBI WGS metagenome assembly RRZT01 (sample SAMN10456910, study PRJNA506462) | wastewater metagenome | biome: wastewater; feature: sludge; material: wastewater sludge; isolation source: wastewater sludge with Escherichia coli K12::gfp cells carrying plasmid... | place: USA: Moscow, Idaho... | reverse complement strand
GCCAGCAGGCCGGAGTCCTGCGGCGCCTGCGGCCCGCGCCGCGCGAACACCACCATCACCTGCGCCACCGTCGCGGCGATGTCCTCGCCGCAGTGCCGGCGCACCAGATGCAGCGCCAGATCGATGCCGGCGGTGATGCCGGCGCTGGTCAGCACCGCGCCGTCGTCGACGAAGACCCGGTTGGCCAGCACCTTCGCCGCGGGCGCGAGCCGGCGCAGCCCGTCGAGCAGCTCGTGGTGCGTCGTCGCCTGCCGGCCGGCCAGCAGTCCGGCGTCGGCCGCCAGCAGCGCGCCGCTGCACACCGTCAGCAGCTTGAGCGCCCCGGCCGGCGTGCCCGGCGGGGTCAGCCGTGGTGCCACCACCCGGCCGAGCCAGTCGCGCGCGGCCAGCCAGTCCGGCGTCGCGCCGACCACCTCGTCCACCTCGCCCGGACGGCCCAGCAGCACCAGCCAGGTTGGCTGCGCCGGATCGAAGCCGGCGGGCAGCGGCTCCAGCCCGCCGAGCATCAGCCCGACCGACGAGGCGGTCTGCGGCCGCGGGCCGATGTGGCGCATCCGGAAGGCCGGCGCCCGCCCGCGCCGGTGCAGCGCCTGGTTGGCGAGCCGGAAGGCCTCCGCGGGCCCGGCCAGGTCGAGCAGCAGCGTGTCGGGCAGGACGAGGAAGACGACGTCGATCACGGCCGTCTCATGCGCCGACCAGCTCCTCGACCCGGCGGATCGTCGCGAAGCGCCCGGCCAGCACGGTCTCGGTGCGCTCGCGGATCTGCGCGGCGCTCAGGCGCTCTCCGGCGGGCGTCGTCATGTCGAAGGTCAGCGTCGCCTCGGTCACGTAGTCGACCGTGCAGCCCTCGTCGCTGGCGTGGCGGGTGGTGGTCTCGCAGCACTGCTCGGTGCGGATGCCGGCGACGATCAGGTGGCGGATGCCGTGCTGGTGCAGCCACACCGCCAGCGGCGTGCCGACCAGCGCGCTGTGGCGCGCCTTCACGAAGCTCAGCGCCGCGTCGAAGTCCGCCAGGCCTTCCAGCGGGCGCACCCGACCGCTCGACGCCGAGAAGGGGTTGTCGGGCGTGTCCGGCCCGTCCACGTGCAGCACGCGCACGATCGGAATGCTGCGCTCGGCGCAGCCCTGCACCAGCCGGTTGACGGCAGAGAGAAAAGGCCGGGCCTCGGCCTCGTTCCAGTAGGCGCGGGCGCGGAAGGATTCCTGCACGTCGATCAGCAGCAGGGCGGTGGGGCAGGGCAGGTCGGCAAGGGACATCGCGGGCTCCTTCGGAATGGGTTCAGGAGAGGTTCGGGATGGCCGCCATCGTCGCCTGCAGCACGCACGCCGTCCGGTCGCCGACGGGCCGGATGCGACGCGAAACGGACATGCACACCGCCGTCCGTTCGCGCCGCGGGGTTCAGGCCGCCGGCTGCGCCAGCCAGCGCTCGGCCAGCCGCACCCAGAAGGCGGCGCCCTTCGGGATCAGCTGGTCGTTGAAGTCGTAGGTCGGGTTGTGCAGATTGCACGGGCCCAGGCCGTGGCCATGCTCGCGGTGCGTGCCGTCGCCGTTGCCGATCATGAAATAGGCGCCGGCCTGGGCCTGGAGGAAGAAGCTGAAGTCCTCCGCGCCCATCGTCGGCTCGAACTCGTGCACCTGCTCGGCGCCGGCCACCTCGCGCATGACCGCGCGGGCGAACTCGGCCTCGTCGCGGTGGTTGATCGTGGGCGGGTAGTTGCGCTGGAACTCGAACACCACGCTGGCGCCGAAGGCCGCCGCGGTGTGGCGGGCGATCTCGTCCATGCGCCGCTCGATCAGGTCGAGCACCTCCAGCGTGAAGGTGCGCACCGTGCCCTGGATCTCGCAGGCGTCGGGCACGACGTTGGTGGCCTCGCCGGCATGGATCATCGTCACCGAGATGACGGCGGCGTCGATCGGCTTCTTGTTGCGGGTGACGATGGTCTGGAAGGCCTGCACCATCTGGCAGGCCACCGGCACCGGGTCGATGCCGTTGTGCGGCAGCGCCGCGTGCGAGCCCTTGCCGGTGATGCGGATCAGGAACTCGTTGCTCGAGGCCATGATCGGGCCGCTGCAGATCGCGAAGTCGCCGGCGGCCAGGCCCGGCCAGTTGTGCATGCCGAAGATCGCGTCCATGGGGAAGCGATCGAACAGGCCGTCCTTCATCATCTCGCGCGCGCCGCCGCCGCCTTCCTCGGCGGGCTGGAAGATGCAGTGGACGGTGCCGGAGAAGCGCTCGCGGTGCGCGGCCAGCGCCTGCGCGGCGGCCAGCAGCATCGCCACATGGCCGTCGTGGCCGCAGGCGTGCATGCGCCCCGGAATGCGGCTGGCGTGCGCGAAGGTGTTGTGCTCGGTCATCGGCAGCGCATCCATGTCGGCGCGCAGGCCGATGGCGCGGTTCGATCCGCCCGGCGCGCTGCCGCGGATCGTGCCGACCACGCCGGTGCGCCCGAGCCCGCGGTGCACCTCGATGCCCCAGCCCTCGAGCGTGCGCGCGATCACGTCGGCGGTGCGCACCTCCTCGAAGCAGAGTTCCGGATGGGCGTGGATGTCGCGTCGGATCGCGACGATGGGGGCGAGATCGGGGGCGTTCATGGCGGGCGGGATGGCGGACGGGATGACGGCTTCGGGTCGGGCCATCTTAGCGTCTGCGTTTTCTGGAATCATCCCGTCCCATGAGCATCCCCACCCGCGCCCCCGTCAGCGACTCGCTGCGCACCGTCCGCGCCGCCTGCCCCCACGACTGCCCCGACACCTGCGCGATGCAGGTCAGCGTGGACGACGCCTCCGGGCGGGTCGTGCGCATCCAGGGCCGCGCCGAGCATGTGACGACGCACGGCGCGCTCTGCACCAAGGTCTCGCGCTACGCCGAGCGCACCCATCACCCCGAGCGCGTGCTGACGCCGCTGCGCCGCGTGGGCCCGAAGGGCGCGGGCCGCTTCGAGCCGGCGAGCTGGGACGAGGCGCTGGCCGACATCGCCGGTCGGCTCAAGGCGATCGCCGCGCGCGACCCGGAGGCGATCCTGCCCTACAGCTATGCCGGCACGATGGGCCTGCTGCAGGGCGAGAGCATGGCCGCGCGCTTCTTCAACCGCCTGGGCGCCTCGCAGCTCGAGCGCACCATCTGCGCCTCGGCCGGTGGCGACGCGCTGGCGGCCACCTATGGCGGCAAGGTCGGCATGCTGGTGCGGCATTTCGCCGAGAGCCGGCTGATCGTCATCTGGGGCAGCCATTCGATCGCGTCGAACCTGCATTTCTGGACCTTCGCCCAGGCCGCCAAGCGCGCCGGGGCGAAGCTGGTCTGCATCGACCCGCGCCGCACCGAGACGGCCGACAAGTGCCACGTCCACCTGCCGCTGCGGCCCGGCACCGACGGGGCGCTGGCGCTGGCGCTGATGCACGAGCTGGTGGCGAACGACTGGCTCGACCATGACTACATCGCCGCCCATGTGGACTCGGCCGGCTGGGTGGCCCTGCGCGAGCGGGTGCAGGCCTGGACGCCGGAGCGTGCGGCCGAGGTCTGCGGCCTGGACGCCGACGCGATCCGCGCGCTGGCGCGCGATCTGGGCACGACCCAGCCGGCGGCGATCCGGCTGAACTACGGCATGCAGCGCACCCGCGGCGGGGGCAACGCGGCGCGGCTGATCGCGCTGCTGCCCTGCCTGACGGGGGCGTGGCGGCACCGCGCCGGCGGCCTGCTGCTGTCCGCCTCGGGCTGGTTCGTGTCGGTGCGCGACGACGCGGCGCGCCAGCGCCCGGACCTGCTCGCCGGCCGCGTGCCGCGCACGATCAACATGAGCACCATCGGCGACGACCTGCTGCGCGAGGCCTCGCCCGACTTCGGCCCGAAGGTCGAGGCGGTGATCGTCTACAACAGCAACCCGGTCGCGGTGGCGCCGGAGTCGCCGAAGGTGGCGCGCGGCTTTGCGCGGGAGGATCTGTTCACCGTCGTACTGGAGCATTTCCTGACCGACACCGCCGACCACGCCGACTGGGTGCTGCCGGCGACGACGCAGCTCGAGCACCTCGACCTGCACACCAGCTACGGCCACACCGACGTGCTGCTGAACGAGCCGGCGATTTCGCCGCTCGGCCAGGCGCTGCCCAACACCGAGATCTTCCGCCGCCTGGCCGCCGCGATGGGCTTCGACGAGCCGTGCTTCCGCGACAGCGACGAGACGCTGGCCGCGCAGACGCTGCGCGGCGCGGTGACTTTCGAGGCGCTCAAGGCCTCGCCCGGCTGGATCAGCCTGCCGATTCCCGATGCGCCGTTCGCCGACGGCGGCTTTCCGACGCCGGACGGGCGGGTGCGCATCGACGTGCCCGGCTGGGGCCTGCCGGACTTCGTGCCGCCGTGGGAGTCGGTCGCGTCGGCGCCGGAGCTGGCGGCGCGCTATCCGCTGGCGATGATCTCGCCGCCGGCACGCAACTTCCTCAACTCGACCTTCGTGAACGTGAAGAGCCTGCGCGACATCGAGGCCGAGCCGATCGTCGAGATCCACCCGGACGACGCCGTGGCGCGCGGGCTGCAGGACGGCGCGCCGGTGCGGGTCTTCAACGATCGCGGCAGCTACCACTGCACCGCGCGCGTGAGCACCCGCGCGCGGCCCGGCGTGGTCAACGGCCTGGGCATCTGGTGGCGCAAGCTGGGAATGCGCGGCACCAATGTCAACGAGCTCACGCACCAGAAGCTCACCGACATCGGCCAGGCGCCGTGCTTCTACGATGTGCTGGTCGAGGTGGAGGCGGCGGCGTGAGGCCGCTGACAGGGCTGCGCGCGCTGGCGCTGGCCGCCGCAGGCCTGGTGCTGGCGGGCTGTGCGACCACCGCCGCCGACGATGTCGACTCGGCCTGGCGGCCGGGCTACTTCTGGCAGTCGGTGCGCGGGCACCTCGGCATGCTGGCGGCGGCGCGACCGGTCGACGCGGTGCTGGCCGATCCGGCGCTGGCGCCCGACCTGCGCCGCCGGCTCGAGCTGGGCCGCGAGATCCGCGACTACGCCAGCCGCGCGCTGGCGCTGCCCGACAACGCCAGCTACCGCCGCTACGCCGACCTCGGCCAGCCGGCAGCGGTGTGGAACGTGGTGGCGGCGCCGGAGCTGTCGCTCACGCTCAAGACCTGGTGCTTTCCGGTGCTGGGCTGTGTCGGCTACCGGGGTTATTTCGACAAGACCGAGGCCGAGCAGCTTGCCGGTGCCCTGCGCGAGCGCGGCTGGGAGGTCAATGTCTATGGCGTGCCGGCCTATTCGACGCTGGGCAAGCTGCCGGGCGACTGGTTCGCCGATCCGCTGCTCAACACCTTCCTGCGCCACGGCGAGGTGGAACTGGCTCGGCTGGTCTTTCATGAACTGGCGCACCAGGTCGCCTACGCGGCCGACGACACCCCCTTCAACGAGTCCTATGCCACCGCGGTCGAGCGTCTGGGCAGTCGCCAGTGGCTGCAGCAGCGTGGCCGCGCCGATCTGATCGCCGAGACCGAACGGGCCGACCGCCGCCGCGCCGAGTTCCGCGCGATGACGATGGCTGCACGCGAGCGGCTCGATGCGCTCTACCGGAGCACCGCCTCCGACGACGACAAGCGTCGGCGCAAGGCCGAGCTGATCGCCGCGCTGCGGGACGAGTACGCACGCTGGCGCGACGGGCAGTGGGGCGGCGACCGGGCCTACGACGCCTGGTTCGAGAACGTCAGCAACGCGAAGCTCGGCGTGCTGGCCGCCTACAACCAGCAGGTGCCGGCCTTCGAGGCGCTGTTCGAGCGCGAGGGCCGCGACTGGCCGCGCTTCCATGCCGCGGTGAAGGATCTGGCCGCGCGCCCGAAGGCCGAGCGCGACGCGGTGCTGGCCGCGCTGACGGCGCGGGCCGGCGCGGCGCTCAGTCCTTCAGCGACTCGATGAGGTCGATGTACTGCTGCTGCGCCTGCACTCCGGCGGTGCCGGCCAGTGCCTTCCAGGCGTCCCACTTGGCGCGGCCGACGAAGTCGGTCATGCCGGGGCGGTCGCCCGAGGCATCGCCCTCGGTGGCCTGCTTGTAGAGCGCGTAGATCTTCAGCAGCGTCATGTTGTCGGGCCGCTCGGGCAGCTGCTTCGAGTCGGCGACGGCTTGCAGGAACAGGGCATTCAGGTCGGACATGGCGAGGGAACTCCGGAAAGACGGCGAGGCCGTGACAGGCGGGCCAGTGTAGGGCCCGGGCATCACGGCCTCGGCGGGATCCTGTCGCCTCGGCGACCGGCGGTGTTCAGAAGCCCATGCGGGCCAGCAGGTCGTCGACCTCGTTCTGGTCGGTGACCACGTCGGTGCGGGTGCCGTCGACCACCGGGCCCTCGAGCTCGCTGGGCTTGGCGGGGGCTGCGGGCACGGCCGGCGCGGCCTGCGCAGCCGGGCAGGGCGCGGCAGCGGCCACTTCGGCGACCGCCTGCTCGACATGCTCGGGGTGCAGGTCGAGCAGCAGCTTGACCAGGTTGGCCTCGAGCTCGTTGGTGACGCGCACGACCTTCTTGATGATCTGGCCGGTCAGGTCATGGAAGTCCTGGGCCATCATGATGTTGGTCAGATGCTCGTCGATCCGTTCGCACGAGGCGTTCAGGTTGCCGATGTGGCGGTGCACCAGATCGCGCACACCCGCGTCGATGCCGGCGTCCGCGTCGATGGCCTCGATGATCCGGCGCGACTCCGACATCAGCTGCTGATGCTCGACCTTGGCATCGTCGACCGAGTTCAGCACCCGGTTGGCGGCGTCCGAGGTCTTGTTGGCGATGTAGTTGAGCCGGCTGCGGGCGTCCGGCAGCGCGCTGGTGGCGGCCTGCAGCTCCGGCATCACGCCCACGTTGACCACGCCGAGCTGCTCGATGGTGTCGTGCAGCATCCGGGTCAGCTCGCCGATCTGCTGGATCACCTGGGGCGATGCGGCGACCATGGGCACGTTCTGTGTCATGGCGTGCTCCCGGGCTCAGGCCGTCACGGTCATGCGCTGGATGATCTTGGACAGCTTCTCTTCCAGGGTCGCCTTGGTGAAGGGCTTGACGATGTAGCCGGCCGCACCGATCTGGGCGGCGCGCACGATGTCTTCCTTGCGCGCCTCGGCCGTCACCATCAGCACCGGGATGTGGCAGAGCGCCGGATCCTGCTTGATCTGCGTGAGCAGCTCGAAGCCGTCCATGTTGGGCATGTTGATGTCGCTGACGACGAAGTCGATCTTGTTGGCGCGCAGCACCTGCAGCGCGTTGACGCCATCCTCGGCTTCCTCGATGAACTGGCCGCCCATCTCTTTGATCAGGCCGCGCACGATGCGGCGCATCGTGGAGAAGTCATCGACGACAAGATAGCGGAGGTCGGAGTAGGAAGGCATGACAGATCCTTGTGCTGGAGGGTGGCCGCGTGGGGTTTATCGACCGGCCGAGGCCGGACTTGAGGAAGCGGAATCCGGCGCTGCGCCTTCCTCTGCGGGCTGCGCGGCATCGGTCGACGAGAAGAAGCGCTCCTCGGCATCGCGAGTCATCACGATCAGGCTGATGCGTCGGTTCACCGGGTCGAGGGGATCCTGCTTGTTGAACGGAATGCTCGAGGCCAGGCCCTGCACCCGCAGGATCCGGTCGTTGTCCAGCCCGCCGGCGACCAGCTCCCGCCGCGACGCGTTGGCGCGGTCGCTCGACAGTTCCCAGTTGCTGTAGCCGGCCACGCCGGCGGAGAAGGGCTTGGCATCGGTGTGACCTTCCAGCGTCAGCCGGTTGGGCACCTCGCTGAGCACGCTGCCGATGGCCTGCAGCACATCGCGCATGTAGGGCTTGACCATGTCGGAGCCGCTGTCGAACATCGGCCGATTCTGGTCGTCGACGATCTGGATGCGCAGGCCGTCGCGGGTCATGTCCAGGCGCACCTGGGACTTCAGCGATCGCAGCTGCGGCGAGGCGTCGATGACGTTCTGCATGCGCTGCTTGAGTGCATGCAGCCGCTCCTGCTCGGCCTGGGCCTGGGTGGCCTTGAGCGCCTGCAGGTTGAAGGTCTTCTTCTCGGCCTCGATGTCGCCCTTGCGGACCTGGCCGTTGGTGTGCGTCAGGTCGGTGCCCCCGCCCTTGACGACCGAGGAGGCGTCGCCCGCGCCGGAGCCGCCGCCCAGCAGCGAGATCTTCAGCGGCGACTGGAAGTAGTCCTGCAGGCCCTTCTTGTCGCCCTCGGTGGTGGAGCCGAGCAGCCACATCAGCAGGAAGAAGGCCATCATCGCGGTCACGAAGTCGGCGTAGGCGATCTTCCAGGCGCCGCCGTGGGCGCCGTGGCCGCCCTTCTTGACCTTCTTGACGATGATCGGCTGCAGTTTCTTGGCGTCACCGGCCATGGCGTGCTCCCGTGCTCATGCTCGCGATCGCTTCCCGCGTCACTTCTTCTTCACGTGCTGCTCGAGCTCGGTGAAGGTCGGTCGCTCGGTCGAGTACAGCACCTTGCGGCCGAACTCGATGGCGATCTGCGGTGCATAGCCCTGCATCGAGGCCAGCAGCACCGTCTTGATGGTCTGCAGCTCCTTGCCGTCCTCGTCGATCTTCTGCTCGAGCAGGCCGGCCAGCGGTTCGGCGAAGCCGTAGGCCAGCAGAATGCCCAGGAAGGTGCCCACCAGCGCCGAGCCGATCATGCCGCCCAGCACCGCCGGCGGCTGGCCGACCGAGCCCATGGTGTTGACCACGCCCAGCACCGCCGCGACGATGCCGAAGGCGGGCAGGGCGCCGGCCAGTCGGGCGATGGCGGCTGCGGCCGCGTGGGCCTCGTGGTGATGGGTCTCCAGCTCGGTGTCCATCAGCGACTCGATCTCGTGGGCATTGAGGTTGCCCGAGACCATCATGCGCAGGTAGTCGCAGACGAACTCGGTCACATGGTGGTCGTTGCCCACCACCGGAAACTTCTGGAACAGCGCCGAGCTGTGCGGATCCTCGATGTCCTTCTCGATCGACATCAGGCCTTCCTTGCGGGTCTTCTGCAGGATCTCGAAGAGCATGGCCAGCAGCTCCATCGCGCGGGCCTTGGAGTGCTTGGAGGGCTTGAAGCAGGCGCCCAGGCCCTTGCCGGTGGCCTTGAGCACCTTGGGCTGGTTGTTCGCGACGAAGGCGCCCAGCGCGCCGCCGAAGATGGTGATCATCTCGAAGGGCAGGGCCTTCAGGATGACCTGGATGTTGCCGCCGTGCACGATGTACACGCCGAAGATGCAACCGATGGCGACGAGCCACCCGACGATGACGAACATGGATCCTGACTCCTCAGTGGAGGCTCAGCGTTCCGGCGCGGCACGCCTCGGGCGTTGCGCGGATCGCAGGCATGATTTGCATATCGGTGCGGATTCGGGTCACTTGAGCCGGGCTAGATCGGCAAAAGCGCGGCTCGCGCGGTCCATCAGCGGTGCAATGCCCGCCGGCTCGCGACGAACTCCGGCGTCAGCGTCGCGCACAGCGTGTGGATCGGCGCGAAGGCCGGATGGCGGGCGATCAGCCGCTCGGCCGAATCGACGAAGGCCTCGGGCAGGCCCCAGCCGGTGCGCGAGTTGTGGAACAGCGGCAGCGACAGCAGCCGCGGCATGACCCGGTGCTGCGAGATCGCCGTCAGGCACAGGTCGGTGGCCCACAGATGCCAGCCCATTTCCGGCGCGATGCGGTGGATCGAGCCGCGCGAGACGACGATGGCGACCTCGTCGAAGGACAGCGCCACGCCCGAGCCGGGATGATCCATGTGGATCAGCCGGTCGATGACCTGGCCGGCGCGCATCAGCCGCTGCCCCTGCGCATCGACGCCGACGCCGATGAAGCCCAGCAGCGTGCGCGGCCGCTCGTGCGCGGGAATGGCCTCGAGTTCGGCCGAAAGCCGCTGGCCGAAGCCGGGCGGGAAATAGACGTCCTGGTGGCACAGCAGCAGCCAGTCGGCCTCGCAGGCGGCCTCGGCCTGCGCGATCGCGTCGCCGGGGCTGGTGGCGCCGCGGCACACCGCGATGCGGGCGTTGACCTCGCGCAGTCCTGGCGAGGCCAGCACGTTGGCGCGCAGCTGTGCCTCGTCGGTGGTGGGCACGACGACGGCGAAGGGCGCGCTCGTGCGTGGCGGCAGCGCTGCGGCCGCCCGGCCGTCATCGTCGCGGCGGGCCAGCACATGCAGCCGGCGCATCCGGTGCACCTCGTCGACGCAGCCCTCGCCCAGGCCGAGCAGGCTGGCGAGCTGGCGCACGCCCTGCGCGAAGGCCGGATCGGCGGTCTCGACCGGTTCGTGCGCGGCCAGGTGCGGCAGCCAGCCGGCATCGAGCAGCAGCTTGGAGACGGTGGCCGGTGCGTGGGCGCGCGCCGGATCGTGCTGCGGATCGCCGGCGGCGGCCGTCCCTGCCTCCAGCAGCCGGGCCATGCGCTCGAGCGTGCAGCCGTTGTCCAGTGCCAGGCTCAGCCGGGCACCGGGCGCGCAGCACTCGCCCAGCCGCGCCAGCCAGCGGTCGGCATCGGTCAGCGCGAAGAAACCCGGCGACAGCAGCAGCAGGTCGATCGATCCGGCCGGTGGCAGGGCCGGTGCGAGCGCCTCGCCGCCCACCGGCAGCGGCACGGCCTGCCAGCGGGCCTGCGCATGCTGCTGCCGATGCCACGGGGCCAGCAGCGCGGCCTCCTCGCCCACCGCCAGCACCTGCCGAGCCGGTGGCAGCACCGCGAGCCAGCGGCCGTCGGGCGGCCTGGGCAGGCGACCGGCCGGATCGGCCTGTCGCATCTCGATCGGGGGGCGGGGCGGGCGGACGGGGGCGGACGCGCACACCGGCGAGTCGTCGGTCAGGAGCATCGACATGCGGGATGAATCCGGGATCGTGCGGTTTGAAGCGGTCGGGTGGGCCGGTCAGCGGATCGCGTAGATCCAGACCGGCCGGTGGCCCTCGTTCTGCAGGCGCGCGTGCGGGCGCATGCCCGGCACGTCGAACTCCAGGCTGACCAGCCAGCTGCCCGGGCGCATCTCGGCCAGCGCCTTCTCGGCGGCGCGATTCATGCTCTCGGGGCGCTGGAAAAGGTAGACCAGATCATGCTCGGCCCAGGAGGCGGCCCACATGTCGCCCTGGCGGATGCGGGCCCACGGGCAGCGCAGGCCGGCGGCGAGCCGGATCGGCCAGCTCCATTCGATGCCTTCCATCCGGGCATCCGGCCAGACCTTCTGCAGCGCCTGCAGGCCGTGGCCCAGGCCGCAGCCGGCATCGAGCACCCGCGCCATCGGGGGCAGCGGCACCAGCGTCTCCAGCCCTTCGAGCGCATCTGCTTCGGTCGGAAAGAGCGGTGCGTCGCGCCAGGCGCGCAGCGGGTAGGCCGCAGCCAGCAGCGCCAGCGGCAGCAGCCACAGGGCGGCGGCCATGCCCTGGGCCAGCCCGGACAGCGCCAGCGACAGCGGGAAGCCGCCCAGCGTCATCAGCAGCCGCCACCGGCTGCGCGCGCCGATCGCGAACAGCCCGGCCGACAGCGTGGCCAGCACGAAGCCGGCCGCCGCCGGCAGGCCGTTCGACGTTGCGGTGATCCACAGGCTCCAGGCCAGCGCCCAGGCCAGCAGGGCGGGCAGGGGCCAGGGCAGGGTGCGGCGGGGGGGCGCAGATGAACGTGCCTCGCGGGCGCCGCCGGGGCGCTCCGGATGGCGGGCGAGCCGGCGTTTCTGGCGGCGGGACAGGTCGGGCAGGGCGGACATGGGCAGGCACTCCGGGCGGGCCGGGAACGAGGCGGACGCCATCCTCGGCAGCCTTGGAGACTAGAGGTGGGGTCGTCTGTCCGCTCCGCGATGGAGGCTGATCTATCCGGCGGTTTTTTCGCCCATGCCGATCTGGTGACCCAAGAAAAACGGACCCGGGCGCGAGGCTCGGGTCCGTGCAAACGGTGTTCTGACACCGAGGGAGACTGGCAAACGATCACAGGGAGTGGCATGACGCTCGCTCACTGCCATGCCACAGCTATTTTTTCGGCGTTTGTGAGATTTTCTGAATGTGCGCTGGTCAGCCTAGTGAATTATTGCACATTATTTTTCCGCAATCAACATTATGGATATGTTGTTGAATAGCCATAGGCCATGTATTTTCCATGGTGTATATTTTTTAATTGTATTTTTGAGCGTGTAGGCGCTAAACCAGCAGTTGTGATCCGGGTGAATAATTTCTGTAAACTGCTCTGATGTCGAGTCGTAAGCAAAGTGGCGATCTTTGCATTGAAATGCATCGGGCGCTGTAATTATAAAATTCCTGGCATCTATTTGATGAATTTGCTCAAGAAATATCTGTATATTTGGTACATGTTCTATTACCTCGGGTATAAGTACGATGTCGTATTGTTTCTTGATTTGAGTGAGGTCACTGAATAATTCTCCGCGGATGTGCTCTTGGAGTGTACTGAAGCTTTCAGTATTTATATCGAAGCCGTCAAGACTGTTGCATACCTTATCCAGTTGAATGTGGAGGTTTTGCTTTATGTCTGTGATTGGCCAGTCTGCGCACCCAATATGCAGTACATTTTTTCCTGAACATATTTGTGTGAAGACGTCTAATCTCGATCTGCCTAAAAGCTCTTTTCCCAATTCAATTGTTTGGTGAAAGTAGTTTTTTCTTGCCGCAGGTGCAGGTGCAGGTGCAGGTGCAGGTGCAGGTGCAGGTGCAGGTGCAGGTGCAGGTGCAGGTGCAGGTGCAGGTGCAGAAGAGCTATCTATTGGACCGCCATCTCTTCCAGTCGGCAACTGTTCTTTGTTTAGTTCTTGATAAATTTTCTTGGTGCTTCCCCAGTATTGCTGTGCGTAAACTTTCCCGGTTCCTGTGTACTTTATGCCTGAAAAATGTTCCGGTATGAAAAAGTGGCTCGGTAATATAGTGAGGTTTGTGTAGGAGTATTTCTTGTGAGACTGAGTTAACCGTAGTGGGCCAACTGTTTTCCACGCCATGTCGCTAATGACGCTGGGCTCGGATTTGATATCTTGTATTATTTGCCCAAAAAATGGATTTTCCGGCACTGTGCCAACATACCCCGCCGCTATTAGCCCAGGCCTGCAGATTTCATTCTCCCAGCAGGCGAATGCCTCAAGATCGAGCAGCCACTCATCGAGTGGAGCGCAGCACGAGCTATCCGCATCAACTAATAATCCACCTTCGTTATAGAGTATTTCCCATCGCATCATGTCCGCCACCCCATTGATCTCTTTGCTGAACATGGATTTCATG
>RRZT010904548.1_pt1 | contig 13176 bp, 11 predicted proteins | sample 2165551 | NCBI WGS metagenome assembly RRZT01 (sample SAMN10456910, study PRJNA506462) | wastewater metagenome | biome: wastewater; feature: sludge; material: wastewater sludge; isolation source: wastewater sludge with Escherichia coli K12::gfp cells carrying plasmid... | place: USA: Moscow, Idaho... | reverse complement strand
ATCAAAGACAGTGTAAGCCAACTTTGATAATTTCATACCTGATTTAGAAGTTATGTTTTTTTTTTTTTTTTTTTAGCTCAGTGGATAGAGCAGTGGTTTCCGGTACCCATGAAAAACCGACTTAGAGCCTTATAAAACAAGCACTTCTTAAAAACTTCACCCTTATTTCACCCTTATTAAATCGAAAAGAGGTAGTTAAAAAATGGCAAGAGTAAGAAAAGTAGAGCTTACATCAGAAGAAATTAAAGCACAAATTACATCTATAGAAGAACAAATTACTAAGCTTACAGAAGATATCAAAGGCTTGAGAGTGCAGAAAAAGAATCTTTCTAAAGATCTTGTTGCAGCAGAGAAGAAAGAAGCAGCCGTAAAAGAAGAACAGTCTATGAAAGATCTTGCCAAATTACTTCGAGAAAAAGGACTTTCTGTAGAAGACGTTCGGAATATGCTTGATAAAGAATCAAAGTAAAAAAATGGGTAGCCAAGTATAATGCTTGACTACCCATAAATTATAGTACATTGTCTTTTGTATATCTGACTTCCAGAGATTCAATATCTGGAAGTAATTTCTCATGATAAATATCATTTCCACCAGCCTTTTCATAAAGCTTTCCCATCTCTAGGAATGTCTTTAATCCATCCGGTGTGATGTACCCTTGTGCCATAAAGTCTCTATGCATTCTCCAGAGAGAACTTCTAAATGATGCTACAGTACACTCATCTTGATTAGTTATAAAGTTCTGCATCAAAGTTGTAAGATCAGTAAGCTGTGTGCTCAGAGTATTTTGATTTGTTCTCAGATCATCTCTGATATTAATGGACTGGTCATGATAATTATGTTGAGACTGCTCAAAATCAGCAATTTTCTGTTCCATATCAGACAACTTCTTCTCTAAAGCTTTCTTCTGTAGAGATGCTTTTGTTTCGAGACCAAGAACATCAAGAAGTTTCTCCCATCCAGCTTTTAAAGCTATAACAAGCATTGCACAAAGAAGTAAAGATATGATCACATTGATCTCACCAAACTCATGGATTTTCTGTATCTGTTCAATACCCATGACGTACCTCCTTATGCCTTAGTAATATATTTGGCTGATACATAGCCAATATATTCTTTTTTAGTGATTGATACTTTGTACCATCTGTCACCTTTAGTATCTTTTGTAACTCCGAGGACATTAATAAGATTGTCTTTATTTAACATCGGATACTCTGGAAGTAACGGATGTTCAGTACCGGGTTTTTTGCGAACATTCAATTTACTTGCAGTTACTTTTCCTACAAATGGATATTTTTTTGTAGTTGTTGCAGCAGGAGTATTAGGATTTTTAATGTTAGATTTTTCTACATACCCTATATATTTTGCAGCGATACGAACCTGATATCTTGTACCAGATTCACCGATGATATCCACAAGATTACCTGCATTAAGTTTAGGATATGTACTTAGCTTAGAAGCTCCTGTAGCGTCTGAGAATACATCTGTTCCATTAGCTGTACAAGAACCTACCCATGCAGTATAAGATGGCTGTACAGGTGCAGGAGATGTTAAAATAGATGTGACAATAGAATAGTCTGGACGACAAAACTTTGTTCCAGGGAGATTTGAATTATAATAACTCTTAGCATAAACTCCACCACCATTTGGAACAATAGAAGAGCCTCCTGAAGTGTTACCTTCAATAGTATAAAATTTATCTCCTTCGACTTTTGTTACTAATCCAGTATGAGCGAATGTACCATTACGATAGAAGATTACAATGTCTCCTCGCTGTGGATTTGCATACTTTGTGAAGAGATTTCCAAGAGTAGGACAGTATACATAAGGCCAATGTTTAAGGAGTTTTTTAGCTACATCAAGACCGAATGTTTTCATCATGCACCAACTCACAAACGCTGCACACCAAGCCTGTGCCTGATACTGAGGATATACGTCTCTCCAGTATTTAGTGTAGTTATTGTAACCTGCATTTGCAGTTTTATCATCAAGCTGAGAATTAGATTTCTTCTCTAAATATCCAACCTCATTTTCAGCGCAAGCAATAAGAGCATCAATAGCTTTATCTTTATTCATAGTATCACTTCCTTGTGTAGTTGTTGGTTTGGGAGAGTCTGTAGAAGTAGTAGAAGATTTAGAATAGTCTTTATAGAATACACTTCGATCGGTTTTTGTTGGAATACCAGGAATGGTTGCCTTACTAGAATATTGCCATCCAATAACACCAGTAGAAGCAGGAACTCTTAATCTTTCCTGTAATTCACCGGTATCATTATTAGGATATCGGGCAACCCAACAATCATACTTTTTAGCACCTTCTGGTAGTTGATACTGATACCAAGAATAACCACAGTAAATACCAAATTTATATCCAGCTTTGACAATAATAGCTCTAAATGCTTCAATCATTTTCATCATTAAACTGTCAGATAAATTCTCCTGACATTTATCCTCTATATCAAGAAACACAGGATAATCCAGTTTTCTTTTATTCAATGTTTTAATAACTACATTTGCTTCATTTTTAATTTGAGCAATAGTAGTAGCATAGCTGTATTTATAGACTCCAACAGGAATTTTATTCTCAATACAGCCTTTATAATTAGGTTCGAATGTGCTATCAACAATATTTCCTTTTTCTGTAATTCTTAGGATAGCGAAGCCCATTCCATAACTAGCAACAGTTTTCCAGTCGATGTTTCCATTCCATCTGGAAACATCAATTCCTTTAATTTCTGCCATAATATCAAGCCTCCTTTTAGTCAATAAAAAAGAGAGGCTTTTAATCCTCTCTTTCAAGTTCTTTCAACATATTAAGTTCTGATTCAGAAATAATCTCAAGCGCCCATTCATCTGGCACATAGTTTTTCATTCGCTTACTCATATTATTTTTTCTATAATATTTATTCCAGAAATACAGATTCCCAAGAGCACGAGCTTTATGCATAACACATATATAAGTAGCTTTTGAGTCAGGAGTACCATTCACTTGATAATCATAACCAGAACAATTAGAACATCCTGCAGCTATAGGACAATAGAAACATTCATCTGTACTCTGTGTCCTTCTATCTATTTTTGCCATACAATTAATTCTGCATTTATAACATTCTGTGCATCCTATACCATTATCTACATCACCAATAGAGTACGGTTCTTGCTCTCCATTAAGAGAAGATTCCATATATCTGATACATGGAAATATGCGACCTTGAGGATCGCAAGCAATCATTGAATTACCAACGCCTCCACACCAACTTTGTAAATCATCAGGATCTTTAGGCTGAAAGAAGTCTTCATTATAAAGGGAACAGAAGAAATCACGTTCAAAATCAAAATTCTGTTCCAAGAAATAATCAGATATGCGTTTCATTTGATCGTAAAGAACAGTTGCATGTACAGGTGTCCAACCCTTTTCATATACACAATTGGCATTGATTTCATCATATCCAAGATCGACCATATGCTTAATAGCATCGTATAGAAAGCTGATATTGCCCGGAGCAATTGTGATCTTGCTTCCCATATGATTTCCACGTTTCATCCAATCTGACGCAGCATCGACAGCTATGTCATAACTTGGACCACCATCTGGAAAAACTCGGCAGGAATCATGTAATTCTTTATTCCCATCAATAGTAACTGAGAAAGATAATCTATTGGCCCATTTACGAAGAAATGCTTGTACTTTTTCGTCTCTGTATAAAACACCATTTGAACAAATAGAGAACATAGTTTTCATGGCCCAAGGATGATCCAACTCTATGAGTTTATCCATAATATAAGTACAGATTTGATCTATAAGCTCTATCTCAAGAAAGGGTTCTCCTCCAATGAAATCTACAACCAATCCAGGAGATTTCTCTGGATTGATATAAGATTTAAAACCTTTTTCACCTGATACAACTAAATCAAAGAATTTCTTAGCTGTTTCAAACGACATTCGATTTTTTCCTTTGTGTCCTTGGTAACAATATAGACACGCAAGGTTGCAATCATCAGTTACTTGAAAAGTGATACTCTGTGTTAATATTCTTTGTCCGTCATCGGTTTTTACCTTCTTAGATGGATAAAGTCTAGCTATCTGGTCCGAATATTGTTCTGTCCTTTTCATGCTATTCCCTCTAATTCTGGAATCTCACAATTACATTTAATAGTAATAGTCATTTCGTCAGAATTATTTGGAATAATCCAACTATACTGATGACCTTCGAGGTATTCTGGGATGTATTCCTTTGCCATCTCATTTGCAAGAGCAGCATACTTTCTCTGTAATTCTGCACCACGTTTATTGTAAGACATAAGAGTATCTCCATTGATGAGTTCTAAATCGCTTGGATGTGATTCAATAACTCTCTGTACAATGTCTTTTACGAAGTTTAATTCAAAATTAACTCTTTCAAGCTCTGTAGCTTTTTCTTTATCAACCTTTACGATTATTTTTCTCATATCCTTATATTCCTTTCATTCTTAATTATTTATCAGAAGCTGTTTCCGTTTTTTCTTTAGTTTCTTCTTTAGTTTTTTCTGTTGTTGTTTCAGTGGTCTCAGTAGGAGCTATGGTTTTATCTGTAGCTAATGAGATATTAATAACACTTCTTTCATTGGAGATTTCTTCTGAAATACTTTCAATTTTCATTCCAGTATAATCTGTCTGGGTATTCCCATAAATAATTTTAAAACCTGTTCTATTTTCATCAGTAATCATATCCTTAATAGTGTTTAAAGATTTATCAGAATTGAAGATAGAAATAGTAGCCACGATATTTCTATTCATATCATTTCCCAACCCATCTTTATATCCTTCATATGAATATGTATCGTTAGCACGAGTAATAATTAGTTCTTGTCCATCTTTTAAAATAAGTTTCATAACAATTCCTCCTGTAATTTAAACATGGACCAAAGCATTACACTTTGATCCATGATCCGTTTTGTTTTACAAATATTTTTCCTGATTTACGGGTGATTCGACAGAAACCATTTCCGGTATGGCCTGTTTCATTTGTTCCATCAGGTGATTTAAATGATTGATTTCCTGCTATAGTTTGCGCATTGGTAAGGTAGTAAGAAGAATTTACATAATTACCACTTGGATAATTAGCAGCAGTAGCTGAAGTGTAAACATATCCTGAACCTCCGCCATTATAGCCTTGGTAGTTAGTGCTGTCACTATAATCAGAACATGCACCACCACCATACCATCCACCTCCACCACCGCCGGAACCATAATTATAATTAGTTCCAGAAGTTGTTGCAGAACCACCTTGACCAAACGAACCATTTGTACCTGCAGCAGTTTGTGTAGCTCCATATCCAGAAGCAGAAGAACCACCAGTAGTTCCACCGCCATATTTTGTTGTAAGCGAATTTTCTGATGATGAACCTCCGCCGCCACCAGCGACAATAACTCTAGCATAAAGATCATTTTTTCCTATACGAACATCGGTTGCACCGCCGCCACCTTGTCCATAACTACTATAATTATAAGTTCTTGAACAACCTTTTCCTCCTCCGTTAAATCCACCAGGTGTTTCACCTGTTGAAGTTGTAGCTTCTGGTTGTCCACCAACATAAATATATAAATCCGTAGAATTTTTAGTTAGAGTTATGGTTCCGACAGAATATCCTCCAGCACCACCATAATAACTACTATATGAACCTCCTTGAGCACCCCAGCATTCTATTGTATATTTTCCTCTTGGAAGTGATATAGCTTGAGCTGTTCCTGTATAAGCAAAATCCATTACAGCATTAGCGCCAGCATCATAAATTTTATTGTTCATTTTCATAAATACTGGAGCTGCTTTTTTAATTTCATTGTTCATTTTACAATGTAGAGTTTTCTTTTTGATATAACAGGTAATCCTACAATAGCCATTATCAGAATGACCAGTTTCTGTAGTGCCAGAAGGAGATTTAAAAGATTCATTGCCAGATAAATTAGAAGCATCAGAAAGATAGTAAGATGAATTTAGAAGACAACCTTGAGGATAGTTAGAAGCAGAAGAGGAAGTATAAACGTAACCAGAACCGCCACCGCCACCGCCATCATCATCTCCAGAACCATCAGGATAAGTACCTTGTCCACCGTACCATCCTCCGCCACCGGCTCCACCATAACCTGAAGCGTAATAACATCCAAAACCACCGAAACCAAAACCAGCAGCACAATTAGAAGAAGAGTTTGTGGTGCCTTGTGAATTAATAGCACTTAAAGATGAATATGAAGCAGTTTGAGATCCACCATACCCATATGAACCACATCCAAAATTTCCCCTAGTACCAGATACACCACCTGCATACCCACCACTATAATTAGGACTACCATCAGAACCACCGCCACCTGCAACGATAACACGGGCATATAAAGAAGCACTTCCAATACGAATATCAGTAGCGCCACCACCACCTTTATAATTGTATCTATATCCACCACCATTGAAACCTCCGGGATAGATTGAATTTGATGCTGATGTAACAGAATTTCCAGATCCACCGACATATATGTATATAGTAGTTTTTTGAGTCAATGTTAAAGTTCCTGTAGAATAGCCACCTTTTCCACCATAACTAGAATTAGAACGATAACCTCCCTGTGCTCCCCAACATTCAAGAACATATTTTCCGGGTTCGAGGGTTACAGATTGAGCTTTACCTGTATAAGCAAAATTCAATACACTCTTTTCTGAGTTTCCACCGTACACAGAAGATACAGAACAAACAGCAGTACAATTATTATCACATGAAGCTTCACAAGAAAAGCCGCATGAATTATCACAAGAACCACCACATCCACCTGTACAGGTTCCTTTGCACCCGCCAGTGCAGTCATTGGCGCAAGTGGTAGTGCAAGTAGTATTACAAGTGCCAGAACAACCACCAGAACAGGTAGAATCACAACCATAACAACCAGTATAACAACCGGAATCACAATTTCCTGAGCAATTACTTGAGCAAGATCCACCACAACTGGTGCAATCGTTGGCACAAGAAGCAGTGCAAGTATGCTCGCAATCATAAGCACAAGTAGCAGTACATGCAGCATTGCAATCATTAGAGCACCTTTGAGCACAGGCGCTTGTACAGTCTCCATCACAGTTGTTCCCACAGCCAGTGCATCCGGTTACACAAGCATTTGTACAAGCTCCGGTACAGTCATTAGCACATTTGGCAGTACAGTCAGAACAAGTACTTCCTGAACCTCCCTTACAAGTTCCATCACAATATCCAGAACATCCACCAGTACAGTTAGTAGAGCAAGAACCACCACAAGAACCACCACATCCACCAGATGATGAATGAGTGCAGTCAGTAGAACAAGAAGTTCCACATCCATTACTACAAGCCATAAGCCTCACCTTCCTTTCAGTCTTTTATTCATAAGTAATCCAAATATCTCCATTTTTTCCGTCACTAGCTGCAGGTTCCGTTGTTGAAAGATGAATACCTATTTCAGCTAACGACCAACTTACGTTTCCAGATCCATTTACAGATTTACTTGTATTTCCTACAGTAACGGTTCTTGTTGTTCCCCAATTAGCAGTAGTAATATTAGCTGTACCATCAAAATTCGTACCATTAATAGTTCGTGCGGTTTTTAGTTTTTTAGCAGAGCCGCCACTACCTGTTCCGTGAAATATAATCGGCATAGTTAAGCCCTCCTTTTATAAATCTATGTGTTTCCAACCAGAGTTCGTTTTTACGTATAATCCATATTGTGTTGGGTTCAAATTTGTAATTCTGCAGAATCCACTGCCTGTGTGACCAGTTTCTGCTGATCCTGTAGGAGAAGTAAAAGAAGTGTTTCCTGCGATAGTCTGAGCATTTGTGAGATAATGAGTAGAATTTAGTAGACATCCGTTAGGGTAATTTTTAGCTGTAGAAGAGGTATAAACATATCCTGAGCCTCCTCCACCCCAACGTCCATCAGAGTCAGAATCACTGTCATAGGCTCCACCACCGCCATACCAGCCGCCTCCGCCACCACCACAAGAGTAGCCTGAAGCATTTCCGCCTTGACCAAAAGTAGCCTGAGTGCTCGTGATCCATGTTTTGCCACCTGCAGTTTGTGAGGCACTACCACCACATCTATTTTGACCTATAGTATAAGAACCAGTGGTATCATTGTAATATCCATCTCCACCATATTCTCCACCGCCACAACCACAAGGATTAGCATTGGCACTTGTTACACCAGCTCCGCCGCCACCTCCGGCTACGATAACTCTTGAATATAGAGAATTTTGACCTATACGAACATCTGTAGCTCCTCCACCACCTCTACCAGAAGAAATACCAGTTCCTCCACCATTGAATCCTGCAGCAGTAGAAGAGGAAGATCCAGCCCCACCAACAGATATATAAACAGTAGTTGCTTCAGTAAGAGTAATAGTACCCTTGGAATAACCACCGTATCCGCCTATGTAACTACTGTAAGTTCCTCCTTGGCCACCCCAGCATTCTATTGTATACGTACCTGGTTTTAGAGTTTTAGATTGTACTGAACCTGTATAATTAAAATCCATTATGTTGTTCTTAGCATGAGTAAGATATATTACATCTGATAATTTAGTGATTTTTACATGTCCATTACCAGAATGACCAGTTTCTGTAGAACCAGAAGGAGCAGGGAACGATTGATCTCCGGCAATAGTTTGAGCATTAGAAAGATAATAAGAAGAGTTAAGTAAACAACCATTTGGATAATTTGAAGCAGTGACAGAAGTGTAGACATAACCTGATCCACCACTAGAACCGCCCGTATATCCGGCTCCGCCACCTCCATACCAGCCGCCTCCACCGCCAGAACCGCCTTCTGAAGAACCGGAACCATTGCCACCTATACCAAAAGTGCCAGCTGTGGGCATTATATTGTAAGCTGAAGTATAAGCTATTCCTCCTGCTGTTTGAGTACTATTGTAAGATGAATTATAGTTTGATAAGCCTAATATTCCACCGCCAGCGGCACCTTTAATTGTCCATCCTGTTCCAGAACCGCCGCCTGCAACAATTACTCTTGCATATAATGAATCAGTTCCGATCCTTATATCCGATCCACCGCCACCAGAACCTCCGGAACCACAAGTATAATTTGACCCACCGCCGTTAAATCCACCATTAACAGTAGAATAGCTACCGGTATTTGATTTAGTTTGTCCTTTTCCACCAGAATATATATATACTTTTTGTGTTTTACTTAATGTAATGGTGCCAACACTATATCCACCAAGACCACCAACTGCATTTATATTAGAATTACCATTAGATGATCCATTCCCACCTTGAGCGCCCCAGCATTCAAGTTTATATGTACCAGGAGCCAATGTAGCAGTTTGAACCGAACCAGTATAATCAAAATTCATAACAGAACCATTATAATTAGCAGATCCAACGCCGTACATTTTGTTATTATTTAATTTGAAATAAAAAGCAGTAGCCTTTTTCATTGAATTGTTTATTCTGGTATATAGCGCCGTATTCTTGCATTCAATAACAGTAATTCGACAATAGCCGTTCCCAGAGTGCCCTGTCTCAGATGAACCTGTGGGAGATGTAAAAGAAGTGTTACCTGCTATGGTTTTAGCAGCAGATAAGTAATAAGAAGAGTTTAATAAACAACCTGACGGGTAATTAGAGGCTGTAGCAGAAGTATAAACGTAACCAGATCCTCCAGGAGAGCCAGATGTGTCACTTCCACTGCTACCGGTAGCTGGAGTTGTTTGACCACCGGCTGGATAAGCACCATACCATCCACCGCCACCACCTCCACCATCATAGGAAGTATGACCACCGATTCCAAAATATCCACTTGGAGCAGTTTGACTACCAGGTGTTCCAGAACCTGAAGTTCCGCCAGTTTCACCGCCACCATATCCGCCAGTTTCGTTGTCTTCACCGCCACCTCCGCCACCTCCAGCTACGATAACACGAGCATACAATGAATCGGTACCAATACGGATATCGGATGATCCACCGCCACCACCAGCACCTTCGCTTGTGCTGGAAGCCCAAGATGAACCACCATTAGGAAATCCACCATCTGCTTTACCGTTGCCACTTATGCTACCAACTCCACCAGTATAAATATATATAAGTGTTTTTTGGTTTAGTGTAATAGTTCCAGCGGAGTATCCACCTTTTCCGCCCATACCAACCTCTATTCCTGAATTAGAAGAACTGTATCCTCCTTGAGCACCCCAACACTCCAACTTATATGTACCTTTAGGAAGTGTTACAGTTTGGACAGTACCAGTATAATCAAAGTTTAAAATATCACCAGTTTTAATATTACTCATCGCCATACACCACCCACATATCACCAGGTTTACCATCAGTTGTCTTAGGTTCTTCAGTAGAGAATGTCACATTTCTCAACTGAGATTTCATAATATCTGACTGATAAGCAGTTACAGCTCCATTAACGACCGGTTTATTCTTCAATCCATTGTAATCAGTTGTACCCGGATCACCTTTATCTCCATAAACACCTATAACGGTTGCATCTGTATACAAATGATTATTGTTTGTCAAAACAAATTCATGATAACACCACAAATATTTATTTGTAGATGTCATAACTTGAGCGGAAGTCGCCCATCCAGTAGTTGATCTGGTCACTCCCTGCGATTTAGGACTTGCAAGATAATGAGGGATAACACTTGAAATTCCAACTCCCTGATCACCTTTAGGTAATGTAAAATTCAATATAGCATCTGTATCAGTACCAGAATTAGTTACCGCAGCCGAAGTACCTGTTTTAGCAGTACCAATTTTAATAGTTGCATTCTTACCAACTCCAGCAAGACATTGTTCACCTTTGTAAATTGCCATGTTATCGCCTCCTTTTATAAATCATTTCTTATAACAATAGTAATGGGAATATCTACAGTTGGTTTCTCGGTTGCTTTTATAGTAATTTGATTTGTAGTCTGTCCTCCGTCAGCTAACATTGCATTTTGATAAGCTTCAATAGCAGCAGATGAAGCATTAGAAGCATAATCTATTTCTACAATATTTGAAGAAGTTACTCCAGATACGGATAATACATAACTATATGGAGCAGAAGATCCAGTCCATTTACTTGCTGTGAGAGTAGTATTAACAAGTGTACTTTTCTTCGCATATGTTTTTTCTGATTTAGTACTTGAAAACGCACTGTTGGCTGTTACAGATGAGTCGTTAATAACATTTGCAGAATCATATTCATCAATAACATTGTAATAGGTATTTGCATTTAAAGTTCCAGCTTTCTTTTTTGCAAGATAGTTAGCTTTTGTAATTTCAACAGGAACATTAAGTCCCATCTGAGATAAGGTAATATCAGCAGTACCATCAAAAGATGCGTTACCAATTTTTCTAGGTGTGGATAATTTAATTGCTGATGTAGCAGCACCGCCAGCAGAAGAGGATCCTGCATAGTTATGAGTATGAGATGATGGTGCGAATGTAGATGGCTTACCTGTAACATTACCCCAAGCAACAGAATTTGCACTGCCAGCACTATTCGCATAAGATGCAGTACCGCTATCAGTACCAGAAACGATACTACTATATGCTTGTTTATGAAGTGCGGTACCAGCAGCTGCAATAGTAGCATAACACTCGGTAGATGTTTTTGCATCTGTTGCAGAGGTTCCACTTACTTCTGAAGAATTGACCAGCACCCAAGTTCTGCTAATACCACCACGCGCACCACTTGCAAGTGTACGGAAACAAGTTCCAGCATACGATCCTCCTGTTTTAAAGAAGGCATCTGCGTAAGTCTTTCCAAAAACATTGTAAATTCCGACTTGTACGCTATCCGCACTTAAGCCACAACGAACCAGCCATTTTACTTCAACTGTCGATGCTAAGCTGCTGTTATTCGTACGTAATACAATTCGTACAATACCGAAGCCACCACCACTATAATCCTGTGAGATAAAGAATGTGGTTGATTTATCTGAATAGCTTGCAGCAATAGTATCCAGTTTTGCGAATCGATGGAATGGATAATTGTTTTTGTCGCCTACACTCGCAGACGAACTATAAAATCCGATATTTGCAGAGGAGTTACCACTACCATCATAGTTAAAACTTAGCGTGATGTCAGTTCCACCAGATACGGTTCTAGCAGTTGCTAGTTTATTTGCGGAGTTTGCAGCACCACCAGAACTAGAACTTCCTGCATAATTGTGCGTATGAGAGGTAGGAGATTTCCCGTTAAGAGCAGAAGTAATAGCATTTTGAGTCATGGTACCATCTGTAGCCGACCCAGTTTCAGTATAAAGCTTAGTTATTCCTAAGTAACTTGATGTACCTACAGAATATGTCGTATTTGTAGGGATTACCCATGCACCATCTGCACGAAGAAACTTTAATTGTTCTCCTATATTAGGTGCAGGAACAAGACCAGCACTTCCGGCAGAAGAAGAAGTAGCACCCTTCATGTTTCCATAAGTATGATCGGTAAATAATGCATCTGCAGGCACTGACTTACCAAGTGTATATGAACAAGCTACTGGCTTACCACCTGAGAAATATACTGGCTGAGTTGATGATCCAGCATTAGAAGTAAGAGCAGCGGCAGATGATGCGCTACCTGCAGAAGTAGCATATTTTACACTTTTTGTGGCGTCGGCAGTATTGTCAACGTTGCCTAATCCGACTTCGCTTTTAGTATGCGTATGTGAAGACGGAGCTTTCCCGTCAACTAACTCTTTTAATATTTTACCCTGTGCAGCAGATAGAGACTCAGTTGTAGAGCTGCTTATTAGATTATCCTGAATACCTCGCCAAGTGTCACTTGAAGGAGGCGTATAGCCAAGAGCGCTTATTACATCGCTTTTTGTAAGATCAGCTTTTACATAAGAGAGTTCTGACCATTTATGCGTACCATCTCCCACTTTATGTTTACCGAATTTATCACTTGTAATTGCTATTTCTCCACTTAAAAGAACAGGATTATTTTTATTCCAATTAGCTTCCGTATCATATTTATGTTTGATTCGTATATTGAGATTTTGTTCTCCCATTGTGCACCTCCCTTTTTTAATTTTTATTTAAATAGATATAATCTATAATTTTCATATTTAGTAAAGCAGCCCCATAAAAGAGGCCACTTTCATTTAAACAGATGTCCCACAATTTAAAATAAGAGTATTGGCTCCATTAGTTAAATAATCAGTATTTAAACT
>RRZT011575682.1_pt1 | contig 13179 bp, 10 predicted proteins | sample 2165551 | NCBI WGS metagenome assembly RRZT01 (sample SAMN10456910, study PRJNA506462) | wastewater metagenome | biome: wastewater; feature: sludge; material: wastewater sludge; isolation source: wastewater sludge with Escherichia coli K12::gfp cells carrying plasmid... | place: USA: Moscow, Idaho... | reverse complement strand
GGCGTCGATCCTGCCTCGGTGCGTTGTCTCGCGAGCCGGCGCGAGGCAAGGCGGGAGCGGCGGGGCCTTCCGGTGTTTTTCCTGCTGCGGTGAGCCTTCCCGTTGTCGGCGCTAAGGGGCTTTAATCGCCGGCTTTGAGCAGCACCCACAGAGCGCCTTCGCCGCCGTCGCAGGCCGGCGCGTGGCAGAAGGCCAGTACATCGCGGCGGCGAGCCAGCCAGCTCTTGGTGAGTTGGCGCAGGACACCGGTGCGGCCGGGCGAGCCGAGTCCGCGTCCATGCACGATGCGCACGCAACGCTTGTCGTGGTGCCTGGCCTCGGCCAGGAAACGATTGATTTCTTCGTGCGCCTCGTGCCGGTTGAGGCCGTGCAGGTCGGTGTGCGCCTGGATCGACCAGCGGCCGCGGCGCAGGTCGCGCAGCACGGTGCGCGGCAACCCGGTGCGCAGGAAGGAGTCCGCGGTGTCGATGGCGAGCAGGTCGTCGATCGAGAGTTCGGCATGCAGGACTTCGGCGATCACCGCTGCCTCGTCGAGTTCCCGCTGACGCGGCCACGGTCGGGGTTTTGGCCGTTCGTGGAGCACGCGGTTCGGCGCCGGCAAGGGGGTCGCGTCGGCGACCGCCGCACGGAAGGAGGCGAGGTCGTCGGCGCTCGGTGCGCTCGGCACGATGGCGCGCCGCTTTGACGGCAGCGGGGAGCGGGAAGGGCGTCTCACGGCGCGTAGGGCTGGAAATGAACGCGGGACGGCAAGGACCGTCCCGCTGGGTTGCGACGAGGGGCGATCAGCCGGCGAGCTGATCGAGGTATTTCTCGGCGTCGAGCGCGGCCATGCAGCCGGTTCCGGCCGAAGTACAGGCCTGGCGATAGATGTGATCCTGCACGTCGCCGGCGGCGAAGACGCCGGGGATGCTGGTCTGCGTCGCATTGCCGTTGCGGCCACCTTGCGTGACGAGGTAGCCGTTCTCCATTTCGAGTTGGCCGACGAAGAGGTCGGTGTTCGGCTTGTGGCCGATGGCGATGAACACGCCGTCAACGGCGATGTCGGTGGTGCTGCCGTCGGCCGTGCTCTTCAGGCGCGCGCCAGTGACGCCCTTGGCATCGCCCAGGACTTCGTCGAGCATGCTGTTCCAGGCCAGTGTGACCTTGCCCGCGGCAGCCTTCTCGAAGAGTTTGTCCTGCATGATCTTCTCGCTGCGCAGCTTGTCGCGGCGGTGGATCAGGGTGACGTGGCTGGCGATGTTGGCCAGGTAGAGGGCTTCTTCGACCGCGGTGTTGCCGCCGCCGACCACGGCGACCGGCTTGTTGCGGTAGAAGAACCCGTCGCAGGTCGCGCAGCCCGAGACGCCTTTGCCCATGAAGGCTTCTTCGGAAGGCAGTCCGAGGTATTGCGCCGAGGCGCCGGTGGCAATGATCAACGCATCGCAGGTGTAGGTGCCGGCGTCGCCGATCAGCGTGAAGGGTTTTTCGCCCAGCTTGGCGGTATGGATGTGGTCGAAAATGATCTCGGTTTCGAAACGCCGGGCGTGTGCTTCGAAGCGCTGCATCAACTCGGGGCCTTGAACGCCGTCGGCATCAGCCGGCCAGTTGTCGACCTCGGTGGTGGTCATCAGCTGGCCGCCTTGCGCGAGACCGGTGATCAGCACCGGCTTGAGGTTGGCACGGGCGGCGTAGACCGCGGCGGTGTAGCCGGCGGGGCCGGAGCCCAGGATGAGCAGGCGGCAGTGGCGCGGGGTAGAGGTCATTTCGACTCCTTGCAGTAAGATAAGGCAGTGAGGGATTATAGCGTCAGGATAATGTTAAATCATGTTTCTCTAATATTCATTCGGCAATGACGACGTTGGCTTATGCCGACGGGCATGTCATCCTTATGACTCATTTCGAAGAAAAGAGTGCGCATGGAACAGCTGTCCGTCGGGCGCAGATCGCCTCTTCTCCTGCTGCGGTCGATTCCGCTCTTCGCAGGGCTGCCGGAGAACCAAGTCTATCAAATCGCACACATGGCCGGGGTGCGCAAGGTTCCGCGCAATACGACCCTGGTGCGGGTCGGTGACAAGACCGATGCCCTCTACGTTCTCGTGAGCGGTAGCGCGAAGGTGCTCAATCGCGACGTCGAAGGGCGGGAAGTCATCCTGACCTTGCTCGGTGCCGGCGAGTGTTTCGGCGAAATGAGCCTGATCGACGGTTCCCCGCGTTCGGCCGACGTCGTCTCCTGCGAACCCTGCGAACTCCTGGTCATCGCCAAGTCGGATTTCGCCCATGCTCTCTCGGAGAACGTCGATTTGTGCCTGAACATCATGAAGAGTTTGGCCGACCGCCTGCGCGAAGCCAACCGCAAGATCGAAAGCCTGGCCCTGCTGGACGTCTACGGGCGGGTCGCCAAACTGCTGCTCGATTTTTCCGAACTCGAAGATGGGCGACGGGTTATCCGGCGCAAGGTCAGCAAGCAGGACATGGCCAAGATGGTCGGCGCTTCGCGCGAGATGGTCAGCCGGGTGATGAAGGACCTGGAGAGCCGCGGTTACGTGCGCAGCGAGGAAGGCTGCCTGATCCTGGCCGTCGATTGAGCTTCCGTTCCGCGATGCGGTTTGCCGGGTTCGGCCGGCTATAATGGCCCCTTGTTTGGCAACCCGGACAACCGATGGCTGTTAAATCCCAAGATTCCGCTAAGCGCGCCCGGCGCGTCGGCGCCGCCGACGAGGTGAGCCCTTTGCCGGAGAAGATCGCCGTCGTGCTGCAGGAGTCGCGCTGGCTGGCGCTGGTCGCGCTCGCCCTGTATCTCGGCCTGGCGTTGGCGGGATACCACCGCGCCGACCCCGGCTGGTCGCACGCCATCCCCAATGCTGTGTTGCAGAATCCCGCCGGCCGCAGCGGCGCCTGGCTTGCGGATCTCCTTCTTTATGTTTTTGGCATTTCGGCCTGGTGGTGGGTGATGCTGCTCGTGATGCTGGTCTGGTCGGGCTACCGCCGCCTCGACGGGTTTCGGATGAGCGACCGGCGACCCCTGTACATCGCCCTGGGCGGCTTTCTCATTTTGCTGATGGCCAGTTGCGCCCTCGAATCGCTGCGCTTCTACACCCATCCGGCGCAACTACCACTGGCGCCCGGCGGCATGCTGGGCATGGAACTCGGCGCCCTGTGCGTGCGCTACCTTGGCTATACCGGGGCGACGTTGTTCCTGCTCTGTGCCTTTGGCGTCGGCTGGAGCCTGCTCTCGGGGATGTCCTGGCTTTCGGCTGCGGAGCGGCTCGGGGCGCTGGTCGAAGGCTGTTATACCGGCCTGCGCTGGCTGGCGGAAAGCTGGCAGGACCGGCGCATCGGGCGCGAGGTGGCGCGCGAACGCGAAGCGGTCGTGGAGGTCGAGAAGAAACGCGTCGAAACGCACGAACCGATCATCATCGAACCGCCCGCACCCAAGTCCGAGCCGCTGCCGGCCAAGGTCGAAAAGCGCATCGAGCGCGAGCGCCAGACTCCGCTCTTCCCCGAGGCGGTGCTGGGCGGCCTGTTGCCGCCCTTGCACCTGCTGGAGCCGGCGCCGGCGCAGACCGAGCGGGTGACCAACGAGAGCCTCGAATACACCTCGCGTCTGATCGAGCGCAAGTTGGCCGACTTCGGCGTCGAGGTGCGCGTGCTGGCGGCCTATCCGGGACCGGTGATCACGCGCTACGAAATCGAACCGGCGGTGGGCGTCAAAGGTGCGCAGATCGTCAACCTGGCGAAGGATATGGCACGCGCCCTGTCGATGGTGTCGATCCGCGTCGTCGAGACGGTGCCCGGAAAGTCGTGCATGGCGCTCGAACTGCCCAATCCGAAACGGCAGACGGTGCGCCTCTCCGAGATCATCTCGAGCAGCGCCTACCACAGCATGAGTTCGCCGCTGGCGATGACGCTGGGCAAGGACATCGGCGGCCAGCCGGTGGTCGTCGACCTGGCCAAGATGCCGCACCTGCTGGTTGCCGGGACGACGGGCTCGGGCAAGTCGGTGGGCATCAACGCGATGATCCTCTCTCTGCTTTACAAGTCCGAGCCCGATCAGGTGCGCCTCATCCTGGTCGACCCCAAGATGCTCGAACTGTCGATCTACGAAGGTATTCCACACCTGCTGGCGCCGGTGGTGGTGGATATGAAGCAGGCGGCGAACGCGCTCAACTGGTGCGTCGCCGAGATGGAAAAGCGTTACAAGGTCATGTCGGCGGTTGGGGTGCGCAACATCGCCAGCCTCAATCACCGCATCAAGGACGGCGAGAAGGCCGGCAAGAAGGTGCCCAACCCGCTCTCGCTGACGCCGGAAGCCCCCGAGCCGCTGATGACGATGCCGCACATCGTGGTGGTCATCGACGAACTGGCCGATCTGATGATGGTCGCCGGCAAGAAAGTCGAGCAGTTGATCGCGCGACTCGCCCAGAAGGCGCGGGCGGCGGGTATTCACCTGATTCTGGCCACGCAGCGACCGTCGGTCGATGTGATCACGGGCCTGATCAAGGCCAACATCCCGACCCGCATCTCCTTCCAGGTGTCGTCGAAGATCGATTCGCGCACCATCCTCGATCAAATGGGGGCCGAAGCGTTGCTCGGGCAGGGCGACATGCTCTACCTCGCGCCCGGTACGGGTTACCCGACGCGGGTGCATGGCGCCTTCGTTGCCGACGAGGAGGTGCATCACGTCGTCGACTATCTCAAGCGCGCCGGCGCGCCGGACTACGTCGAAGGCGTGTTGAGCAGCGGCGAGAGCGACGAAGACGGGCTGCCCAACGAGAGCGAGGGCGGCGGTAACGGCGAGTCCGATCCGCTCTACGATCAAGCCGTCGAAGTCGTTTTGAAGAACCGCCGGGCCTCGATTTCGCTGGTCCAGCGGCATTTGCGCATCGGTTACAACCGCTCGGCGCGGTTGATTGAGGCGATGGAAAAGGCCGGGCTCGTCTCGGCCATGGATGCACGCGGTGGACGTGAAGTCCTGTCGCGCAAGGAAGAGAGTTGATGAAACGTACCCTGTTGGCCGTCGCTTTGCTGGCGGCGGTGGGCGCGGCACAGGCCGCGGCCGTCGAGAAAATGCAGCGCTTTCTCGACACCACGCGCACGCTGCGCGCTGAATTTACCCAGACCGTTGTCGGCAAGAGCGGCAAGGCGCCGCAAACCTCGTCTGGGACGATGCTGATCTCGCGTCCTGGCAAGTTCGCCTGGCTGATCGACAAGCCCTACAAGCAGCAACTCGTCGGCGACGGCGAAAAAGTCTGGATGTACGACCCCGATCTGCGCCAGGTGACGGTGCGCAAGTTCGACGCTGCGCTGGGCAGCACGCCGGCGGCGCTGCTCGTCGGCGCGCCGGACGGCAAGGGCGGCGGGCGCAGCGCGCTGGAAAACCGCTTTACCCTGCGTGAGGCGGGGACGCGCGACGGTTTCGAGTGGCTGGAGGCGACGCCCAAGACGCCCGACAGCGGCTTTGAGCGACTCTTGATCGGTTTTGCCGGCGACGAGCTTAAGGCGATGGAGCTGTTCGACAACTTTGGCCAGACGACGCGCCTCGTCTTCGGTCGCAGCGAGCGCAATCCGGCGCTGGCCCCGACGCTCTTCAAGTTCACGCCGCCGCCCGGAGTGGACGTCATCGGCGAGTAAAGGACCATCCGCCGTGAGCGATCTTTTCGCCAGCGCGCCGGCCGTGCCGCTTGCCGAGGCGCTGCGCCCGGCAAGCATCGATGAGGTGATCGGCCAGCGCCATCTACTCGGGCCAGGCAAGCCGCTGCGCCTCGCCTTCGAGGCGCGCAAGCCGCATTCACTGATTCTCTGGGGGCCGCCGGGCGTCGGCAAGACGACGATCGCGCGCCTGATGGCCGATGCTTTCGACGCTGAGTTCGTCGCGCTGTCGGCGGTCTTCTCCGGCGTGAAGGACATCCGCGAGGCGGTGGCACACGCCGAGGCTTTACGCGCCCACGGGCGGCCGACCATCCTCTTCATCGACGAAGTCCATCGCTTCAACAAGGCGCAGCAGGACGCCTTCCTGCCCTTCGTCGAGAGCGGCCTGCTGACGCTGGTCGGGGCGACGACCGAGAACCCGTCCTTCGAGGTGAACTCGGCACTCCTGTCGCGCGCCAGCGTCTATGTGCTCTACGCCCTGTCGGAAGCCGAGATGGGCGAGTTGTTCGACCGTGCTGCGGCGCACGCGCTGCCGCACCTCGCTTTCGATGCGGCGGCGCGCGACCGCCTGATCGGGCAGGCCGACGGCGATGCGCGCCGACTGATCAACCTTCTTGAGCAGGTCGATACCGCGTCGCGGACAGCCGGAGTCGCGCAGGTCGATGGCGATTTCATCGACAGTACGCTGGCCCAGAGCCTGCGTCGCTTCGACAAGGGCGGCGATGCCTTCTACGACCAGATCTCGGCGCTGCACAAATCGGTACGCGGCTCCAATCCCGATGCTGCCCTGTACTGGTTCTGCCGCATGCTCGACGGCGGCGCCGACCCGCGCTACCTTGCCCGGCGCATCGTGCGCATGGCCTGGGAAGATGTCGGTCTGGCCGACCCGCGTGCGGCCCAGCTGGCCGGCGAGGCGGCGGCGACCTACGAGCGCCTGGGCTCACCCGAGGGTGAGCTGGCGCTGGCGCAGGCGGTGATCTACCTCGCCGTGGCCGCCAAATCGAACGCTGGTTACGTCGCGTATAATGCCGCGAGGGCCTTCATTGCCAAAGATGGCTCGCGGCCGGTGCCGTTGCACTTGCGCAACGCACCGACGCGCCTGATGAAGAGCCTCGACTACGGCAAGGACTACCGCTACGCGCATGACGAAGCCGGCGGCTACGCGGCGGGGGAAAACTATTTCCCCGAAGGCATGCCGCGTGTTGACTGGTACCTGCCGGTCGAACGCGGGCTGGAAATCAAGATCGGCGAGAAGCTCGCGCAACTGCGCGAACTCGACCGCAAGGCGAAAGCCGAGAAGGAATGACGAGGAATACGGGCCGGGCGCGAAGGCAAGCAAGACCCGCGCGCTCGGCCGAGCTTTTTTATTTTCTGGCGAATTGAGACAAAGGACTGACGATGCTGGACATTCAACTGTTGCGCAACAATCTCGATGCCGTCGCTGCACGCCTTGCGACGCGCGGCTACACGCTCGACACGGCGGGTTTTCTGGCCCTCGAAAGCGAGCGCAAGGACTTGCAGACGCGGACGCAGGACCTGCAGGCTTCGCGCAACAGCCTCTCCAAGCAGATCGGGCAGTTGAAAGCCAAAGGCGAGGATGCTTCCGGGGTGATGGCCGAGGTCGCCGCGCTCAAGGCCGATCTCGAAGCTTGCGAGGCGCGTCTGGCCGACTTGCTCAAAGAGTTCGACGCTTTCGTTGCCGTCATCCCCAACCTGCCGCAGGAGAGCGTTCCGGCCGGCCGCGACGAGAGTGGCAACGTCGAGGTCCATCGCTGGGGGGCGCCACGCGTCTTCGACTTCCCGGTGCGCGATCACGTCGATCTCGGTGAAGGCCTGGGGCAGCTCGATTTTTCCGCTGCGGCCAAGATTTCCGGTGCCCGCTTTTCCCTGCTCAAGGGCGGTTTGGCCCGTCTGCATCGCGCGCTCGCCCAGTTCATGCTCGACACGCACAGCCAGGAGCATGGTTATACCGAGGTCTATACGCCTTACCTCGTCAATGCTGAAAGCATGTTCGGGACCGGGCAGCTGCCCAAGTTCGAGGCCGACCTTTTCAAGGTGCCGCGCCAGGATGCCGACCCGCTCTACCTCATTCCGACCGCCGAAGTGCCGGTGACCAATATCGTACGCGACGAAATCCTCGCCGCCGAGGCGCTGCCGATGAAGTTCGTCTGCCATACGCCGTGCTTCCGCTCCGAGGCCGGCTCGTACGGCAAGGATACGCGTGGCATGATCCGGCAGCACCAGTTCGACAAGGTCGAGTTGGTGCAGGTCGTCACCGCCGAGCAGTCGAACGACGCGCACGAAGCGTTGACCCGTCACGCCGAGGTCATTCTCGAGAAGCTCGGCCTGCCGTACCGCCGCGTGGTGCTGTGCACCGGCGACATGGGCTTTTCGTCGGCCAAGACCTATGACCTCGAAGTCTGGCTACCGGCACAGAACACCTATCGCGAGATTTCTTCCTGCTCGAATTTCGAGGCCTTCCAGGCTCGGCGCATGCAGGCGCGCGTACGCAACGAGAAGAACAAGCCCGAGGCGGTGCATACGCTCAATGGCTCGGGCCTCGCTGTCGGGCGCACGCTCGTGACAGTGCACGAAAACCACCAGAACGCCGACGGCAGCATCCCCGTTCCGGAAGCCTTGCGTCCCTACATGGGCGGGCAGGAGACGATCCGCGCCTGAGCCTGCGGGCGGCGAACCTGAAAAAAGGCCGGGATGACCGGCCTTTTTCTTTGGTGTTTACTCGAGCCCGGCACGCAGGTGTTCGGCCCAGGCCGGCAGGCGCTTCCAGAAGAAATGCAAACCGGGCAGCGGGCTCTTGTAGCGGAAGTCGTATTCGTTGGCTAGGCGGCGCAGGGTTTGCTCGGCGTAGATGCTGATGTGGCCGTTGCGCGGCGAGATGTACCACCAGTCGATGCGGCGCGGGCGTTGCAGGTGGCCGTCCGAAAGCAGGGTGGAGAAAATCAGCAGACCGGGGTCGCTGAGGCGGGCGGACAGTTCGTCAAGCAGTGGGCGCGGGGCAGGAACGTGCTCGAAGACTTCGAAAGAGGTGATGAGGTCGAAGCATGCGTCTGCGGGCAGGAGTGTGCCGCGACCTGCATAGGGGTCGTAGGACTGGCTGTCCCACCCCGCAGCCTGCAGCATCAGGCTGAGGTGCCCTTCGCCGCCGCCGTAGTCAAGGTGGCGTAGCTTTGCGTTCGCCGGGAACAGCTTGAGCAGACCTTGGGCGTTGATTTGCGAGCGCGTGCCGTCGAAGTCGGGGTCAACGCGGTGGTAATCCGCGTTGTAGACGTGGCGGGCGAAGTCTTCGGCGGTCCAGTTTTTGAACTCTGGCGCGAACAGGAAACCGCAGGACGGGCACAGGAAGTAGTAGATGGGAACGCCCGAAGGGGTGAGGTAGAGGCCGCGTTCCTCGACGCAGGATTTATTGAAATCGACCACGTCGTAGGGGACGGCGTCGCCACCGCAAACGGGACAAGGCTGAGCTTGGACTGAGAGTCGGATCATGACGCGGCCTCGGTGAACGGTCTGGAATCACTGCGGCGAAGGCAGGAGCACCGAGGCGCGTTATTGGCGGACGATGTCGGCCAGCGGCGTTGCTGCGTACGCATCGTCTTTGTGCGCGAGGCTGTCGACCAATTCCTTGAGGTTGATCTGCAAAGTCTTGAGTGCGACGTCGGGCAATGTGTCGAGCGCAGCCGGCAGGATGCCCTCGGCTGGTCCGGGAAGTTTGGACAAGGCGTCGATCCCCTTGTCGCAAAGCGCCAGTCCGATCCGGCGCCGGTCACTCTTCTGTTTCACCTTTTCGACATATCCCGCCTCGACCAGTTTTTCAACCAGCTGACTGCACGTCGATTGGTGGATGCCGAGGCGTACGGCAAGTGCGGTGATGCCAACCCCGGGTTTGCTCTGCACTTCCTGCAGCAACCACATCTGGGTGCCTGGGAGACCGCAGCGCTGTTCGACCTCGCGGAAGTGTTGGCGCATCGAACCGTAGATCACTCGAAATTGTTGCAGAACGTCGAGCAGCAGTTGCGGCCGCTGCAGGGCGTCTTTGTTGGGGGCGTGGGAGGTGGAGTTGTGCATCGCGCCGGTCTGAAAGGCATTGTTCTTGAGCAGCCATTCGCCGGAGGCTTCTGGAGCACCTCGTCCGGGATGGGGCTGTCCCTGATTTCTGTTTGGCATTGTACTGCTTGGCGGAGACGGTGCAGGCGGTTTGTGTTGCTATGCATGGGGCTCGCGCAGGGGGGGGCGTGTTTTTTGGGGCATTGTCTCGTCCTCACCGCTGCGCTCGGCTACGATTGCAGTTCCGTGTCTCGGGATCGAGGACCTGAGGCCCCTAAAGCGCGGATCAATGGGGCTTTGAAATTGGTGAAATGGCGCGGCGCTTTTCGGCGTTTGCTCCGGCAATGAGCGGGTGAAATCGACAATGGAGGTGTGAAAATGTCGTATCAGTACGATGTGCTGCTGCAAAACGGGACGGTGGTCGACTATGCAAGCGACCAGGAAGCGGTCATGGACGTCGCCATCGAGGATGGCAAAATCGCCGAGATTGCACCTGGGCTGAATCCGACGCAGGCCCGCGAGGTGTTTGACGTCAGCGGTCAGCATGTCGTCCCTGGTATCGTCGATTTGCACACGCATTTCTCCAACTGGGTCGGCGGTCGTTACGGGCACAAGATGCTGGCGCTGGCTGGGGTGACCACGGCGCTCGATATGGCCGGGCCGGTCGAGGGCGTGTGGGATTTGGCGCGCGACCATGGGGCTGGCCTGAACATCGCCAGCATCGAGTATGTGCGCCCGGAGCACACTGTTTCGAACGAAAATCCGAGCGACGCCGAACTGCAGGCGCTTCTGGTACGCTGCCTGCGCCAGGGCGGGCTGGGGCTTAAACTTCTGGGCGGGCACTACCCGCTGACCATGGACGCGACGGCACGCGCAATCGAACTCGTGAATCGCCATCGGGCCTATGTCGCTTTCCATTGCGGTACGCTGAGCAACGGCTCAAACATCAATGGCTTTCTCGATGCGGTCAAACTGGCCAACGGCCAGGCCCTGCATGTGGCGCACATCAACAGCTACACGCGCGGACTCAAGCGTCCCTACATGGTGGAAGTCGAGGAAGCGCTCTCGGCGCTGATCGACAATCCCGCCCTGCGTTCCGAGTCTTACCTCTCGCCGATGAACGGTACGAGCGCCAAATGCTCGCAGGGCGTTCCGGAGAGCTTGCAGACTCAAACCAATCTCGCCATGGGCGGCTTCGAGAAAACCGAAGCGGGCCTCGCCGAAGCCATCGTTGCCGGCTGGGCGCACATCAATCTGGAAGAAGGCGGCCAGATGGTGCTCGCGACGGGCGGCAAGGCGCTTGCGCACTGGCGGGCGCACGACACGGACACGACCGTGAGTTTCAAAGTGAATCCGGCTGAACCCCGCCTGCGCCTCGCCACCGCCAAACGACCGTCCGGCGCGTTTGCCGTCGATTGCCTCAGTACCGATGGCGGCGGCATTCCTCGTAACGTCATCGTGCCCATGGGGTTGGCGCTTGTGAAACTGCAAGCGCTGACGATGAAGGAATTCGTGCAGAAGACGAGCTACAACCCCGCGCGCATTCTCGGGCTGACTCAAAAAGGCCACTTCCGACCGGGCGCGGATGCTGACATTTCGGTCTTGAACCTCGACGTACAGGCTCCGGTCATGAGCATGGTCGGAGGGCGCTTGATCATGCACAAAGGGTTCGTGTGCGGCCGCGGAAGCCAGGCCATTACAACGGAGGCCGGGGCTGCGTTTGTCAAAGAGAAGGGCTTGCACCCGCTGGTCGTGGATGTCGCCGAAAGCGGGTTCTATCGACCGCTTTGAGCTTGTGCGGCACGCGTAGCAGACACGGTTTTCGTGCGGGAAGGGGGAAGTATGTCTCCCCGCAGACTGCGCCCGATCCGGTTGCTGTGGCTGTTTGGTGGGATCAGGCAAACGCCAGATCCCCTTGGTGGTTTGGGAAATCTAGAGCGAAGGCGCACTAAAGCGTTGAAAATGCGGTTTGGTTCGGCGTGGTTGCGGCAATGGAATTGCCATCCAGGCATATTTCCTGTATCATCAAGCACTTGTGATGCCCAGTGTTTTTGGGTGTTTTCGGCCGGATTGGCGGCCCTCCCCCTCCTCTGAATGTCTTTCTGTCCATGTTATTCATGGTCAGGTCATCTCTCGACCGCGAGACTAAAGACAAAGCATGAACCGTTAGCGCCGGTTCAGAAATTACAAAGGGCGAAGAGCTCTTTGTCCATTCCCTTCAGCATCAAATTCAACGTCTTTTTCAAGGCGCCTGAAGCAAGCCAGTGTCGTTCGGCATAACGACGAAAGCAGGTAAAAGCAAGGCCGAGCAATGGCACATCATCTATTTTGCAGCCGCAAGATAGGCCACATTACGCCCTTCACTCTGGAACCTCTCATGGCCAAAGAAGAATTGCTCGAAATGCAAGGTACTGTCTCGGAAGTTCTCCCGGATTCACGCTTCCAAATCGTCCTGGACAACGGACATTCCTTGGTTGCGTACACTGCAGGAAAGATGCGTAAGCATCACATCCGAATCATTGCAGGCGACAAGGTGTCGCTTGAGCTTTCACCTTATGACCTATCCAAGGGGCGTATTGTTTTCAGACACATTGAAGGCAGGGCGCCTCAAACGCGACCTCGCCGATAACCTTAAGTAACGAATGAATCTAGAGAAACAAAGAACAAAAGCATTGCACTTGTGTAAAAAATCGAACATCACCGTCCGGCGATACGGGAACGCGTGGTGGTTGCTTGGTGAAGGCATAAACCAAGTCTCGGGGGAGATTGCAGGGCTTACAGAATCAGGTCTTGCCTTGATGTGCCGCCCGGTTTTTTCGAGATAGCCCCGCCGGCAGCCTCCCCATGGCAGTCGCAAAGGCGATGGGTGGGGGGGCGTGATGCACCCCCAGCTCCATGTAATTCCGTTCCAGATAGTCTCTGGTTTGTCCCCGGCTTTGTTCCCATGGGGGACTTCTCGGAAGTGCTAGAGCGGTTAGAGCGTTACAAGATCTCTGAAAAAACAAAAGGCCCCGAAGGGCCTTGTGTCGTTCTGGCGGAGAGGGAGGGATTCGAACCCTCGGTTGGTTGCCCAACGCCTGATTTCGAGTCAGGTACAATCGACCACTCTGCCACCTCTCCGCAGAGCCGCGAACTATAGCACAGCTTCTTTTTCTTGTGCATAGGGCCCGTGGTTTTTTTACATTCCCACGCCGTTTTTCATGGCCGCACCCGAAAGTGGGTGGGCGGGTGTTGCATTCTGGGGACGTTTCAGTTCTGGGAGAGCCTGGGTGCGAGTGCGAACATTTTTGTTGTTGCGTGTTCATGTCGAGCGGTGTTTAGCGGGGCGTTGCGTGGGTTTGTCGTATTTTTTGCGCGTTTCCGCGCATGTGGTGGGTTGAGGTTTGGCGAGAGGTCGGTGCTTGTTTGCCTGCGATTGGGAATTTTTCTCAACAAACCTCAACGCGGCCGTTTTGTCCCTCGGTCACAGGGGCTCGGATGGTAGAATGC
>RRZT010400522.1_pt1 | contig 13182 bp, 11 predicted proteins | sample 2165551 | NCBI WGS metagenome assembly RRZT01 (sample SAMN10456910, study PRJNA506462) | wastewater metagenome | biome: wastewater; feature: sludge; material: wastewater sludge; isolation source: wastewater sludge with Escherichia coli K12::gfp cells carrying plasmid... | place: USA: Moscow, Idaho... | reverse complement strand
ATCTGGTCAGTGATGAGACTTATTATTTTTTAAATTTGTATGAGAGAAGACAGTATATTTGTGAGATACAAACTACCCCCAGATTAAAAACTTTTCCCGATAAAGAATACAAAGTTTGTATTTCTAAAAGTGTTTTTAATGATAATGAATTAAATATTGATAAATCTGCCTTAGATTGCGATGTAGATCTATGGCACGATCCAAGGATACTTGGTCATTTCTTTATGTCGGAAAGTTTACATCATGCTTTAGCACAAGCGGGTGTGATTGATAAATTTAATCCGCATACTTGTAAACTTATAAGCTAGTTTAAACCAAGTGGATATCTTAATTTAAGCCATTGGATAGGTGGTTTGCTTGTCAATTAAAAAATGTCTATGGAGAGTATGTCAGACCTAAACCCAGCGGTAGGGTAACGAGTGTTGAAGTGGGGAATTACCCTATGATTTACCGTTTAGGTGGGCTTGAGTGAGTATTTTGAAATGGCTACCCCAATGCCATACTTATCAAGCGTCAGTGTATTGGTGAAAGGTGGTAATTTATGCTACTATGGATTGCAAAGATTTACCCCGTCATAGCCATTAGGCTTGGTGGTAATGGGTCAAAAATGTCCATATTTTTTCAAAATATCAAGGAGTTTAAATGAAAAATCTATTAATTGCTTCTTTGTGTTTGTTATGTGCTGCGGCTTCTGCCAGTGAGATAGAGCCACCTTTTTTAAATAAAGGAAAAGGGTCTTTTGATTTTGGTGGTGTGCCTGCAAATTACGTTCGTTATGAATTAAATATCAATAAGGACAATCATACTGTTTTACGTCAGATTGAGTGTTATTCTACACATTGCTCTTCTGCTGTGGTGTTATATCAAGGTCCATTTAAACCGCTGATTAAATTAAAAGATGGTGATTATATTCAGTTGGGTTTTCGTCAAGCGAGACTTCTTGATAAGGATAAAAAATTGAAATTTGGTTGTGATTCACTCAATAACCCTTATGATGCTGAGTTAGAGCCTTGTATTTCTGAATATTATGATAATGACTAGGGCATACTGACGTTAAAAGGACGTGGTTTGCGCCTTCTTTACTTAGGGGGGTTTTGGTTTAATTTTTCTAAGAAAGTCCAAGCAGTCGTTAGAGGTGGTATAGAGTTTTAATTAGGAGTGTTGCCAAAATCTTAAGTGGTTAAGATTGCAAATAAGTAAACCGCCCCCATTATTTTAATTTTAAAAACCTAGCAGGCAACCTTATGGCATTTAACAGCACCCAAGAGATCATAGACGACATCAAAGCAGGCAAAATGGTCATCTTAATGGATGACGAAGACCGTGAAAATGAAGGCGACATCGTCATGGCGGCAACCCATGTTAAGCCGTCCGACATTAACTTTATGATCACTCATGCCCGTGGCTTGGTGTGTTTGACGCTTTCAGAAGAGCGTTGCCGACAGCTGGATTTGCCCTTGATGAGCGATAAAAACGGGGCGAAATTTAGCACCAATTTTACTTTATCCATTGAAGCGGCTGACGGGGTCACGACGGGCATTTCTGCGGCTGACCGAGCTCATACCATACAAACCGCTGTCGCCCCTAACGCCAAGCCGTCCGACATCGTGCAACCAGGGCACATTTTCCCCATTATGGCAAAAAAAGGTGGCGTGCTACACCGTGCAGGGCACACCGAGGCGGGGTGCGACTTGGCACGGCTGGCAGGGCTTGAGCCTGCGTCGGTCATCTGTGAGATCATTAAAGAAGATGGCGAGATGGCACGCCGTGATGACCTGTTAGAATTTGCCAAACAGCACGGGCTAAAAATCGGCACAATCGCTGATCTGATTCATTACCGCATGACCAGTGAGCAGACGGTAGAGATGATTGACAGCCAAGAGTTTGACAGCGAATTTGGTACGTTTACCCTGTACCGCTTTAAAGAATATGGGGCAACGCAAACTCACATCGCCCTAGCCAAAGGCGACCTATCACAAGGTGTACCGACCGTGCGAGTACATAGCCTAAACCCCTTAAAAGACCTATTTGCCCTAAAAAGCACAAAACGTAGCTGGGACGTACAGTCGGCACTGCGTGAGATCGGGCAAAGTGAGCAGGGCGTGCTGGTGTGGATTGATACAGGTGTTGCCCCTGATATTGATACCGCCCTACAACGCCAAAACGCCAATAAAGGCGTACATGAAGCCAATGAGCCGTATCGCAGTATCGGGGTTGGGGCACAGATTTTGCGACTTTTGGGGGTTAGTCAAATGCGTTTGCTGTCCAGTCCTGCTAAGTTTAATGTGTCGGGCTTTGATTTGACGATTGTTGAATCGGTGTCTGCGCCTGAGTTGGGGTAGGTTTTGTGAGCAAAGCCCTATTTTAAGATGTTTATCAAAAAATAAAAAGCCCTTGTATAACAAGGGCTTTTAACTTGGTCTTATTCCAGAAATGGTCATCAACAACTTATAGTGAAATTACTGAACAATTACTACTGTGTTGCCAGCTTCCTTATGTACTACTTGTACACTACGGTCGCTGTCGCCTTGTATTAATTATTCATTACTTCCACTATAGATTAAGCAACAAACTGACCAGCCCAATAAAACCAACACGCTTCCCCACTACTGGAAAGATAAAATCTTCCCGTGGGAGTAGTGCAAGTGGGATTGTAGCATACATTTATGGGTAAGCCTATATGGATAAGCCTAATTTTCATCATCACTCACCTGTTTTGGCGGTGCAGGGGCAAACCAGCCCACAAGCAGTAATAGCAAGCCCACACCAATAAACGACACGATACGCGCCACACCACCACTGTTGCCAAGTTCCACCACAAACAGCTTGACCACCACCACACCCATAAGGGAAGCCGATACGAGCCACAGCGTCCGCCATTGCCACCTTGCCGACAGCACCATACCAGCGATTGCCACGCTTGACCATGTCAGCGACAGACTGGCTTGCAAGCCAAAATCGCCAAACAGCCCTTGCCAATCCCACGCCACACCGCCATAAAAATACCACGTACGCACAACCATGCTACTGATGGCAACAAACATCATCGCCCCTGCAATGCCACAAAAGACACGCCACGCCCGCCCCTGCTCATACAGTTCACGCACGCCCACATAAGCCAACACGCCAAGCCCGACATACAGCACGTCCACCGCATTGATAAGCGGCAGGCGAGTGCCAAGCATCATCGGCTCTTTGATGGCGACATAGCCTGTCCATAGTGCTGACAATACAAGGCACAGCCACGCCCCAAATTCACGATACGCCCCGACAAATCGCCCTGTCCACGGTAGCGCACTCTTGACACACACCGCCCAAACAAGCAGTACAGGTAACACCCATAAATGCACCAGCCAATCAAAGGGACTAAGCAGACATAGCACGCCTGCGGTGGTGGCGATTAGGCTTAGGTTAATGCCATGTAAAATATTAAGTGCGGTTTCACTAAGACGCTGATACGCTAGGATAACCAAGGATAAGGCAAGGCTTGCCACTGCCACCACAACAAGGGATAAATCCACGCTATAAAATAATGACATGGCAATCAAGAGAAATGCCATACAAGGGGCAAAAACAAGGCTGCTGGCTGCCAAAACTTGCCAATAACGCCCAGTCACTCTGTTGGCAAGTGATATCGCCCCAAGACATATCGCCCACATCAAAAGCCACGCCCAGCCTATTGTTACATGACCATTATCAAATGTGTACATGGCATGGTAAACACCGTTAAACATCAAGATAAGACTGGCAAATAATACAGGCAAACTAAAAAGCAGACTTGGCGAGCTTTGCCAGTGATTGCTGGGTTTAAAAATACTGCGATAGCGCCAAGGGGCATGTTCCAAAATAAAAGCAAAGGCAAGTAGTAATAGACCCACAAGCATTTCATGGCTTGCAAATATGCCACGACCTGCATTGTCATAGGCAAAATAGTAATTATCCAATCTGTTAACTTGAATAGATAACCACATCGCCACCACAGGGGCAAACGCCACGCCCACTTTATTATCATGGCGATATTGCCACACCATATAAGCGCCCAACATAACCATGCTTGCCCACACGCTCATCACAGGTGATAGTACAAGTGTCGGCAGGGCAAAGCCATGAATGATGGTCAGGCTAAGCAGGGCATAGCGGGCGTAGCGTTCCCACTGGGCAAGTTGGGTATTTTGTGCTTCGTCTTGTTCATCATCTTGATTGCTTTGTTTATTAAACCAATAGCCCAAGCCATACATGGCAAGCCCTGCGACCGACAGCCATAGCGTGCCATAAAAATCGCCCGTGATAAACCAAGCATCATACTCGGCAACATGGTAAGTGGTAAAATGCTTAAGACTGGCAAACAAAAACACCGCCAAGGCAAAGGCTCGCACCTGTGGCAAGCGACCTTTGACACCAAATACATAAACCAAGCCTGCTTGTAGCGCCCACAGTCCTGTCGCCAGTCTGTCATCAAAGCCAAGCCCAATACCAAGGGTAACAAACAGCCCAACCAACAGCCAAAAGGCGTGAGCCACCACATCGCTTAAACGTTTGGCAAGTAGGGCAAACACCAGATAAATCAAAGCAAAGGCAAGGGCAAGCCACAGAGTGCTTTTGCCCGAATGTATGGCGATGATGGGATACAAAAACACAAAGCCCATAAAGGCACTGGCGAACAATACCCCTGCGTCCAGTACGCCAACTTGTGAGCCAAAGCGGATATAATGCGTTAGGATTTGTGATAGGGTGGCGTTGTTGGGTAGGGTGTCGTCATCGGTTTCGCCATGGTCGCTTAAGGCGAGTAGCTGACTTTGGGCATAGCGATAGACGATATAGGCATACAGCGCCACATGATATAGCCCAAAGATAAGGCTGGCGCTGCTGTCCTTGCTAAAGTCTGCATTTGTCCGCCATAAAAAAGCGATAAAAAATGTACCCATAAGCCCAATGACGTTTAAGCTACGCCATGCCTTGTGGGTGGCGATGATGGCAATGCTGGTGTTGATGACTGCCAAATAAGTGAACAGCAGTATATGGTTGCCCTGTCCGCTGCTGGTCAGTATCGGCACGGCTAACGCGCCAATGACGGCAATTTGTGCCAATAGCTTGGCATCTTGACGCAGGGCAAGGACAATCTTGGCGACCATGACGACAAGCATGATGACAAAGGCGGTGCTTGGGCCAATAAGATGGGGAAGTTTGAGCGCTGCAAGCGTGGTCAGATACATCACCGCCAAACCAAAGCCCTGTAACGTCAGTCCATATTCTCGGCGTTTGTTGGTTAAATATAGCCCAGCCCCTGTCGCCACAAGCCCAGACACGCCAACCGACAGATAACGTAACCACAGCGGTGGGTCAATATAATCACTGGCAAAACGCAATAAAAACGCCAAGCCAAGAAACAAAATCCCAATACCGACCTTTAATAAAGGATTGCCTGTGGTCAGCCACTCGATGGCACTACCGATAAGGCTTGGCGACTGGGTGTGTATGTCTTGGACTTGACCTGTAGCATCGGCAGAAGCGTTGGTGTTTGAGCGTTTTAGGTGCGTGGGCAGGCGTGGTTTTTTGCGACTAAGGTTGATGTTGTCTGCGACATGGGGGCGTTTATGCGGTCTATGAATGGGCGGTGTGGTGTCAAAGGGATTGACATCGGAAGTGCTTGCCGTGCCATCGCTGGGCGGATGGACTGGGGCAGGCTGGTTATTAACCTGCTCATTATCCGTCTCTACAGTGTCTGTCATGGCGTCCGCTGTGATTTCGGTCTGTGGGGCGATGGCAGGCGTGACGTTATCATCAGACCAAAGTGCTTCTTGGGGTGGGTCATCGCTGATTTTATCAATTACCCCAAAATCTGTTTCTATTTTATTAGGCGCTAAGGTTTTTAATGCGTTGATTTCTTGGTAGAGCTTGCCGATATGTTCCCTTAATTGGGCAATCAGTGTTTCATGTGCGGTTTGTTGTTCTTTGGTTTCTTGTAATTCTTGTTTAAGATTAAGCAGGGTCATAAATAAATAAACCAAACCCAAAATGATGATAAAATCAAGCATCAAAAATCCTTAATAGAAATTCATCATAAAAAAGCACATCACCCTTAATCATTTCAAATCATGAGTGATATGCTTTTAGATAAAGGTATGAAAGTTACAACGTGTTATACAAACACACGTTGACCTTTCCTGTTTTGGTGGCGGTCAAAGATACCGTGCCTTGGTCGCCAGTGGTTAGCGGCTCAACGATATAAGCCTTGACCGTTTTTTCATATTTGGGCGTTAAAGCTTTGCCTTGGGCATTTTTGATGCGAAAGCTCTTATTATCAGACAGTTGTAGATAGTCATATTCATAAGCATTGATTTGATAAACCGTGCCTTTTTGTATGCTAAAGTTTTTTAGACAAGGCTTATCTTCGCTATCAAGTTTTAGTGTTTGGGCGCTGGCGGGCAAGGCAATGGCTAGTGATAAAGCGATAAGGGCAAATTTTTTCATAAGACAACTCCCGATAAATGAAATTCTATTGTAAAAAAGTTTTTTGATTTATATAGTTACTTTTTGTAAACAAACTTTTAAAAAAGCCCATTTACCAATGACTTAATCCCAAGCACCAATAAAATCACTAGCACCAATTGATGAAACACCGCCTGTGGCAATTTATCCCGAAAATAAAACCCCACATACAGACAGCCCAGTGACACCATCGTCACCATGCCAAGCACGCCCCAATCCCCGACAGGCATGGCGACAAATAACGGATAAAGAGCGATGAATTGGGCGACCTTGCCGACCACATAGCATAAGTTACTGGATTTGATAAGCTCGGCTTTGGCGTTGGCTTGCCCTTCGGTGGCAGACAGCAGATACATAACAAGCAGGGGCGACATGGCGTTGGTTGCCCCACCCAACACCCCTGCCACTGTGCCGCTGATGATAAGGCTAGGTTTGTTGTTGGGTAATTTAAAACTTTTGCCCAAATAACTGCCCACAAAAGTCATCAGCACATAGCCAATGATTAGTATTCCCAAAGCAACCAACAGATAATGCTGGGCGATGATAAATAAAAGCTTCGCCCCCAAAAAACTACCCACAAAACTGGTCACTGCCAACAGCCAATATTTTTTAAGATGATAGCCAACCTGACCGCCGTCCAAAAACACCACAAGGTTGATCACAAGACAAGGAATGACCGTCAATAAAATAACCTGCGACATCGGATAAAAGCTTGCCAGCGCAGTGGTAGCAATCAAGGTCACGCCAATGCCCGTCAAGCCATGAAACACGCTAGACAGCGCAAAAATGGCGATTAAAATTAAGGTCGCTTGACTAAACAGTTCCATAGGCAGTGTTAATTTGTCAAAAAAGACAGGCATTGTAACACAAAAAAACACACCCCAAAACCAGTGCCATGGGGTGTGCTAATGCTCAGCATTTATAAGACATTAAAAGCTTTTAGAAATGCCAATTTGCCCTGCAATATTTTGATTGTCACTGTCCGCAAACTGACCAGATAATCCTGCGTGTAGGTCAAGCCCTTTTAACTTGGTATTAACAAACAGCGATAACTCTGCGGCGGTCTTTTTGCTGTTGTCGTGAACAGGTAGGCTAAAGTGATTGGCAGAAACCGATTGTAAGCGCCCAGAAATGTTTTGTTCATCGTCCATTAGGCGGTGGTTAAGTCCCAATGCGCCGCCCACCATTAACATATCGCTGATGGGGTAGTTTACTTGTACACCAGCTTTGGCATAGGCTTGGCGGTAGGTGTGTTTATCAAATTGCATTGATGTGGATAAATTGTGCTGATCTTCCACTAATTGTCCGATTTTGACGTGTTGCCAATTTAGACCAACATAGGGAAGTACCTTGCCCATGTCATAACCCACTTGCACATCGGCATAAGCATGATGACCGCTTGCCTTTGCGCTGTGCTGACGTGTGGCAAGCCCAAGGGCGACCTGACGCTGGGTATCGATGCTTAGTTTGTCCATGCCAAGTCCAGTATTTAGGCGAACTTTACCAAAGCGTCCTTGATGATAAACACCCAAGCCCATTTTATCAACATCAAACGAGCCGCCAGCGTTTTGCCAGTTGGCGCTTTGTGCATCATAATTAAGATACGCCCCCAAAGTATAATTGCCTTGGCTAAAATCTGCCCCAACTCTAACCCCGTGATCGCTGTTGTCGGTCTTGCTAAGTCCGCTGTCGTGGCTTTGTAGCGTGCCTGTTGCCCAAACGTGGCTTTGACTAGAATCTTGGCTGTTTAACCGTTGAAATAAGCGGTTATTACCAGCGTGTTGGGCGGTTAGGCGTTGGCTGATGTGTCCGATTTGTTGTGGGGCTTGTAGCACCGAATAAGCATAATCGCCGATCGCTTGATGGGCTTGACCTGTGGGGTGAATGCCGTCCGCAAATAAATAACCGTCTGTACTGGCGTTTTTGGCACACACCAAAGATGACCCTGCACATGCTGTGTCTGTGATGTTGCTAAAACCAAAACTTGCAGGGTTTTTGGCGACTTCTTGAAGCAGTGAAAAAGTGTCTAGGGGAATGACGTTTGCCCCTGATTGTTGTAGGCTTTGGTAAAGGGTGTTGTTGTATAGGTTTGCGGCAGCGGTGGCGGCAGTGCTGATGCCTGCCGTGGTTGCCCGTGGGGTCAGTCCAATGTCGGGCAAGTTGGGCACTAGGACATAAGTTGCCCCTGCATGACGTAAGTCATTAACCAGTCCTGCGGTGTCTTGGGCGGCTTTGATGACTTCTGTGCTGCTGCTGGTGTTTAGTAGGTCGTTTGCCCCAATCCATACGGTATAAAGGGCGTTGGGGTCAATGGTGTTATGTGTCAGATAGTTTTGAATTTGGCTATTGGCAGATGGGACAGAAATAGGTATGCCAAGATCAGTATTTGTGGTGTCTGTGGTCACTCTTGCCCCACCAATGGCGTAATTTGTGCCTGTTTGACCATTGCCATTGGGGTTTGCTTGTGTGCCTAGATGAGTTGCCAAAACCTGCGACCACATGGGGTCAGGGTTGGTGGTAAATGTGCCTGAAATAGGGTATAGGGCGGATGTGATGGGGCGATAATAACCGCTGTCGGTCAAGCTATCACCAAAAAATACCGTTTGGCTAAATTGGGCGTGGCTATTATGGGTTAAAGCAAATAAGGCGGTGGCTAGTAGGGCTTTTTTAAACATGACATATCCTGTGTGTTGATTTGTTTACTTGACAAATTGTAAAACAAAATATAACAAATGTCCACACACAGGATAATATATAAGATAAACGGTTAGTTTTCTTTGTCTTTTTCTGCTTTAGGCTTAATTACAATTGGTAGTACCAGCCCCTTGGCGAAGTTATCCATCAGCACATACTCATGACGCTCGCCCACTACATCGGAGGTGGTGTGGATCACCAGCGTCATGTCCGCCCCGTCAGTGTATTCATGTCCTAGATATTTGCCTGTCAGCTGATCAAGCACTTTGCCTAGGGCTTCGGGGGCTGCCATACCAACGACAACGCTGTGCTGTGCCTGTTTGGGGGTGATGTTATAGCTGGTGGCGTAGTTTTGTACTGCTGAGCTGTCTATGGCAAGCGGATAAGTATAGGTGGTAGGATCGACTTTGGGCTGTTTGCCGTCCACCAGTGACCAGTTGATTTGGGTTTTACCGTCAGCGGTGATGATGGGTTGGATAATGGGTTCTGGAGTGCTGTCATCATTTTCACCTAGGGCAGCCGCTAGAGCTTGCAAGTCGTGGGGATTGGCTTGGTCGCTGGGCGTGCTTGGTGTTCGCTGTGTAGTCTGTGGGGCAACACTGGTGATGTTATGTTCGGTAGTTCCTTTGTCGCAAGCGGTCAGCAGGGCAAGGGCGATGATGGGGGCTAGGGTTTTCATAATTTAAAAGATTGTCAAAATTGGCTTATTTTAACATGGCTACAGCTGTTTGAGTAAAACCTTAGAATTTCGCCCATTATGATAGCGTTTTCGCCGTTCATCGGGTAGGGCGGACGGCTCAACTTGCATAAAGCCATTTTCGATAAACCAATGTAGGGTGCGTGTGGTTAGGGCAAACAGCTTGTTAAAACCTAAGGATTTGGCTTTTTGTTCGATAAAGGTTAATAAATCTAAGCCCCGTTGCCCACTGCGATAATCGGGATCAATGGCGATACTGGCAATCTCACCACTGTCAGGGTTTAGAGGATACAATGCCGAACAGCCAATGATTTTACCGTCTCGTTCTATCACATAAAAAAAGCCCAGCTCTTCTTCAAGACGCTGACGGCTACGAGCGATAAGAATGCCTTGTTGTTCTAAGGGGCGAATCAGGCTTTCAATGCCGACAATGTCATCGGTGGTGGCAGGGCGAATATGGTCAAAGGGGTTTTGGCTTAGCATCGTGCCACAGCCATCGGTGGTAAACAGCTCTTCGATCAATGCTCCGTCTTTTTTGTGACTAAGCAGATGAATGCGTTTGACCCCTTGGCGACAAGCGGTTAGGGCGTTTTTTAGGGCAGGTGTGGGGTCGGTTTGGTAGAGTGTTTCGCCGTCTTGTAAGGTGATTTCTCGCACCAGTTGCCCACCGCTATAAATGCCGTCTTCTTCGCTAAACAAGATAAGTTTATCAGCGGTTAGAGCAGTCGCCACAGCGGTCGCCACGTCTATGGCTTGCATATTAAACAGCTCGCCCGTTGCCGAAAACCCCACCGAACCGATGATGACGATATGCCCAGACGCAAGATTATGGCTGATCGCCCCTGTCTCTACACGGCGCACCTCGCCCGTCTGCTGATAGTCTATGCCGTCTCGTACGCCAAAAGGTCGGGCACTGATAAAGTTACCGCTGACGGTGCTGATTTTTGCCCCAAATAAGGGGGTATTGGCAAGCCCCTTAGAAAATTGGGCTTCAATGGCAAAACGCACCGCCCCCACTGCTCCCACGATGTGGGGCATCAGATGTGGTGGTGTGATGCGGACATCACCATAAAAATGGGTTGCTTCACCTGCCAAAGCTAGGCTTTTGTCAATCTGTAAACGGCTACCATGCACCAGCACCAAACGAATGCCAAGGCTATGCAGTAGGGCGATGTCCTGTACCAAGGTGGCAAAATTAGGATCGCTTAGGGCGCTGTCATCAAACATCAGCACAAAGGTTTTGCCCCTATGGGTGTTGATATAAGGGGCGCAGTGGCGAAACCAGTGGATGGGGTGCGTGATATTCATGGCGGTAACAGTTAGCAAAAAGGTGAATTTTAGCGTAATATGGCGTAAATTGGTATGGGAATAACTAGGGCATACTGACATTTCACAACATTTCATTACATTTGTTGAAAATGGTCATACTTTTTAACATTTTTGCCTTTAAAATGGCTAAATCTTGTTTTTCTTCGTCAAAATCCTTGTTGATATTCCAATATCAACGGTGGACTTTTCCTTAAAAAAACGGGCGATTTTGCTCATTTTAAAGGCAAATCTGAATTGTCAGTATGCCCTATATTGGCGGGCGTTTAGGATAAAGCCCCAGTTTTTTCGGACAAAGTCACTTGCCCAAAAGGGGGTGGTTGGTGCTACAATATCCCAGTAAATGACTGTTATGGTTTGTTTTGATTTAGTAAAATTTTTCGGAGTAAATGATGAAAAAATTAGCGTTAGTATTATTGATTGCTGTTCCTGTATTAGCATCTGCCAAATCGGGCTATTATATTCAAGGTGATGTAGGCTTTTCTCGTCCTAAGGTTGAAGTTGGCGGCACCAATGTGAATGAAAATACCGTTTCTTATGGTGTTGCTGTAGGTAAGCAAGTTGATACCGCGCGTTTTGCTGCTGATTATACCTATGTGGGCAAGGTAAAAGAAGGCACTAAGAAGTTAGAAGTACAATCAGTGGGTCTGTCTGCCATTCAAGATTTTAAAAATGACAGCATTGTCACCCCTTATGTGGGCGCTAGAGTAGGTGCAAACCGCCTAGAGTTAAAAGATGAAGGCATGTCTGACAGCAGAGTCCGTGCAGGTATTGGTGCGGTTGCTGGTGTACAAGTACAAGTAGCACCACAACTTGCCATTGATGCGGGTGTAGAATACAACTACCTTGGCAAAGTGGCAGGCGAAAAAGTAGATCAGTACGGTGCTACTGTGGGTGTACGTGTTGATTTCTAATCATTAGGGTGTGCCCTACTTTGATAAAATAAGCTCTTGTATGGGGCTTATTTTTTTGCTGAGTATTCATTGGGATTTCTTTTAGAAATCTTTAACACAAAAAAACACATACTTAACGAACGCCTTAACTTCTTATGTTATGATAAACTGTTTAATTTTTAGTTATACTCTTTAGGAAAAATTATGCGTTCTGCTTTATTTCTTGCGTTAGCTACCCTTAGTGTATCAGCGTGTGCCATGCTTCCCAATCCTAGTGGTGAGGTCAGTTACACCGCAAACCCCACTGCTAACCCTAACGCGCCCACCACCAATAGACCAGTAGCTGTCGTACCTGCCGTAACAACAACCACACAGCAAACACAGCCCACCACTTTGGCGATTGCCACAGGTGTTATGCCTGTGGCTCAAGCCAGCCAGCCCGCCACCAATGCGGACATCATCCCTGTGGTGAATGCCTTTATTGTTAATACTGACCCTACAGGTAAGGAAGTGCTTATCCCTGTATTGGCAAATACCCCTGTCAAAAAAGGCGATGTGCTAGAATATCAAGGGCTATTTACCAACAATGGCGATCGTGTACGTAAAATGGACGTAAGTCTAAGTATTCCTGATAGCTTGGAGCTTATCGGTGGGGTTGTGCCAAATGCTAGTGGTAGCATGGACGGCAGCCGTTTTGTTCGTATGCCTGTACGCGCTACAATTAATGGCGTGTTACAAGATCTCCCCCTATCTCGTTACAAAGCTTTGCGTTGGACGGTGGAAGATGTGGGTATTGGTGGAACGGCGGTGGTCAAATACCGCGCCAAAGTTAAATAGATACATGTTCTAAAAAAATCCGCTTATGATGAGCGGATTTTTTTATGGGGTTTTTAAGTATAAAAACAGCCATAAGGCAAAACCCTATGGCTGTTTTGATTAGGCAATCACTTAGAAAGCGATATGAGCCCCAACGCCCCACATGCCAGCGTCAGCATTTAGACGGTTGTAAGTGGCTTCGATACCGAAGTTTTCAACAGGTTGGAAACCGATACCCACGCCACCTGCTAGGCTGGTTTTGTCAGT
>RRZT012613745.1_pt1 | contig 13183 bp, 10 predicted proteins | sample 2165551 | NCBI WGS metagenome assembly RRZT01 (sample SAMN10456910, study PRJNA506462) | wastewater metagenome | biome: wastewater; feature: sludge; material: wastewater sludge; isolation source: wastewater sludge with Escherichia coli K12::gfp cells carrying plasmid... | place: USA: Moscow, Idaho... | reverse complement strand
GCCGACCTGCGCGATACCGAGCAGGTGCCGCTGCTCGAAGACGGCGGCATCGAAGCCTTCATCCGCCGCGAGGTGCTGCCGTACACGCCCGACGCGTGGATCAGGGACGACGCCACCAAGATCGGCTACGAGATCAGCTTCACGCGCCACTTCTACAAGCCGCCGCCGCTGCGCACGCTCGAAGAGATCAGCGCCGACATCCTGGCCATCGAGAAGGAGGCCGAGGGCTTGCTGGATGGTCTGCTCAGGGTCGGTCAGCGATGAAGAAGAAGTCCACTACTTTGCCCCAGGAACTCAAGCCCTCTGCGCTACAGACCGGGAGGCAAGAGCACGCCGGGCATACCGCCAGGGCACAGGTGCCTGTCGTCGTGGATGAGGCGGCGCTCCTCACTGACTTGAGAGAACTGATCCAGTCCGCCCGCCAGCGGATTGCCACAGTTGCGAATTCGACCACGACGCTGCTGTACTGGCATCTCGGGCGTCGACTCCTCGCCGAGAGTCTTCAGGATGAGCGGGCGCCGTACGGAAAACGCATTCTCGCGACCGTGTCACGCGAATTGACCGTCGAATTCGGGCAGGCCTTTACCCTCCGCTCGCTCTATCGCGCCATTCAGTTCTGTCAGGGTTTCACGAACCAGGAGATTGTGTCGACGCTGTCGACACAATTGAGCTGGAGCCATTTCGTCGAGCTGTTGCCGCTCAAGGATCCGCTGGCCCGCGATTTTTACGCGGAGATGTGCCGCATCGAGCGTTGGGACGTGCGCACGCTGCGCCAGAAGATCGGCGGCCTGTTGTTCGAGCGCACCGCGCTGTCGAAGAAGCCGCAAGACGTCATCGCGGCGGAGATCGGCAGACTTCGCGACGGGCAGATGAGCCCCGACATCGTCTTTCGCGATCCCTACCTGCTCGACCTGCTGGGACTCAAGGGCGCCTACAGCGAACGCGACCTCGAGAGCGCCATCCTGCGCGAGATCGAGGGGGTGTTGCTGGAACTGGGCAGCGGCTTCGCCTTCGTCGCCCGGCAAAAGCGCATCAGCGTCGGCAGGGACGATTTTCATCTCGACCTGCTTTTCTTCCACCGTCATCTGCGCCGGCTGATCGCCGTCGAACTGAAGCTGGAATCCTTCCAGCCGGGCCATGTCGGGCAGATGGAACTGTACCTGCGCTGGCTGGACAAGCACGAACGCGCTCCCGGCGAGGAAGCCCCGATCGGACTCATCCTGTGCGCGTCCGCAGACGCCGAGCAGGTGGAATTGCTGCAGCTCGATGCCAAATCGATCCGCGTCAGCGAGTACCTGACGGAGTTGCCGCCGCTGCCTTTGCTGCGTGCGCGGCTGCACCAGGCGATCGAGCACGCCCGCGAGAGCGCCGCCCGGCGAGCGGTGGTGGGGGATCCATGATCGCCGACCTCAGGCCGTATGCGGAGTACAAGGAGTCCGGGTTGCCGTGGCTCGGGAAGGTGCCGAGCCATTGGGAAAACCGGCCCGCGTTTGGTGCTTTCGTGCCCAATCGCGAACGCAACCACGGCATGAAGGAGAAGACCGTGCTTTCTCTCAGCTATGGTCGCATCGTCATCAAGCCTGCGGAGAAACTCCACGGCCTAGTACCTGAATCGTTCGAAACCTATCAGATCGTCAATCCGGGCGACATCGTCCTTCGCACCACCGATCTTCAGAATGACCATACCAGCCTCCGTGTAGGAATGGTCCGCGATCGTGGCATCATCACATCAGCCTACTTAGCCTTGCGAGTGAACACAGGTGTCAGTCCCGACTTTGGTTTTCAGTTCCTCAACGTCTGGGATATGAGCAAGGCCATTTACGGCTACGGCTCGGGACTTCGCCAGGGCTTGGACTTCTCGCACTTCAAGCGGATGCCCGTCGCGCTCCCACCACCCGCAGAGCAGGCGGCGATCGTGCGGTTTTTGGACTGGGCGAACGGGCGGTTGGAGCGGGCAATCCGGGCGAAGCGGAAGGTGATCGCGCTGCTCAACGAGCAGAAGCAGGCCATCATCCACCGCGCCGTCACCCGCGGCCTCGACCCCTCCGTCCCCCTCAAACCCTCCGGCATCCCCTGGCTCGGCGACATTCCGCAGCATTGGCGGGTATGGCGGCTGAAGTTTGTAGCCCTGAATATCGTAGACTGCCTCCATGCGACGCCGAGGTATTCAGACGCCGGCACGCATCCGGCGATCCGAACTGCCGATATTGTCGCTGGGGTTGTTCTTGTCGACCAAGCGAAGAAGGTCTCTTCACGCGACTACGCGCGTTGGACGACGCGACTACAACCTCAAGAAGGAGATATTCTCTATTCAAGAGAGGGCGAACGTTTCGGAATCGCGGCGTGCGTACCGGCGGCCGCCCAATTGTGCATATCACAGCGCATGATGGTCTTCAGGATTGCGACCGAACACTGCAGCAAGTTTGTAATGTGGCTGTTGAATAGTCGATCCACATACGGGCAGGCCCTTCAGGATGTGATGGGCGCAACCGCGCCCCACGTGAACATCTCTACGATAAGAAACTACTATCTGGCGTTGCCCCCGAAGCGAGAGCAGGAAGCAGTCGTCGAGCGTATTGGGGCCGAAACCCATCCGATTGAGGTGGTGATAGATCGCCTCGAACGCGAAATCGACCTGCTCCGCGAATACCGCACTCGCCTCGTCGCCGACGTCGTGACCGGCAAGCTCGACGTGCGCGAGGCGGCGACGCGCCTGCCCGACGAAGTTGCGCCTGACACATCTGCAGGAGTCGACGGCGAAACGCTCGACGACGCCGGCAATCTGCATGAAGTTGACGCTGAGGAGACTTGAGCCATGCCCGACCCGAGCAACTGCATTTTGATCCGCCATCTGGCGCCAAGAAATTTTCTGTCTTTCGGCACTGACAATCCTGGCATTGAACTCCAGGCGCTGAATCTCCTCATTGGTCCCAACAGCAGCGGCAAGTCGAATCTTTTTGAAGCGATCAGCCTGATACGTTCGGCTCCGAAGGAACTTCGGGAGGTGACTCGAAAGGGAGGCGGCGTCGGGGAATGGATATGGAAGGGCGGGACGAAAGAGCCGGCGTCGGTCGATTGCGTCGTGAGAGACGCCAAAGACTCGATACCGCTGCGCCATCTGCTCTCGTTCCGTTCGGTGGCGCAGGCATTTTCCCTTGAGGACGAGCGTGTGGAGCGAGCGCGCCCGCAGGCGGGGCAGCCAGACGTTGACTTCTTTTACCGCTACCAGCACGGCCAGCCGGTCGTCAATACAAGTGGCCATGGCAAACGTGGTCTGACCAGGGCGTCGATCGAAGCGGATCGCTCGATCCTGGCACAACGGCGCGACCCCGAAGCCTATCCGGAACTGGCCTGGCTGGCCCAAAACTACGAGCGCGTGCGCATCTACCGGGAATGGGCGTTTGGGCGGAATGCAGTATTCCGCGAACCGCAAAGATCCGACAATCGCTACGACGTGCTCGAAGAAGATTTCTCGAACCTCGGCCTCTTCCTGAACCGGCTGAAAACGCGCTTTCCGGCGGCCAAGAAGGCGATCCTCAGCGGCTTGAATGACCTCTATGATGGTATCCACGACTTCGATGTCCTGGTGGAGGGGGGCACGGTGCAGGTGTTCTTCACGGAGGGAGATTTCGTTATTCCCGCCACGCGCCTTTCCGATGGCACGTTGCGGTATCTTTGCCTTCTGGCAATTCTTTGCGATCCCGAACCGCCCCCCTTGATCTGCATCGAGGAGCCGGAACTGGGACTGCATCCCGACATCCTGCCGAAGTTGGGGGATCTGTTGCGAGCGGCCTCGCAGCGAACCCAGATCATCGTCACGACCCACTCGGATATCCTGGTCGATACGATGACAGAAACGCCCGATGCGGTGGTCGTCTGTACCAGGACGCAGGGACAGACGATCATGGAACGATTGAACACGGTCGACCTTGCCGAGTGGCTGAAAAGGTATCGGCTCGGCCAGCTCTGGACCAAAGGCGAGATCGGGGGAAATCGCTGGTGAGTGCGCATCTGTACGTGGAAGGCGGCGAATCGAAGGAGGACCAGATTCGCTGCCGCGAGGGGTTCCGGAAGTTGTTCGAGAAAGCGGGATTCTCGGGACGAATGCCTCGACTCAGCGCTTGCGGTGGGCGCGGATCGGTCTTCGATGATTTCAAGACCGCCTACGCCCTTCGAAAGGTGGGCGACTACATCGCCATGCTCGTGGATAGCGAGGAGCCCGTGGAGGATCTCGAACGAACCTGGGAGCATCTGAATCGCCGCGACCAATGGGACAAGCCTGTCGGCGCGAGCGACGAGCAAGTCCTCTTCATGACGACCTGCATGGAGACCTGGATCGTCACGGACCGGCGGGCGCTACAGGAGCATTACGGCCACAGTCTGCAAGAGAATGCACTGCCTCCATTGACCAACCTGGAGAACCGGAATCGGCACGAGGTACACGACAAGCTGGTCCACGCGTCCCGCAATTGCGCAAACGCTTACCGCAAGGGCAAGCGCTCCTTCGAGTTGCTGGCGAAGCTTGACCCTGCTGTACTGAAGAAGCACTTGCCCAGCTTCGTTCGTGTTGATCGCATCCTGAAGGCCAAACTGTAACGCCATGCCAACCGACACCAGCGAGAAGGGCCTGGAGAGCCTGATCATGCGCCACATGACCGGCGTGGATGGCCTTGCCATCGCACCGAACACCGCCGCGGAAGTGCGCGCGCCCTACGGCGGCACCGGCTACATCGCCGGCAGCGCGCAGGACTACGACCGCGCGCACGCGCTCGACGTGCCGCAGCTCTTCGCCTTCCTGCACGCCACCCAGCCCGACGCCTTCAGGAAGCTGGCGCTGGCCGACGCGAACGACGCCAGCGACATCAACCGCCTCAAGTTCCTCGCCCGCCTTTCTGCCGAGATCGGCAAACGCGGCGTCATCGACGTGCTGCGCAAGGGCGTGGCGCACGGGCCGCTGCACTTCGACCTGTTCTACGGCACGGCATCGAAAGGCAACGCCCGCGCCGCGGCGCGGCACGCGCAGAACCGCTTCTCGATCACGCGCCAGCTCGCCTACAGCAGCGACGAGACGCGCCGCGCGCTCGACCTGTGCCTGTTCATCAACGGCCTGCCGATCGCCACTTTCGAGCTGAAGAACAGCCTCACCAAACAGACGGTCGAGGATGCCGTCGAGCAGTATCGGCGCGATCGCAACCCGCGCGAACGGCTGTTCGAGTTCGGCCGCTGCGTGGTGCACTTCGCGGTCGACGAGAGCGAGGTGCAGATGTGCACCGAGTTGCGCGGCAGGGGTTCTTGGTTCCTGCCGTTCAACAAGGGCACCCACGACGGCGCCGGCAACCCGCCCAACCCGCACGGCCTGAAGACCGACTACCTCTGGAAGGAGGTGCTCACCCCGGCGGGTCTGACCAACATCCTCGAGAACTACGCGCAGATCGTCGAGGAGAAGGATCCGCGCACGGGCAGAAAGAAGCGTCGGCAGGTCTGGCCGCGCTATCACCAGCTCGGCGTCGTGCGCCAGGCGTTGGCCGATGTGCGCGCCCACGGGGCGGGCAGGCGTTACCTGATCCAGCACTCGGCCGGCAGCGGCAAGTCGAATTCGATCGCCTGGCTGGCGCACCAGCTCATCGGCCTGCAGCGCGACGGCGATCAGGCGGATCAGGCAAACGGGGAGGTCTTCGACTCGGTGATCGTGGTCACCGACCGGCGCCTGCTCGACGACCAGATCCAGACCACGATCAAGCAGTTCATGCAGGTGGGCGCGACGGTGGGGCATGCCCAGCGTTCGGGCGACCTGCGCAAGTTCATTCAGGACGGCAAGAAGATCATCGTCTCGACGGTGCAGAAATTTCCCTTCATCCTCGACGAGATCGCCACCGAGAGCGGCAGGACCTTCGCCATCATCATCGACGAAGCGCATTCGAGCCAGGGCGGCAAAACCTCGGCGGCGATGAGCCAGGCGCTCGGTGCGCTGGGGGAAGACGACGACGCGGGACCCGACCCCGAGGACACGGTGAACGCGGCGCTCGAAAAGCGCATGGCGGCGCACAAGATGCTGGCCAATGCCAGTTACTTCGCCTTCACCGCGACCCCCAAGAACAAGACGCTGGAGATGTTCGGCGAGCCGCTGCCGCCCGACGCGGAAGGGCGCGTCAGACATCGGCCGTTTCACAGCTACACGATGAAGCAGGCGGTCGAGGAAGGTTTCATCCTTGATGTGCTCAAGGCCTACACGCCGGTAGACAGCTACTACAGGCTGATCAAGATGAGCGAAGACGACCCGGAGTTCGATACCCGCAAGGCGAACCGGAAGCTGCGCCGCTACGTCGAGAGCCACGAGCACGCGATCCGCCTCAAGACCGAGATCATGGTGGACCACTTCCACGCGCAGGTGCTGGCGGCCGAGAAGATTGGCGGGCAGGCGCGGGCGATGGTGATCACCAGCGGCATCGAGCGGGCGATCCAGTACTTCCACGCCTTCCAGGCGTATCTGCGGGAGCGCAAGAGCCCGTACCAGGCGATCGTCGCCTTCTCGGGCGAGCACGAGTACGGCGGAGCGAAGGTGAGCGAGGCGTCGCTCAACGGCTTCGCGAGCGGCGACATCGCACGGAAGATCCAGTCCGACCCCTACCGCTTCCTGATCTGCGCCGACAAGTTCCAGACCGGCTATGACGAGCCGCTGCTGCACACGATGTACGTGGACAAGCTGCTGGCCGGGATCAAGGCGGTGCAGACCCTGTCGCGGCTGAACCGCGGGCACCCGCAGAAGTACGACTGCTTCGTGCTCGATTTCCAGAACAACAGCGAGGCGATCACTGTTGCGTTTCAGGACTACTTCCGCACCACACTGCTCGCGGAGGAAACGGATCCCAACAAGCTGCACGACCTCAAGGCGGTGCTGGATGCGACACAGGTGTATTCCCCGGAACAAATGCAACGAGTGGTGGAACTGTTCCTCGGCGGCGAGGATCGCGACAAGCTCGATCCGATCCTCGATGCGTGCGTGGCGGTATACACCGGCACGCTTGACGAAGAAGGACAAGTGGACTTCAAGAGCAAGGCCAAAATGTTCTGCCGCACCTACAGTTTTCTGTCATCGGTGATTGCCTACAGCAATGCGGAGTGGGAGAAGCTCTCTATCCTGCTAAATCTGCTGATACCTAAGTTGCCCGCGCCGCAGGAGGAAGATGGTGCCGGCTTTGAGGATGGTAAGGGCCCACGAACGATTGGCAGTACGCCAGCAATGCACTACCATAAAGCGGTGAACTCTTCCACAACCAATCAATGGGGTTCGAACATGAACGTACGCAGCTGTCGGATCACGATCGCAGGGATGTCGATCGCCGCTTTGTTGTCCATCTCTGCCGCGCACGCGCAGCTTGGAGATCTGCTCAAGAAGGAGGAAAGCAGCGCATCGTCCGGTGGACTCGGGAATCTCGGTGGCCTGGGTGGGGCACTGTCCGGGCCATCCATCACCTCGGGCAGCGCCAGCAACGTCGCGGGCTTGCTGGAGTTCTGCATCAAGAACAATTATCTCGGCGGCAACAAGGCGGCTTCGGTCAAGGACTCGTTGATGAGCAAGCTCCAGGGTGGATCCTCCGCCTCCTCCGACAGTGGCTACAGTAGCGGTGCCAAGGGCATTCTGAGCAGCAGCGATGGCAGTCAGCTCGACCTCGGAGGTATGAAGAAACAGCTCACGAAGAAGATCTGCGACAAGGTTCTCGACCAGGGAAAATCCATGTTGTGAGTGGGCAGGGGGAACGATCTCGCTGGAAATGGCCGGGATACCTGAGGTCATGATGATGTTCTGGTTGTTGATCGTCATGCTGGCCGCAGCATGGGGGATTGTCGGCCATCTTCAGGAGAACCTTGCGAAGATGCCTCGACCAGCACCTGCTCAGATCGTGCCACCATCCGTACAGACGAGCGCTCCGCCGCTCCCCCCGCCAGCTCCTGCCGATGATGACGCGGTCAAGCATGCAAACGCGGATGGGGATGCAAGGCCTTACTCTGAAAGTCGCGAGCGACTCACGAATCTCCCCTCCCCACTCGCGGGGGAGGGGTTGGGGGAGAGGGAAACGGTCATGATCATCGGGGGTGTCTTGCAAAGTCATGACCGTTTGGACAGGGCATCCTCAACCGAGACACCCAGGCCAGGGGATCAGTGCTTCGGCAGATGCGAGTGATGATGCGCGACCCGGCCGGCCGTGCTCCACTCAGCGCTGTGCGGCTCGATGTGCAGAATATGATGATCTCCGACCATGGCAGCTATCGCAGCAGCGATGGCGACGACATCCTCGATCGGAATCTCCTGGTCTGCAACGGGCGCCTGAACCGGCGCTTTCTTTTTGGATGCGGGGGCGGACGGGCGCTTGTGCGACACCCAGGTGCCGACGCGGTTGAGCAGCGGGAACCATGAGAGTACCAGGCCGATGAACGAGATCACCACGAAGCTCAGGAAGAAGTCGATCAGGCTGAGGAGCAGCGCGCCTTGCAGGGTGTCGGGAATGAGGGAATTCATGTTCGCGGTCCTCGATGTGGAAAGGGTAGGGTCGGCATGGCGTGTTCAGCCGACACCGATCAGCGCGAGCATGATGCCGCCGGAAATGGCGGTGCCGAAGACGCCAGCGAGGTTCGGACCCATCGCGTGGTAGATGAGGAGGTTTTTCGGGTTCTCCTGGTACGCCACGATGTGCGACACGCGCGCGGCGATCGGCACCGAAGCGATTCCGGCCGAGCCGATCAGCGGGTTGATCTTGGTCTTCAGGAACAGGTTCATGATCTTTGCCGTCACCACGCCAGAACCGGTACCGAACAGGAAGGCGACCAGGCCGAGTCCCACGATTTCCAGTGTCTGCAGCGTCAGGAACTTTTCCGCCGCCATGGTGGAGCCGATGGCCACGGTCAGGATCATGATGATCACATTCATCAGGCCACCCGCAGCGGTCTTGGCCAGGCGATCGACGACGCCGGTTTCCTTGAACAGATTGCCGAGCATCAGCATGGTGATCAGCGGCGCGGCTGGCGGGAAAAGCAGATTGACGATGATCGCGATCACGATCGGGAAGGCGATTTTCTCCAGCTTGCTCACCTTGCGCGATTGTTCCATGCTGATCTGGCGTTCGGCCTTGGTAGTCAGCAGCCGCATCACCGGCGGCTGGATCATCGGCATCAGCGCCATGTACGAATAGGCGGCCACCGAGACCGGGCCGAGTAGATGCGGCGCCAGCTTGACGGTGACGAAGATCGCCATCGGGCCGTCGGCGCCACCGATGATACCGATGGCGCCGGCCTCGGCCAGGCTGAAGCCGAGCAGTTTGGCGAGAATCAATGCAACGAAGATTCCCAGGTGCGCGCCGGCGCCGAGAATGACCAGCTTGGGATTGGCGATCATCGGTCCGAAGTCGGTCATGGCGCCGACACCGAGGAAGATCAGCGGCGGAATGATCAGCAAGGCCACGCCCTGGTAGGCGTAGTGGAAGAGCCCACCCTCCTTGACGACATAGAGCAGCGCCGAGATCGCCTGTCCACCCGGTACATCATCTGGTGGGCCGGGAACGTTGGCGACGATGCACGAGAAGCCGATGCCGATCAGCAGCAGCGGTTCGTAATGCTTGGCAATTGCCAGATAGATCATCGTACAACCGATGATGACCATCACCAGGTTACCGAACGAGAAATGCACAGCCCCGGTCTGATCGAGCAAGGCCTGGAGAAAAACCGGGATTTGATCCACTGCCACCTCCTGTATCCGGGAAGAATGGCAGGATGTCCTGCCACTCACCGCTGCGCCGGGAATCGCCAACGGTGAAGAGTTGGAGTATAAGTGTCGCCGATCAGCGTCCTAACTAGGGTTGGCACTAGATCTTGCCGCCAGACTTGCCAATGATTTGCCCATGCACCGACCGGCCTCAAGCAGTGACCCCCGCCGTTTCGCGGCGGTCGCCATGAATCGCCCGATGACCTTGCCGCCGCCGGGATTGTCGGGCGGTGCCCGGATCGCGCATGCAGGCGCCGGCAGGTGGCTCGCTTTGGCGCTGCTACTCACCACATGGATCGGCGCTCTCGACTACCTCAGCGGCTACGAGCTGCGACTCGGCAGCCTTTACCTGCTGCCGGTCGCGCTCGCCACCTGGAGCGCAGGACGCTATGCGGGGCTTTCGATCGCTGCCGCCGCCTGCCTGTGCTGGCTGTTCAGCTTCAGCTCATCGCACGGCTACGCGCGGCCGGAACTGTTCTATTGGGATGGTCTCGTGATGGTGGTGGTCTTCGTCGTCTTCGTCATCCTGCTGACCCGGCTGCGCCTGGCTCTGCAGCGCGCCGACGAGCGTTTCGTGCGCGTGCTCGACGAAATGCACGCGGCTGTCTATGTGGTGGACGCGCACAGCGGACGGATCCTGTACGCAAATCGACGCCTGGCGGAGATGATCGGCGCAGAGCCGAATGCTCTGGGTGCTGCCGACCTGCCGCAATACTTGACCGGCGGCGATGGCCATGACCGACGCGGCGCGCTGTACTCCTCGCACGGCTTCAGCTCCGAAGAACGGCGCGACCCGGCGAGCGGTCGCTGGTATCTCGTGCAATTCGGCCCGATACCCTGGCAGGACACCAGCGCAGTGACCCTGATCGTCGTCACCGACATCTCGGATCGGCGCCACGCGCAGTTTCTGCGGCGCGAGAACCGGGACATGCTGTACCGTACGTCGCGCCTTTCCGCGCTCACCGAAGCGACTTCTGCACTGGCGCACGAGATCAACCAGCCGCTGATGGCGATCGCCAGCTACAACGACGCCTGTCTGCGCCTCTTGGCGAGCGAAACGATGGACCGCGCGGAACTGGTGCACGCCATCGAGAAGTCACGCGGCCAGGCCATACGCGCCGGCAACATCGTCACGCGGATGCGCGACTTCGTTCGCAGCAAACACCCCCAGCCGGTATTGTGCGAACTGAACGCCATCGTTCGCGAGGCGATCGAGCTGATGGAAGCGCGCATCGAGGACTACTGCGTCGTCGTCAACGTCGTCCTGGGCGAGGACCTGCCGCCGATACTCGCCGATCGTTTCCTGCTCGAACAGGTGGTGGTGAATCTGCTCGAGAACGCGGTCGATGCGATGCGGCCGCTTGCCCAGGCGCGTCGCCGGCTCACCGTCTCGACCGGGCGGCAGCCCGCTGGCGCGATCACCGTATCGATCAGCGATAATGGCGAAGGAATACCCGCGGCGATCGACAAGCATCTGTACACGCCATTTCGCTCCACCAAGCCGCAAGGGCTTGGGCTCGGCCTGTCGATCTGCCGCTCGGTGGTCGAAGCGCACGGCGGGCGCCTGTGGCATGACCCGAATCCAGGCGGTGGCACGATTTTCCACTTCACGATCGCCGCGGAGGATGAGTGAGCGACAAGCCGGCAATCGAACAGACGGTATTCGTGATCGACGATGACGAGGCAGTGCGCGACTCGCTGGGAATGCTGTTGCGCACGGCCGGCCTGCAAGTGCAGCTTTTCAAGTCGGCGCGGGCCTTCCTCAAGCACTTCAGCCCGGAGTGCTCGGGCTGTCTGATCCTCGACATCCGCATGCCGGTGATGAGCGGTCTCGACCTGCAGGACGAGCTTTACAAGCGGCGCTGCCGCATCCCGATCGTCTTTCTCACCGGGCACGGCGACATCCCGATGGCAGTGCGCGCGTTGAAAAAGGGCGCATTCGACTTCATCGAAAAGCCGCATGACGAGCAGCGCCTGGTGTTGGCAACCTGCCATGCGCTGCGCGCCGATGCCGAGCAGCGCTGCGGCATGGCTGCCCCCCTGCATTCGCCGCCGGACCTGGCGGAGCGCCTGGCGCTGCTGTCAGTCCGCGAGCGCGAGGTGCTCGAGCACATCCTCGAGGGCCGGCAGACGCGCGCCATCGCCGAGGCTCTCTGCGTCAGCGTCAAAACGGTCGAATTCCATCGCAGCCGCATTCGGGAAAAGTTGCAGGTCGGCTCGCTTGCCGAGTTGTTCCGGCTATTCATGACGAACGGCGAGCAGGGTCTGCGGCGCGATGAGTTCTCTCCTGTAGTGGAGTCCAGGGAAGGATAGCCCGTTCGGGCGGTCTGTCCGGTGAATCGCTGGCGCGAGTCCGCTCCATCAGCGAAAGAGTGATTGCACCGCGGCGCCGATGGCGGCGGCAGAAGGTGCGTAAGCCTGTTCCAGCGGAAAACTGGCGGCGGCCGGCGCGTCCGGGCCACCGAGGCGCAGCACCGGCGCCCTGAGTGCGGCAAAGGCCTTTTCTGCGGCCAGCGCGGCGATTTCGGCGCCAAGGCCGGCCATCCGCGCCGCTTCATGTACTACCACCAGGCGTCCGGTCTTCCTCACCGAAGCCAGGATGGCGTCCTCGTCGAGCGGCTTGAGGCTGCGAAGATCGATCACTTCGGCCGCAATCCCGGCGGTGGCGAGGGTCGTCGCCGCCGCCAGGCAGTTGCCTACCGTCTTGCCGTAGGACACCAGAGTGACATCGGTACCGCTACGAAGCGTCGCCGCCGTGCCGAGGGCAAGCAGATGCTCGCCCTCGGGCACCTCGCCGGGCTGGTGAAGCAGAGCCAGATCGATGAAGAAGAGCACCGGGTTGTCGTCGCGGATGGCTGCCTTGAGCAGACCCTTGCAGTCGGCGGCGTTCGACGGCATCACCACCTTGATGCCGGGGCTGTGCACGAACCAGGCCTCGTTATTGTGGTTATGCTGCGCGCCGACGCCCCAGCCGGAGCCGGTCATCGCCAGGGTCACCAGCGGAAAGGAAAACTGGCCGCCGGACATGAAGCGCAGCTTGCCGGCGCTGTTGACCAGCGGGTCCATCGCGTAGCAGAGGAAGGGGGCGAAGAGCAGGTCGATCACCGGCCGCAGCCCGCTGGCTGCGGCACCAACGGCAGTGCCGGCGATGATGGCCTCGGCAAGTGGCGTGTTGCGAATACGCGCGCTGCCGAATTCGCTCAAGAGATCGTGGCGTTTGGTGGCGACGCCTTCGCCGAACATCAACACCGTCGGGTCGCGGCGCATCTCCTCGGCGATCGCGGCAGCGATGGTTTCGTAGGGAGTCTGGATTGGCATGGGAAATCCTCAGGCGTAAACGTCGCGGGTCATCTCGCTGATGTCGGGGAAGGGGGAGGCTTCGGCAAAGGCCAGTGCAGCAGCGATCCGCTGCTGTACTCGCTGCTG
>RRZT012803746.1_pt1 | contig 13185 bp, 10 predicted proteins | sample 2165551 | NCBI WGS metagenome assembly RRZT01 (sample SAMN10456910, study PRJNA506462) | wastewater metagenome | biome: wastewater; feature: sludge; material: wastewater sludge; isolation source: wastewater sludge with Escherichia coli K12::gfp cells carrying plasmid... | place: USA: Moscow, Idaho... | reverse complement strand
TTGGAAATGGAAACGGGCGAAGTCTACCTGCTCGAAGCCAAAAGCGTGCTCATGGCCTCGGGTGGCGCAGGGCGCATTTACCACTCATCAACCAACGCCTTCATCAACACGGGCGACGGCTTGGGCATGGCTGCGCGCGCAGGCATTCCGCTGAAAGACATGGAATTCTGGCAATTCCACCCCACAGGCGTAGCAGGCGCAGGCGTGCTGCTGACCGCAGGCTGCCGTGGCGAAGGCGCGATTTTGCTCAACGGCGAAGGCGAGCGCTTCATGGAGCGCTACGCGCCCACGCTCAAAGACCTGGCACCGCGCGACTTTGTATCGCGCTCTATGGACCAGGAAATCAAAGAAGGCCGAGGCTGCGGCCCCAACAAAGACTACATCCTGATGAAAATGGACCATCTGGGTGCAGAAACCATCCACAAGCGCCTGCCCTCGGTTTATGAAATCGGCGTGCACTTTGCCAACGTCGATATCACCCGCGAGCCCATTCCAGTTGTGCCCACCATCCACTACCAAATGGGCGGGCTGCCCACCAATCTGCACGGGCAAGTCATAGAGCACATCAATGGCGAAAACCGCGTGGTAAACGGCTTGTACGCCGTAGGCGAATGCGCCTGCGTGAGCGTGCACGGTGCCAACCGTCTGGGCACCAATTCATTGCTCGATTTGCTGGTATTTGGCAAAGCCGCTGGCGACCATATCGTCAAATCTGGCATCAAAGACGAAAACCACAAGCCGCTGCCAGCCGATGCCGCCGACCTCACCCGCGCCCGCTTGGCAGCAATTGATACCAACACCAGCGGCGAATACGCGCAAGACGTGGCAGACGATATGCGCAAAGCCATGCAGCAGCACGCAGGCGTGTTCCGCACGCAGGCGCTGATGGACGAAGGCGTAGCAAAAATTGCTGCCATTCGCGAGCGCGTGAAAAACATCCGTTTGCAAGACACATCGAAAGTGTTTAATACCGCGCGGGTGGAAGCACTCGAAGTCACCAACCTGATTGAAGTAGCACAAGCCACCATGGTGGCTGCGGCAGCGCGTAAAGAATGCCGTGGCGCACACATGGTCAATGACTACGAGCACCCCGCAGACCACCCCACACTGGGGCTGGGACGCAACGATGCCGAGTGGATGAAGCACTCGCTATGGCACAGCGCCACCAACAGCCTGAGCTACAAGCCAGTCAATATGAAGCCGCGCACGGTAGCTGCTATACCGCCGCAGGTGCGCACTTTCTAATGCTTTTGCATGCGCACGCACCTTACCAGCGAACCCCAGCACCACCCCAAACGCCATACAGCGATACGGATTAATTCACCATGCTACGCACCTTCAAAATATACCGCTACGACCCCGATAAAGACAGCAAGCCCTACATGCAAACCATTGCCGTCGAGCTTGACGGCAGCGAGCGCATGCTGCTTGATGCACTCGTCAAAATCAAAGCGCAAGACCCCACCCTGTCATTTCGCCGCTCATGCCGCGAAGGCGTATGCGGCTCAGACGCGATGAACATCAACGGCAAAAACGGCTTGGCGTGCCTGACCAATATGCGCACCTTGCCGCAAACAGTCGTGCTCAAGCCGCTGCCAGGCCTGCCTGTAGTGCGCGACCTGATTGTGGACATGACCCTGTTCTTCAAGCAGTACGAATCCATCAAGCCCTACTTAATCAACCACACCCAGCCGCCCCAGCGCGAGCGCCTGCAATCGCCCGAAGAGCGCGAAGAGCTAAACGGCCTGTACGAATGCATTTTGTGCGCAAGTTGCTCAACAAGCTGCCCGAGCTTTTGGTGGAACCCTGATAAATTCGTGGGCCCTGCTGGCTTGCTGCAAGCCTACCGCTTCTTGGCCGACAGCCGCGACGAAGCCACCAGCGAGCGCCTTGATAATTTGGAAGACCCCTATCGCCTGTTTCGCTGCCGCACCATCATGCAGTGTGTGGACGTTTGCCCCAAGAGCCTCAACCCGGCGCGCGCCATTGGCAAAATCAAAGAGCTCATGGTGCGCCGCGCCATCTAAGCGGGCGAATGCAGCAGCAAGACATGAGCGAAACCCTATTGCTACACCCCCACGCCTACAGCAAACTGCGCTGGCGCTGCCGCCGTGGTTTGCTGGAAAACGACCTCTTTATCACCAACTATTTCGAGGCACACGCCAGCAGCATGACCCAGGCCGACGCGCAAGCGCTCGACGCGCTGATGGCGCTGCCAGACAACGATTTGCTGGACTTGTTTTTGCGAAAATCCGAGCCTGCTGCACCGCTAGCTACACCACAAGTTATACGGGTACTTGAGCAGGTGCGCAACACACCGTCTAAAGCGTTTATGCTGTAGCCTGCAACACAGCCTACAAGCAAAGCAACCCGCAAATGCTTGCGCCAAAATTTTTCGTACAAGCATTTGCTGCCCTTGCTGTCCAATAGTGCTATTTGTGCTTTTATAGCCACGCAAGTGGCTAATTTATTTTTTGTCAGCCTCCAACAGGAGAACTTGCCATGAAACTCTCTGATAACAAAGCTACGCTCACATTTAGCGATGGACGCCCCAGCGTAGAGCTTCCTATGTACCACGGCACCGTAGGCCCGGACGTAATAGACATCCGCAAGCTGTATGGGCAAACGGGCATGTTCACCTACGACCCGGGCTTTTTGTCTACCGCATCATGCCAGTCTGCCATTACCTACATTGACGGCGACAAAGGCGAGCTGCTCTACCGTGGCTACCCGATTGAGCAAATAGCCACCTGTTGCGACTATCTTGACACCTGCTACCTGCTACTTAACGGCGAGCTGCCCGAGGCCAAGCAGCGTGATGACTTTCACGCACTCATCTTGAGCCAAACCATGGTGCACGAGCAAATGCAATTCTTTTTGCGTGGCTTTCGCCGAGATGCGCACCCCATGGCCGTGCTCACAGGGCTGCTGGGAGCCATGTCAGCCTTTTATGCCGACTCCACCAACGCGCTCGACAGCGCCCAGCGCAACACGGCGGCCATACGCCTGATTGCCAAAATGCCCACGCTAGTTGCCATGGCCTACAAATACGGCATAGGCGAGCCGTATATGTACCCGCGCAACGAGCTGTCATACAGCGGCAACTTCCTGCGCATGATGTTTGGCACACCGTGCGAAGACTACCGCGTCAATCCCGTCATTGAAAAGGCGCTCGACCGCATCTTTATCCTGCACGCCGACCACGAGCAAAACGCCTCCACCTCCACCGTGCGCTTGTGCGGCAGCTCGGGCACCAGCCCGTTTGCAGCCGTTGCCGCTGGCGTGGCCTGCCTGTGGGGGCCCGCGCATGGCGGTGCAAACGAAGCCTGCCTAAGCATGCTTGAAAACCTGCAAGCCAATGGCGGCATAGCCAAAGTGGGCGAATTCATGGAGCAAGTCAAAGACAAAAATTCAGGCGTGCGCCTGATGGGATTTGGCCACCGCGTCTACAAAAACTACGACCCGCGCGCCAAGCTCATGCAAGAAACCTGCAACGAAGTGCTGGCCGAACTGGGGCTGGAGAAAGACCCGCTGTTTGCACTGGCCAAGGCGGTTGAAAAAATCGCGCTGGAAGACGATTACTTCGTCAGCCGCAAGCTCTATCCCAACGTGGATTTCTACTCTGGCATCGTGCAACGTGCCATTGGCATACCAGCCAACCTGTTCACGGGCATCTTTGCATTGGCGCGTACCGTAGGCTGGATTGCGCAGCTCAACGAAATGATTTCAGACCCCGAATACAAAATTGGCCGCCCGCGTCAGCTCTTTTCTGGCTCACAGCGGCGCAACGTGCCAAGCTGCAAAATGTAACGCTGCCGAGGAGCGCGGGCAGCCTGTAGCAAGCAGCAGCCTGCGCACCCTAGCTTGCACAGCGCGCACCTGCACACGGCCCGCACAAGGCAGGCGCTGTGCAGAGCTAGTGCGGGCAGGAAAAATCAAAACTCTTCGGCGTACTGCGCCAAGCTCTCGAACTTGGTCAGCGGCTTGATAAAGGCCAGCTTGACCGTGCCTGTCGGGCCGTTACGCTGCTTGCCGATAATGACTTCAGCCACGCCTGGCTCTTTGCTGTTTTCTTTGTTGTAGTAGTCATCGCGGTAGATAAACATAATCACGTCGGCATCTTGCTCAATAGCGCCAGATTCGCGCAAATCGCTCATCATGGGGCGTTTATCGGTGCGTCTTTCCACCCCACGGCTGAGCTGCGAGAGCGCAATCACGGGGCATTGCAGCTCTTTGGCCAGCATCTTTAAGCCGCGCGAGATTTCGCTCAACTCGGTAGCGCGGTTTTCGCTGCTAGAGCCACCGCTGCCACTCATGAGCTGCAAATAGTCCACCACAATAAGCCCCAGCTTGCCGCACTGGCGCGCCAAGCGGCGGGCGTTGGCGCGCAGCTCGCTGGTGGTAAGCCCGGGCGTTTCGTCAATGTGCATGGACACGGTGCGCATTTTCTCAATCGCCTCAGTCAAGCGCGGCCACTCCTCATCAAGCAGCTTGCCCGTGCGCAGCCGCCCCTGGTCGATACGGCCAATGGAGCCAACAATACGCACGGCGAGCTGCGCCGCGCCCATTTCCATCGAAAACACGGCTACAGGCAACTCTTCCTTGAGCGCCACATGCTCGGCAATGTTGATGGCAAAAGCCGTTTTGCCCATACTGGGGCGCGCGGCAAGAATAATCAGGTCGCCCGCTTGAAAGCCGCTGGTCATCTTGTCCAAATCGGTAAAGCCCGTAGGCACGCCTGTGATGTCGTTGGGGTTTTCAGACATTTCCTGCACGCGGTCGAGCAACTGCACCACGAGCGACTCCATCGGCTGAAAGCCCTCTTTCATGCGCGAGCCTTCTTCGCCGATTTTGAAAATCTTCTGCTCGGCCTCATCGAGCACGCGCTCAATGGGCACGCCTTGCGGGTTAAAAGCGCGGGTGGCAATTTCGTCGCTCGCGCTGATGAGCTTGCGCAAAATCGAGCGTTCACGCACGATTTCGGCATAGCGGCGAATGTTGCTGGCACTGGGCACAAACTGCGCCAGCGCATTGAGATAAACCAGCCCGCCCACATCATCAGCCCGCCCCAGCCCTTGCAGCGCCTCAAACACGGTAATAACGTCAGCGGGCTTGGAGTTGTTGATGAGCTTGCCAATCGCCTCGAAAATCAACTGGTGCTCATGGCGGTAAAAATCGCTGGCAATGAGCAAATCGGCCACGCGATCCCAGGCCTGATTGTCCAGCAGCAAGCCGCCCAGCACGCTGGATTCGGACTCAATCGAGTGCGGCGGCACGCGCAACTGTGCCAGTTGCGGGTCGTGGCTTTCATCGTGGCCGTAAGAGTCGTATTGGGGGGCGTAACTGGCGGTATCGTTCATGGTGTTCTCAAAAAATTTTCTATCAATCGCTTGTAATCGCTTGCTGTAGCTAGAAGTTGCTTGCAGGCAAATGCACGCGTTGCGCTGGCAGATTTGCCTCGCACAACCCTAAAAGCGCAATGCCAATGCTGCAATACTAGGCGATAGCGCAAAGCAGCATGTGGATAAGGCTGTGCATAACTCGTGTATAGGCATTGGATAAAAAAACAGAAAAATACACATGCCAAGCGTAAAAACTGCTAACTTATCCACCGCGCACTGCTTTTTCGCGCGCAAGCACACAAGGCACTTTGTTTCAAGCTGTTGCTACCAATGGCGCAGCGAGGAGTGTGGGCGATGTTTCTATAGGGTTTATAGGGATATTGCCTTGTGTTATCCTAGAAAAAGCATTACCTCTATAGAGCCAGCGTGTCTGGTTTATTTTTTTATACATCACTGACAGGAGCCATTGTTCCATGAAAAACCGTCGTATCACCCATTTGGCCGCTGCACTTGCATTGGCTGGACTTGCTGGCAACGCACTGGCGGCTGCGCCCATCAAAATTGCGATTGCAGGCCCCGTTACTGGCTCTGTTGCCCAGTATGGCGACATGCAGCGCATTGGCGCACTGGCTGCGATTGAGCAAATCAACAAAGCTGGCGGCGTAAATGGCAGCAAGCTCGAAGGCGTGATTTATGACGATGCCTGCGACCCCAAGCAAGCCGTTGCCGTAGCCAACAAGGTAGTCAATGACAAAATCAAACTCGTTATTGGCCACGTTTGCTCGGGCGCAACCGAAGCTGCATCCAACGTCTACGAAGACGAAGGCGTGCTCATGCTCAGCGGCTCGGCTACTGCACCCAACATCACAACACGCGGCCTGAAAATGGTGTTCCGTGCCACAGGTCTGGACAGCATTCAAGGCCCCATTGCAGCCAAATACATTGCTGCCAACTACAAAGGCAAAACCATTGCCGTACTGCACGACAAACAACAGTATGGTGAAGGCATTGCCAGCACAGTTAAAAAAATGCTGGAGTCCAGCGGCAATAAAGTTGCCATGTACGAAGGCCTGAACGCTGGTGATAAAGACTACAACGCCTTGATTACTAAACTCAAACGCGCCAACGTAGACTTTGTGTACTTTGGCGGCTACCACCCCGAAATGGGCTTGCTGCTGCGCCAGGTACGTCAAGCTGGCTTGAAAGCCCAATTCATGGGCCCAGAAGGCGTGGGTAACAAAGACCTTTCTGCCATTGCGGGCGAAGCCTCTGAAGGCATGCTGACAACGCTGCCCAAAGCGTTTGAGCAAGACCCCAAAAACAAGGGCATCGTTGATGCGATTAAAGCCAAAAAGCAAGACCCAACAGGCATTTTCGTTATGCCTTACTACGCCACTGTGCAAGTGCTGGCTGACAGCATCAAAAAAACAGGCGGCACAGACCCCAAGAAAATCGCCCAAAACATGCGTGCCAGCACGTTTGATACAGCCATTGGCAACATTGGCTTTGATGCCAAAGGCGACGTGAAAAACTTCAGCTACGTTGTGTACCGTTGGCACAAAAACGGCAGCAAGACAGAAGCCAAGTAAGTCGTCTTGCCGCGTACCAAGGCTATGCGTCGGCGCAGCTCCATGCGGGCAAAAAGTGCGCTGACGCAATAGTTTTTTTGGGAACAATGCTGAGCTGGGCAGCGCTTTAGTGCAGCCCGGCTCGTTTGTGTTTTGGCGTGTGGGCTGTGCAGGATGCGGCTCACATCTTTGTTTTATTCCATAAATTCATGCAAGCGCTCTACCACTACCTTCAGCAGCTAGTCAATGGTTTAACCGTAGGCAGCACTTATGCGCTCATTGCCATTGGCTACACCATGGTGTACGGCATCATCGGCATGATTAACTTCGCGCACGGCGAGGTTTACATGATTGGCTCGTATGTCGCTTTCATGGCGATAACGCTGCTGGCCGCCATGGGCGTAGATAGCACGCTGCTGCTTATGGCGGGGGCTTTTGTCTGCGCCATTCTTGTCACCAGCGCCTATGGCTACAGCATTGAGCGCGTGGCATATCGCCCGCTGCGCGGCGGCAATAGGCTCATTCCGCTGATTTCGGCGATTGGCGTGTCGATTTTTTTGCAAAACGGCGTGATGCTGGCGCAAGACTCGCGCGAAAAAGCCATTGACCAAATGTTGCCTGGCGGCTTTGTGCTGGGCGATGCGATGGATGGCGTCATGATTTCGTGGATGCAGTTGCTTATTTTTGTAGTCACGCTGCTGGTTATGGGCGGGCTAACCGTGTTTATTTCGCGCTCGGCGCTGGGGCGTGCTTGCCGCGCTTGCGCCGAAGATATTGGCATGGCGCGGCTGCTGGGCATTGAAACCAACAGGGTGATTTCGCTCACCTTTGTGATTGGCGCAGCGCTGGCTGCCGTTGCTGCCGTGTTGCTGGGCATGCAGTATGGGGTGATTAACCCCAACATTGGCTTTTTGGTAGGCATCAAGGCATTTACGGCGGCTGTTTTGGGTGGCATTGGCTCTATTCCTGGCGCGATGCTGGGTGGCTTGCTGCTGGGCGTGGCTGAGGCTTTTGGCGCTGATATTGTGGGCGACCAGTACAAGGATGTGGTGGCGTTTAGCCTGCTGGTGCTGGTGCTGCTGTTTCGGCCTACGGGCATTTTGGGTCGTCCTGAGGTGGAGAAAGTATGAATACCGCACTTAAACGGGCTTCGTTTAGCGCCTTGCTGGTGGCGTTGGTGTCGGGGCCAATTTTGGGCTTGCGCCTGCGCACCGAAGGCGTTGGTTTGGTGGTGCAAAGCGACGATGCTTTGAGCTGGTGGCTCATTGCTGGCGCTGTTGTGTTGATGTTTTTCTGGCAACTGCTGCGCGACTATGTACCTGTGCCTGCGTTTTTGGGCGCTCGGGCGCAAACCTCCTCAGCGCAGACGTGCGGCGTGCGTGCGTGGCTGCGCTTGCCCAAGACGCAGCGCCTTGTCATTGGCGTGCTTACGCTGCTGGCGCTGGCGTGGCCGTTTTTTGGCTCGCGTGGCGCAGTAGATATTGCTACGCTGGTGCTGATTTACATCATGCTGGGCATTGGCTTGAACGTGGTGGTGGGTTTGGCTGGCTTGCTCGACTTGGGCTATGTGGGCTTTTATGCCGTAGGCGCATACACCTACGCCTTGCTCTCGCAGTACTGGGGCTGGGGCTTTTGGCAAGCCTTGCCTGTGGCGGGTGCGGCGGCAGCCTTGTTTGGCTTTTTGCTGGGCTTTCCTGTGCTGCGCTTGCGTGGTGACTATCTGGCGATTGTGACGCTGGGCTTTGGCGAAATTATCCGCTTGCTGCTGCGCAATATGACAGAGATAACGGGCGGGCCCGCAGGCATTGGCTCAATTCCCAAGCCGACCTTGTTTGGCTTTGCTTTTGAGCGCAATGCGCCCGAGGGCGGGCAGGCGTTTCACGAGTTTTTTGGCTTGGAGTACGACCCCGCTTTGAAAGTGGTGGTGCTGTATTTGATTGCCTTGCTGCTGGTGCTGCTGGCGCTGGTGGTGGTGAATCGCCTGATTCGCATGCCCATTGGCCGCGCGTGGGAGGCATTGCGCGAAGACGAAATTGCTTGCCGTGCGCTGGGGCTTAATCCTACGGGCATCAAACTTTCGGCATTTACCATTGGCGCGGCTTTTGCGGGCTTTGCGGGCAGTTTTTTTGCTGCGCGGCAGGGCTTGGTAACGCCCGAGTCGTTTACTTTTATTGAATCGGCCATGATTTTGGCGATAGTGGTGCTTGGCGGCATGGGCTCGCAACTGGGCGTTATTGCTGCTGCGGCGGTGATGGTGCTGTTGCAGGAAATGCGCGACTTTGCCGAATACCGCATGCTGGTTTTTGGTTTCACCATGATTGTGATGATGATTTGGCGCCCGCAAGGCTTGCTGCCCATGCAGCGTCCGCATCTGGAGCTTGAACAATGAGTAGTGGCATCTGTACAGAGCAAGCGCCCGCAGTGGCGCTGCAAGTCAGTGATTTGTCGATGCGCTTTGGCGGCTTGCTGGCTGTAGATGGCGTTTCGCTTAGCGTGCACGAGCGCCAGATTGTGTCGATGATTGGCCCCAATGGCGCGGGTAAAACCACGGTGTTTAACTGCTTGACGGGTTTTTATCAGCCTTCGGGCGGCAAAATTATGCTGCGCGGGCAAGACATTACGGGGCTGCCAGGCCACCAAATAGCGCGGCGCGGCGTGGTGCGCACGTTTCAAAATGTGCGCCTGTTTCGCGGCATGACGGCGGTTGAAAACCTGCTGGTGGCGCAGCACAGGCACTTGAAGAGCAATATGCTCGCTGGTCTATTTAAAACGCCAGGCTTTCGCCAAAGCGAAAAGCAGGCGCTGGAGTTTGCAGCGCATTGGCTTGAACGCATGAATTTGCTCGATGTGGCTAACCGCAGTGCGGGCACGCTGGCCTATGGGCAGCAGCGCCGTTTGGAGATTGCCCGCTGCATGATGACGCGCCCGAGCTTGCTCATGCTCGATGAGCCTGCTGCTGGCTTGAATCCGCGCGAAACCGAAGAGCTCAAAGAGTTGATTGCCACTTTGCGCGACGAAGACGGCATGACGGTGCTGCTCATTGAGCATGATATGAAGCTGGTGATGAGCATTTCAGACCATATTGTTGTTATCAATCAGGGTCGCCCCTTGGCTGACGGTACGCCGCAAGATGTGCGCAACCACCCTGAAGTCATCAAAGCCTACCTCGGAGAAGCCTGATGATGCTGGAGTTTAAACAGGTTAATACCTTCTATGGCCGCGTGCAGGCGCTGCACGATGTGAGCTTGAGCGTGCGCAAGGGCGAAATTGTTACGCTCATTGGTGCCAATGGCGCGGGCAAGTCTACGCTGCTGATGACGCTGTGCGGCGACCCGCGTGCCGCCAGTGGCTCTATTTTGTATGAAGGCCAAGAGCTGATTGGGCAATCTACGCCTGAGATTATTCGCAAAGGCATTGCGGTTGCGCCCGAGGGGCGGCGTGTTTTTGCCCGCCTGACGGTGGAAGAAAATCTGGCAATGGGTGCGTTTTTCAGCGACAAGAGCGAGCGCGAGCAGCAGTTGGCGCATGTGCTGGAGCTGTTTCCGCGCCTGAAAGAGCGTTTTGCACAACGCGCTGGCACCATGTCGGGCGGTGAGCAGCAGATGCTGGCCATTGGCCGCGCTTTGATGTGCCGCCCACGTTTGCTGCTGCTCGATGAGCCTTCGCTGGGCTTGGCGCCGCTGATTATTGCCCGCATTTTCGAGACGATTGAGCAATTGCGCGAAGAAGGCGTGACTGTGTTTTTGGTGGAGCAAAACGCCAATCAGGCGCTCAAGCTGGCAGACCGTGGCTATGTGCTTGAAAATGGCCGTATCGTGATGGAGGGCAGCGGCCAAGAGCTACTGGCTGATGCGCGTGTGCGTGAGGCGTATTTGGGCGCATAACGCCAATAGCTTGCTGGCTGTTGCTGCCGCCGTTGCCGTGGCGGCTGGCTTTACGCTTTTTTGAATGACTGCGACTGCGACTGCGACTGCGACTGCGGCGCGTGTGCGCTGTGTTCAATGTTCAAGGTTCAATACAAAAGCCTCTTGTGCCAAACACAAGGGGCTTTTTTGCTGCCCTGCGCGTGGGGGTGTGCGGGCGGATGGCTTTCATACATTGGGCTGTATTGGCTGGGTGCAAGCTGAATGCTAGCTGGGTTGTTGCTAGTGGTTTGGCTGGGCAACGCGCCTGTGCGCTGCTTCTGCGTTGCTTTTGCATTGCATTTGCACTGCATGTGCACTGCATTTGCGTTGCTGCAAATCGGCGCAATATCGAGGGCGTATTTGCTGCTTATTTTCGCGTTGGCATATTGGCCAGCCATAGCGTTACGGGGTCTTTGGGTGCTAGCTGCGAGAGTTGGATTTGCCATGCCAATGCCTTTGTGGGCTGGCCGTTTTTAATCCACGCATTGACCAGTTGGCTCAGCAGTGTGGGCAGTGTGGGGTGTGTGGGGGCGGTTTTTTCCAGGATGCGGCACAGGCGCTCGGCTTCGTCTAGGGCTTGCAGTTGAATCATGGAGTGCGCTATTTGCGCCATGTGCGCGGGGCGCAAGCGTATGGAGGGTTGCGCTTGTGCCAGATAAATTTGGTAGGTGCGCTGTTGCAGCAAACGGGTGGCATCGTCTTTGGCACGAAGTTGAAAAATCATGCGTGCAGCCGTATGGAAATCGTCGCTGGCTGGCCAGTGGCGCGCTATTTCAAACCACGATTGCAAAATCTGGCTATCGGCTGGGCGCAGTTTGGCGGCGCTGCGCCAGGCTTTGCAGGCGGCTTCAAATTGCAAGGCGTTGGCGTGCGAGCGGGCTTGGCTGATGTGGGCGGCAAGCTGTGCTTCGTCGGGGTTGGCTGGGGCTTGTTTTTGGGCTTGCTCGGATACGGGCGCAGTTGCGGGGCGTATAGCCATGAGCAGCCAGAGTATGAATGCGCCACATACCAGCCCGCCGAAGTGCGCCATGTAAGCCACATTGCCTTCGGCTAGCCAGTGTTGCAGCAGCTCGTGGCCCATCCAGACTGGCAGCATCAACAAGGCGGGCAAACGCGCGTAGTTGAAGTAAAACAAAATGATGTAGAAAAACTTGATGCGGCGCAGGCGGTAAAGCACTGCATACATGCCCATGAGCCCTGCAATAGCGCCTGATGCGCCCAGGCCATAGTTGCCATTGCCTGCATAGGCCAAGCCTGCAATGAGCGACGCGCCAATGCCTGAGAAAACGTAGCACAGCAAATACAGCGGCGCGCCCAGAGCCATTCCTAGCGCAAAGCCAAACAGAAACAAAAAGAGCATATTGCCCAGCAGGTGGTCAATGCTGCCGTGCAAGAAGGTGCAGGTGAGCAGGGTAGCGGGGCGCGCAAAAACGTCGGCTATGCCGCTTTCGCCATAGTTTTGCGCCCAGCGCAGAGTAAACGGCTCCTCGGGCGGCTCGTAGCTGGCAAAGGCATTGCGGGCGTTGCGCCAAAGGGCGTAGTGCTCGCTGGCAGGCGTAATAACTTGCTCGGCAAGCAAGCGGCTGCGAAAGTGGCTTTCTTGAAGCATAAATTCGTAGAGGGGCGCATAGGCTTCGTGCTTGAGCATGGCAGCGGCCATCTCGGCCTGGTGTGTGCTTTGCTGGTTTTTTTGGCGGGCTGCTTTTTGCTCAAGGTGGCTTACAAAGTACGGCAGCTCTAGTTTGGGCAGATTGGTTTGGGCGTAGTGGGCAGCTGCTTCGCTTGCTGCGTGCTCCTCGGGCACTTGCCAGCCAAAGTAGATGACCACGTTGAGCACGATGAGCAAAATCGTAGCCCAAGGCGGAGATTTCCACGAGGGTTTGTTTTCAACGGGTATGACGAGAAACATGGTGCTGCCATTGTGTTACGAAAAGCAGCGGGCGCAAGCGCTGATCTGCAGATTTTGGCGGGCTGTGGGGCTTACGCCACATGGCATAACGCTGGCGGGCTGCACACATTGGCTGCACATTGGCAGCGCGATGCAAGCGTGCAGCCTTGCAGGCACTGCCTCTTATGCCACTGCCCTTATGCCACTGCCAACGGCCAAGGCCGCTAGCGTGATGGTAAGTTGGATATTTCAACGCGCAGGCTTGGCGCGCCAGTTTGCAGATGCCCAATGGTTGCCGCTTGCGCAAAGCCTGCTTGCTGGAACATATCAAGCACTTGTGGGGCTGCTTGTGGCTGGCAGCTCACGAGCAGGCCGCCAGAGGTTTGGGGGTCGGTGAGGAGCTTTTGTTGCCACATGGCAAAGTCGGCAGGCAGGGTGATGTCGTGCCCGTAGCTGGCCCAGTTGCGGGTAGATGCGCCTGT
>RRZT011657178.1_pt1 | contig 13185 bp, 13 predicted proteins | sample 2165551 | NCBI WGS metagenome assembly RRZT01 (sample SAMN10456910, study PRJNA506462) | wastewater metagenome | biome: wastewater; feature: sludge; material: wastewater sludge; isolation source: wastewater sludge with Escherichia coli K12::gfp cells carrying plasmid... | place: USA: Moscow, Idaho... | reverse complement strand
CGGTCGAGGGCCTGGAGGTGGCGACCCCTGCCTTCACGCCTTACATATTGCCGATCTCGTTGATCATCCTGATCGGACTGTTCGCAGTTCAGCGGCACGGAACCGGCACGGTAGGCAATCTTTTCGGGCCGATCATGGTGCTCTGGTTCTTGACGCTGGGCATACTCGGAATCCTCAGCATCGCCGACAACCCACAGGTGCTGCGTGCGCTGGGTCCATGGCACGCCTTCGCTTTCTTCGAGGACAACCCGATCCTCGGATTCTTTTCCCTGGGCGCTTCCGTGCTGGCACTGACCGGAGCCGAAGCGCTGTATGCGGACATGGGGCATTTCGGGCGCAGGCCGATCCAGCTCGCCTGGTTTGGCCTGGTCCTGCCAGCGCTGCTGCTCAACTACTTCGGCCAGGGCGCGCTGCTGCTGCGCGATCCGGAAGCCATCGCCAACCCCTTTTACCTGCTGGCTCCAGCTTGGCTGCTGTATCCGATGGTCGTGCTGGCCTCGGTAGCGACGGTGATTGCCTCGCAGGCGGTGATCTCCGGCGCTTTCTCGATTACCCAACAGGCCATGCAGCTCGGTTTCTCGCCGCGCATGGAGATCAGCCATACCTCGGACCAGCAGATCGGGCAAATCTACCTGCCGGCAATCAACTGGACGCTGCTGCTAGCCGTGCTTGCACTGGTCATCGGCTTTGGCAGTTCGTCGAATCTGGCCGCGGCGTATGGCATCGCCGTCACCGGCACGATGTTCATCACCAACCTGCTGGCTTTTGTCGTGGCGAGATACCTCTGGGGCTGGTCGTTCTGGCGCGCATTTCTCGGCGCCTTGCCCTTAGCGTTCATCGATTTGGCCTTTTTCTCGGCCAACTCGGTCAAGATCGCCGATGGCGGCTGGTTCCCCCTGATTTTTGGCCTCGGCGTCTATCTGCTGCTGTCCACCTGGAAGCGCGGCCGCGATCTGCTCAATGAACGCCTGGCTGCAGATGTGATGGAGACCACGGGCTTCATCCACGGTCTTGAAGGAGTGACGCGCGTACCCGGCACGGCGGTGTTTCTCACGCACAATCCAGACAACCTTCCCCACGCCTTGCTGCACAGTCTGAAACATTACAAGGCCTTGCACCAGCGCGTCGTGCTGGTTTCGGTCAACATCCTGGACATCCCCCGTGCGGAGCCAAACCGCAGGCTGGCCGTGGTGCGCCTGCCGGGTGACTTCTGGCAGGTGAGGGTATTCTACGGTTTCATGGAGCAGCCAAACCTGCCAGACGCTCTTGCAGGATGCGCCGATTCCGGGCTCCGTTTCGACCCGATGGACACCTCGTTCTTCCTCGGGCGGGAAACGCTGCTTCCACATTTGAAGTCCGACATGTGGTCCTGGCGGGCCAAGATCTTTGTCGCCATGTTCCGCAATGGGGGCAGCGCAGCAAGCTTCTTCGGTCTGCCGGCCAATCGCGTGGTCGAGTTGGGAACACAGGTCGTTCTCTAACGTTTGCGAATTTGCCCGGAGATCGCAGTATGATATCTGCCAACAAGCAGACGGACCGCCTCGATGAGCAGCAGACTGATCACCACCTGGAGCGACTATGACGGCGCCGTGCAGGAAATCCTGGATCGGTCGACCGCGACGCTACAGATTTTCGATGAAGACCTGGCGCCGCTCAGACTCGAAAGTCCTGAGCGAATTGCCGTGCTGCGTGGTTTGCTGGTGACGCGGGAATCCCATCAGCGATTGACGATCGTCGTGCAGAAGCCGGATTTCGTCAGACAGTACAGCCCGCAGTTGATGCACCTGCTGACCGTTTATGCGCCGTCGCTGACGGTCATCCACTCACCACCCCACCTCGATAAGTTCAAGGATTCCCTGCTGATCGCCGATGGCAGGCACACGCTCATCCGTTTCCATCGCGATCATGCACGCGCCCGACTGATCCTCGATGACGTCCACGAGTGCACTCCCCATACCAAGCGCTTCGAAGAAATCGTCGCCGCCGGCGGCGAGCCACTCAGTCCGACCACGCTTGGACTGTAAGGTCTCCCCCTCCCATCTCGCGAGGGATGGGTCGGGGGAGAGGGAGACGGTCATGACTTTCATGATCAAGGGCGCTGGAGAAGTCATGACCGTTAGCGCTGAAGGTTTCGCAGCGTTCGTACACTTCGCCGATTGCGCATGCGTCGGCATCGAAACTGCGCTCGATCAGCGTGGTCTGCCCGTCGCGCTGCCTGGTGAGCAGCGTCGAGGCGCGGGTGCCGTAGTTTTCGGAGCGAACGAAAACCGCCGAGAGGATGCGCTCCCATTCGAGCGGCACGCCGGTTTCGGGCAGGTGGGCATCGGGAACGATTTCCTGATCGGCGAGCAGCGCGAAGAACGGCGCCGGCGCCGGCAGTCCCGACAGGGCTGCGGCAAAGGTCGCCTTGGCGCTGGCCAGCTTCGGCCAGGGGGTGTCGATGAGATGGTTGGATAGGCCGTAGATGCCCGGTTCAAGCCAGTGCGGCTGGCCGTCGCCGCGGTTGCTGAAATAGCCGAGGTGCTGCTCATCGCCGACGAAGAGATTGAAGCCGTTGTAGTCGGCCGCCGCCGCCGCGACCTCTGCCAGGTACGCCGCCGGGCTGGCCTTGCCGATCAGGAAATCGGCTACCAGGGCGCCGCGCGAGCGCGCATCGGGGTCTTGTTTGCCGCCTTCACGGTAGTTCGTCAGGGCGGCGAAACGCCGCGCACGGCTGACGCCCAGCCAGGTGCCACCGGCTTCGAGGTCGCGCCCGGCGAGCACCTGTGGGGCTTCTGGCCAGAATGCGGCGGGCGCTGCTGGGCGGGCGAAGAACTCGTCGCGGTTGGCTGCGACGACCAGCGGATAGTCGGAGTGCACCTGCCAGGCGAGGACAATCAGACACATCGTGGGATGCTCAAGTCGTAGTGACGGGGTGACGCACGGGCTGAAGGTCAAGGTGCGGGCCACCTGCGGCGGAGAGTTCGAGGTCCCCCGCAGCGACGAAATTCTCCTGGACGATGGCCAGGGCATCATACCCATCGAGGGGTGCCGGCGCGGCATTGACGATCATGCCACAAGGATGCTGGGGGTTGGCCGGGGAATAGATGGCATCGCCAGCAGCCATCGGTGTGGCCGCGTGTGCATGATAGAGGTGGCGCTTGACCTTGCCGAGATACTGTGTGCGGGCGACGATTTCCTGACCAGGATAGCAGCCCTTGTGGAAGCTGATCGCCCCGAGCTGCTCGAAATTGGCCATTTGCGGAACGAACTCCTCTTTGGTTCGCTCGCTGATCAGCGGCACGCCGGCCTGAATATCGAGCCATTGCCAGACGGTAGTGCCGACCGGGCGGGCCTGCGACGACAATTCCTGCCATACCGCCAGGGCGGCATCGCGATCGACGAGGATCTCGAAGCGGCTTTCGTCGAGGCGGACGACGGCCCCCGCAGCGAAAACGGCAGTGCTCAAGGGCGTCGCTGGAACCGGCAGCATGGCGGTCTGCAATACCGCTTCAGCTTGCGGACCGGCGAGACCGATCAGTGCGCAAGCGCCGGACAGGTCAATGATGCTCACCTTGCTGCGTAGAATGAACATCTGCAGGCGCTTGTGGATCGCTGGCAACAGGTCGGCAGACAACTGTAACAGGTAGTCGGAGCCGATGCGGAAAAGCAGGAAGCTGGCGAGCATCCGGCCTTTGGCCGAGCACCAGGCCGAATGCTGCGCCGCGTCGCTGTTCAGATGCTTGACGTCGCTGGTCAATTGATTGTGCAGAAAAGTGGCCGCTTCAGGGCCGCTGACCTGGATCACGCCGAGATGACTCAATGGCACGACGATTGTCGTCGCCGCGGCTGCCGCCAGTTCTGCAGCGGCATCGCCGAAATCGGTGACCCAATCCTTCTCGATGCGTGCACCGGAAGTACCCAGAATTTCCTGCCAGATCGAGCTCATTGTTGCCTCATCTTCATCCAGTAGTGAGCGTACAAACCCCTGGCCTGCGGCCCTTGCCCGCATGGACTGCGATCAGAAACGCGGGAGTTCGGTTCAGGGCGGGGTGTTTCGGCTATTATATAGCCACTCGAAGTCCATTCTCCCTGTTCCAGCCCCGCAGCCTGTCGGTTCGCCGGATTGATGCGCAAACTCCTCAGTCGCCTGTTCGTTTTAATTGCCGTTGTGTGCGCGCTGCTGAGTGCGCTGATCGCCAGCGTGCTGCTGACGCCGATCGGTCTGGAACGTGCGACGGTCGATTTCACGATCACGCCCGGTAGCAGCCTGCGTACCGCGATCCGAGAGATCGCTGCGGCCGGTGTCGAACTCGATCCCTGGGCGCTGGTCCTGCTCGCCAGGCTGCTGGGCGTCGAAGCTTCGATCAAGGCCGGCAGCTACGAAATCGCCCGCGGCGTGACACAACTGCAATTGTTGAGGAAACTGACCCATGGCGACTTCACGCAGGCGGAACTGGCATTCATCGAAGGGTGGACCTTCCGGCAAATGCGCGAGCGCCTCGATGCGCATCCGGACCTTCGCCATGAAACCACGGGTATTCCCGAAGCCGAGATCATGCGCCTGCTGGGCGCACCACAGGTGGCCGCCGAGGGACTCTTCTTTCCCGACACCTATCTTTTTGCCAAACGCAGTAGCGATGTCGAACTGCTGGCGCGTGCCTACCGCGCGATGCAGCGGCATCTGGCGCGCGAATGGTCCGCGCGGGCGGCTGCTCTGCCGTATCGTGATCCCTACCAGGCCTTGATCATGGCTTCGATCGTCGAAAAGGAGACCGGGCGCGAACAGGATCGCTCACTGGTGGCCGCGGTGTTCGTAAACCGTTTGCGCCAGGGAATGCTCCTGCAGACCGACCCGACCGTGATCTACGGTCTGGGCGAGAATTTCGACGGCAATCTGCGCAAAAGCGACCTGCTTGCCGATACGCCCTACAATACCTACACACGTGCCGGTCTGCCGCCGACGCCGATCGCCATGCCCGGCCTGGCTTCCTTGCGGGCCACACTGCATCCGGAGCTCAGCGAGGCGCTGTATTTTGTTGCCCGTGGCGATGGAACGAGCCATTTTTCACATACGCTGCCTGAACACAGGCAGGCGGTGACTCGCTATCAAAAAGGTGGCAAGCCTTGAGTCCAGGGGAGTACAAGTCGCGCGGAAAATTCATCACCTTTGAGGGCATCGACGGTGCCGGCAAGAGCAGTCATATGGCCGACGCAGTAGCCTTTCTTGCTGACCAGGGCCGGACGGTGCTGTCCACCCGTGAACCAGGAGGGACGCCGCTTGGCGAAAAACTCCGGGAACTGCTGCTGCATCAGGCGATGCACCTCGAGACGGAAGCGTTGCTGTTGTTTGCGGCTCGCCGTGAGCACCTCGAACGGGTCATCGAACCGGCCCTCGATCGCGGTGACTGGGTGATCTGCGACCGTTTCAGCGACGCTAGCTACGCCTACCAGAGCGGCGGACGTGGCCTCGACCGGGTGAAATTCGCGCAGCTCGAACAGTGGGTGCATCCCCATCTGCAACCGGATCTGACACTGCTTTTCGATTTGCCGTCGGCCATCGCTGCTCGGCGCATCGTTGCCCAGGCGCGCGACCTCGACCGTTTCGAAAGGGAGCGTACAGATTTCCATGAGCGCGTGCGCCAGGCGTATCTGGAACGTGCAGCCGCGGCGCCACAGCGCATCCGCGTCATCGATGCGGATCAGGCCCCGGAAGTGATCCGGAAACTGATTCAGGATACGATTGCAAGACACGCCTCATGAACATGATTGAATTGCATTCCACAGTCTGGCAACAATTGTGTGCGCGGCGAGCACAGTTGCCGCATGCGCTGCTGATGGCCGGCCCGCGGGGTATCGGAAAATTCGAGCTGGCCAGCGCCTTCGCCGAATCACTGCTCTGTGAAGACCTCGATGCCTCCGGTTTGGCCTGCGGCAAATGTTTGGCCTGCGGTTGGCTTGCGCAAGGCAATCACCCGGATCTGCGTCTGTTGCGGCCGAACGCGCTCGCTGCCGATGCCGGGGTCGAGGCCGGTGAGGGCGAAGATGCGGGCAAGAAGAAGCCCAGCCAGCAGATCACGATCGATCAGGTACGGGCGCTCGATGACTTTCTGCATGTCGGTACCCACCGCCATGGCGTGCGCGTGGTGTTGCTCAACCCGGCCGAGGCCATGAATCGCTCGACCGCCAATGCTCTTCTGAAATCGCTGGAAGAACCGATCGCCTCTACCCTGTTCATCCTGGTTTGCAGTGAACCGCATCGATTGCTGCCGACCATCCGTAGCCGCTGTCAGGCGATACCCGTGCACAGCCCGGTGCGTGACCTTGCCGGACGATGGTTGCGCGATGCGGGGGTCAGCGATGCCGGAAACTGGCTGGCACTGGCTGGTGGTTCGCCACTGCTGGCGCTTGAACTCAGCGGCAGCGGCGAGCGCGTGCTGCTCGATTCGCTGCTCGCGCAGGTCTCGCGTGGGCAGGGGCTAGACCCTTTGGCCGCCGCCGCCAGCCTCGACAAGCTGGTCAAGGCCGAAAAGCGCCCGGCGCCCTTGAAGCGCGTTATCGACTGGGGGCAGAAGTGGCTGTTCGACCTCGTTTTGGCGAGCGAAGGTCTGCCAGCACGCTATTTCCTGGCGCAGAGACCGCTGCTGCAAGACCTGGCGCAAACCACCGACACCCGCAAACTCTTGGCATTCCACAGAAAGGCGATACAATACAAGGCCCATTGCGAGCAACCCTTGAACAGCCGCCTCTTTCTCGAAGAGTTTTTTCTGAGTTACGTGCGGCTGTTCCGAACTTCCTGAGAGGGATATGGCAGAAGCAAACACCAGCAAGCCAGTTGCCCCCGCAGCACCGCGCCCGAGCGTATTGTCGCTGAACATCAACTCGAAGTCGGCGTTATACGCAGCGTACATGCCGCTCTTGCGCAACGGTGGAATCTTCATTCCGACCACCCGCAACTATGGCATGGGCGATGAGGTGTTCATGCTGTTGTCGCTGATGGAGGATCCGGCCAAACTGCCGATCGCCGGTACGGTCGTCTGGATTACCCCGGTTGGTGCGCATAACAACAAGGTCCAGGGGATTGGTGTGCACTTCAAGAACGACGAGAGTGGCATGGAGGCACGCAAACGCATCGAGGGACTGCTCGGTGGAGTGATGCAGTCCGGTCGCCCGACGCATACCGTCTGATGGGGATGCTGGTCGATTCGCACTGTCACCTCGACTTCCCGAAGTTGTCTGCCCATATCGAGCAGGTGCTCGAACTGATGCACGACAATGGCGTGGGTTGCGCCGTATGCATCGGCGTCACCCTCGAAGACCTGCCACGGGTGCTGGCGCTCGCCGAGGCCTGGCCAACGATCCTGGCGTCGGTTGGCGTGCATCCCGAGACCACCGGGGTGCGCGAACCGACGCTTGCCGAACTCGTCGAACTGGCTCGCCATCCGCGGATCATCGCCATCGGCGAGACCGGGCTGGATTACTACTGGCACAAGGATGCGCCAGAGTGGCAGCGAGAGCGTTTCCGTACGCACATTCGCGCTGCCCGCACCGCCGGCAAGCCTCTGGTGGTCCATACGCGGGAGGCGGCAGCCGATACCCTGCGAGTGATGCAGGAAGAGGGTGCCGGCGAGGCTGGCGGGGTGATGCACTGCTTCACCGAGACCTGGCAGGTCGCCGAAGCGGCGCTCGATCAGGGGTTTTACATTTCCATGTCCGGCATCGTCACCTTCAAGAATGCGCTCACGGTGCGGGAGGTGGCAGCGCGAGTGCCGCTCGACCGCCTGTTGGTGGAAACCGATTCTCCCTATCTCGCGCCGGTACCCTATCGGGGAAAGACCAACCAGCCTGGCTATGTGAAACACGTTGCCGAAGAGATGGCGAGATTGCGCGGCCTGAGCTACCAGGATCTGGTCGACGCCACCACCAGCAATTTTTTCCGTCTGTTTCCTGATGCCCGTACGAAAGTTCCTCAATGAAAATGATTGCTTTGCTGTTTGCCTTGCTCGTACCTGCCTGTGCTATTGCCGGCACTTATGAAGACATGGAGGAGGCGATGATCGCCGGTGACACGCCCTGGGCGATCCAGTTGATCAACCGCGGCATGGATGTCAATTCAGTCGATGCCTCCGGCAACACGCTGCTGATGCAGACGGTTCAGCGTGGGAACATGGATTTTTTCGACTACCTGCTCAAGCATCGCGCCCGTATCAATACCCGCAACCGCAACGGCGAAACCGCGCTGAGCCTGGCGGCCTACAAGGGCAAGCTGCCGTTCGTGAAACGTCTGGTGGAAGCGGGCGCAGACGTCAACCTGTACGGCTGGCCACCGCTGATCTACGCGTCTTTCAACGGCCACGCTGCGGTGGTGGACTACCTGCTCAAGAAGGGCGCCGAGGTCAATGCAAGGACCGCGAATGGTTCGACGGCGCTGCTGTTTGCCGCACGCTTTGGGCATCTCGAGGTCGTCGAACTGCTGTTGCAGAACAACGCCGATCCGAATCTTGCCAACGAACGTGGCGCGACGGCCATCGACTGGGCACTGAAGACCGAGAACACCGACATCGCCGACCTCTTGCGCAAGGCCGGCGGGCGTCCCGGCAATCCGGCGGCCATCGAACGCTCAAAGTGAGAACGCTGGGCAGGGACGCACGCGCAGCTTGCCCGTCTGCAGGACCTTGTGGATGAGCCGGTAGATATCAGGGTCGAAGCGGTTGCAACTCGGGCCGTCAGCCAAGCGCGCCTGCAGGGCTTCTTCGCTATTCAGCGTGCCCAGCAGGCGCCAGCGATCGACCAGATGCAGATCCTCACGCATACCGAACTCGTCACGCTCGATCAACACCACCGGTCCCTGGTACGGCCAGACCTTGACCTTGAACTTGGCCAGCGCGCTCATCAGGCGGGCGCTGTGCAGCATCGCAGTTTCCTTGCCGATGCAGACGCCGCGGCAGTTCTTCTGCCGGAAGGCGGCGCAGGCCTCTCCTGCTGCCGTTTCTTCCAGCCCGAGCTGGCGGTGGCACAGGCGGTGTGCATCGGCGAGCGTGCGCAGGCTGCGCTGCGCCTCGCGACGAGTCGGGTACAAGCCGAACAGATCGTCGGCAAGCGCAAAATCGATGTCTTCTGCAAAAACGAGTTGCGGCCGAAAATCGCCCTGGCCGTATTGCCGTAGTTGCCAAGAACAGAGTCCATTGGCCGCTGCGTGTCTTTGCAAACCGTGGCTCGCGACCGCCGGCCCGATTTCTGGCGCCGAGCGGGCGAGTTCGATCTCGCGCAGGCGCGCGCCGAACTCGCCGGCTGCATCACGCCACCCGATTTTCCTGGTGTCGCGGATCAGTGCGGTGTCGCGCTTATCCGGCGTGAAGTGTGCCAGAACCTGTTGGCGGAGATTGCTGCTGCGCCTGCTCAGCAGCAGGCGACCATCCTTGCCGTAAAACGCATACGCACCTGCCGCCTCGGGCAGATCGTCGATCAGCGCAGCGTCGATCTGCGGTGGCAACTCGGGGCGACCGACAATCGATGCGACCGCGCCTTGGATGGTTGCAGCGGGCAGTTGCCGATGCCAGCACTGCCACAATTCCCAGAGGACGCGCGCGTCGGCCAGCGCACGGTGACGAGCGCCGCTCAGGCTGAGGCCATGGCGCGTCATCAGGGTATCGAGGTTGTGGCGGTGGTGCTCGGGAAACAGCTTGCGTGAGAGCTTGACTGTACACAGGCTGGGTGCCCGAAAATCCACCCCGAGCCGTGCGAACTCGCTTTTCAGGAAGCCGTAGTCGAAGCGCGCATTATGGGCGATGAGCAGGCGACCGCGCAGCCGGTCGAGCAGTGCCGGCGCGAGTTGCCGGAACGTGGGGGCAGAGCAGAGCATCGCGTCATCGATGCCGGTGAGCCCGGAGATGAAAGGGGAAAGCGGCGTTTCGGGATTGACCAGGACGCTCCATTCCTGTGCGCCGTTCTCATCGACTTCGATCAGGCCGACTTCAATGATCCGGTCGTTCGCGAAATTGGCGCCGCTGGTCTCCAGGTCGACAAAAATCATCGGTTCGGGCGCGAGAACGGCATTCATCGGTCGCTATGCAGGAGCGCCCGCGGGCGGATCAGCGTTCTGCAGCTTGTGCCACGCTGGCGATCGCATCGGCGAACACCTCGGTGAGCGCCAGCGGGAAATCATGTGCCATTCCTTCGATCACCCGCATCTTGGCCCCCGGGATGTGCGCCGCCACATCATAGCCACAGGCCACCGGAATCAGCGGATCTTCGGCACCGTGCAAGACCAGCGTTGGTGCCTGAATCGTCGCCAGCAGGGCGCGCCGATCACCACTGGCGAGAAAGGCGGCCAGTTGCCGGGTTACCCCACGCGGGTGGAAGCCGCGCACATGCTCCTCGGTGAAGACTTCCCGCAAACGCACTGGACAACTCGGGTATTCCGGACTGGCGACGGCCAACTGGCGTCGGATGGCGTCTTCGATGAGCGTTTCCTTGTCGCGCGTCGGCGGCAGGGGCGCCATCAACGCCTGTGCAGCCTCGCGCGTCGGCGGCGGCAGGTCGGGGTGGCTGCTGGTGGACATGATGCTGGTCAGCGACAGCGTCCGCTGCGGATAGAGTGCCGCAACGATCTGCGCGATCGCGCCGCCCATCGACGCACCCACGAGATGCGCTTTTTCGATGCCCAGCGCATCGAGCAGACCGACACTGTCCGCCGCCATGTCCTCAAGCGTATAAGGCGCGGTCACTGGCGTACCGGTGCGCAGTGCCCGGCCGACGTCCGGAACGCCGGCCGCGTCGAGTTTGCTTGACAGTCCGCAATCGCGGTTGTCGAAACGGATCACGCGATAGGCACGGGCGACGAGCGCCTCACAGAGTTCGATGTTCCAGCGCCCCAATTGCGCGCCCAGCCCCATGATCAGCAGGATGACCGGTGCCGACTCGGCGCCGAAGGATTCATACTCGATCTGAAGATTGTTGGCAGTGATCTGTGGCATGGCAAATCAACCGAATCGGCGTTTCGCCAGTTCGCGCCGCTCCTGGGCTTCCAGGCAGAGGGCGGCCGTAGGCCGTGCCAGAAGCCGGGGGATGCCGATCGGCTCGCCGGTTTCCTCGCACCAGCCATAGTTGCCTTCATCAATGCGTTTCAGGGCTTCGCGGATTTTCTGGAGCAGTTTTCTTTCGCGGTCGCGAACGCGCAGCTCAAGGGTGTGTTCCTCCTCGGCGCTGGCACGATCGTTCCAGTCGGAGCTCGTTGCACTCTCCTGCAGGTGGCCAGCCGTCTTTTTCACGGCCGAGAGCAAGGTTTGCTCTTCGTCGAGCAGTCGCCGGCGGAAAAAAGCCAGTTGCCCGGCAGACATGTATTGTTCGGGTGACGCGGACAACAGCGTCGCCTCGGTTTCTCCATCAACTCGTCCGGCAGGCTTGTCCATGTTCATCACTCCTTCAGTTTCTGTTTGACCACCGATCGCGGGGAAGGGTTTGAGAACGCTCGTTCGACCTCGAATCACCCATTCGGATTGTGCGGCAGGTGGCGGTCGGTCCACCTTGCTGCTGGCTTCAGCCATTCATGTTAGCGCATCGCGCGTCGATGGCATAGCCTGGAACCGGAAAGCCGGATAGAACCTTTGGTGAGACGGTGGAGGTATTTGTGTAATGGATCAGAAGAACTGCCTGGCTATGAACGCAGGCCAACCGGAATTTGCCGATGGCTTTGGACAGTTTTTCTTGCGACAGCAAGACCGGCTTCCTTCATTCTTGCTGTTCCATCCAGCCAAACCAGTTTACCGTGGTTTAACTGGTAGGCGCGATTGGACTCGAACCAACGACCCCCACCATGTCAAGGTGGTGCTCTAACCAGCTGAGCTACGCGCCTTCTCTGCCGCATGAGCTGCCTGCGGCGTCGAAGATTTCAAAATTGCGTGGCGCGCCCGGAGCGATTCGAACGCCCGACCCCTTGGTTCGTAGCCAAGTACTCTATCCAACTGAGCTACGGGCGCAACGCATTTTTGAAGCCGCGAATTCTACAGAGCTATTTGGTTTAGCTCAAGTCTTTTTTGATTTATTTCGAGATATTTTTGCCATGACATGAACTGAAATGGATAAATCGCAACAGAAGGTTCCTGTAAAAGCATTACGCAACATGGTGTTATACGGTGTCTTGGGGCGATACATGCGAATGTTTTTTCGAGGTGAGAAAGCCGATGTGCTGAGACACCGCCGGCTTCCAGTAAAATAGGTGAATGATTATTCTCGCACTCGAAACGGCAACTGATCCAGGCTCCATCGCTATCTGGTTAGATGGCAGGGTCGTTGTACGTAGCTGTCCGGAAGGGGCGTCCAATTCCGCTACGCTGCTGCCCTTGGTCGAAGAAACCTTGGCAGCAGAAGGTCTGGGGTTTGCCGATCTCGACGGAATTGCCTTTGGTGTCGGGCCCGGTTCATTTACCGGGTTGCGCGTGGCTTGCGGTGTCGCCCAGGGCTTGGCTGTGGCGCGTGAGAAGCCTTTGCTCGGAATCGGCACGCTGGCCGCAATGGCTTCGTTGGTCGGGGGCGATCGGGTTATTGTGGCTCTTGATGCGCGTATGGGTGAAGTGTACTTCGGACTCTTCGAGAATGGGGTACAACAGGGTGAGGTCGGTGTCTTCTTGCCGGATGCAGTGCCATTGCCTGACTCGTCCGGTTGGGTCGCCTGCGGTAACGGTCTGACCGCATATCCTGCGTTATACGAACGACTTTCTGCTTGTGTCAGCATCTGGAGACCGGATGTGATGCCATGTGCAGGGGCTGTGGCCTGTCTTGCTGCGCCCCGTCTGGTGCAAGGCGAACAAATGGATCCCGCGGATGCGGTTCCGCTGTATGTCCGTAATAAAGTGGCAAAGACCGTTGCCGAGCGTTTGGCAGAAGGCGGGCGTGCTTGATGAGCGCTGTTCTTGAATCATGGGTTGAAATGTTTCCCATGACAATGGCGGATCTCGATGAGATTTTGCGCATTGAGTATCAGGTTTATTCCTATCCCTGGAGTCGGGCCAATTTTTCCGACTCGATGAATAGTGGTTACAGTTGCTGGATCTGCCGGTCAGGCGGTGAGTTGATTGGCTATTTCGTCGTGATGATGGGTGTTGATGAAGCTCATCTTCTCAATATCAGCGTGTCTGAAAAACACCAGGGCAGGGGATTTGGCGCCCGCTTGTTGCGTGTGGCCATGAATGTGGCGGTCAAGGCCGG
>RRZT011931495.1_pt1 | contig 13187 bp, 10 predicted proteins | sample 2165551 | NCBI WGS metagenome assembly RRZT01 (sample SAMN10456910, study PRJNA506462) | wastewater metagenome | biome: wastewater; feature: sludge; material: wastewater sludge; isolation source: wastewater sludge with Escherichia coli K12::gfp cells carrying plasmid... | place: USA: Moscow, Idaho... | reverse complement strand
TCACCCCGCTGTCCCTGGGCATCGAGACCCTGGGCGGCGTGATGACGAAGATGATCAAGAAGAACACCACCATCCCGACCAAGTTCGCGCAGACCTTCTCGACCGCCGACGACAACCAGCCGGCGGTGACGATCAAGGTCTTCCAGGGCGAGCGCGAGATGGCCGGCGGCAACAAGCTGCTGGGCGAGTTCAATCTGGAAGGCATCCCGCCGTCGCCGCGCGGCGTGCCGCAGATCGAGGTCTCCTTCGACATCGATGCCAACGGCATCCTGCATGTCGGCGCCAAGGACAAGGGCACCGGCAAGGAGAACAAGATCACCATCAAGGCGAACTCGGGCCTGTCGGAGGACGAGATCCAGAAGATGGTGCGCGATGCCGAGGTCAACGCCGCCGAGGACAAGAAGAAGCTCGAGCTGATCCAGGCCCGCAACCAGGGTGACGCGATGGTGCACTCGGTGCGCAAGTCGCTGACCGAGTACGGCGACAAGATCGAGGCGGCCGAGAAGACCGCGATCGAGGCCGCGATCAAGGAGGTCGAGGAAGCGATCAAGGGCGACGACAAGGACGCCATCGAGGCCCGGACCAACGCGCTGATGACCGTGAGCCAGAAGCTCGGCGAGAAGATGTACGCCGACATGCAGGCCCAGCAGGCCGCCGCGGGCGCAGCTGCCGGTGCAGCCGGCGCCGGTGCGGCCGGTGCCGGCGAGGCCCCGAAGAACGACCCGAAGGATGCGGACGTCGTCGACGCCGAGTTCAAGGAAGTCAAGAAGTGATGGCGCCGGACGCGCGCCGCGGCGGGGCCTGAACCCGGCTGCGCCCGCGTCCGCCGTGCCTGTCGCCGCGCTCGAGTCGCCGGCCCTTCGCGGGCCGGTGCCGCTCGGCGCGGCGTTCCTGTTTCACCGCTGTCGCAATCCGGACCACTTCCATGGCAAAGCGTGACTACTACGAAGTCCTTGGCCTCGCCAAGGGCGCGAGCGAAGACGACATCAAGAAGGCCTATCGCAAGCTGGCGATGAAATACCACCCTGACCGCAACCAGGGTGAAGGCGCGAAGGTGGCCGAGGAGAAATTCAAGGAGGCCAAGGAGGCCTACGAGATGCTCTCCGACCCGCAGAAGCGCCAGGCCTACGACCAGTTCGGCCATGCCGGCGTCGACCCGAACGCGGGCGGCTTCCGTCCGGGCGGCCCGGAGGGCTTCGGCAACGGCGGCTTCGCCGAGGCCTTCGGCGACATCTTCGGCGACATCTTCGGCCAGGGCGGCGGTGGCCGCCGAGGCGGCGGCCAGCAGGTCTACCGGGGCGCGGACCTGTCCTACGCGATGGAGATCACGCTCGAGGAAGCGGCCCTGGGCAAGGAGGCGCAGATCCGCATCCCGTCCTGGGAGGACTGCGACACCTGCCACGGCAGCGGCGCCAAGCCCGGCACCAGCGCCAAGACCTGCACCACCTGCCATGGCTCGGGCACGGTGCATCTGCGCCAGGGCTTCTTCAGCATCCAGCAGACCTGCCCGCACTGCCACGGCAGCGGCAAGATCATTCCCGAGCCCTGCACCACCTGCGGCGGCAAGGGCCGGATCCAGAAGCACAAGACGCTCGAGGTCAAGATCCCGGCCGGCATCAACGAAGGCCAGCGCATCGCGCTGCGCGGCCATGGCGAGCCCGGCACGCATGGCGGCCCGGCCGGCGATCTGTATGTCGAGATCCGCATCAAGCAGCACGACATCTTCGAGCGCGACGGCGACGACCTGCACTGCACCGTGCCGGTCAGCATCATCACCGCGTCGCTCGGCGGCACGGTCGCGGTGCCGACGCTCGGCGGCGAGGCCGAGATCGAGCTGCCCGAGGGCACCCAGCACGGCAAGACCTTCCGACTGCGCGGCAAGGGCGTCAAGGGCATCCGCTCGAACTATCCCGGCGACCTGTACTGCCACATCCAGGTCGAGATTCCGGTCAAGCTCACCGAGCACCAGCGCAAGCTGCTCAAGGATCTCGACGAATCGCTGAAGAAGGGCGGCGACAAGCACTCGCCGAACGCCAAGAGCTGGACGGATCGGGTCAAGGACCTGTTCAAGTAAGCATCGCCGCAGGCCGATCGGCGATCATCCCCAGGCGTGCCACGATCTGGCACGCCTTTTTTCATGGCTGACGACGACGTGATGCCAATCCTGGAAGGATGTTCCGATGCCCTGCGTGCCCGTGCCCCTCGTTCCCCAGATGCCGGCCCTGCCCGCGCTGCCCGCCGCCGCCACCGGCGACCTGATCCGCCAGATGACCGAAATGACCTTCTCGGTGCCCTTCGTCGTCAACCATCGGCTGACGCGCATGGCACTGGCCGGCCCGAACCCGTCGGCGCGCGACCGCCAGGAATTCATGACGATGGGGCTGGAGAAGGTCACCGCCTTCCAGCAGTCCTGGCTGGCGATGATGTGGACCGGTGCCGGCGTCTCGCAGGACCTGATGGCCGCCAGCCTGCGCTGCTGGATGATGCCGTGGTCCGCAGCGCCGGCCAGCAAGGCGATGGAGGTAATGCACCATGCGCCGATGAAGGTCGCCAGCGCCGGGCTGAAGCCGGTCAGCCGGCGTGCCGGCGCCAACGCGCGCCGGCTCTCGCGCAGCGCCCCCAAGCCCTGATCAGTCCCGCGCCGGCTCGCCCAGCCAGTCGGCGAGCACCGCCGCGCCGTCCTGCCCGAGCACCGGCGGCGCGCTGCGGTAGACCGGCGGCGTGGCCGACAGCCGGATCGGGCTGGCCACGCCCGGCACGCTGCCCGCCACCGGGTGCGGCAGATCGACCCGCAGCCCGCGCGCGACGACCTGCGGATCGGCGAACACCTCGTCGAGCCGGTTGACCGGCCCGCAGGGCACCGCCTTCGACTCCAGCGCCGCGATCCATTCGCGCGTCGTGCGCATCACGGTCGCCTGGCGCAACAGCGGGATCAGCACCGCGCGGTGCGCCACCCGCGCCGCGTTGGTCGCGAAGCGCTCGTCGCTCGCCCACTCGGCATGGCCGGCGACGTCGCAGAAGCGCGCGAACTGGCCATCGTTGCCGATCGCTAGGATCATGTCGCCGTCCGCAGTCGGGAAGTCCTGGTAGGGCACGATGTTGGGGTGCGCATTGCCCATGCGCTTCGGGACCGTGCCGCCGATCAGCCAGTTGGCGGTCTGGTTGGCCAGCGCGGCCACCTGCACGTCGAGCAGCGCCAGGTCGATGTGCTGGCCCTCGCCGGTGCGGTCGCGGTGGCGCAGCGCGGCCAGGATGCCGACCGCCGCATGCAGCCCGGTCATCACGTCGGTCAGCGCCACGCCGACCTTCTGCGGCCCGGCGCCCTCTTCCGCGTCGCCGCGGCCGGTCACGCTCATCAGCCCGCCCATGCCCTGGATCAGGAAGTCGTAGCCGGCGCGCGGCGCATAGGGCCCGGTCTGGCCGAAGCCGGTGATCGAGCAGTAGACCAGCCGCGGGTTCAGCGCGTGCAGGCTGGCGAAGTCCAGGCCGTAGGCCTTCAGGCCGCCGACCTTGAAGTTCTCGACCAGCACGTCGGCCTCGCCGGCCAGCCGGCGCACCAGCGCCTGGCCCTCCGGGGTCGCGATGTCGATCGCGATCGAGCGCTTGTTGCGGTTGGCGCAGCAGAAGTAGGCGGCGTCCGGGGTGTCGCGGCCCTGCGTGTCCTGCAGCCACGGCGGGCCCCAGGCGCGGGTGTCGTCGCCGGCGCCGGGGCGCTCGACCTTGACGACATCGGCGCCGAGATCGGCCAGCGTCTGCGTCGCCCACGGCCCGGCCAGCACGCGCGACAGGTCGAGCACCTTCAGGCCATCGAGCGCGGTGGCCATGCTCAGAACGCCGCGATGCCGGTGATCGCGCGGCCGAGGATCAGCGCGTGGATGTCGTGCGTGCCTTCGTAGGTGTTGACCACCTCGAGGTTGACCAGGTGGCGCGCGACGCCGAACTCGTCCGAGATGCCGTTGCCGCCGAGCATGTCGCGCGCGGTGCGGGCGATGTCGAGCGCCTTGCCGCAGGAGTTGCGCTTCATGATCGAGGTGATCTCGACCGAGGCGCTGCCGTCGTCCTTCATCCGGCCCAGGCGCAGGCAGCCCTGCAGGCCCAGCGCGATCTCGGTCAGCATGTCGGCCAGCTTCTTCTGCACCAGCTGGTTGGCCGCCAGAGGACGGCCGAACTGCTTGCGGTCGAGCGTGTACTGGCGCGCGGTCTCCAGGCAGAACTCGGCCGCACCCAAGGCGCCCCAGGCGATGCCGTAGCGGGCGCTGTTCAGGCAGGTGAACGGGCCCTTCAGGCCGCGCACCTCGGGGAAGGCGTTCTCCTCCGGGCAGAAGACCTCGTCCATGACGATCTCGCCGGTGATCGACGCGCGCAGGCCGACCTTGCCGTGGATCGCCGGGGCGGAGAGGCCCTTCCAGCCCTTCTCCAGCACGAAGCCGCGGATCTGGCCCTCGTCGTCCTTGGCCCAGACCACGAACACATCGGCGACGGGTGAGTTGGTGATCCACATCTTCGAGCCGCTCAGGCTGTAGCCGCCGTCGACCTTGCGGGCGCGCGTCACCATGCTGCCGGGATCGCTGCCGTGGTTCGGCTCGGTCAGGCCGAAGCAGCCGATCCACTCGCCGGTGGCGAGCTTCGGCAGGTACTTCTGCTTCGTGGCCTCGCTGCCGAATTCAAAGATCGGCACCATCACCAGCGAGGACTGCACGCTCATCATCGATCGGTAGCCCGAGTCGACGCGCTCGACCTCGCGGGCGATCAGGCCGTAGCTGACGTAGTTCAGGCCGGCGCCGCCGTACTGCTCGGGGATCGTGGGCCCGAGCAGGCCCAGCTCGCCCATCTCGCGGAAGATGGCCGCGTCGGTGCGCTCGTGGCGGAAGGCCTCGGTGACGCGCGGCATCAGCCGGTCCTGGCAGTAGGCGCGCGCGGCGTCGCGCACCGCGCGCTCGTCGTCGAGCAGCTGGCTGTCGAGCAGCAGCGGGTCGTTCCACTGGAAGGAAGCGCGGGACGTGCGGGGGGTGCTGGCCATGACGGGTACTCCTCGAAGGTTCTGAAGTTCGATGGATGCAATCCTAGGGAGCCCGGCCTGCAGGCACAACCGAATAATATGCATCGATCTGTTCCATGAACGCACTCCGAGATCGTCCCCGATGAGCGAACTCTCCCGCCGCCGCCTGCCCGGCACGACCGCGCTGGCCGTCTTCGAGGCCGCTGCGCGCCATGAGAGCTTCACCCGCGCCGCCGAGGAGCTGGCGATGACGCAGAGCGCGGTCTGCCGTCAGGTCGCGGGGCTGGAGGCGCTGCTGGACGTCAAGCTGTTTCGCCGCACCCGCCGCGGCGTGCGCCTGACCGAGGCCGGCAGCGGCTACGCGCTGCGGGTGGCCGACTGGCTCGACACGCTAGAGCGCGACACCCGCGAGCTGATGGCCGGCGCCGGGCGGGTGCCGGTGATCGAGCTGGCGGTGGTGCCGACCTTCGCCACCTGCTGGCTGCTGCCGCGGCTGCCGGCCTTCCGGCCCGGGCGGGTGCAGGTCAATCTGCACAGCCGCACCCGCCCCTTCCTGTTCGACGAGACCCGGCTGGACGCGGCCATTCACGCCGGCGACGGCCACTGGCCGGGCTGCACCAGCCGGCCGATCCTGTCGGAGCGGCTGATCCCGGTGGCCAGCGCCGGCCTGCTGACCGCGCACGGCCTGGCGCCGGACGGCCCGCCGCTGCCGGCCGAGGCGCTGGCGCGGCTGCCGCGCCTGCAGCAGACCACCCGGCCGCTGGCCTGGCGGCGCTGGTTCGCCGCCGCCGGCCTGCGGGTGGCCGACGACCAGAGCGGGCCCGCCTACGAGCAGTTCTCGATGAGCGTGCAGGCCGCCGCGCTCGGCCTGGGCGTGGCGCTGGTGCCGGACTTCGCCGCGGCCGCCGCGCTGGCCGACGGCCGCCTGCGCGGCGTGGCCGCCGCGCTCGACAGCGAGCTGGCCTATCACTACGTCGTGCCGGAGGCACATGCCGACGACGCGCTGCTGCGCGAGTTCGGCGACTGGCTGGCGGCGCAGGCGGAGACACATCGTGAAACTTTTCATGCCGCCCGCTCGACGGATCTGAAAGAATGACACGGCACCTCCCGCCGCCCCCCCGGACCGATCCCCTGACCGATCCCCTGACCGATCCCAGACCGATGCCCACCGAAGATGCTTCACCCCATGCGACTGATCCTCTGGCTGGGCCTGGTCATGACGGTCACGGTCGCGGTGATCGTGTCGATCGGTCGCAGCCCGGCGCTTGACGGCCCGCAGAGCCCGGGTCCGGACCGCCCGCTGCGGGTCGGCTACGCGATCGAGGCGCCCTATGCCTTCCGCGATCCGGGCGGTGGCCTGTACGGCGAGGCCGTCGACATGATGCGCGCTGCGCTGCGCCGCATCGGCCGGCCGGAGCCGGTCTGGATCCATGCCGAGTTCGGCGCGCTGATGCACGAGCTGGACATGGGCCGCATCGACGCCATCGCCTCCGGCCTGTTCATCACGCCGGAGCGGGCGGCCCGGCTGGCCTTCTCCCGTCCCACCGCCGCGGTGCAGCCGGGACTGCTGGTGGCGGCCGGCAATCCGCTCGGGCTGCACAGCCTGGCCGATGTGGTCGGCGATGCGCGGACACGGCTGTGCGTGCTGGAGCAGTCGGTCGAGCAGGACATGGCCCGACGTGCCGGTCTGCCGGATTCACGGCTGCGCACCCGCACCAGCGCAGCCGGCTGCCTGACCGAGCTGCAGCAGGGTGCGGTCCAGGCGATGATGCTGTCGGTGCCCTCGCTGCGCTGGATGGTGCGGCAGCTGGAACAGCAGGCACGCAGCGCCTCCCAGACACGTGCACAGCCTCTGCCCGAGCTGGCCCAGCCCTTCTGGGTCTCGTCCGGTCCCGACGGCTCAGCAATCGGCTATCCGGCGCTGGCCTTCCGCCGCGGCGACCGGCTGCGCGACGAGATCGACGCGGCGCTGGCCACCTACATCGGCAGCCCGGAGCATCTGCAGCGGGTCAGCGTCTACGGCTTCGACGAAGGCCTGATCGCGCCGGTGCGCGGCGAACCGCTGGCAGGCCTGCGCGGCACGGCAACGCGATGAACCGGTCTGCGCCACGGTCCTCGCCGACTTCGCTGCCCTCGCTGATGCTGCCGGCCCTGGCACTGTTCGGCATGCTCTGCCTGGGCCTGCTCGGCTGGAGCCACCAGCTCTGGAACGAGACGCTCACCGACGCGACGCTGCCCGGCAGCACGCTGGCGCAGATGCGGCTGAACCTGAGCCAGGCCCGCACCCATGCGGAACACGACCTCCACGAGGGCGAGCATGGGGATCTGAGCCGGGTCGACGCGGAGCTGGAGAACGCCCGCCTCGGTGGTCTGCAGCTGGTGGCCCAGGTGGAGCGGATCCAGACCACGCCGGCACATGCCGACCGGCTGCGCCGGCTCGCCAGGGGCTTTGTCGACTCGATCGACGGCATTCGCGACACCCTGCGCCACCGGGCACTCACGCCGGACGATCGCTCGCGGGTCGCGCTCGATCTGCAGCAGGGCCGCATCGACAGCGCGGTGCGCGAGATGGAGGCGATCATCGAAATGATCCGCCAGGAGCGGCTGCGACGCCAGGCACGTCTCGGCATGGGCATGGCCGCGCTGATCGGCCTGGGCGTGGGCCTGCTGCTGCTGCTGCACCACCGCCAGAGCCATCTGCGCCAGGCGCTGCTCGAGGCGCTGCAGCAGCGCGAGCGCCACATGCAGGCCTTTGCCGAGGCGGTGCCGGACCTGTCCTTCGTGCTCGATGCCGAAGGGCGCCACATCGAGATCTACGGCAGCCGGGACCGGCTGGTCGCGACACGCGAGCAGCTGCTGGGGCAGCGATTCCAGGAGATGCTGCCGCCGCTCGCGGCCGCGCGGGTCGAGGCGGCGGTGCGCCGGGCGCTGGAGACCGGCGAGGTCTGCCGGACCGAATACAGCCTGGAGATCGACGGTCGGACCTGCTGGTTCGAGGCCCGCACCCACGCGCTGCCGGGCGAGCTGGACCGGGTGGCGCTGATCAGCTGGGATGTGACCGAGCGCAAGCGCAACGAGCAGCGGGTGGCCACGCTGGGCCGGCTCTACAGCTTTCTCAGCCAGGTCAACCAGGCCATCGTCTGGACCCGCCAGCCGCAGGAGCTGATGCAGCGCATCTGCGATGTCGCGCTCAGCCACGGCAGCTTCCGCGGCGCCTGGATCGCCGCGTCCGGCCCCGACAACCGCTCGCTGGTGCCGGTGGCGGTCGGCCCCGGCAACCGCGAGCTGCCGGCCGGCCGGCAGGCGGCGCGGATCGACCCGGACCTGCACCCTCAGCATGTCGTCACCCTGACCTGGCGCAGCGCCGAGCTGCGCTGGGACACGCCGGCCGGCGGCAGCGCGCTGCATGCGGTGGCCATTCCGATCACCTGCGAAGGCCGCATGCACGCGGTGCTGGTGCTGATCCGCGACCAGCTCTCGAGCGAGGATGCCGAGGAGCGCGCGCTGTTCCACGAGATCGGCTCGGATCTGTCGCATGCGCTGACGCAGATGCGCCAGCAGAAACGCTGGCTGCAGGACCAGGAAAGCATGCGCCTGCATGCCGCGGCGCTGGAGAGCACGCAGGACGGCGTCATCGTCTGCGACCGCTCGGGGCGGATCGTGTCGGTGAACCGGGCCTTCTCGACGATCACCGGGCATCGGCGCGAGGACTGGATCGGCCAGCCGCTCGGCCGGCTCGATCCGCAGCCCGGCGCGCAGCCCGGCGCGCCGGATGACGCCGAGCGTGGCGTCGACGGCTTCGGTCCGCTGCTCGAGCAGGTCGTCAGCCAGGGCGCCTGGTCCGGCGAGATCCGCAGCCGCCACCGCGACGGCCATCTGCAGACGCTGTGGGCCTCGGTGGCGACGGTGCATGACGAGCAGCAGGTGCCCACCCATCTGGTCACCGTCTTCACCGACATCAGCGCGAAGAAGCAGGCCGAGCACGACCTGCACCAGCTCGCCCATGTCGATCCGCTGACCCAGCTGCCCAACCGGCGCCGGGTGCTCGAACGGCTGCGCCAGGCGCTGGCGGCCGCACAGCGCCAGCATCACCGCGTCGGGGTGATGTTCATCGACCTGGACAACTTCAAGACCGTCAACGACAGCCTCGGCCACAGCTGCGGCGACCAGCTGCTGCGCGACGTGGCCGAGCGCCTGGCGCAGCGCACCCGGCGCGAGGACACGCTCGGGCGGCTGGGCGGCGACGAGTTCATCCTGGTGCTGGAGGCGCTGCGCGAGCAGGAGGACGCCGCGGTGGTCGCCCGCGAGCTGCTGCAGCTGCTGGAGAGGCCCTTCCAGATCGACGGCAGCGAGGTCTGGGTCCAGGCCAGCATCGGCATCAGCCTGTACCCGGAAGACGGCCATGAGGTCGAGGAGCTGCTGCGCGATGCCGATGCGGCGATGTACCAGGCCAAGCACGCCGGCCGCGGCACCTACCGCTACTACACCGAGGCGCTGACCCAGGCCGCGCAGAGCCGCCTGCAGCTCGACGGCCGGCTGCGGCGTGCGCTCGAGCGCGGCGAGTTCGAGCTCTGGTACCAGCCGCTCTACCGGCTGGCCGATCGCCATCTGATCGGGCTGGAGGCGCTGGTGCGGCTGAACCAGCCGGGCCTGCCGCCGATCGGTCCGGCCGAGTTCATCCCGCTGATGGAAGACAGCGGCCTGATCGTCGAGCTGGGCGCCTGGGTCACCCGCGAGGCCTGCCGGCAGGCGCGCGCCTGGCTGGACGAGGGCCTGGACTGCGGCCGCATCGCGGTCAACCTGTCGGCCGCAGAGATGCGGCGCGGGCAGACGCTGGCCCGGCTGAGCCAGGCGCTGGACGACAGCGGCCTGCCGGCGGCGCGGCTGGAGCTGGAGATCACCGAATCCGGCCTGATGGAGCACAGCGATGCGGTCGAGCCGGTGCTGCGGCAGATGCGCGAGATGGGCGTGCGGCTGGCGATCGACGACTTCGGCACCGGCTACTCCTCGCTGGCGCGGCTCAGGCGGCTGCCGGTCGGCAAGCTGAAGATCGACCGCAGCTTCATCGCCGATCTGGGCGGCGAGACCGACCCGCAGGGCGCGCAGCTGGTCAGCGCGATGATCGCGATGGGCCGCGGCCTGGGCCTGTCGGTGCTGGCCGAGGGCATCGAGACCGAGGTGCAGGCCCGCCAGCTGATCGCGCTGGGCTGCGAGGCCGGGCAGGGTTATCTGTTCGGTCGCCCCGCGCCGGCGGCGGTCGCCCGACAATGGCTGTCCCCGCTGCCGGAGAACGCCGATGAAGCCCTCGCCCAGACGATCTGGCCCGACATCTGAGTCTGCGGCCGGCCCGTGGTCCGTCCTGCCGAAGGCCGTGGCACTGGCCACCCTGCTGGTCACCACGTTGACGGCCTCCGCGCAGGCCGGTCCGGTGCAGACGCTGGCCGGCGGCTGGCAGGTCGAGACGATCGCCACCGGCCTGGAGCATCCCTGGTCGCTGGCCTTCCTGCCCGATGGCCGCATGCTGGTGACCGAGCGCCCGGGCCGGATGCGCATCGTTCAGCCCGACGGCCGCCTCGGCCCGCCGCTGGCCGGCCTGCCGGCGGTGGTGGCCGGCGGCCAGGGCGGCCTGTTCGACGTGCTGCCCGCGCCCGACTTCGCCAGCAGCCGGCGGCTCTACTGGAGCTATGCGGCGCCTGCGCCGGGCGGCCGGGGCGCCAATTCCACCGCGGTCGCCCGCGGCCGCCTCGACGGCGAGCGCCTCGTCGAGGTCGAGGTGATCTTCCGCCAGCAGCCCGCGCTCGACAGCCGGCTGCATTTCGGCGGCCGGCTGGCCTGGGCCGGCGACGGGCGGCTGTTCGTCACGCTGGGCGACCGCTTCTGGCGCCGCGACGATGCGCAGACGCTCGACAACCACCACGGCAAGGTGGTGCGCATCGAGGCCGATGGCCGGGTGCCTGCCGACAATCCGCTGGTCGGCCGCGCGGGCGCGCGCCCCGAGATCTGGAGCTGGGGCCATCGCAATGTGCAGGGCGCCGCGCTGCATCCGCTCACCGGCCAGCTCTGGACCCACGAGCATGGCCCGCAGGGCGGCGACGAGCTCAACCTCACCCGCGCCGGCGCCAACCACGGCTGGCCGCGCGCGACCTGGGGCTGCGAATATGTGACCTGCTTTCGCATCGGCGAGAAATCGGTGGCCGGCCTGGCCGAGCCGCAGACACGCTGGGTGCCGTCGATCGCGCCCTCGGGGCTGGCCTTCGTCACCTCCGAACGCTATCCCGGCTGGAAGGGCAGCGTGCTGGTCGGCGCGCTCAAGGCCCGCGCACTGGTGCGGCTGACGCTCGACGGCGAGCGCGTCACCGGCGAGGAGCGGCTGCTGACCGATCTGGAAGAACGCATTCGTGACATCCGGCAGGGTCCGGACGGCTGGATCTACCTGCTGACCGATGCCCCTGAAGGACGCATCCTGAGGCTGGCTCCTACAATCGCCCGGTGAACAGCACCTGCCTCCTCAACGCCGACCTGCACTGCCACTCGATCGTGTCCGACGGCACGCTCAGCCCCGAGGATCTGGCCGCCCGGGCCAGCGCCAACGGGGTGGAGCTGTGGGCCCTGACCGACCATGACGAGATCGGCGGCATCGCCCGCGCCCGCGCCGCCGCCCACGCCGCAGGCATGGCCTTCCTGAGCGGCGTGGAAGTCTCGGTGACCTTCGCCGGCGAGACGGTGCACATCGTCGGCCTGGGCTTCGACGAGAACGACCCCGGGCTGCGCCGCGGCCTGGAGTCGACCCGCGGCGGGCGCGAGGGCCGCGCCCGCGAGATGGCCGCCGAGCTGGCCCGGGTCGGCATTCACGGCGCCTTCGAGGGCGCGCTGAAATATGTCGGCAACCCGGACCTGATCTCGCGCACCCACTTCGCGCGCTACATCGTCGAGGTCGGCGCCTGCGGCGACACCGCGGAGGTCTTCCGCAAGTATCTGGCCGATGGCAAGCCCGGCTTCGTGCCGCACCGCTGGGCCACGCTGGGCGATGCGGTGCGCTGGATCCGCGAGGCCGGCGGCGTGGCGGTCATCGCGCACCCGGGCCGCTACCACCGCTTCGACGCCACCAAGGAATACGCGCTGTTCTCCGAGTTCCGCGAGCACGGCGGCCAGGGCGTCGAGGTGGTCACTGGCAGCCACACCGCGGCCGAGTACGTCAAGTACGCCGACATGGCGATCGAGTTCGGCCTGGCGGCCTCGCGCGGCAGCGACTTCCACTCGCCGGCCGAGAGCCGCACCGACCTGGGCCGGCTGCCGATGCTGCCGGGCAAGCTCACCCCGGTCTGGTCGCTGCTGCAGGAGCGTGTCGCGCTGCCGCCTCAAGCGGCCTGAGAAGACACGGGCACCGACCCATCTGGCGGACAATGCCGCCACCATGGCCCAGTTCTTCGAAGTCCATCCCGACAACCCGCAGCCCCGGCTGCTGCGCCAGGCCGCGGCGATCCTGTCGGCCGGCGGCATCGCGGCGATCCCGACCGATTCCAGCTACGCGCTGGTCTGCCACCTCGACGACAAGGCTGCGGCCGACGCGCTGCGCCGGGTGCGCGGCGTCGACGACAAGCACCACCTGACGCTGCTGTGCCGCGACCTGTCCGAGCTGGCCAGCTACGCGCGCGTCGACAACCGCCAGTACCGGCTGCTCAAGAGCGCCACGCCCGGGCCCTACACCTTCATTCTCGAGGCGACCAAGGAGGTGCCGCGGCGCGTCTCGCACCCGTCGCGGCGCACCATCGGCCTGCGCGTGCCCGAGCATGGCGTCACCCAGGAGCTGCTCGGCCTGCTCGGCCAGCCGCTGATCTGCACCACGCTGATCCCGCCGGGCGAGCGCGAGCCGCTCAACGACGCCGACGAGATCCGCGAGCGCTTCGAGCGCCAGATCCAGGCCATCGTCGCCGCCGGCCCCTGCCCGGCCGAGCCCACCACCGTGATCGACCTGAGCGGCGGCGAGCCGGTGGTGGTGCGCGCCGGCCGCGGCGACCTGGCCGCCATCGGCCTGGCCTGAGCCCGGAGACGCGCACGATGGCGAAGAGGACCGCCCACGTCAGCGAGACGCCCGCCACCCAGTGGCTGCGGGCCCACCGCGTCGAGTTCACCGAGCATCCCTACGACTATGTCGACCACGGCGGCACCGCCGAGTCCTCGCGCCAGC
>RRZT012403508.1_pt1 | contig 13190 bp, 10 predicted proteins | sample 2165551 | NCBI WGS metagenome assembly RRZT01 (sample SAMN10456910, study PRJNA506462) | wastewater metagenome | biome: wastewater; feature: sludge; material: wastewater sludge; isolation source: wastewater sludge with Escherichia coli K12::gfp cells carrying plasmid... | place: USA: Moscow, Idaho... | reverse complement strand
CGCCGACCTGATCGTGCAGGCGATCATTTACCGGCCGGAACGCATCGCCACTCGGGTCGGCATCTTCGCCCAGGTGCTGCACGCCCTGGCCCCCAAGGTGTACGCCGTCATCATGAACACCGCGTTTCGGCTGTTTCCCGAATCGACCGCGAGCAAGAGCCCGCAAGCCGACGCCCAGGAGCCCTCGCTGGAGCAAATCTCCTTCGCCCAGTTCACCCGCGGCATCTACTGGTAGCCACGGCCGACGCCGCGCCGCTCGACCGCGACGGCGCGCATCGGGAGCTTTTCGCGACTGGCGGGTCAAAACTCTGGCGTGGAGGTCCCAGCGATCAGCCAGCCGTCCATCCGGTTTCGGCGAATCCGCGCGCCGGAACCGATGGCCGATATGCCCTAAACTTTTAGCGCTAGCACCCGACATTACTCCATAACTATCCGCGAGAGCAGAACGATGAAATTGAAAATCGGCGATCCCGCCCCGATGTTCGCAGCCACCGCCACCGACGACAGCACCGTCAAGCTGTCCGACTACCTGGGCACCAAGCTGGTGCTCTACTTCTACCCGATGGACGATACGCCGGGCTGCACCAAGCAAGCCTGTTCCCTGCGCGACCACTATCAGGCCATCAAGGACAAGGGCGCGGCCATCCTCGGCGTTTCCACCCAGGATGTCGCCTCGCACCAGCGCTTCACCGAAAAATACAACCTCAGCTTCCCCCTGATCGCCGACACCGACAGCGCCGTGGCCCACGCGTATGGCGCCATGGGCGGCGGCGGACTGATGGGAGCGGCGAAAAGCCTGTTCGGAGTGGCCAACCGCATCACCTTCATCATCGACGAGAGCGGCCATATCGCCCACATCCTCGACAAACCCGACTGCGCCCATCACGCCGAGGAAGTCCTCAAGCTGCTGTGAGCCGAGGCCGGGCGTCGGGGCGCCGGCTTGCCGGCCGAAAGCGCGGTTCGTATCCTAAGGAGGATTGTCTCTACCCGACGGCCGGCCACATAATGGCCGCGCCGGCGGAACCCGAAACGGTCGGTTCCGCGCCGACGGGGAAACCGTCGATCGGCCGGCAAGCCGTTCGCGCCCATCAGCCCGCAACCCAGGAGACCCGCATGTCCGGGCGACTCGCCTGCAACGTCCGCCCCAAAACCGCTCGGACCACGAAGGGGACGGGGCGAACTCGCTCCTCCGCCGCATCGACCGCCAAGCCGCTGGAGAAACCGAGGTGACCGCCCGCGAGTCGCAGCCTTCGCCGAAATGGGATCGGGGCGCCGCCAGCCAGCAAGGCGGACGCCGCGAGCAGCAGGACCGCTGGGGCGTTTTCCAACCCCCCGGCCAGGAAGGGCTGCTGGCCATCGTCGCCGACGGCATGGGCGGTCATCTCGACGGCGCTCTGGGCGCGCAAATCGTCATCGATGTCGCGCGGAATTTTGTCCAGAATTCGCCCGACGCGCTGCGCGCCGACCCGCCCGCCGCCTTGAACCAGCTCTGCTGGCGGATGCACGAGGCCATCAACAGCCAATCGGAAACCGCCCGCAGCACCGTGGTGATGGCCTGGCTCGACCGCGGGCAAGCCCATTGGCTGAACATCGGCGACAGCCGGCTGTACCATTTTCGACGCGGCCGCCGCCTGATGCGAACCCGCGATCACTCCGCCGTGCAACTGCTGATGGATCTGGGGGAGATCGACGAGTCAGAGATGGCGAGCCATCCGGCGCAGAACCGCCTCTATCGCTGCCTGGGCGGGGCGGAAACGCCCAAACCCGACGCCGGCCACTTCGCCGTCCAAGCCGGCGACCTGCTGGCGCTCTGTTCGGACGGGGTTTGGGAATACGTGACCGAGCCCGAGCTGTGGAGCGCCGCGCAGGCCAGCGGCCCCGCCGCCGCCGCGCGATCGCTCGCCGAGCGAGCCGCTGAGCGCGGCGGGGCAACCGCCGACAACGCCACCCTGATCCTGCTCCGCCCGGATGCTGGCGCGGACGCCGCCCCGCATTGGCTGCGGCGGATTTCGGCCGGTTTCGCGTCGCTCTTCAACGGCGGCCGCCGCTAGTCCCTTGCCGGATTTCCGCCGATTCCGCCCACCCAAGCGCTCAACGACCGATAGGGAAGCCCGATGATCGAAGAAACGAACGCGCTACCCACGGGCTTCAGTCTCCACCGTTACCAGGTCGAAAGCGTCCTCGGCGCGGGCGGCTTCGGCATCACCTATCGGGCCATCCACGAAGCTCTCGAAAACCAGGTCGCCATCAAGGAGTATTTCCCCGCCGAATGGGCGTACCGCGACCACAACGGCACGACCGTGCGCGCCAACGCGCAAGGTCAGATTCCGGCCCGCAGCGGGGAACCGGCCTGCTACGACTGGGGCCTGCAACGCTTTCTCGATGAAGCCAAGATCCTGGTGCAGATCAACCACCCCTGCGTGGTGCGGGTGCGCGACTATTTCACCGCCAACGGCTCCGCCTACATCGTCATGGAGTACGAGGACGGCGAATCGCTGAGCACTCTGCTGCAACGGGGCGGCATCCTCCCCGAACACGAATTGCGCCACCTGCTCGACGACGTGATGCCGGCGCTGGAAGCGGTCCACGGCCAGGGCTACCTGCACCGCGACCTCAAACCCAGCAACCTCTACATCCGCACCTCGGACGCCCGGGTCATGCTGATCGACTTCGGGGCCGCCCGCCAAGCCCTGGGCCGGCGCACCCGCAGCGTCACCAGCGTGGTCACGCCGGGCTATTCGCCCATCGAGCAATACGTCACGGTCGGCGAGGACTACGGCCCCTGGACCGACATCTACGCGCTCGGCGCCGTGCTGTACCGCTGCATCACCGGCGCACCGCCCATCGAGGCGCCGGGGCGAGTGCTCAAGGACCCGGTGCAGCCCGCCGTGGAATGCGGGGCCGGACTGTATTCGCGCTCGCTGCTGCGGGTGGTGGACCAAGCCTTGGCCGTCCGTCCCGAGGACCGCTTTCAGACCGTGGCCGCGATGCGGGAAGCGTTGCGGATCGCCGACCAGTCGAACGACCGCGCCGATTTCTCCCAGGTCCCGCAACTGCAAGCCGAGTTTTTGGAGCTTTCGCCGCTGAACGGCAAGTCGGGCCTCGGCCTCCCGTCCCCCTCCTCCAAACCGTCGGCCTTGACGCTGGACGACGATCCCTGGAGCGACGCGAGCCGCGTGGAGCGCCGCTCCAAGCCGGCGAGCGTCGAGCAGGCGGGAAAAGCGTCTCCGCCTTCGCGCCCTTCCAAGCGAACGGCCGAGAGTCCTTCCGCCCCCAGCGAGAAGCTGTCCGGCTGGACCCTGGCCGATTTCGAGACAAGCCCGGCTCTCGCAAAACCCGTGGGGCAATTGCCGACTTCGGACGCCGAGTCTTCCCTGCCCTTGATGGACGACATCTGGGACAAGATGGACGAGGCCGAGCCACGACCGGCCGCCCCATCACCCGATGCCGCCCGCGCGGCCAATGCGCCGCTCGGGCCCGAACCCGGCCACCCCGCTTCTCTGCTCAACCGCCCGCCCCAATCGGCGGTGGAACATCTGCGAAAAGCCGCCCCGAACCGATCCGGCGGGATCTCGCCGGCCCAATCCATCCCATCGGAACCATCGCGCGTTTTCGCCGACGCTCTCGACCGTCGCGGGCGACCCGGGCTCCGGGAGGCGCAAGCGGAACCGGTATCGTCCACCGAACCGCAAGTGGACGCCATCCTCTACGGTGATCGGTCTCGGATCGATTGGCGCCGGATCATGTTCGCGGTGTTCGCCGTCTGCGGAATCTCGGGAACCGGACTGCTCGGCTACGAGTATTACCAGGATTTTCAGGCGCGGCGGCAACAGGAAGACGAGGCGCAACGGAAACAGCAACAGCAGGAACAGGAGGAAATCGCCCGGCGCGCTCGGGAGGAGGCCCAGCGCCGCGAAGAGGATCTGCTCCGCTATATCGAGCAAGCCCGCGCCGCCATCGCCACCCGGAATTGGGCGGTGGCGCAAACCAATCTGGAACGGGCCGCCAGCCTGAATCCCGACCATCCGGCGGTAGCTTCCACCCAGGCCGCATTGGCGGCCGCCCAGCAACCGGGCGTCCGCTCGAAAACCCGGACCGACAACAAGACCGGCATCGAGCTGACCTGGGTGGAAGGGGGCTGCTTCGACATGGGCAGTCCGCCCAACGAGCGGGATCGCGGCGGCGACGAATCGGTCCATCAAGCCTGCGTCAAGGGATTCTGGATCGGCGTCACCGAAATCAGCAACGGCCAGTTCCGCCGCTTCAAACCGGACCACGACAGCGGCTCCTATCAGGGACGCCCCCTGGACCGGAACGCGCAACCCGCCGTCAACGTGAGCTGGGACGGCGCGAAGGCTTTCACCGAGTGGCTGTCCTGGGAAGCCAGCACCGGCAAGCGCTTCCGTTTGCCCACCGAAGCGGAATGGGAATACGCGACCCGCGCCGGCACCGCCACCCGCTATTATTGGGGCAACGACATCGACCCCCGCTACGCCAATTTCTCCGACCGCAACGATCCGTCCGGGGCCTCCGTCGGCACCCTGGACGACGGCCAGGCGGTCACCGCGCCGGTCGGCAGCTATCAGCCGAACAGCCTCGGCCTGCGCGACGCAGCGGGAAACGTCTGGGAATGGACCTGCTCGGAGTACGATCCCAACTTCGGCGGCCAGGAGCAGGGCTGTTCCGACAAGCGCGCGGGCGACGGGCTGCGCGTGGTCCGGGGCGGCTCCTGGAACAACGGCCCCGGCGAACTGCGCTCGGCCAAGCGCCTGGCCCGCAAGCCCGACCATCGCGACGCGATGACCGGGTTTCGAGTGATCATGGAAGAGTGAGGCGCCGCCGGCGCTCGCCCCCGCGCGAACGCCCGCTCCGCTCAGGTTGACGGGCTGCGGCGGCTCACCATGAACGTGGCGCTGCCCTCGACCACGACCTGGTCTTGCACGGTGCAGACGGTGTCCATCACTACCCGCCGCCGCTCCCGATTGATCTCCCGAATGGTGCAGACGGCGGTGACGGTATCGCCGATGCGCACCGGCGCCGCGAACCGCAACTGCTGGTCCACGTACACCGCGCCCGGTCCGGGCAGGCGAGTGCCCGCCACGCAGGAAATCAGGCCGGCGCAGAACATGCCGTGCGCGATGCGGCCCTTGAACCGGGTCTGCGCGGCGAACACCTCGTTGCAATGGATGGGGTTGTTGTCCCCGGTCAGGCCGGCGAACATCACCACGTCGGTTTCGGTGACGGTCTTGGCGTGAGACGCGCTCATGCCGACTTCCAGATCTTCCAGATAATAGCCGTGAATGCTGTCGTTGTAGCCTTCGTGCGTGGAGTACATTCATTTCTCCGGTGGGGTGGTTGCCGAGCATCTCGCGCTGACGCCAAGGGCGCATAGCCTACACGACCGAGCGTATCGGTGGAAAATTCTCGGCGCCCGTCAGGCGTTCGGGTCCACCACCACCCGGCCCCGGACCTGACCGGCGAGAATCGCCTCCGCCAAGTGCGGCACCTCGGCCAGCGGGACGACCTGGGTCATCCGCTCCAGAACGGCGGCCGGAAGATCGCGCGCCAGCCGCGCCCAGGCCATCCGGCGCGGCTCGGGCGGACACAGCACCGAATCCACCCCCAGCAGCTTCACGCCGCGCAGGATGAACGGCATCACGGTGGTCGGCAGATCGACGCCGCCGGCCAAGCCGCAGGCCGCCGCCGCGCCACCGTAATCGGTTTCCGCCAGCGCCCGGGCCAGCACCCGACCCCCGACGGTATCCACCACGCCCGACCAACGCTGCGCCTCCAGCGGCCGGCAGGGCTGGCTCATCGCCTCGCGGCCGATCAGTTCCGTCGCGCCGAGTTCGCGCAGATAAGCCCCGTTCTCCTGGCGGCCCGTCACGGCGGCGATCCGGTAGCCCAAGCGGCCGAGCAAGGCCACGGCGACGCTGCCGACCCCGCCGCTGGCGCCGGTCACCAGCACGGGTTTGGCCGCGCCCGGCTTGACGCCGGCCTGCTCCAAGGCCAGCACGCACAGCATGGCGGTGAAGCCGGCGGTGCCGATGGCCATGGCCAGGCGGGTGTCCAGCTTGTCCGGCAGCGGCGTCAGCCAGTCGGCCTTGACCCGCGCCCGCTGGGCGTAACCGCCCCAGTGGCTCTCGCCCACGCCCCAGCCGGTCAGCACCACCCGGTCGCCCGGCCGATAAGCGGGGCTGGCCGATTCCAGGACCGTCCCGGCCAAGTCGATGCCCGGCACCAGCGGAAACCGGCGCACGATCTTGCCTTTGCCGGTGACCGCCAGCCCATCCTTGTAGTTGAGGGAAGAGTAATCCACGGCGACCAGCACGTCCTCGGGCGGGAGGTCGGCATCGGTCAGTGCGGTCAGGGTGGCTTCGGTCTGGCCGTCTCGCTGGTTCAGCACCAGCGCCTCGAAAGTCGCGGAATCCGCCATGTCGCTTACCCCTTTCTAAAGTTTCGTTTCGATCGCGGTTGATGGGCCGGCCTGCGCCGATTCAAGGTTGGTGATTCCGGGGCGCAGCCAATAAATGCATTGCATCGCCAGCAGGGACTAAATACCATAACTTGACAGGGTTTAACCGGCAGGATGGGTAGCCGGCCTTTCCCGGCATGTATCGCTCGCATTCCACCGCTTCGGAATCATTCAACCGGCCTGTAATATAATCGCGGCTCAAGGCCGGGTTGCCGTTTCCGCCCGGCGCGCGCCCAACAACGAGATTTCAATACGCAAGCCATCCCAAGTAAAGGTGAACGATGAAAATTTTAGTCGCCGTAAAACGGGTCGTCGATTACAACGTCAAGGTGCGTGCCAAAGCCGACGGTTCCGGCGTGGAAACGGCCAACGTCAAAATGTCGATGAACCCGTTCGACGAAATCGCCGTGGAAGAAGCGGTCCGCTTGCAGGAAGCCGGCAAGGCGAAGGAAATCGTGGCCGTGTCCCTGGGCGTCGCCGCTTGCCAGGACACCATCCGCACCGCGCTGGCCATGGGCGCCGACCGCGGCATTCTGGTGGAAACCGACGCGGAGCTGCAACCGCTGGCGGTCGCCAAGCTGCTCAAGGCGTTGGTGGAGAAAGAAAAACCGGATCTGGTGATCCTGGGCAAGCAAGCCATCGACGACGACGCCAACCAGACCGGTCAGATGCTGGCCGCCCTGCTCGGCTGGCCGCAGGGCACCTTCGCCTCCAAGGTCGAGGTCGGCGCCGGCGCGCTCGACGTGACCCGCGAAGTCGATGGCGGCCTGGAAACGGTGGCGGTCAAGCTGCCGGCGGTCGTCACCACCGACCTGCGCTTGAACGAGCCGCGCTTCGTCAAGCTGCCCAACATCATGAAGGCCAAGAAAAAGCCGCTGGACGTGTTCAAACCGGCCGATTTGGGCGTGGATGTGGCGCCGCGGCTGATCACCCTGAAAGTGCAGGAGCCGCCCAAGCGCCAGGCCGGCATCAAGGTCGATACCGTCGCCGCCCTGGTGGACAAACTCCGCAACGAAGCGCACGTCATCTAACGCCCGCGAGTACCGAACCATGAGCATCCTGGTCATTGCCGAACACGACAACGCCGCTCTCAAAGCGGCCACGCTGAACACCATCACCGCCGCCACCCAACTGGGCAGCGACATCGCCATCCTGGTGGCCGGCCACGGCTGCGGCGCGGTCGCCGAAGCCGCCGCCAAAGTCGTCGGCATCAAGAAAGTGCTGCTGGCCGACGCGCCGCACTACGCCAACCAACTGGCCGAGAACGTGGCCGCGCTGGTGGTCGGTCTGGCCGGCGGCTACACCCACATCCTGGCTCCCGCCACCGCCGCCGGCAAGAACACCCTGCCGCGCGTGGCCGCGCTGCTGGACGTGGCGCAGATCTCCGACATCGTGAAGGTGGAAAGCGTCGACACCTTCGTGCGGCCGATCTACGCCGGCAACGTGTTGGCCACCGTGCAGTCCAAAGATCCGGTCAAGGTCATCACCGTGCGCGGCACCACCTTCCCCGCCGCCACCGCCACCGGCGGTTTCGCCGTGGTCGAAACCGTCGCCCCGGCGGTGGATGCCGGCCTCTCCCGCTTCGTCGGCCAGCAGTTGACCAAGTCCGACCGGCCGGAACTGACCGCCGCCCGCATCATCGTCTCCGGCGGGCGCGGCATGGGCAACGGCGACAATTTCAAATTGCTGGAAGACGTGGCCGACAAGCTGGGCGCGGCCGTGGGCGCTTCCCGCGCCGCCGTGGACGCCGGCTTCGTGCCCAACGACTATCAGGTCGGCCAGACCGGCAAGGTGGTCGCGCCCGACCTGTACGTCGCCGTCGGCATTTCCGGCGCCATCCAACATCTGGCCGGCATGAAGGACAGCAAGATCATCGTCGCCATCAACAAGGACGAGGAAGCGCCGATCTTTCAAGTCGCCGATTACGGCCTGGTCGCCGACCTGTTCGCGGCCGTGCCCGAGATGGCCAAGGAACTGGATAAGCTGAAAGCCGCCGGTTAAATAGCTCCTTTCGACCCCCGCGCCGCCCGCCGTTCGGGCGGCGCCTTGTCTCTCCCGCTCCCACACCGTTCCCAATAATTATTAAGGAGGCGTTCGTGACCGCCTATACCGCTCCAACCCGCGACATGCAATTTGTGATCAACGAATTGGCCGGGATGGCCGAAGTCGCCGCCCTGCCGGCGTTCGCCGAGCAGGAGGTCGGCCCGGAACTGGTGGAAGCCGTGCTGGAGGAAGCCGCCAAGCTGGCTTCCGAGGTGTTGGCCCCGCTCAATCACTCCGGGGACGTGCAGGGCGTCAAGATCGGCCCCAAAGGGGTCATTCCCGCCGACGGCTTCGCCAAAGCCTACCGGAAATTCGTCGAGGGCGGCTGGAACGGGATCGGCTGTCCCGCCGAACACGGCGGCCAGGGCTTGCCGGAGATGATCAACACCGCCACCCAGGAAATGTGGAACTCGGCCAACATGTCCTTCGCGCTGTGCCCGCTGTTGAACGCCGGCGCGATCGAAGCCATCAGCCGCGCCGGTTCCGAGCAGCAGCAGGCGCTGTACCTGCCAAAAATGGTCAGCGGCGAATGGACCGGCACCATGAATCTGACCGAGTCGCAGGCCGGCTCCGACCTCTCGGCGGTGCGCGCCCGCGCGGTCCCCGAGGGCGATCATTACCGGATCTTCGGCCAGAAAATTTTCATCACCTGGGGCGAGCACGACATGACCGACAACACCATCCATCTGGTGTTGGCCCGGACCCCGAACGCGCCGGAAGGGGTCAAGGGCATTTCGCTGTTCATCGTGCCCAAGTTCCTGGTCGAGCCGGACGGTTCGCTCGGCGCCCGCAACGACGTCCACGCCGTGTCGGTCGAGCACAAGATGGGCATCCACGCCAGCCCGACCTGCGTGATGGCTTTCGGCGACCAGAACGGCGCCGTCGGCTATCTGGTCGGCGAGGAAAACAAGGGCTTGGCCTACATGTTCATCATGATGAACGAGGCCCGCTTCAAGGTCGGCCTGCAAGGGCTGGCCATCGGCGAACGCGCCTATCAGGCCGCCCGCGAGTACGCCAAGGATCGGGTGCAAGGCCGGCCGGTCGGGGTCAAGAGCGGCGACCGGGTGGCCATCATCCACCATCCCGACGTGCGGCGGATGCTGATGACCATGAAGGCCCTGAACGAGGCGATGCGGGCCTTGGCTTACGTGGTCGCGAAGAACATGGATCTGGCCCGTTTCCACCCCGACGCCGAGACCCGCCAGCGCCAGCAAGCCCGAGTGGATCTGCTGATTCCGGTGGTCAAGGGCTGGTCGAGCGAGATCGGCATCGAAGTGGCGTCGCTGGGGGTGCAAACCCACGGCGGCATGGGCTACATCGAGGAAACCGGCACCTGCCAGCACCTGCGCGATTCCCGCATCACCACCATCTACGAAGGGACCACCGGCATTCAGGCCGCCGATCTGGCCGGCCGCAAGCTGACCATGGACAAGGGCGCGGCGATGCGGGCGCTGATCGCCGAAATCGCGGCGACCGTGGAGGAACTCGGCCAAAGGGCCGGCGACGACTTGGCCGCGATTCGCAGCGGGCTGGCCGAGAGCGTCCAGGCGCTGACCGAAGCCACCGACTGGATGCTGGGCGCGTCCGACGCTGCGGCCGCGATGGCGGTGTCGGTCGATTATCTGATGCTGGCCGGTTTCGTGTGCGGCGGCTGGCAGATGGCCCGCGCGGCGCTGGTGGCCCAAACCAAGCTGATGACCGGCGAGGACCCGTCATTCCACGAAGCCAAGCTGATCACCGCCCGCTTCTACGCCGAACACCTACTGCCCAAGGCCGGGGCTTTGCGCGCGTCGATCAAGAACGGTGGCGTCTCGATCCTGGGGCTGACCGAGGAGCAGTTTTGAGACGCTTTTGCACCGCTGCTCGGGCGAACTGATCGGAAAGATACCCTCACCCCCAACCCCTCTCCCGCAGGGAGAGGGGAGCCCTCGCATCCGACCCCTCTCCCGGCAAGAGAGGGGCGCGGGAATCCGTCTCAGGACGACAAGCGTTGCAGCCGCTTGCTGACCGCTTGCTGGGAAATGCCGAGCAGCCGGGCGGCGGCCGTCTGGTTGCCGTGGCAGCGCCGCAGCGCCTCCTTGACCAGCCGCTCCGTGGCCTCTTTCAAGGTGGGCATGGACGCCCCGTGCGAGAACGCGGTCTCGGCATCGCGCTCCAGGTCGGGCGCGACCTCCCGCTCCTCCCGCTGCTGGTCGAGGTATTGCTCGAACGGTTCGAGCGGAAGCGTCTTGGCGATGACGCTTCGGCTCACCGCCTCGAACACCATCGCGCGCAGCTCGCGGATGTTGCCGGGAAAGGCGTAGCCCTCCAGCAGCCGGATCAGGCGCTCCGGCACGCGCGGCTTGGGCTTGTGGAGCGGCACGGCCGCTTCCCCGGCGAAGCGGTCGAGCAGCAACGGCAGATCGTCCAGCCGCTCGCGCAGCGGCGGCAGGTGCAGGTGGTGGGTGCGCAACCGGTAATTGAGATCCTTGCGGAACTGTCCCCGCTTGACCGCCTGCCAGAGATCCTGATTGGTGGCAGACAGGATCCGCGCCGCGCTGCGCTTGGGCGAATCCTGGCCCAGCGGAAAATAATCGCCTTCCTGCAACAGACGCAGCAGCTTGGCCTGGGACGCGGCGGCCAGATCGCCGATCTCGTCCAGCAACAGGGTGCCGGCCGCCGCCTGCTTCACCAGCCCCGGCCGCGCCCTCTCGGCGCCGGTGAAAGCGCCCCGGCCGTGCCCGAACAGGGTATCGGCAAAAATCGTGTCGTCCAGCCCGGCCACGTTGACCGCCACATAATCCCCGCGCCGTCCGCTCGCCGCGTGGATGGCCCGGGCGAGCAAGTCCTTGCCAACGCCGGTCTCGCCCGTGATCAGGACCGGCTCGTGGGTGGGAGCGACGGTTTCGGCGTACTGGAACAACAGGTGCATCCGGGGATTGCGGGTCACGATCTCGGCGAACAGGTCCGGCCGGCTCGGGCCGGGGGCGCCGGCCCGTTGCCGGAGCGCGGCGTTCTCCTGGTGGAGTTCCCGCATCACCAGCGCGTTCTTGACCACAGTCGCCAGCCGGCCCAGATCGATGGGTTTGGTCAGGTAGTCGAACGCGCCCCGCTTGATGCAGCGCACCGCCGTTTCCACATCCTCGGTCGCGGTGACGATGACCACCAAGGTTTGGGGATAGTTCCGGCTGACGATGCCCAGCAGCTCCTCGCCGCCGACATGGGGCATCGCCAGATCCAGAAACAGGATTTCGACCGGCTGCCGGGCCAGCAGATCCACCACCCGCCGGCTGTCCCGGCAGGTGAGGACACGGTCCAGACCCACTCTTCGCAACGCTTCGCAGACCACCAGCAAACTCATCTCGTCGTCGTCCACCACCAGCACCGGGTGGGGGGCGGGCGGAGCCGATTTCATCGCCAAGCTCCCTCGAAAGCCTCGATCGTTCGGATCACGCGGCCAACCGGCCGGGCAGCGGCGCCGCTCCGGCCAAGCCGTACAGTTCCTCGACGGCGAGCAGCCGCTCCATGTCCAGCAACAGGACCATGCCGGTTTCGAGGGTGACCAAGCCCTTGAGGAACTCGGTGTTCACCGCCGCGCCGAAATCGGGCGGCGGCTGAATGTCGCCGGCCCGGATGTCGAGCACGTCGGAAACGCCGTCCACCACCAGCCCGACCACCCGGCCGCCGGTTTCCTCGCCCACCATGGCCAGGATCACGACCGTGGTGTTGGAGTAGGCCACCTCGTCCAAATTGAATCGGCCCCGCAGATCGACGATCGGGACGACGGCGCCTCGCAAGTCCATCACGCCTCGCACGAAGCTCGGGACGTTGGGAATCCGGGTCACCGGAGTCCAGCCCCTGATCTCCTGGACCTTGAGGATATCGATCCCGTACTGCTCGCCGGCCAGGTTGAACGTCAGATATTGTTGTTCGTCGGCCGCCTCGCGGGCTGCGAGGTCGCGGCCCGCCACAACCGTCATTTCCGTGCTTGTCGCCATCATCATGTCTCGCTCCTCGAACGCCGTCGCGCTCGCCAATTGTAAAAGTTGTCGTGGGAACGCACCCGACCGGGTACGCACCGGGGCTGGTTCCGCGTCTAAAATCGTTTTCGCTCGCTATTCTCGCCAGCCCACTTTCCCGACCGGCGCAGAATGCGCCAGCGTCGGCTTGAAGCCCTTTGCGAGCAGCTTCTTGGGCGGGTTTGAACCGTGTCGTTCGGCCGCCGCCGGGACCGGGCTCCGCGCCGATTTCACGCCGCCAGTCGTCGCCGGTTGTCCGGCCGGCACCGCGCCGGCCTCCAGCGTGAAGAAGCCCATCAGCCGCTGCAGCTCCTGGGCCTGGTCGCCCATCGAGTGGCTGGCGGCGGCGGTCTGCTCGACCAGGGCGGCGTTCTGCTGGGTGACCTGGTCCATCTGCAAAATGGCTTTGTTGACCTGCTCGATGCCGGTGGCCTGCTCGCGGGCGGCGGCGGCGATCTCGGCCACGATGTCGCTCACCTTCTTGATCGAGGTCACGATCTCCTTGAGCGTCTGCCCGGCGTTGTCCACCAGCTTGCCGCCGTCCTCGACCTTGGCCACGCTGTCGGTGATCAGCGCCTTGATCTCCTTGGCGGCGTCGGCGCTGCGCGGGGCGAGTTTCCGCACTTCGCCGGCGACCACGGCGAAGCCCCGCCCCTGCTCGCCGGCGCGGGCGG
>RRZT012323626.1_pt1 | contig 13190 bp, 12 predicted proteins | sample 2165551 | NCBI WGS metagenome assembly RRZT01 (sample SAMN10456910, study PRJNA506462) | wastewater metagenome | biome: wastewater; feature: sludge; material: wastewater sludge; isolation source: wastewater sludge with Escherichia coli K12::gfp cells carrying plasmid... | place: USA: Moscow, Idaho... | reverse complement strand
CCCGGCGCCGAGCGGCCCTTTGCCCTACTGAGCAATCCGCAGCGATACCGCACCCGCGCCCAGCAGGCGCTGATCGGGCTTTTGACGGAGGACGCGCCGGCGGGCGGCGGCACCTGACCGCGCCGGGCTGGCTGAGGGTCACAAAGGCAGGTCGGGCGAGCGGCCGCTGTCCTCAAGCTGCCACGAGGCCAGCCATTCGCGGCTCCGCCGCGTCAGGGTCAGATAGTTTCGCTGCGCCACATAGCGCCCCGACTGGCCGGGAATGCGCCCGATCCGGATCGGCCTGCCGGCAAGCGGCGCCTCGCCCAGCGAGGCCAGAAGCCCCAGAAACCTTGCCCAGGCCCTGGGCGGCGCGCGATGGGCAATGCCAGATGCGACCAGTTGATGCAGCATCCGCCCGTCATCCAGCGGCATGGTCGCCCGCGTCGCCAGATGGATCTCGCCCGAGACCACGACGACATTCGAGCCGGCATGGCCCATTTCGACCATCAGTTCCAGAATCTCGCGCCATTCGTCCCGATGGGCATGGCTTTGCCACTGGTCGCGCAGGTCGTCCTCGTATTTCTGCATCCTGGGCACGATCATCATCAGCGTTTCCAGCAGCGACAGCCGCGGCCCCAGCAAGGGGACGCTGGACATCAGGATGCAACGCTCATGCGGCTCCAGCGGCACCTGCGCGCGCATGAAGGCCCAGCCGCCCGGACCCATGATGCGATGGCGGTTGCGCTCGGATCGCAGGTCGGGGGCAAGGATGCACAATCCGGGCGCCCGGATGACCCAGCCAAGCTGGTGGCCCTGCGGATCGCCAAAGCGCGGCGGCAGCGCGCCATCGACCGTGGCCGCCTGAAAGATCAAAAACGCCTCGCGCGCGGTGGCAAACAGCAGCCGCCCCACGACCGAACCCGTCACCTCGTCGCGCAGCGAACCCCAGCCGTCGCAGATGTCATGATCGTCCCATTGCATCAGCGAAGGCACGCGCGCCGCCAGCCATGCGAAATCCGGGGCGGCGTAAAGCGCCGCATAGCGCGCCAGAAACTGCTCGCGCAGGTGCTCGCGCAAACCGTCCAGCCCCGAGGGGTTTTCCTCGATATCGTCGGGCCAATGCTCGGTCAGCGGATGGCCATGCGTCACCTCGTCGGCATAGACCTGATCGCCGCCATGCAACAGCAGCGCAAAGGGGCTCTCGCCATGTTCGGCGCGCAGCCGCGCCCACATCACGTTGCGCTCGGCCCCCTCGCGGTCCATGTCGCCGGTCTCTTCGCCATTGCACGAGACATAGCCCAGCCGCGCATCGCCGCGCAGATCGGCGCAGACGGGGTAGTCGCGACCGTTCCAGTGATACCCCGCCCGCCCCTGCGGCAAGGTGAAACGGGCGCGGTGGACGGTCATGGCGCGATATTCGGCCAGCATCCCGGCCGGCGCCTCGGCGTCCCCGACGCGGATGGGCGGCGGCTGGACGCCTTTGGGGGAAATGAACAGCGCCGCAAGATGGACGTGGTCGCTGTCGGCGTGATCCAGAAACAGGATCGGTCCGATCGTGCCTTGGCTGTCGTTCATGTCATCCATTCCCGCGTCATTCATCCGGCCTGCATTCGGGCAGGGTCTTGTCCTCTCGCGGCGCGACGGGCAAGCCGGCATCGGCGCACCCACCAAAGCGTGATCGGGCATGACCGCGCCCGCCATTCCCGCGCATCATCCGCTTTGCCGCCTTGCCGCGCCAGCCCTCAGGGCATAATCGTCATGTTCCTGTGGCAGGATCGGTCGTACCCTTGGGCCGCCTGCTCGCGCAGCCTTTAACCGACCTGCACTTTACGGCCCGGCCAGCACTGGAAACAACGGGACGAACCGGGTGGCGATCAAAAGGAAAGCCGATGAAATTCCGATTTCCCATTGTCATCATTGACGAGGACTTCCGGTCCGAGAACGCCTCGGGCCTTGGCATCCGCGCCTTGGCCGAAGCCATCGAGAGCGAGGGCTTCGAGGTGCTGGGGGCCACGAGCTACGGCGATCTGTCGCAATTCGCCCAGCAGCAAAGCCGCGCCTCGGCCTTCGTGCTGTCGATCGACGACGAGGAATTCAGCCCCGGCCCCGATCTGGACCCCGCCGTGGTCAACCTGCGCAACTTCATCGAGGAGGTGCGCTGGAAGAATGCCGATGTGCCGATCTTCCTGCACGGCGAGACCAAGACCTCGCGCCACCTGCCCAATGACATCCTGCGCGAGCTGCATGGTTTCATCCATATGTTCGAGGACACGCCGGAATTCGTGGCCAAGCACATCATCCGCGAGGCCAAGACCTATCTCGAAGGCATCCAGCCGCCGTTCTTCCGGGCGCTGCTGGATTATGCCGAGGATGGGTCCTATTCGTGGCACTGCCCCGGCCATTCGGGGGGCGTGGCTTTTCTGAAAAGCCCGATCGGGCAGATGTATCACCAGTTCTATGGCGAGAACATGCTGCGCGCCGATGTCTGCAACGCGGTCGAGGAACTGGGCCAGCTTCTGGACCATAACGGCGCCATCGGCGCGGCCGAACGCAATGCCGCGCGCATCTTCAATGCCGATCACTGCTTTTTCGTGACCAATGGCACCTCGACCTCGAACAAGATGGTCTGGCACCATACCGTCGCGCCGGGCGACGTGGTGGTCGTGGACCGCAACTGCCACAAGTCGATCCTGCATTCGATCATCATGACCGGGGCGATCCCGGTGTTCCTGCGCCCCAGCCGCAACCATTGGGGCATCATCGGCCCCATCGCGCATTCCGAATTCGAACCCGAGGCGATCCGCGACAAGATCCGCGCCAACCCGCTCTTGCAGGGCGTCGATGCCGATGCGGTCAAGCCGCGGGTGATGACGCTGACGCAATCGACCTATGACGGCGTTCTCTACAATACCGAAGAGATCAAGCGCATGCTCGACGGCTATGTCGACAACCTGCATTTCGACGAGGCATGGCTGCCCCATGCCGCCTTCCACCCGTTTTACGGCACCTATCACGCCATGGGCCGCAAGCGCGGGCGGATGAAGCATTCGGTCACCTATGCGACCCAGTCGATCCACAAGCTTCTGGCCGGGATCAGTCAGGCCAGCCATGTTCTGGTGCAGGATTCCGAGGAAACCAAGCTGGACCGGCACCTGTTCAACGAAGCCTACCTCATGCACACCTCGACCAGCCCGCAATATTCGATCATTGCCAGCTGCGACGTGGCGGCGGCGATGATGGAGCCGCCGGGCGGCACCGCGCTGGTCGAGGAATCGATCCTCGAGGCGCTGGATTTCCGCCGCGCCATGCGCAAGGTCGATGAGGAATTCGGCGAAAACGACTGGTGGTTCCAGGTCTGGGGCCCGGACGAGCTGGAGGAAGAAGGCATTGGCCGCGCGAAAAGCTGGGTTCTGCGCCGCACCGACGAGGATGGCGTGCATCTGGCCGATGGCGAGGACAGCTGGCACGGCTTTGGCGACATGGCGCCGGGCTTCAACATGCTGGACCCGATCAAGGCCACGATCATCACCCCCGGACTGGATATCGACGGGCGCTTCGACACGACGGGCATTCCCGCCTCGATCGTGTCGAAATACCTGACCGAACATGGCGTGGTGGTGGAAAAGACCGGGCTTTACAGCTTTTTCATCCTGTTCACCATCGGCATCACCAAGGGCCGCTGGAACACGCTTGTCGCGGCGCTGCAGCAGTTCAAGGACGATTACGACCGCAACCAGCCGCTGTGGCGGGTGATGCCGGAATTCTGCGCCAAGCATCCGCGCTATGAGCGCATGGGCCTGCGCGATCTCAGCCAGCACGTCCATTCGCTTTACGCCAAATACGACGTGGCGCGGCTGTCGACGGATATCTACCTGACCGATCACCTGCCGGCGATGACGCCGACCGAGGCGTTTTCGCATATCGCCCGGCGCAAGACCGAGCGGGTGCCGATCGACGAGCTGGAGGGCCGCATCACCACCAGCCTCGTCACCCCCTACCCGCCCGGCATCCCGCTGCTGATCCCGGGTGAAAAGTTCAACACCAGGATCGTCGACTACCTGCGCTTCAACCGCGAATTCGCCCGCGAATGTCCGGGGTTCGAGACCGACATCCACGGGCTGGTTCTGGAAACCGGCGCTGACGGCGTCGTCCGTCACTACGCCGATTGCGTCGCCTCCTGACGGTCCGGCGCAAAGCCAAGGCCCGCCAGCAGTCGGCGCTGCTGGCGGGCGGTTCTTCCTGAAGCGGCAAGCGGACCCTTGGGCCGGCGGCGTGGCTCAGGCCTCTTCTTCCTGAAAGGCTTCCTCGCGGGTGCGGCGGAACGAGGGCAGGATCATCAGCCCCAGAAGCACCACCGTGGCGATCAGCATCACCAGACTGATCGGACGCTCGACAAAGATGCCGGGATCGCCCTGCGTGATCAGCAGCGTCCGGCGCAGGTTCGATTCCAGAAGCGGACCCAGAACGAAACCCAGCAGCAAGGGACCCGGCTCGCATTTGGCCTTGCGGAAGGCATAGCCCACCAGACCGAAGCCGGCCGCCAGCACCACGTCGAAGATGCGGTTGTTCATGCTGTAGACGCCAATGCAGCAAAACAGCAGGATGGCCGGGTAAAGCAGCCGGTAGGGCACCGTCAGCAGCTTGACCCACAGCCCGATCATCGGCAGGTTGATGACCACCAGAAGCAGGTTGCCGATCCACATGCTGGCGACCAGCCCCCAGAAGATCTCGGGCTGGGTGGTCAGCACCGTCGGGCCGGGCGTGATGCCGTGGATCATGAAGGCGCTGAGCATCATCGCCATCATGTTGTTCGAGGGAATCCCCAGGGTCAGCAGCGGGATGAACGAGGATTGCGCGGCGGCATTGTTGGCGGCCTCGGGGGCGGCGACACCCTCGACGACACCGGTGCCGAATTTCTCGGGGTGCCTGGACACTTTTTTCTCAAGCGAATAGGCGCTGAAGGAAGCAAGCGTCGCGCCACCCCCCGGCAGCAGGCCCAGCAGCGTGCCCAGACCCGTGCCGCGCAGCACCGCCCCCCATGAGGCGCGGAAATCCTCGCGCGTCGGCCACAGCCGCGACAGCGGCGCCAGCTTGACGCCCTCGGAGCCGCTGCGTTCAAGATTGGTGATGATCTCGGCGAAGCCGAAGATGCCGATGGCGATGACGATGAAGTCGATGCCGTCGAACAGCTCGATCGCGCCAAAGGTCAGCCGCTCGGCGCCGGTCGCCTGATCGGTGCCGACCATGCCCAGCAACAGGCCGATCAGGATCATCCCGATGGCTTTCAGCACCGGGCCGCTGGCAAGGATGGTGGCGGCCAGCAGGCCAAAGATCATCAGCGAGACATATTCGGCCGGGCCGAATGACAGCGCAAAGCCCGAAAGCATCGGACCCGCGACCGCAATCGCGAAGGTCGCGACCGTGCCGGCAAAGAACGAGCCAAGCGCCGCAACCGCCAGCGCCGCGCCCGCCCGCCCCTGCCTTGCCATCTGATAGCCGTCCAGCGTGGTGACGACGGCCGAGGCCTCGCCCGGCAGGTTCACCAGAATGGCCGTGGTCGATCCGCCATATTGCGCGCCGTAATAGATGCCGGCCAGCATGATGATGCCGGCCAGCGGCGGCAGAAAGAACGTGATGGGCAGCAGCACCGCAATCGTCGCGGTCGGTCCGATCCCCGGCAAAACCCCGATCAGCGTGCCAAGCAGCGCGCCAAGCAGGCAAAAGGCAAGGTTCGCAGGCGTGATCGCCTCGCTGAAGCCCAGCATCAATAGATCGATAAAGTTCATCTCACCCCTCCTCAGGCGATGAAGGATATCAGACCGGCCAGAGCGGCACCTGCACGCCCAGCCCGTAGACAAAGACCAACGCTCCAAACAGCGTGAGCCCCGCGGCCAGCATCAGCGTCTGCGACCATTTCCCCCCCGGATCGGCCAGCGCACCGGCAATCACCAGCCACAGCGACGCCAGAACAAAGCCCAGATGGGTCGCGGCAAAGGCAAAGCCGACGATGGCCAGGGTGATGACGATCAGCGGCCGGGCGCGGATCGCCTCGATCGGCTCGGCGGGGCGGCGCATGGCGGGCAGGCCGACGGCCAGCCCGACAAGGATCAGCAGCACGCAGACGACGCGGGGCAGAAAGCCCGGCCCCATCTGCGCCAGCGTTCCGGCCTCGAGACCGCGCGCCATGTAAAGCCCAAGCGCGCCAAGACCGATGAACATTCCCGCCGTCAGCAGGTCAGGCGCATTGCCTTTTTTCATCTCGGTCTCGCCCGACATCACTGGCCGCCCTCGATCAGCTTGAAGATCTCGGTATAGCGCGCCAGCCGCTTGGGCATGTCGGCCTGCCATTCCACGCCCGAACGATAGGCCAGCGGCAGCGCCTGCTGCTTGGCTTTCTCCTGAAACTCGGGATTGGCCAGCGCGCTGTCCACCGCCGCCGCCAGCTTCTCGCGGATATCGGCGGGGGTGTCGCAGCGGGCGGCAAGGCCGCGCTCGGATGACATCAGCACCTCGAAGCCCTGTTCCTGCGCGGTCGGCAGATCGGGGGCCAGCACCGAACGCTGGTCGGAGAACTGGGCGAGGGCGCGGAACGCGCTGTGATCGCTGGTCGAATATTCGCCGACATTCAGGCCGATCATGGTGACATGCCCGCCCAGCAGCGCGGTCTTGGCCTCATTGGCGCCGCCGAAGGGCACGGCGGTCAGGTCGATCCCCGCGGCCTGTTCAAGCTGCAGCATCGCCAGATGCTCGTCCGTGCCCATGCCGGTGGTGCCGACCGACACCGCGCCCGGATTTGCCTTGGCATAGGTGACCAGATCGGCCAGCGACTGGAATTCGGCGCCGGTCTGCACGATGAAGGTGCCGGGATCCTCGACGATGCGGGCGATCGGGCAGATGCTGGCCGGGGCAAAGCGCAGCTTGCGCTCGATCTGCATGGTCAGGAAGCCGGGCGTGTTCAGCGACGAGACCGTGTAGCCGTCGGGCCGCGCCTGCGACAGCGCCGTATAGGCGATCTCGCCCGAGGCGCCGGGACGGTTCAGCACCGGAAACTGCGTCTCCAGCTCGGCTTCCAGAAACGGCGCCATGGTGCGCAGCATGATGTCGGTGCCGCCGCCGGGGGCAAAGGCCACGATCATCTCGATCGGGCGGTCGGTGGGCCAGTCGGCCAGCGCGGCGCCGGCGCTGGCGGCGGTCAGGATCGCGGCAATTGTTGCAGTTCTGGTGATGGTCATGGTTCTCTCCTCCCGAGATGGTTTGCTGTGCGGATCAGGCGTCTTCGGGCAAGGCGCAACCCAGTTTCCTGAGCGTCGCGTCAACCCAGGACCGGTCATTGGTGCCGGCCGCAATCGCGGACATCTGCCTGGTTTCGGCCGCGAGCTTGGCTGTGGCGCGGGCATAGATGGCCTCGGCCTCGTCATAGGGCACCGCCAGAACACCGTCGCTGTCGCCAAGGATCAGGTCGCCCGGCGCGATCACCATGCCGTCGATCGCGATCGGCACGTTGATTTCGCCCGGACCGTCCTTGTAGGGGCCGCGATGGGTGACGCCCGCCGCATAGGTCGGCAGGTTCGTCGCCACGAAGGCATCGACATCGCGCAGCGCCCCGTTCAGCACAAAGCCGGCAACTCCGCGCTTGATCGCATAGGCCAGCATCATCTCGCCCATGAGGGCGTTGGTGAGATCGCCGCCGGCATCGACCACGATCACGTCGCCGGGGCCTGCCATGTCGATGGCCTTGTGCAGCATCAGATTGTCGCCCGGTCGCGCCTTCACGGTCAGTGCGGGTCCGGCCAGCACGCCGTCGCGATGCATTTTCGTCAGGCGCGGCCCCGCGGCCGTCATGCGCCCCATACTGTCGCTGACATTGGCGACCGGCAAGGCCGCGAAGCGCTGAGCCAGCTCGGCGGAAACACTGCGCTCGCGGCGCAGGATACGAAATCCCGTGGTCATTAACCTCTCCTCATGATGTTCCGGCTCACGCTTTGACGTGAGCCGCTGAAAGCGCCGCATGGTTCACGATCCGCGCCGGCGGAACCGGACGGCCGGCCAGCACGTCGATGATGCCCTGCGCGGCATCGACCCCGACCCGCTCATTCGCGGCCGTGGTGACGCCGCCGATATGGGGGGTCATCACCAGACGCGGCTCGGACCAGAAGGGGTGGTCGGCGGCGGGGGGTTCCTGCGCGAATGTGTCCAGCCCCGCGCCGGTAATGCGGCCCTCGCGCAGGGCGGCGGCAAGGGCCTCCTCATCGATCAGGCCGCCGCGGCCGGTATTGATCAGGATCGCATCCGGCCGCATCCGGGCCAGACGCTCGGCATTGATCATGTTGCGGGTCTCATCGGTCAGCGGCGAATGCAGGCTGATGATGTCGCAACCCGAGATCAGCTCGTCCAGCGACTGGGCGCGGGTGACGCCGGTGCTGGCGAAAACCTCGTCCGGGCAGAAGGGATCGAAGGCGACGACCTCCATCCCGAAGGCCTTGGCATAGGCGGCCATCTGGCGCGCGATGCTGCCAAAGGCGACCAGCCCGATGCGTGAGCCGGCAAGCTCGCGGCCCTTGAAGCCGGGCTTTTCCCAGCGGCCCGCGCGCAGGCCGCTATCCAGCGGGACGATTTTCTTCGCGACGGCGAACAGCAGCGCCATCGCATGTTCGGCGACCGACACCGCATTGGCGCCGGTGGCGACCAGAACCGGCACGCCATGGGCGCTGGCCAGATCGATGTTGATGTTGTCGACCCCGACCCCATGCTTGGAGATCACCCGCAGGTCCGGCGCCGCCTCAAAGACCGCCGCGTCGATCCGGCCCATGCGCGACAGGATGGCGACGGGACGGGCGGCCCTGACCGCCTCGATCAGCCCCTCGCCCTGGGCATAGGCCGGCACATAGACCGGCTCGAGGCCGGCAGCCTCAAGCAGTTTCACCGCAGCCGGAGCTAGGCTCGGGCCGGTCACCAATACTTTGTCCGACATGTTTTCCTCCTCGATCGACGCGCTGGGGCAACATCGATACGAAGATACATAACAGTAGAGTTTCTAAAACAAAGCGTGTAATATTGGAATGTTTCTTAAGGATTACTGAAACAATGGACACGCGCCAACTCAAGACCTTGCTGGCAGTGGTGGAAACCGGCAGCTTTTCAGGCGCCGCCCAGACCGTGCATCTGACGGTTTCCGCCGTCAGCCAGCAGATTCAGGCCCTGGAACAAGAGGTCGGCGCGGCGCTTTTCGACCGCAGTTCGCGCCCGCCGCGTCTGACCGCCGCCGGTCAGCAGATGGTCGAGGCCGCGCAGGAGCTGGTCCGCACCGCCGAGAATGCCATCGACGCGATCTCGGGGCGCAGGCTGATCGGGCAACTGTCGCTGGGATCGGTGCGCACCAGCGCACTGTCGCTTTTGCCGCGGGCGATGGTGCGGATGACCGCGATCCACCCGGACCTGCGCATCAGGCTGCGCGTCGCCCTGTCAGAGACGCTGCTGCAGGATGTCCTTGCCGGTCGGATCGACGCCGCCATGATCGCCGAACAGGGGAATTTCCCCCCGGCGCTGCGCTGGCGGCCGTTCCTGCGCGAGCCGCTTTCGGTCATCGCGCCGCCCGGCACGCAGCCGTTGCCGGCCAAAGAACTGCTGACCCGCCACCCCTTCATCCGCTTTCGCTCGAACGTGCCGCTGGCGCATATGATCGACCTCGAGCTGGCGCGGATGAACCTGCCGCTGAACGAGATCGCCGAGATCGACACCGTCGCCGCCATTACCGCCTGCGTGGCGAATGGTCTGGGGGTCTCGATCGTGCCGCAGGTCGCCATCGACGATGCCGCGGCGGCGCTTGTCTGCGCGCCATTCGGCAATCCGCAGATGTTTCGGCAGATCGGTCTGGTCGAGCGCCGGAATGCGCCAAGGGCGCTGCTGATCTCGGAGTTTCATCGCCTGCTGGTCGAGACCAGCGGCATCTATGGCCTCGCCGACGGCTAGCCGACGCCGATGCGTCCAGGGCGCCTCGCGCAAGATACCTGATCGACGTCTATCTGCTGCGCCCTGAACAAAAGCCTGCCGGTCATTGCCGGTGGCGGCCGCCTCGGTTCAGGCGCCCGCCGGCCTTTCCGCCGCATCGATGATGGCCTTCCTGACCGCCTGCACCCAGTCCACCTCGCCCGCCGCCTCGCCCAGCACCCGCGCGCCGACCATGGCGGCAAAAAGCAGCAGCGCCTCGGGGTCGGCCTGCGCCGGGTCGGGATCCGCCCCGTCTGCAGCGGTCCCGGCAAAGAACTTTTCCAAAAGCGCGCCGGTGCCCCTGTCATAGGCGCTGCGCGAGGGTGCGCTGCTCTCGGGGCTGGCGGCATGGGGGGCAAAGGCGATGATCGGGCAATGGCGCTGCGGATTGGGGCGCAGATATTGCGCGACCAGCCGCGCCCGGACCGCGCGGGCCTCGTGGTCGGGGCGGTCAAGGATTCCGGCCCAAAGCGCCGAGGCCTCGTCAAAGGCCTGACCGGTGGCTTCCTCGACCAGCGCCTCCTTCGAGGCAAAATGCTTGTAGAAGCCGCCCACCGTCATCTCTGCCGCCGCCATGATGTCGGCGACCGAGACCGCCTCGACCCCGCGTTCGCGAAACAGCCGGCTGGCGCCCTCGACGATCCTTGCCCGGTTCCGCAGCGCCTGTTCGGCCGATGATCGTCCCACGCTATGCCTCTTTCCGGAATACCAGCAGGCGCGCGCTGAATTCCTGCAGCACCTCGCCCGCCTGATTGAGCGTCAGGCTGTTGACCAGAACCATGCCCCGGTCGGGCTTTGAGCGCGAGGGCTTGATCTCGGTGATCCGGCTTTTCACCCGCAGGATATCGCCGGGTCGGGTCGGGCGCGGCCACGAGATTTCGCCGCCCGCGCCGATGATCCCCTGCGCAAAGGGCATGCTGTCCACCAAAAGCCGCATGGTGATCGCCATGGTGTGCCAGCCGCTGGCCGCCAGCCCCTGAAAGAACGTCCCGCGCGCCGCCTCGGGATCGAGGTGAAAGGGCTGCGGGTCGAACTGGCTGGCAAAGGCGATGATCTGTTCGGCATCAAGCGGATGCGTGCCGCTGGTGAATTCCTGCCCGACCTCGAGGTCATCAAGATAAAGCCGCTGCGGCAGATCCTTGTCTTTCATCGGAAGGCTCCTGTCCGGCCCATATCGACCCATGTCAGATTGGGTCTCGCCAGAATAGATTATATTTGTTATCTATTCGATTCAAGCCCGAACCCGCGCCGGGCCGGTTCCCTCTGACCGCGAGCAAACCCATGAACCATGATCCGAACACCCCCGCCGCGCCCCGGCATCCGTGGCTGGTCCTTGTCTGCGCCGCCGCCATCGTCACCATCGCCATGGGCATCCGGCAGTCATTCGGCCTGTTCCTGCGCCCGATCGAGCTGGATATCGGCGTCGGACGCGAGGCCTTCGGGCTGGCGATCGCGATCCAGAACCTGATCCTCGGACTGGCGCAGCCCTTTGTCGGCGCTCTGGCCGACAGGCATGGCGCGGGCCGGGTGGCGGCGGTGGGCGGCGCGCTTTACGCGCTGGGGCTGGCCCTGGCGGCGACGATCTCGGACGCGGTCGGGCTGAACCTGACGCTTGGCTTTCTGGTCGGCATCTCGATGACCGGGGTGACCTTTGTCGTCGCCATCGGCGCCGCCGTCCGGGCAGTGCCGCCGGAACGGCGCGGGCTTGCGGCCGGGATCGTCACCGCCGGCGGCTCGGTCGGGCAGTTTCTGCTGGTGCCGCTGGCGCAGGCCCTGATCGAGGGCTTCGGCTGGCGCGAGAGCTTGCTGATCTATGCCGGACTGGCGGCGATGATGGTGGCTCTGGCCATCGGCATCGCTGGCCGGCCCAAGGCGCCCGAGACCCGCGACGCCCCCGCTCAAAGCTTTGCCGAGGCGCTGCACGAGGCCGCCGGCCATTCGGGCTTCTGGCTGCTGAATGCGGGCTTTCTCGTCTGCGGCTTCCATGTCGCCTTCATCGGCACCCACCTGCCCGCCTTCCTTGTCGACAAGGGGCTGGATCCGTCGGTCGGCGCGCGGGCCCTGGCGCTGGTCGGGCTCTTCAACATCCTCGGCTCCTATGTCTTCGGCATGTCGGCCGACAACTGGCGCAAGAAGCATGTGCTGGCCGCGATCTATCTGTGCCGCGCGCTGGTGATGGCGCTGTTTCTGGCCTTCCCGATCACGCCCCTCTCGGCCACGCTCTTCGCCTGCGCGCTTGGCTTTCTGTGGCTTGGCACCGTGCCCCTGACCAGCGGGCTTGTCGGCCAGATCTTCGGCATCCGCTACATGTCGACGCTGTTCGGCATCGTCTTCCTGTCGCATCAGGTCGGCTCGTTCTTCGGCGCCTGGGGGGCGGGCTATGCCTATCGGGTGACCGGCTCCTATGACTTCGCCTGGCAGGTCTCGATCGCCATCGCCGTGCTGGCCGCCGCATTGCACTGGCCGATCAAGGACAGCCCCCTGCCCCGCCTGCAGGCCGCCGAATGAGCGCCCTCCCGCCCCTCACCCGGTCGCAGCGCGCCCTGCTGGCGGGTGCCCTGCTGGCGCTGGTCCTTGCCGGACTGGCGCTGTGGGACGCCTATGGCATCCCCGTCGCGCTGCTGGGCGCGGCCATGCTCTGCTGACCATCCGGCAGGAAAAACCATCCTCGGGACTAGGATCGCCAATATCCCGAAGACCCATCCCTGAGATCCGTCCGCCCCGGCCGGAACCTGCCGCGCCCAATTCGCCACCGTCAGTGATCGCCAATGCGATGCCCCGGCGCGGCGATGCGGGCGGGTTTCAGACCGCCGCCGCGATGGAGGCCTGCAGGCAAACGCGACCGCCCTGCCCGCCTGAGGGCACAAACATCGCCCAAACGCATCTTCGCACCCACCCGTGTTTCACCAGCTACAAGGCCAACAATCCGCAGAATATCTGCAAAATGCGGATTACCCCGACAACCGGGTTTTTGCCCCATCACCCCCGATAATGCCCACTTGTCACGAATATCGACCGGGCCCTCGGAACCTGTGCGAGATCGGACCACGGGCCCGCCCGCACCGCGCCGCCAGCCGGCGAAATCCAGAGATCAGAAGGCACCGCCAGCGGCGCCCCCTGCCCTTGCCGCCCCAGACCACGCCGAAGTTTCGCGGCGAAACCGTGGCTATTTCTCCAGCAGCGCCTGAATTTCCAGCATCAGGCTTTCCATCAGGTCGCTG
>RRZT011663489.1_pt1 | contig 13190 bp, 11 predicted proteins | sample 2165551 | NCBI WGS metagenome assembly RRZT01 (sample SAMN10456910, study PRJNA506462) | wastewater metagenome | biome: wastewater; feature: sludge; material: wastewater sludge; isolation source: wastewater sludge with Escherichia coli K12::gfp cells carrying plasmid... | place: USA: Moscow, Idaho... | reverse complement strand
GAAACCCCTGAATCTGATCACGCCACAATCGTGACACGATTTGCCTCCTCTAAACTGGTTAGTCCTTGTTTCACCATATCCAACGCCGCTTCACGCAAGAAACGGGTGCCATTGTCCCGGGCTGCTTCCTTGATACGTCGGATCGGTTCGTGAGCAACGATCAATTCACGAATTTCATCGTTCAATAACAAAATCTCAGCAATCGCATTTCTACCGCGGAAACCACTGCCGCGGCATTGTCCGCAACCTTTACCACTCCGAAACTTGTAATGACTTGCCTGATCCGGGGGAATGCCGGATTCCTCAATCACACTGTCATCCGGACGCTCATCCACGGCACAATGCGTGCAGAGCAAGCGCACTAATCTTTGCGCGACAATTCCGTTCAAAGCGGACACAAAGCTATAGGGATCCACACCCATATGTGAAAACCGGCCAATCACATCAAATACGTTATTTGCATGCACCGTAGTAAACACCAAATGCCCGGTCAATGCGGCTTGTATAGCGATTTGTGCAGTCTCAGCATCACGGATCTCGCCCACCATAATCTTGTCAGGATCATGCCGCAGAATTGAACGCAAACCGCGAGCAAATGTGAGTCCTTTTTTCTCATTTACCGGTATCTGCAACACACCCGAAAGCTGATATTCAATCGGATCTTCAATCGTAATGATTTTGTCATGACCCTTGTTCACTTCTGATATCGCAGCATACAAAGATGTCGTCTTGCCACTACCGGTTGGGCCGGTAACCAGCAGCATGCCATAGGGCTCAGAGCTTAAGCGGCGAATACTCGCGATTGCTGCCTGATTAAAACCTAGCTGGTTCAGGGTTAAGCCTTCGAGTTGATCGGATAACGCCTGACGATCGAGAATACGCAGCACGGCATCTTCGCCGAAAATGCTCGGCATGATGGAAACCCGAAAATCTATCTCACGCCCCTGGATAGAAATTTTAAACCGGCCATCTTGTGGCACCCGGCGCTCGGCAATATCCAATTCGGACATCACTTTAATGCGGGAAATGACTTGTTCAGCCAGATCTGCGCCTTGTATCGTACCAATAGCCGTCAACACACCGTCAATGCGGTATTTTATCGACAATAAGCCCGGCGACATTTCCAAATGAATATCACTGGCTTGTGATTTATGCGCATCATACAAGGTGGAATGTACTAGCCGCACTACTTTACTGGTGCCTTCGTTAATGCTCTTCAACGATAAATCTTCAATACCGCTTTGTATCTTATCCAGCTCAGCCGATGACAGCACTTGATCCATAGCGCGCGTTGTGTTGTCTTGCTGGCTAAACAAAGCACTCAAATCGGCCTGATGTACCAGATACCATTCCACTGGCAGATCAAACCGTTCTTCCGCCCATGCACGCAGTTTGCCGGAGAATGGGTTGCTGATTGCGAATAAATACTTCTGGTCATTGTAAAACAACACACACTCATGCGTCATTGCTTCACCAAACGGCAAAATATCAAAAGCGGGCCGTAATGTATGAATCTCTTTCATCTCCAACACGGGCATATGCATTAATTGACCCAGCTGTTGCATCAGCTCATCGGGCGTATAAGCGCTATCTTCTTCCAAAATCTGAATAACAGAAACACCTTGTGCAGCTGCCTTACGGCGAATTTCAGCCAATTGATTGAGATCAATGGGTCGTTTGCTGTCAATTTGTACGGAGGCTTCCATCAATTGATGCTTCCTGCCAATTCAAAAATAGGCATATACATGAGAATGATAATGCCACCGATCACAATGCCGATAAATGCCATCAATAGAGGCTCAATCAGCTTGGTTGTCCATTCCACCCAACGAGCAATTTCCTCATCATGGAAATTACCGATTCGTTCCATCATATCTCCCATCAATCCGGTTCTTTCACCAACACGGAGCATGCGATTACCTACCGCAGTTGTCAGCCCCTCTTGCTCCATTGCGCTGGAAATTGTTTTACCTTCACGAATATGTTTGGCAGCTGCGGCAACTTTGGGTCGAAAATGGGGTTGCAACAATCCGCTGACCATCTCCAATGCTTGCGTGACAGGAATTCCGCCACGAAGCAACATACCAAGTGTTTTATAGAAACGAGCTAATTGATAAACCCGCATATGTTCGCCAATCGCAGGAATGCGCCACAATAGCTGCATAACATTCGCCCAGAAAGTGGGTCGACTGACGATATATCCCATCACAACCAACAGCGCCATTGCGGCAATGGCCAATTCCCAACCACGCTCATGCACAAACTGACCCCATTTAATCAGCAACAGCGATAACCAAGGCAAATCGCTTCCCATATCGTCATAAATAGCGCTGAATTTGGGAACGACAAATACCATTAGAAAAACCGAGACAAGCAAGCCAACTACTAATAGCAATACGGGATAAATGGATGCACCCACTAGTTTTTTACGGACAAAATCCATTTGTGACTGATACGTAATGAATCGTGTTAGCGCTTCAGCAAGATCGCCAGTCCGTTCACTGGCACGAACCGTTGCAATATATAACGGCGGAAATGCTTGCGGGTAATCTTCCAATGTTTGTGAAAAAGTTATTCCTTCGTAGAGTCGATCGAGAATATTCTGGATAATTTTACGATTGCTGGTATCCTGTTCTTTTTCCAGCAAAGTTTCAATACTCTCCACTAGACTTAATCCTGCAGTTTGTAAGGAAAGCAATTCCTGACTAAAATGCACTAATGGGAAATGGGTGCGCGATTTAAACGCAAAACCGGAAAATCTCCTGCGTACACTCAACACCATACCGCCTTGTTCCATCACTTGTTGGCGTGCTTCTGCCTCACTGTTGGCTTCCAGTTCTAAGTGTACAGTTCCTTGCCCAGAAATAACCGCTTTTACTTCAAAACGCATAAACTAATTACCAGTTGGTGATATCGGCCGCCTCGCCATCGCCACCGGGCTGCCCGTCTCTACCATACGAGAGCAAATCAAACTCGGAACGCTCGCCAGGGTACTTATAAACATATGCGCGCCCCCAAGGGTCGGCTGGCGGCATTTTGGAAAGATAGGGTCCATGCCATCTGGGCTCATTACTGGGGCGATTCACCAATGCGGCCAAACCCAATTCAGTCGCCGGATAACTACCTACATCCAGGCGGTATTGATGCAATGCTTTTTCTAATGCATCTATTTGCGCTTGCGCCATTTTGATCTCTGATTTACCGACTTGCGAAAAATACTTCGGTCCAACGTAAGCAGCCAACAAACCAATAATAACCATTACAACAAGTAGCTCGAGCAGTGTAAATCCACGCATATTGTTTGCTTTTTGTCGCCTAACCGAATACATCATGTTCATCCTTTATTTACTTTATTAACCAATAAGATCTCTGACATTAAATCTTTATATAGTATGTTGCTTATATGACAGGGTCAAGACAGTATTCAGCATTTCAATACTGCCATGTCAGGAACCCCAAACACAAACCACACTAGCGTCGTAAAATAGCCCACCATCGGCCAATATTAAGTAGTGTCATCAGCGAAGCCGAAACATATGTCCATGCTGCTGCACGTAAAATCCTGCGCGCATGGGGCTCATCCCCTTGCATCAGGTACTTGCCATGCTGCAACATAGGCATTGCCCGTGCAAAGCTGGCGTGCAACTCCATTGGAAGCGTCACTAAGTGTATAACCGTAGCCGTACCTAGTGTTAACAAACCACCTGCAAAAAACAGTGCGCCTGTGACCGGTGCCCGTGTAATTATTGTGATGAAGGGAGCAATCATCAGAATTGCTGCACCTAATTTTTCGACCGGAGCAGCAATTTGAACCAGTCGCGTTCGCAATTTTAACGGCAAATAACCATCTCGGTCTTGGATCGCGTGACCAACCTCATGTGCGGCTACAGTAATCGCTGTCAACGATTTGCCGTTAAATTTTTCAGGTGTCAAGCGAACGGCCTTCTCAATCGGATCATAGTGATCCCCCTGCTCAGTCACCTCAACCTTGACCGCTTGCAAATTTGCCCAATCAAGCAGTATGCGCGCTAACTCAGCGCCAGTGCCTGGATAACGGTCATCGGGGTAACTATACTTCGTAAGAGTATGTTTAACCCAGTAAGAAGGTCCCAGAATAAGTATGGCAATTGCGACAATGAATACTAAATAAAGCATAAAACTCAGATATTCGCACGAAAAATTGGTTCCGCTTGCAAAAAGTGTATGGCATTAAAGTCACAACGCAATATTACACGCAACTCATAAATCCAAATAATCAATCAAACCCATCAAAAGGCACTATTTATTCTAACACCCATTAATTTTTCTGCTGAATTCGCATAAAACTGAAGAAAGTATCCTAAAACAGCCACGAACATCTAAGAAAACATTGAATCTCACCCCAACTGAGTACATTAAATTATACTTGATCTTTACTAATGAACCATTTTACGACTGAAATCTTAGAAAAATCTGCACAAAAACTGATTTATTTCGTTTTTCAGCAAATCTGTTTTTTATCTTTTGCAAGAAGATGCGATTTTAATCTTCCCCGTGTTAACCTTCACTTTGCAATGCAATATACTCAACACAACAGAATCACCGTTCGACTTAATCTTTATGGATATACAAATACCGGAAATGGATGGGGTGAAAACAACGCGGCGTATTCGTCATAATTTACTGTTAACCAATATCCCCATCATCAAGCTGACCGGTTAACATTATGGAGAACGATCAGCAAGCATTCATCACTGCGCCTTTCTGTCTAAACCTTCTGATCCTGATCAACTGTCCCAATTACTTCACCACTTCTTGAATAATCCCGGCACCCTCATAAAACAAATCAAACAAAGTTGATTCCACGGAGACAAGCAGTATTTGCAACATATAGCCAACACATTCTTCCAAACATCGTAGACCACGATTGCATAATGAATACTCAAAACACTTTAAGTATTACTCCTCACCCAGCAATTCATCTACTAATTTAGCTTCTATCTGCTGATATTGCGGATTACTGTTACGCAGAGCAGAAGATTCTTGCCAGCCTGGATTCTGACGTAAGGCGCTGATCAATTTGCTCCAGTCATTAGGTAACTTCTCGTTCCCAACCTTATCCACCTGTAAGGTATCTTGCGCCGCATGACCTCGATGCATCAGTTTTTTCAATAGGTGTTTCTGGCGCAAATACAATACCTGCAAAGTAGTTTCATCAGCGCACTGCCATTTAGTGCCTTTGACGGTCGCCTTGATTTCATCGCCATAGCGCCTGAACGTCGACCAACCAGCGCCAGCGATAGCACCCAATGCGCTAGCCGCTCCCAAACTCATGCCGCCGACCATCAGATCAATACCGACACCCGCTGCAGCGCCCTTAGCCGCCGCACTTCCGACATCCAATCCATACGCTTTAAGTATACCAGGCGCGAAGATATCCAGCTGCCACTGACCGTTGCTGACAGGAATTTTCTGAATTTCGACATCTTTTTCCGAAAAATTGAAGATCACCAACAAATCATGCAAACAATGCTGCTCGGCTTTACGAACAAAATCGTGTAACCGATCTTCAATCAATGAATTTGTGACTAGATTATTTCCAGTCGCCTTGCTTTCGCGGTAGCAAGCAACATTTGCAATCAACTCAGCAATCCGCTTGGCGCTCGACAAGCAAAGCTGGTTCCATAATTTTGCGCGATAATCGATCAGCTTCTGCAATCGATCATAGTGAGATTCCAGTAAGGTCTGCATTTTCTGATACAAACGCTTCTCGGCGTCAAAGGTAAATGCAACCGTATCGAATTCAAGCGTTGCGTGCATGTGAAAAGCAGTTAAATGCTCACGCCATTTCGTCAGCTCCCGATCATGCCCGGCAATAAAATTAAACACTGGGATAATTGGTTTACCCGATTGCGTGAGAATTTCCAGTTCCAAACGATACTTTTCCAGAAAAGGCTCTCGTACATCAATGATGTATAAAAGAATATCGCTGCGTAGTACCTGGCGAATGACTTTTGCCTCTTGTTCCAACGGATCACTGACAGAAACATTAGCCGCAAACTGCTCCAGCATTTGCATCGGAGACAATAATTTTGATCTAATTTGCAGCTTTTTAATATGCGCAAATAAAGCTCTAGAATCTTCCAAACCGGGCGTATCATACAAATGCAGAATCGGTTCATTGTTAGCGCTAATTGTCGCCTGTTCAACATGTCGCGTGGTGCCTGCGGCATCTTCAATAACACCAAACTCCGTGCTACGTAACATAGTACGAACCAATGATGTCTTACCGGTATTAGTATGCCCGACAACAGCAATATTCAACAATAATTGAGCGTCCAAGCCATTGGTTTTTTTTACAATCATGATTATCGGGTAATTACATGCTCAGCCGGAATTCCGCAAGCTTTCGCTAAGCGAAACCAAGCAAACTCACGTGCACTAGCAACGGATGCTGATGACTTACTCAACAAAATCAACCAGGGCTTGGTATTACTACTGTCGACCAATTCTTTAATCATGCGCTGCACACCGCGATCCGGCAGGCGATGTGCAGCCACACCCAGCAATACTGGGGCTTTCATTTTACTTATCAGTGCGATCGCTGAGTCGTGAGATTCCTGATCAATAATATTCAACCGACACATCACCTGCTCAGGCCAGGGCGTTGTGCTATCCAATTCAATGCCAAATGCTTGTGCATTAGCTGGAATAGAGACATTATCAGGCGGGCGAGCTATGTCAGCAGGTTTTATACCTGCCTGCGGATCGGCATCGATAACTTCTGCTTTAACATCGCGCCCCATCAAGCGCTGACGTAATTCAATATAATAAGGTAGATATAGATCCAGCTTAAACCGGTACTCACTCCATTTTTGCATGGCCCAGGAAAGACCGAGCAATAGCAGTCGTGGAAATATGCCATAAACCATCAAGGTACCGATCAAAAAAGTAGCCCAAGCCATCCGCGTTTCCACATCCTGCTTATCTGCTCCTATCCTGCTTGCAACGGTTTGCGGGTTATCCGGTATTTTTAAGCCGACAGCCTCCAGAGGTGAACCCAAGATTTGGGTAAGTTTAGGTAAAGTGCTATCTGGCAATAATGTCGTACCCCATATAAAATTGTATTGCTTGGCCAGCATGAGCAATATCAACAACACTAATCCGGCGGTTAAGTAAGTTAACCAGAGTTGGTGCGTTAGTACACTAATACGCCATTTTCCTACCTTCCCCGTCAAACAACTTTCCCACCAAGCCTGCGATGCCGACGATGCGATCGTGGGATCATGCTTATGCCGATAAGGCAACCAGCTGGCTAATTGCGCCACGACGCCACTACTTAAATTCTGTAAATTCAAAGCAATACCGGATATCCATAACAATAGGGAAATCAGATTAAATCCCAGCAGCACTGCAAGTAACCAATAAATATTCAGCGTGGAAGACTCGCTCACCGCCTGGCTCGCTGCCAGGCCGCCCAAGATCACTGCTATGATCAAACCTATTCGGCGCGCACGAATAAACTGTTGACTCGGCTGCCGCAACTTATCTGCCAGCGCATTCTCGTAAATCAAATGATGAGCGCGAATCTTCAACTGATGTATGAATTCAGGATAACTGAAATCGCTGCTTGTAGAACTCGGTATATTCTTGATGCTGGTATAGGATAGTTCTTCTGCTTTGATCGATTCAATCTTGCGTAATTGCTCAATCCGCACCAAATCAGAAAAGGTATGTTTTTTTACTGACATTGCGCGATCCATTTTGAGCAAATAACAATCAAAGAGTTACGGTTTATGGTTAATGAGCGGCTCATGAGTGTCCAAGAAATATCAACCTGAATTTTCAGCATGCTGCAAAACAGGCTAAAATCGGTCATCACATCATTCAATATAGTGACAGGAAGTTTTCTATGAAGCCGGTTGCAATTTTTAGACATATACCCATCGAAGGGCCGGGCTATTTTGCCACATTTCTCGACAACAATCATATTCCTTGGCGCCTGATTAAAATCGACGCTGGAGAAAAACTACCAGCCTGTATCGATGCATTCAGTGGTTTAGTGTTTATGGGGGGGCCCATGAGCGTCAACGATGATTTACCCTGGATCGATTCGTCGCTAACACTGATTCGACAGGCAGCTGCCGTGGATATGCCGGTATTGGGTCACTGTTTGGGTGGGCAATTGATGGCCAAGGCACTGGGAGGCGTTATCAGCGCCAATCCGGCAAAAGAGATGGGGTGGGGTGAAGTCACCGTACCGGATCATCCGATTGCGCGTGAATGGTTTGGTGATCTAGCCAGCTTCAATTCCTTTCATTGGCACGGCGAAGCTTTCAGCCTGCCTCAAGGTGCCACGTGCATCCTATCCAGCCAGTATTGTGAAAACCAGGCTTTTGCACTCGACGTGCATTTAGGTATGCAATGCCATGTCGAAATGACAGAACGTTTGGTGCGCGACTGGTGCAGCGTAGCCGCAGAAGAGCTTGCCAGCATCAGCGAGCCATCAGTGCAATCAATGGAAGAGATTGAAAAAGATTTACCTGAGCGGGTGGCAGCGCTAAACATGGTAGCTGAAAGGCTATACCGGAAATGGATTGTCCATTTGAAATAGCTCGTGGAGCTCGCCTGTTAATCGAGTCATTCTCGACAATGAGAACACTGGCATCAATTGAGAAACGAGTGCATAACTTGCAGCAAAGAAATTTTATTCGCTTTTTTACTGCCTTTCTGATCAACTATCTGCGTTTCAACAGGTAATGTTACTATAGCGGTTTTAATAATTTTCGAAGGATTGGTACTAACATGTTTTCGCAGAAACACACTATAGAAAATGTCGACCCGGATTTATGGCAAGCAATTAAAGGCGAGGTACAACGCCAAGAAGAGTATATCGAATTAATTGCATCGGAAAATTATGCTAGCCCCGCTGTCATGCAAGCCCAGGGCTCCGTTCTGACCAACAAGTACGCCGAAGGTTATCCAGGCAAGCGCTATTATGGCGGTTGCTTGTATGCAGATCAAGTTGAACAACTCGCGATTGATCGATTAAAAGCACTCTTTGGCGCTGAGTATGTGAATGTACAACCACACTCGGGTTCCCAAGCCAATACAGCGGTTTACCTCTCAGTGCTAAAGCCAGGCGATACTTTGCTTGGCATGTCGCTTGCACATGGGGGTCATCTAACCCATGGTTCTAGCGTGAGCATGAGCGGAAAGATTTTTAATTCAATTTCTTATGGATTGGTTCCGGAAACCGAATTGCTTGATTATGATGAGGTCGAGAAATTAGCCCATGAACATAGGCCCAAAATGATCGTAGCGGGTGCTTCTGCTTATGCACGAGTGATAGACTGGAAACGTTTTCGGAAAATAGCCGATGCTGTTGGCGCGTATTTGTTGGTGGATATGGCACACTATGCTGGCTTGGTGGCAGCGGGCTTTTATCCAAACCCAGTTGGAATCGCCGATTTTGTCACAAGCACTACGCACAAAACCTTGCGCGGTCCACGAGGGGGGGTCATTATGGCCAAACCTGAGCATGAGAAAGCATTGAATTCTGCAATCTTTCCACAAACTCAAGGAGGTCCATTAATGCATGTAATTGCAGCCAAAGCTGTTTCATTTAAGGAGGCCGCGAGCAAAGAATTTAAAGATTATCAGGAACAGGTAATTGATAACGCTAGGGTCATGGCTAAGGTGTTAACCAATCGTGGATTACGGATTGTATCTGGCCAGACCGATTGTCATTTATTCTTGGTTGACTTGCGCGCAATGAACTTAACCGGCAAACAAGCAGAAGAGTCGCTTGAAATGGCGCATATCACGGTTAACAAAAATGCTATCCCCAATGATCCGCAGAAACCCTTTGTTACCAGTGGCATTCGCATCGGATCGCCTGCAATAACCACTCGAGGCTTCAAAGAATTAGAATCGGAGCAATTGGCTAATCTGATAGCAGACGTTCTGGCTGCACCTGAAGACTCGGGAGTCATATCACGTGTAGCTACCGAGGCAAAACGATTATGTGCAAAATTTCCGGTGTATGGATAACACCAAAACTGACATATGACTTGAGTTGATGATTACAGATCATGATTAAATATGAAGTGTCCTTTTTGTAATACCGATGACACCAATGTTATAGACTCGCGTGTAAGCGAGGATGGTCACAAAATTCGCCGTCGTCGACGCTGTTTGGCTTGCGATAAGCGCTTTACAACCTATGAGACGATTGAGCTGCGTTTACCTCAGGTCGTGAAACATGATGGTACTCGTGCGGAATTTGATCGCAACAAATTGTTAACGGGCTTTAAAAGAGCGCTTCACAAACGTCCAGTTCCAACCAGTTATGTTGATGCGGCAATTGATCGTATTGTACAAAAATTCCTGGCTAAGGGTGAACGCGAGGTTTCATCGCGCAGTATTGGTGAAAGCGTGATGGAAGAACTTTATAAACTCGATAAAGTAGCGTATATCCGATTTGCGTCTGTTTATAAAAGCTTTCAGGACGTGGATGATTTTCGTGATGCAATAAAGGAAGTGCAATAGCCGGGCCAACCATTGCAACGGGAGAAAGTATCCCGAATACGTCAGAAAGTCTCTGATGATTTTCGGGTTTTTTTAAGCTGGACTTTCCTATCATTTATCTTACCAGAGGGATATTCTAGATGTTTTCTTCCGCCGATTACGCTTTCATGTCACATGCACTGCGGCTGGCAGAGAAGGGACTCTACAGTACAACACCCAATCCTCGTGTAGGATGCGTACTCACGCTACATGATCAAATCGTAGGTAGCGGCTGGCACGAAAAGGCGGGGCAGCCGCATGCAGAAATTAATGCACTAGCTTCAGCCTCAGAAAAGACGCGTGGCGCAACAGCCTATATCACATTGGAGCCTTGCAGTCATTATGGGCGGACGCCGCCCTGCGTTAACGCTTTAATTGACGCTGGAATTGCCAAGGCCATAATAGCCATGGAAGATCCCAATCCAATGGTATGCGGACGTGGCTGCGCACTCCTGGAGCAAGCAGGAATCACCGTGCAAAAAGGCTTATTGCAGACACAAGCACAAGCACTCAATGCGGGGTTTATAACTCGCATGACCGATAAGAGACCGTGGATCAGGCTGAAAACTGCTGCCAGCCTGGATGGCAAAACCGCATTGAACAACGGAATCAGCCAATGGATTACCGACGAAGCCGCACGACACGACGGTCATAGATGGCGCGCACGCTCATGTGCTATCGTAGCAGGCGTTGGTACCGTAAAGTCCGATAATCCACAGCTGTCAGTTCGGCATGTTGAGACAGCGCGCCAGCCCAAAAAAGTTATTGTAGACAGCCGGTTGACTATCCCGCTGGATGCGAAATTGCTTCAGGGGGGCGACGAAGTATTAATTTTTACCGCACATGATGGGAATATTGATAAAAAAAAAGCGCTTAGCGGAATGGGCGCTCAAGTTATTGTTATACCCAATGCGGAAGACTCAGTTGATCTGAGGAGAATGATGACTATTTTAGCTGAGTTGGAAATAAATGAAGTGCTGGTGGAGGCTGGGCGTGAATTGAATGGCGCATTGATTGAAGCTGGATTGGTTGATGAAATGATTTTTTATCTTGCGCCACACTTGCTGGGTGATGATGCGCGAGGGATGATTAAACTGCCTGAATTAACATGTCTTGAGCAAAGAAAAGAACTTAAAATTCAGGATGTACGCATGCTTGGACAAGATATCCGAATCATCGCAAGATTTCCATCAAGCCTGAGCTTATCGTAGATTTACTCTCGCAAGGGTCTTTTGGCAAGTTTGCGTTGCAGCGTGCGCCGATGCATATTCAATATTCTTGCTGTCACCGAGATATTATTGTCGTTCTCGGCAAGAATACGTTGAATATATTCCCACTCTAATCGACCCACTGATAAAGGGTTCGCACTGATCGGTGTATCAGACTCCCCAACTGTACGTTCAAAAGCCGCCATGATTTGATCCGCATCGACAGGCTTTGCAAGATAATGGGTGGCGCCAAGTTTAATTGCTTCAACAGCTGTGGCGATGCTGGCATAGCCTGTTAGCATAACAATACGGGTACCAGGATCCAAAGCTCTTAATCTTTCAACCAATACCAATCCTGATTCGCTGGATAGTTTTAGATCAACAATGGCATATTCGGGTGTCGACTGTTCAGCTAGATTTAGAGCATCTTCAATGGCATGCGCGCATGTTACGAAAAAACCGCGCTTCCTCATGGCCTTTGCTAGCACTTCACAAAAAATAGTATCGTCATCAACGATCAATAAACTGGGATCTTCGGTACTGTCAATTAATGAAAACTCGATCATGCGATTGATCCTATCAATGGTAAAACGACTTGTGTGCAGGCCCCGCCATTTTCAAGATTAAACAAACGAACGCTACCTCCAAATCGTTCTATATTGGCATTAGCCAGAAACAAGCCGATGCCAAAACCCTGTCCCGGTGCTTTACTGGAAAAGAAAGCTTCACCAGCACGCTGCAATGCCTCTGCTGACAATCCTTTGCCGTCATCAATAATCTCCAGGTGCAACTCTTGATTATCCCAATGGCTGCTGATTTCAATACGTTCTGAAGATGCATCTGCGGCATTATTCAGCAGATTGAGTATAGATTGGTTCAATAATTGATTATCCATAATTCGAGGTACGGGTTGTGTGCTTGTACTTTGATACGTGAATTTAACAGAGGGACGTATCAACTTCCATTTATCCAATATTTGACGGAGAAATTCGTCAACAGCAAGCTCGCTACCATGCTCAGCTCTTGTTTGACCTGCTTTCGCCAGCAAATGAGTCAAAGTCTGCTTGCAATGGACTATCTGATCCCGCAGTATATGAATATTGTTTTGGAATTCTGTATCATGCGTATATTCTTGCTGTAATTCACCGGTTACTACTGCCATCGTCGAGAGCGGCGTGCCTAGCTCGTGAGCGGCACCTGCGGCCAGTGTTCCTAATGCGATGATTTGCTCATTGCGCAAGGCATGTTCACGTGCTTTGGCAAGATCGCGGTCCCGATCACGGATGGAAGAACTCATTCTAACGACAAACCAGGCAATGATTACTGTACTTAATACAAATGCCAGCCACATTCCAGATACATGCAATGCAAACTCAATAAGATGATTGCTATGCTCGTGCGGAAGAGGTATATAAACGAATAACAGTAGCGTAT